>Ga0131853_10000849_pt1 | contig 54861 bp, 54 predicted proteins | sample TergutLab28metaG_FD_92764 | JGI IMG/M metagenome (GOLD analysis project Ga0131853, IMG submission 92764) | Labiotermes labralis P1 segment gut microbial communities from Petit-Saut dam, French Guiana - Lab288 P1 (version 2) (version 2) | ecosystem: Host-associated > Arthropoda: Insects >...
GCGGCGACTGTCCAAATCTTTGATTTGGCTAACAGAGCCCCTGCACAGATTCTCTAATCAGTGAAACTGATTAGCTAGAATCCACTGCATTATTGCCACTAAACTTTTCCTTGACTAGCACAAAAATCAGCTAGATTAGGCGGGAATATGGTGATTGACGACAACAAAGAGCTTCGCCAATTTCATGTATTTAAACCGAGTGGACGCGGGTTCTACTCGCCTAAAATTTTAATAAGATTAAAGAGGTTTTTGTGATGATTGATAAGCTACAAGCAGTAGAGGATCGTTATGAAAAATTGAATGAGCTACTCAGTGATCCGGAAGTTGTGAATGATACGAAGCGTTTGATGGAGTATTCGAAGGAGCAAGCTGGGATTGGAGAGACAGTTGCGACGTATCGAGAGTATAAAGCGGTACGCGAGCAGCATCGTGAAACGAAAGCGTTACTTGATGAGAAATTGGATGCTGATATGCGAGAGATGGCAAAAGAAGAGTTTGATTTGTTGTCTGAGCAGCTCGTTCAGTTGGAGGAACAAGTTCGTATTTTGCTCGTTCCAAAAGATCCGAATGATGAGAAGAATGTGATTATAGAAATTCGTGGTGCAGCCGGCGGTGATGAAGCTGCTATTTTTGCTGCGAACTTGTATCGTATGTATAGTCGATATGCAGAGGCACAAGGTTGGAAAACAGAAGTGCTTGAAATGAGTGCTACCGGATTAGGCGGCTTTAAAGAGATTATTTTTATGATTAATGGAACTGGCGCATATTCAAAGTTGAAATTTGAAAGTGGTGCTCATCGTGTGCAACGTGTTCCCGAGACGGAGTCCGGCGGACGAATTCATACTTCGACAGCTACAGTTGCTTGCTTGCCAGAAGCAGAAGAGTTTGAAATGGAGATTCATGATAAAGATATTCGTGTTGATACTTTTTGCTCATCGGGTGCTGGTGGACAATCGGTTAATACAACGGCATCAGCAGTTCGTGTTACGCATTTACCAACAGGAATTGTGGCTACTTGTCAAGATGGCAAGTCGCAAATTGACAATAAAGATAAGGCAATGAAAGTTTTGCGTGCACGGATTTATGAGATCGAACAACGTAAAATACAAGATGAGTACGATCAAAACCGTAAGTCAGCTGTTGGAACGGGTGATCGTTCCGAGCGCATTCGTACTTATAATTATCCGCAAAATCGAGTTACTGATCATCGAATTGGTTTAACACTACAGAAGTTAGATATCATTCTGGAAGGAAAGCTGGATGAAGTAATTGATGCTTTGACGTTAGATGATCAGACGAAGCGTTTGAATCAAGAGGATTAGAATGGCTGAATTAAAAACAATCAATGATGCATTGCAATGGGCCAAATCGATTTTAGCAGTACATGATCGTGATCGTAATGTAGGCGAGTTGCTACTCATGCATATTTGTGATTGCTCCCGTGCAGTGTTGCTGGCTAATTTATATTTGCCATTGCCAGAGCAGGATAGTATAAAATTTATTGAATTGCTGGAGCTTCATGCTAAAAAAGGTGTACCTGTTCAGCATTTGATAGGGACAGAGGTTTTTTGGGGTAGGAAGTTTATTGTGAATGAGCATGTGCTAGTTCCACGTATGGAGACGGAAGAATTGGTTGATTATGCAAAGCGTGTGATTAAACGTCATTTTTCTGATCGAGGTCAGTTGAAGGTTGCTGATATTGGTACAGGTAGTGGCATTATTGCCGTGACAATGAAATTAGAATGCCCGACTGCTACTGTGCACGCGGTTGATATTTCTAACAATGCTTTAATGGTAGCGCAAAAAAATGCTGCTCAGCTAGGTGCAGAAATTAATTTTTATCAAGGGAATTTAGTAGAACCACTAATTGATAGTGGGATTCAAGTTGATATTTTATTAGCAAATTTGCCGTATATTCCAATTGGTGATCGTGAACGATTACAAGATGTTGTTAGAGATTATGACCCTGACACAGCGCTGTTTTCCGGTGAAGATGGACTTGATTTATATCGAGAGATGATTCCGCGATTATCAAGCGTTTTATTTCCAAAGGCACTGATTGGCTTTGAAATTGGTAGTGGGCAAGGCGTAATCATCAAGCAACTTTTGTCTGATGTGTTCCCAACTGCTGAAATCACGATTATGAATGACATCAATGGAAACGAAAGAATGGTTTTTGCTAGAAAAGATTTTTGATAGGTTTAAAATTATGATTCTCCGCCCATACTAGTTTGCAAGAAGGGGCGGAGATTTTTAATGAAACAGCAAAATTTAGCAACTATATATATTATATTGATTTCACTAAGTGTCATTTGCAGTACTTTGATACCAAAAACAGCAACAGCGACTAATTACCCGGGGCAAGTGATTCCGGAAGAATCCATTCGGTTACGAATTCTAGCAAATAGCAATAGTAGAGCAGATCAAGATGCTAAGCAGGCGATTCGTGATCAAGTGAAGTCCAATATGGATCGTTGGGCCCAGGAAGCGAACTCAATTGAAAAAGCTAGAGTGATTATTGCTAGTCATGTAGATGAGATTGCAGCAATTGCCAATGTAGAATTGCAAAATAGAGGATTAGATGAAGTAGCGCAAGTTACACTTGATCAATCGGATTTTCCAACAAAATTGTATGGAGATTACTTGTATCCTGCTGGGAAGTATGAAGCTTTGGTAATTTCGATTGGTGAAGCAGAAGGCGATAATTGGTGGTGTGTTTTGTATCCACCACTTTGCTTCTTAGATTTTAGTAGTAATAGTGCTGTCGATCCAAAGAAGGCGGAAACATCAGTTGAGAAAGATGAACAACAGGAGCCAGAAGTTGATTATGCGATTAAGCGCTTTTTTCAGAAATTATTTAATTAAATCATGATTTTTAAGAGATTATCCACAGTTTATCCACAACCTTGGCAGCTTTTTCCACAGTTTTAAGGAAAAGGTTGTTTTATTTTTTTAAAGTTTTATAATAAAAGCATTACAAAATCAAGTCGGTGAGCAGATGAAAACGATTTTATGGTCTATGGATCGAGAAGAGATACAAGAGGAAGTCATCATGAAAGCAGCACAAGTGATAACCAATGGTGAGTTAGTTGCCTTTCCAACGGAGACAGTCTATGGATTAGGGGCTAATGCTTGTGATGCGGAAGCGGTTGCTAAGGTTTTTGAGGCAAAAGGAAGGCCGATTGATAATCCATTAATTGTACATATTGCAAATAAGGCAATGCTAGAAAAATTGGTGATTGCTGTTCCTGCTAAAGCTAAAAGGCTAATCGAAAGGTTTTGGCCAGGGGCTTTGACAATTGTATTGCATAAGCAGGAAGGTGTTTTTCCTAATGCGATTACAGCAGGCTTAGAGACGGTGGCACTTCGTATGCCTAGTCATCCGATTGCATTGGCATTAATCAGAGCGGCCAATGTGCCGATTGCTGCACCTAGTGCTAATCGTTCCGGGCGCCCAAGCCCAACTTTAGCGCAGCATGTCCTTGAAGATTTGGATGGCAAAATTGCAGGGATCATTGATGGGGGCAGAACTGAAGTAGGTTTGGAGTCAACGGTGATTGATTGCACAATTGATCCACCAATCATATTACGTCAAGGTGGCGTCACAGAGGAACAAATTGAAGCTTGCATCGGTTCAGTAGCAACTGAGAATGTTATAGATGAACAGCATCAACCACGGTCACCGGGGATGAAGTACACACATTATGCGCCGAAGGCAACTTTGCACTTAATTGCCGGATCACCTACATTCATCCAAAGCAAGATAGATGAGGCTTGTGAGAGTGGTAAGAAAGTCGGGATATTAACAGTGGTTGAACGTGAGGAGCTGTATCAAGCAGATGTTGTGGTTGCTAGTGGAACAGAAACAGATTTGGCAACAGTTGCTGGAACGATGTACGATTCTTTGAGAAAATTCGATCATACGGATGTTGATATTATCTTTGGAGAAACATTTCCTGAGGCCGGATTAGGTAATGCGATTATGAATCGTTTACGAAAGGCAGCAGGGAATCGAATGATTAATGAAAATTAGGCCTATTTTAAAAATTTATTGATCTATAATGATCGTTTTTTGCATTTCTCAGATTTATTCATTTGACAATTGCTCATAAGTATATAAAAATAAAGTGTTGAAGAATGCCGTGTATAGATAAGTACTCATGCATGACATTCCTCAAAGTCAGCTTGAAAGGAAGACAACGATGAAAATTAGTGAAAAGACAACACAAGAGTTGAAAGAAATGGCTTTAGTGGAAGTAGCTTATGGATTACTACTAGAGAAAAAGGAAACAAAAGAGTTTAAAGTTTTATTAGCAGAAATAGCTAGCTTGCTTGAACTAACAGAAGAACAAGTGGATAGCTGCATGGCACAGTTTTACACCGATTTAAATATAGATGGACGCTTTACGAGTATGAATCACCAATGGGGACTAAAGTCATGGTATCCAGTTGATCAAATTGAAGAAGAAGTTGTGATCGCACCAAAAAGAAAAAGAGGAAAGAAAGCAGCGGCAGAGGATCTTACGGAGGACTTTGATGAGGTTGAAGAAGAGTTTGAGGATTTTGAAGAAAGTGATATAGAAGAGGAAGAAGAGCTTCCGGAAGATGAAGAGAATCAAGATGGTGAAGAGGAAGAAGAATTTGACGAGGATGAGGCTGAAGAGCCGGTCGAAGTTTCATTATCTGAAGTTGAAGATGAAGAAGAAATGGAAGCAGAGAGAGAAGAGCGCGAGCTAGATTAGGCAGTACCCCTATGGGGCATTCGCCTAGGCAAAAAATATACTTATACAAAAATGATAAATTGATGTATCATTGATAAAAGAAGATAAGTGTTTTTGGAGTGAATGATCATGAAAGTTTTATTACGTGTGTTATATGTGGCGTGGCCGATTCTTTTTTCGCCACTGCTTTGGTTAACGCATTATCTAGAATTTAGATATCAATATACTTCCGAAATATTGGATGCCTATATTTTTCCAAGTGCCGGCGGGTTTGTTGCTATTTTGGTTTTACTATTTTATCGACGCCTTTGGCAATACTTGCTTAGTTGGGTTTTAATGGCGGTCTTTATGATTGTGTTTGTACCGGTTGTGTTGCAATCAGTGTCTTTAAGTGGTGCTTTTTCATCATTAGAAACAATGAGTATTGTAACGGCATTTGTTGAATCGGGAATGATTCATGTGATGGCTTTAATTGGTTTCTGGTTCTTTAAGCGTGCAGGTATTTTTGGAGCAAGAAACGAAAAAGCTGCTGGTATTGAAGTTGAATCATATGAAAGCAAAACTACCCCGGAGGCACTAAGTGAGATTTTTAATAAAAGGCAGCAGGAGAAAGTGACAACCGAAGTGCCAATCACTAAATCTCAAAAAACAGAAGAATTTACACCTAATTCAGAGATGACAGGAGAATTAGCGGCGCTAGAGGTTGTCAATGAGCAACCCTTAGAGCCGAAATCTTCAGAGCTGGTAGATGAGAATCAGTCAACAAATAATTCGGTAGTAAAAGAAAAAGAATAAAGTATTGATTGAGGAGGATGTTTATGCCATTAGTTTCAATGAAAGAAATGTTAGTTAAAGCCAGAGATGGTCAGTATGCAGTTGGTCAGTATAACATTAATAATTTAGAGTGGACACAAGCAGTTTTACTAGCGGCTGAAGAAGCAAAATCGCCAGTGATTTTAGGTGTTTCCGAAGGAGCAGCTCGCTATATGGGTGGCTTTAAGTTATGTGTCGAGATGGCAAAAGCTTTAATGGATGAATATAAAATTACTGTACCAGTAGCGATTCATTTAGATCACGGTTCAAGCTTTGAAAAGTGTAAAGCAGCAATTGATGCTGGTTTTACTTCAGTAATGATTGATGCTTCACACCATCCCTTTGAGGAAAATATTGATATTACAAAGCAAGTGGTGGATTATGCGCATGCTCGTGGTGTGTCAGTGGAAGCAGAGCTTGGAACTGTTGGTGGGCAAGAAGATGATGTATCCGGCGAAATTATTTATGCAGACCCTAATGAGTGTAAGGAATTGGTGGAGCGCACGGGAATTGACTGCTTAGCACCAGCTTTAGGATCAGTACACGGTCCATATAAAGGTGAGCCAAAGCTAGGTTTTAAAGAAATGGAAGAGGTTAAAAATTTGACTGGGTTACCACTTGTGTTACATGGTGGAAGCGGAATCCCATTAGGTCAAATTCAGCAGGCAATTTCACTTGGAACAGCGAAGATTAATGTGAATACGGAAAACCAAATTGCAGGGACAAAAGCAGTGAGAGAGTTTTTAGCAAAAGATAAAGAAGCTTATGATCCGCGTAAATATTTGACACCACTTCGTGAAGCGATTAAGCAAACTGTTATTGGAAAAATTAAAGATTTCGGGACTGAAAATAAAGCTTAATTCAGTGGAAGCTGGAGATACTTGAAAATTGATTGATGTAAGGGAGTATCCCTAAAATGTAGGATGTTCAGAAAGTACACTTTTTGAACATTCTTTTTTATTTTTAAAACTACTGAAGGTAGTACTACAAAATGGTATAATGCTTTTGTAATGATAGAAAATATTTATATAGCACTAACGAGAAAGGTGTATGAACTTCATGCAAGTAGGTAAATATCATTTAGATTTTATCAAGAAAACGTATATCATGGGGATTTTGAATGTGACACCTGATTCGTTTTCTGATGGAGGTAAGTTCGATCGGGTGGACTCGGCACTGAAGCATGCAGAGCAGCTTGTTCGTGATGGTGCGGATATTATCGATATTGGAGGAGAATCAACGCGACCGGGTGCCAAGCCGGTTCTGATAGAAGAAGAATTGGAGCGCGTATTACCGATTGTTGAAAAAATTTCCCGGGAAATTGATCGGCCGATCTCGATTGATACTTATAAAGCAAAAGTTGCGGAGGAAGCGCTTGCAGTAGGTGCTCATATCATTAATGATGTTTGGGGCGGACAAGCGGATAGAATGATGGCCGATGTGGCAGCGCGATCAGGGGCACCAATTATCTTAATGCATAATCGCAAGGTTGCGGAGTATGGCAATTTTATGCAAGATGTAATTACTGATTTATTTGAATCTGTTTGCTTAATGGAGCAAGCTGGTGTATCACGTAATCAGATGATTTTGGATCCCGGATTTGGATTTGGAAAAACAATGGCTCACAATTTGGAAGTGATGCGTAATTTAGATAAAATAGTAGCGTTAGGATTTCCCGTGTTATTGGGAACTTCGCGAAAAGGAACAATTGGTAAGGTGCTGGGGGATGTTCCGACGGAAGAGCGTTTGGAAGGGACAGGCGCTACAGTTTGCTATGGAATTGCACAGGGATGCCAAATTATGCGTGTTCATGATGTGAAAGAAATGACAAAAATGGCGAAAATGATGGATGCTATGTTGGGAAAGCTTGAGGTGAATGAGTAAGACATGGATCGAATTATTATCAATGATATGGTTTTTTATGGTTATCATGGTGTTTTACCCGAAGAAAATAAATTGGGACAAAAATTTACCGTGCATGCCCAATTGATGTTGAACCTAGCTGCAGCCGGTCGATCAGATGAGCTGAAACAATCAGTTAGTTATGCTGATGTTTTTACGATTTGCAAAAATGTAGTTGAAAATAGAGTGTTCAAACTGCTGGAGACATTGGCAGAAACGATTTCTGAGCAGATTTTGATGCAGCACAAGTTAGTGGAGCAATGTACTGTTCAAGTTGTTAAAGAAAATCCGCCGATTCCCGGTCATTTTGGTTCAGCAGCTGTAGAAGTTACACGCAAACAGCTTAAATATACTGCCTATCTTTCACTTGGTACTAATATTGGTGAGCGGGAACAATTTTTGCGAGATGCCATCTTTAAATTGAATACACATCCGGAAATTCGAGTTTTACGGCAATCTTCTGTTTATGAAACAGATCCGGTTGGCTTTACTGAGCAAGCAACATTCTTGAATACAGTAGTACAAGTTGAGACGGCATTACTAGCTGAAGAATTACTTGCTTATGGTCAGGAGATTGAGCGGCAGCTTGGTCGGGAGCGTACGATTCGATGGGGTCCACGTACAATTGATGTGGATATTTTACTGTATGAACAAATGGTGATACAAACGGAAGATTTAGTAGTTCCGCACCCAAGAATGCATGAGCGTTCTTTTGTGCTAGTGCCACTTAGTGAGTTGGAGCCGGAATTGATTTTGCCACGGCGACAGCAGACGATTACGGACATGATTGCTGAATTACCGGATCGTGAAAGCGTCAGAATATGGAATGAGGATTTAATGTAATAGCCCTCTTTCCTAACTGTTTGCAGTCGAATTTTTTGCAAATTTTCCGTTCCGACTGCGTCGCTCATCAGTGGCGAGAATGTCCTAAATCTCTGATTTAGCTGACATTATCCCTGCAAAGTTTCTTCAAATCTCTGATTTGACTAGAAACCCCTGCATTAAATATGTCACTATATTCGCCTTCTTCGCTCCTTGCGGAACGAAAAATTTGCTGAAAAATTCAACTACAAACAGTTAGGAAAGAGGACTAATGAAAAAAGGATTTTCAATTGGATCAGTAGAAATTGCTAATCAGGTTGTGTTGGCACCAATGGCCGGTGTTTGCAATGCAGCATTTCGCATGACAGTAAAGGAGTTTGGTGCTGGACTGGTCTATACAGAGATGGTTAGCGATAAAGGCTTACAATATGGTAATGAAAAAACATTAGAAATGCTTTATGTAAATGAAGATGAGAAACCAGTTAGCATGCAAATTTTTGGTGGCGAAAAATCATCATTGATTGAAGCAGCACAAATTGTTGAGCGGCAAAGTAATGCTGACATTATTGATATTAATATGGGTTGTCCGGTTCCAAAGATTACGAAGTCAGAAGCGGGTGCTAAGCTATTGCTTAATCCCGATAAAGTATATGATATTGTAGCGGGCGTAGTTGAAGCAGTTGATTTACCTGTAACGGTGAAAATTCGAACAGGCTGGGATGATAAGCATATTTTTGCTGTCGAAAATGCACAAGCGATTGAACGTGCCGGAGCAGCAGCAGTTGCGTTGCATGGACGCACACGTGTACAAATGTATGAAGGTGTTGCCAACTGGGAGATCATTCGTGAGGTGAAAGAATCCGTTTCAATTCCCGTTATTGGAAATGGTGATGTTAAAACAGCACAAGATGCTCGGCATATGCTGGATGAAACAGGTTGCGACGCTGTGATGATTGGTAGAGCAGCGCTTGGGAATCCATGGATGATTTATCAAACGGTTCGATATTTGGAATCCGGAGTGTTGCTACCTGAGCCAACAGCACGTGAAAAGGTGGAAGTGTGTATGCAGCATCTTGATCGCTTAATTCGTTTGAAGAATGAATATATTGCGGTGAGGGAAATGCGTAAGCATGCTGCGTGGTATTTAAAAGGGATTCGTGGCAATGCTAAGGTTCGGAATGAAATTAATGAAGTAACAACGCGAGATGAAATGGCACAATTGTTGTTTGGTTTAGTTGAAAAAGCTGAATAGGAAATGACTTGAACTAGGTAGTTATGTTATAGTAAATGAAATTAATGTACAAGGATGATGAACATGAGTGAAGAATTAACAGATCAATTACAGGTGCGCCGTGAAAAAATGGATAAGCTTAGGCAGAAGGGTTTAGATCCATTTGGTAAACGTTATGAGCGTACACATGTTGTAGGAGATATTTTTGCTACTTATGAATCTGTTAGTAAAGAGGAATTAGATGAAGCGAAGCATGAAGTGCAGATTGCTGGGCGCATGATGACAAAGCGTGGCAAAGGAAAAGCTGGTTTTGCGCACCTTCAAGATGTTTCAGGGCAAATGCAAATTTATGTACGTCAAGACATGGTTGGTGAAGAAGCTTATGAATTATTTGGCATGGCTGATCTCGGTGATATTATCGGCATCAAAGGGTTTGTCTTTCGCACACAAGTTGGTGAGTTGTCGGTAAAAGCGACTGAATTTATCATTTTATCAAAAGCATTGCGCCCATTGCCGGATAAATTTCATGGTTTAAAAGATATTGAAGAGCGTTATCGTCGTCGCTACGTGGATTTAATTATGAGTGAAGAAAGCAAGCGAACTTTTATTACACGTACGAAAATTTTAGCAGAAATGCGTCGCTATTTAGATGGTTTAGGATACCTAGAAGTTGAAACACCTATCTTACACACGATATTAGGTGGAGCTGCTGCTCGTCCGTTTGAAACGCATCATAATGCTTTGGATATGAACTTATATTTACGTATTGCGACTGAGTTACATCTGAAGCGGCTATTAGTTGGTGGACTTGAAAAAGTCTATGAAATTGGGCGGATTTTCCGAAATGAAGGTGTTTCAGTTCGCCATAATCCGGAATTTACTTCGATTGAACTGTATGAAGCGTACGGAGATATTGAAACGATGATGGATATAACAGAGAATTTAGTTGCTCATATCGCTAAGGAAGTTCTAGGAACAACAACTATAACTTATGGTGAAAAAGAAATTAACCTAGGTGTTGGCTGGAAACGTTGGCATATGGTAGATGCAATCAAGGAAATCACCGGAGTTGATTTTTATCAAGAAATGACACTGGAAGATGCCAAGGCAATTGCAAAAGAGTACAATATTGAAGTTTCAGCTCACTTTACAGGAGTGGGACATATTATCAATGAGTTTTTTGAAGCATTTGTCGAGGATAAAATTGTTCAACCGACATTTATTTATGGGCATCCGGTTGAGGTGTCACCACTTGCCAAGAAAAATGCAGATGATCCACGTTTTACTGATCGCTTTGAGCTATTCATTGATGGACGTGAATATGCAAATGCATTTACGGAATTAAATGATCCAATCGATCAAAAAGAGCGTTTTGAAGCACAATTAGCTGAAAAAGAGCTGGGAAATGATGAGGCAACAGAAATGGATATTGATTTCATCGAAGCGCTTGAGTATGGTATGCCACCAGCGGGTGGAATGGGTCTTGGAATTGATCGTTTAGTTATGCTATTAACCAATTCGCCATCGATTCGTGATGTGTTGTTATTCCCATCGATGAGACACCGTTAAATCATGCTAGTGATTATTTATAATCAGTGGGTTGTTTTTTATAGGACAACTCACTGATTTTTTATGATACAATAAGCACATAATTTAAGGAGTTTTTCTCGGTTAGATACCACAATTTCATACTCATCAAAGATATTTACTTCAAGAAAGATCTTTAACTTCTTTTAAAACCAAATCAAATGCAAACAACAAAACTGAATTTCTAAAAAAAGGAGAATGAACATTGAATATTTTTGAAAAAATAAAGCTTTTTAATGAATACGGCAGCGAATACTGGTCTGCTAGAGAATTAGCAAAAGCTTTGGGCTATAAAGATTATCGTAATTTTCGTACAGCTATAGATAAAGCAGTGGAAGCATGCGAAAACAGTCAGCAAGCGGCTTTGGATCATTTCGGTGAAGCCACCAATATGATAGAAATTGGAAGAGGTGGAAAAAGAGAGGTAGATGACTACAATCTATCAAGATATGCCTGTTATCTTATTGTGCAAAATGCTGATCCAGCAAAGGAAATCGTTGCATTGGGTCAAACTTATTTTGCTATACAAGCTCGAAAACAGGAGTTATCTGAGCAATTTGAAAGACTTAACGAAGATGAGCGACGATTACGTTTAAGAGCTGAAATGAAGATTCATAATAAGCAGCTGATGGATACCGCTAATCAATCAGGTGTTTTAAGTAATCGCGATTATGCTGTGTTCCAAAACCATGGCTATATGGGCTTATATGGAGGTATGAATGCTAAAGATATTCATAAACATAAAAACCTTAAAAAATCTCAGCAAATCCTAGACCATATGGGAAGCAGCGAGTTAGCTGCTAATCTTTTTCGTGCTACCCAAACCGAAGAAAAACTGAGACGCGATAAAATTAAAGGCAAAGAAAACGCGAATCAAACTCATTTTGATGTAGGCACCAAGGTTAGGGAAACGATTGCAGAGCTTGGCGGAACGATGCCTGAAAACTTACCAACTCCTGAAAAAAGCATCAAACAAATTGAAAGGAATAAAGCTAAGTCGATTGGTTAGGGTAGGATATAAATGAAAATAAAAGAATTTATTGTCGTTGAAGGCAAGGATGATACAGTTGCAATTCAGCATGCGGTCAATGCAGATACAATTGAAACGAATGGCTCTGCGGTTAATCAAGAAACCATTGAAAAAATTCGCTTTGCACAAAAGCAGCGTGGCGTTATTATTTTTACTGATCCCGATTTTCCGGGTGAGAAAATTCGTAAAACGATTGCTGAGCAAGTAGAAGGATGTAAGCATGCTTTTTTGCCAAGAGAACTAGCTATTGCTAAGTCAGGTAAAGGAATAGGGATTGAGCATGCAACACCTGAAGCACTTCGTGCTGCGCTTACAGATGTTCATTACTTGCAGGAAGAACCTGAGGAGCAGATTATGATTGCTGACTTGTATGTTGCTGGCTTAATCGTGGGTAATGGAGCCAAAGAAAAGCGCGAACGCTTAGGTAGGTTACTAAAAATTGGTTATGCAAATGGGAAACAATTGCATAAGCGATTGATGCTATTTGGCATAACAGCGGAAGATTTTCATAATGCTGTCAAGAATATAGAGTAGAGGGATTAGATCTCTCCTATAACTGTTTGTGATTGTATTTTTTGCAAATTTTTCGCTCTGACTGCGTCACTCATCAGTTAAATACGTTCCTGTATTCGCCTTCTTCGTTCCTTGCAGGCGAGAATGTTCTAAATCTTTGATTTAGCTAACATTGTCCCTGCACAGCTTCTTCAAATCTTTGATTTGACTAGAAGCCACTGCATTAGCGAAAAATTTGCTTGAAAAATACAATCACAAACAGTTATAGGAGAGATCTATTGATGGAAAAAGATATTGCAACACCAATTCGAACAAGAGCAATTTTAGAAAAATATGATTTTGCTTTTAAGAAAAGTTTAGGACAAAATTTTTTAATTGATCGTAATATATTGCAGAGGATTATTCATGCTTCCGGAATTCAAAATAGCAGTAGTGTGATTGAAATTGGACCCGGTATTGGTTCGCTAACAGAGCAACTGGCGCGTGCTGCTAAGCAGGTAGTGGCCTTTGAGATTGACAAGCGGTTACTACCGATACTGGGGGAAACTTTGGCACCTTATTCAAATGTCACTATTCTTCATCAAGATATTTTAAAAGCTGATGTTGTAAGTGCGATTGAAACCCATTTTGATGATGCAGCAGATGTTCATGTTGTTGCTAATTTGCCTTATTATGTAACAACACCGATTATCATGCATTTATTACAGGGTGAGTTGCCGATTAAAAGCTATACTGTTATGTTGCAGAAAGAAGTAGCAACAAGAATGACAGCTGCACCAGGTTCAAAAGACTATGGCTCTTTGTCGATTGCTGTCCAATTTTACACAGAAGCAGAAATGGTAATGACTGTACCGCACACCGTGTTTATGCCACAACCGAAAGTGGATTCTGCCGTTATTAAGTTAACTAGGCGTCAAGCAGCACCAATCGCTGTTCAGGATGAGGAATTTTTCTTCACTGTAACCAGAAGTGCATTTCAGCAGCGCCGAAAAACAATTTTAAATAATTTGATAAATGGATTGCCAAGCGGGAAAGAAGACAAAGGGACAATCGTCACTTGTTTGAAAAGCTGCAATATCGATCCAATTCGTCGTGCAGAAACGTTGTCAATTACGGAATTTGGACAATTAGCGAATGCCTTACACCCATTTTTCCATGGTCGCTAATATGCGTATGATTGACACGAAATAATACAAAAATTCAACAAATTAGGCATTGTTCCTATGAAATCTTTGTCTCTTGCTGCATAAGGTGTAAGTAGTTGTATTTATTTGTAGGCTACTTTAGCTGAAGTAATTAGGCAAAATGATTAACTCCTTGGGAGATAAATACTCATTTTTGACCTTGGTGAAATCAGGCAAAAATGAGCAAAAGCTACGCAATAAGCTAAAATTATTTTGCGAATCAGGATTCGCAAAAAATTCCATCTTATTGCTACGCTTTTAAACGCTCATTTTTGCACCTTGGGGTGAGCAGCGTGATTCAAGTGAATGATATTGTTGGAAGAAAATCATATGACTGTGATGTTTTCTTTCGTGTGATTGATGTATTAGGCGATACTGTGATTCTTCACGGAGAAGACATTCGCCTAATTGCTGATGCACCAATTGCGGATTTACAAGTGATTAGTCAAGATGAAAAGCAACAGCATCAGCAAAAGTCAAATCAGCGAATTAATGAATCTAATCATTTATTAGCACAAGATCGAGAGCGGATTCGTCAGAAAAAAGAATATGAAGCGAGTAATGGCTATCGGCAGGACCCGGATTTCTTTCACATACCTGGTCGTGTACTGCACATAGATGGTGATCGAAATTATTTAGAAAAATGCTTAGTGTTATATCGTAAGCTGCAAGTGCCCGTTTTTGGCGTGCATTGCCATGAAAAAGAAATGCCTTATCGAGTAGGGCAACTCATTGACCAATACCGTCCGGATATTTTGGTAGCTACCGGTCATGATGCTTATTCAAAAACAAAAGGGCATACGCATGATATTGGAGCTTATCGTCATTCGTTAGAGTTTGCCCAAACGGTGATGGAAGCACGAAAGAAAGTCAGCAGCTTAGATCAATTGGTCATTTTTGCAGGTGCCTGCCAATCGCACTTTGAATCACTAATTCAAGCAGGAGCTAATTTCGCCAGTTCGCCATCGCGGGTGAATATCCATGCGCTGGATCCTGTGTATATTGTTAGTAAAATCAGTTTTACACCATTTATGGATCGAATTAATGTTTGGGATGTGCTTCGAAATACTTTAACAGGTAAAAAAGGCCTTGGTGGTATTGAAACGAAAGGTGTACTTCGAGTCGGAGCACCTTATAATGCCGAGACTTCTAATAAAAATTAAATTATATAAGATAAAATGCAGTGTCGAATTTAAGGTCTAATCATGATATTGCATTTTTTTAATGGATAGCTTTGCTGTAGTTGGACATAATAAATTAACAAAATCAGAAGAAAAGGTATTGACAACTCAAAATTAAAGTTGATATAATTCAAAGTTTATATTGACTTCAAGACGTTGATTTGTTATACTAACTAACAGCGAGGTGGAGTGTCATGGCAAAAAATTTATCGGAAATTAAACGAAACTTGGACTTACAGGTTGGAAAGAAAATGATACTTCAAGCCAATAGCGGTAGAAAGAAACTATTGGAAAGGTCTGGTGTGCTAGCTGAAACGTATCCATCAGTTTTTATTGTACAGCTAAATCGAGATGGAGAAACTTTTGATCGAGTTTCTTATAGCTATGCAGACATCTTAACAGAGACAGTTAAGTTAACCTTTGAAGACGAAACTTGTGCAAACTTAGCATAAAAGCAATGGCATCACGCCATTGCTTTTTTTATTTTGTGTTGATGGATAAATTTCAGATGTTGGCTTCATACTAAAATCGTCGCAATTATGTGTCAGATATCAGAGGCCAAAGTGATAAGGATCAGATGCGATATGGAATCCCCGTTTGTTGGTTTTCTGGGTAAACGCATTCACATTTCACTTCCGGTGCCCCTGATTTCTAAATTGAAGGGAGCTGTTCATTTTGGGTAGAAGACGAGGCATAATGAATGAGGAATTCAAAGAAGAGCTGGCGAAGGAATTAGGATTTTGGGATACTGTCCAAGAAGAAGGTTGGGGCGGTATTAAAGCAAGAGATGCAGGTAATATGGTTAAACTGGCTATCGAAAAAGCACAAAACCAACTTACTAATCAATAAATAGTGAATCAAGATAATTGCGACAAATCAAGCCGGGACATAAGTCCCGGTTTTTTCTTCTTAATCGTGATATACAAAAATCCTTCATAAAATTGTTTAGATGCTGTTGAGAGCATCTAGCATTTTCGATAAAAAAAATGTAAAATTAAATATGAGAAGGAATAAAAGAAAATTATGGAATACATTCTTTAGTAACATAAAATGGTGAGATAATGAAAATAACAGAGAAGGCACCTGCGAAAATTAACCTAGCATTAGACGTTCTTTACAAAAGGGATGATGGTTACCATGAAGTGGAAATGGTTATGACCACAATCGATTTAGCTGACCGAATTGATCTAACACTCTTGCATCATGATGAGGTTATCATTGCTTCACAAGCTCAATCGATCCCAAATGACCATCGCAATCTAGCTTATCAAGCGGCGATGTTATTAAAACGAAGGTATCGTATTCAAGCAGGTGTAAAAATAGAAATTGACAAAAAGATTCCTGTCTCCGCTGGGTTAGCCGGTGGCAGTACTGATGCAGCGGCCACATTGCGTGGATTAAATAGATTGTGGGACTTACAAATATCCAATGATCAATTACTGGAACTGGCTGCTGAAATAGGATCGGATGTTCCATTTTGCATTAATGGCGGAACAGCACTGGCAACTGGCAGAGGTGAAAAGATTCAGCCATTACCAGCATTGCCGAACTGCTGGGTGATATTAGCTAAGCCCCAAATAGGCGTTTCAACGGCGGAAATTTATGGTGGATTGGATCTAGCTAATGCCCAACGCCCCAATATCAAAGCGATGGTGCAAGCGATAGAAGCAAAAGATTTTCGCTTAATATGCGCACAAATGGGGAATGTTCTGGAAAGTGTTACATTGAAAAAATACCCGGAAACTGCGCGGATTAAAGAACATATGCAACAGTTTGGTGCGGATGCTGTGTTAATGAGCGGAAGTGGTCCAACGGTGTTTGGACTAGTGGAGCATGGATCACGAATGCGTCGAGTATACAACGGATTGATGGGGTTTTGTGATCAAATTTTTGCAGTAAGGCCATTAGGGAATACCGAGAATGATATTGAATCAAATTATTAAATAAGCTATGATCGATTTTGAATATTTCAAAATCTTCATGAAGCGGGGGATGAGTATGAAGAAATATGCGATTGTTTTAGCAGCTGGACAAGGAACACGAATGAAGTCGAAACTTCACAAAGTATTACATAAGGTTTGTGGCAAGCCGATGATTGAGCATGCAATTGACTTAGTTGCTACACAAAATGTGGAAACCACTGTGACGATAGTTGGTCACGGAGCTGAGGCAGTCAAAGAGGCAGTAGGTAATAAAACTGAGTATGTTCTACAAGAGCAGCAATTAGGGACTGCTCATGCTGTGTTACAAGCGGCTCCGCTTTTAAGTGATAAAAAAGGCACAACGATTGTACTGTGTGGTGATACAGCATTCTTTAGCAAAGAAACGTTAGCTAAGCTGCTGGATACACATAACCAGGCAAATGCGAAAGCAACCATTTTAACAGCAGTCGCACCAGATTCAACAGGCTATGGACGGATTGTGCGCGATGAGAATGGGGCGGTGCAGAAAATTGTTGAACATAAAGATTGTACAGCAGAACAGTTAGCAATCCAGGAAATCAATTCAGCTACTTATTGCTTTGACAATCAAGCTTTATTTGAAACATTGCAGTTAATTGACAATCGTAATTCACAAAATGAATTTTATTTAACCGATATCATTGAAATTTTAAAAAATAATCAACAGGTTGTTACAGCTTACTGTACGCCTGATTTTGCTGAAACTTGCGGTGTCAATGATCGTGTGCAACTGGCGCAAGTAGAAAAAGCAGTTCAAAAAAGAATTAATGAAGAACATATGCGGGGGGGTGTGACAATTATCGATCCGATGTCAACCTACATCGCTGCAGATGTAATAATTGGAAATGACACCGTTATTTACCCAGGGACAACGATTGCTGGCAATGTTAAAATAGGATCTCAGTGTGTGATTGGGCCTAATACTGAAATTAATAACTGTGAAATTGGGGAAAAATCAGTGGTTCGTCATTCAGCTGTGTTTGATAGCAAAATTGGTGCTGATGCACAAATTGGACCATTTGCGCATATCCGTCCGGCATCACAAATTGCCGACAAAGTAAAAATTGGTAACTTTGTCGAAGTGAAGGCATCGGAAATTGACGAAGGTTCAAAAGTGTCACACCTTAGTTACATTGGCGATACAAAAATGGGTAGCCATGTCAATGTCGGTTGTGGTACGATAACAGTGAACTATGATGGCCAGCAGAAACATTTAACGACAATTGGGGATGGCGCTTTCATTGGCTGCAATGCTAACTTAATAGCACCGGTAACAATAGGTGAAGATGCATTGATTGCAGCCGGATCGACAATTACAAAAGATGTTGAAGCAGACGATCTATCAATCGCTCGTGCTGAACAAGTGAATAAAAAAGGATATGCCAGAAAGTTTTTGGTTAAAAAAGACCGTAAGTAAAGGTGCCCCTCTAAGAGGAATTTTATCTAATGTTTTAGGCGAGTAGACCCCCATCCACTTGCCTATAGCTGATTTTTATATCAAAATAAATGAATAAGTATGTGGAGGAGCATCATGACAGATAACCCTAGTTCTAATTTAAAAATTTTCTCATTAAACTCTAATCCTGCATTAGCACAGGAAATTGCGGACTGTATTGGTGTACCGCTTGGGAAGTGCTCAGTTACGCAATTTAGCGATGGAGAAGCGCAGATTAATATTGAGGAAAGTATTCGCGGTGGAGATGTTTTTGTCATCCAATCTACCAGTGAACCGGTTAACGAGCATTTAATGCAGCTGTTAATTATGATTGATGCTTTAAAGCGAGCATCGGCGAATAGCATTACAATTGTGATGCCTTACTATGGCTATGCGCGCCAGGATCGTAAAGCACGCTCACGCGAGCCGATCACTGCTAAATTAGTAGCTAACTTACTAGAAACAGCTGGTGCTGATCGAGTAATTGCATTAGACTTACATGCTACACAGATCCAAGGGTTCTTTGATATTCCGATAGATCACTTAGTTGCAGTAAAAAGTTTATCCACTTATTTTGAGAATAAGAATTTCCAAGACTTAGTGATTGTTTCGCCTGATCATGGTGGTGTGACAAGGGCAAGAAAGATGGCGGAGCGTATGAAAGCACCAATTGCGATTATTGACAAGCGTCGTCCGCGTCCGAATGTGGCTGAAGTGATGAATATTGTTGGTTATGTAGAAGGGAAAACTTGTATTCTAATTGATGATATGATTGATACAGCCGGAACAATTACGATTGCAGCAAACGCCTTAAAAGAGAGCGGAGCAACGGAAGTTTACGCTTGTTGTACGCATCCGGTATTGTCCGGTCCTGCGATAGAGCGTATTAATAATTCTGTGATTAAAGAATTAGTGGTTACGAACAGTATTGCTTTACCAGAAGAAAAGAAATCAGAAAAAATAGTTCAATTATCTGTTGCACAATTGATGGCAGAAGCGATTTTGCGTGTGCATAAGCGTCAATCGCTTAGTTGTTTGTTTGAATAGAAATGAAGGTTAAAAAAATCCCGCTTAAGTTAAGTGGGATTTTTTATTTAGAGTTCTTGTTCTGTGACTTCATTTTTTAGAATCGTGTACATTTCGGTTGCTTCCTCTTTTTTAGCGGTTACAGCAATGTGATTAATTTGAGCAACTAAAGTTCGATTGCCACCAAATTGAATCGTCAGAGTATCACCTGGCTTAACTGTAGTACCTGCTTTGGCCTCTTTGTTGTTAATTTTGATTCGATTTTGATCAGCCACTTCTTTGGCAACTGTGCGACGTTTAATCAATCTTGATACTTTTAGAAATTTATCTAATCTCATGATTTCCCCCTAAGTTGTGTCATTTTGAATTTTTTCTTCCGCTTTTGCTTGTAAAAAGTAAGCATAAGCTTCTTCGGCACTAGCAGCCTTCACATCACCAAACACATGTGGATGTCGTCTAATCATTTTACTGGCAACTGCATGAATTACATCATCAATAGAAAAATCGTCTTGATCAATGGCGATTTGGGAGGCGAGCATAACGTGCAATAATACATCCCCCAACTCTTCAATCATGTTGTCAATATCCTCATTTTCGACTGCTTCGATATATTCATTCACTTCTTCAATCATCTTCTTTGTCAATGATTGATAAGTTTGTTTTTTATCCCATGGACAGCCATTTTCCCCACGAAGTGTAGCGAAAATTTCGCGCAACTTCCAAAACTCACGTAATAATTGATCAGTTGGCGGTACATAAATAGAGGTTAAATTATTTACTGTCCAACCGTGATCTAATTCATATAAGGGGCATGATCGAATTGATTGATTCGGCATGCCGGCATTTTGAACAACCATCACAACATGTTCATCCGGGTATTTCTCCATTAATGTCAATTTCACGTGTGAAGCGGAAAATTGATCATACACTTGACCGATGATGATTGGCTGTGCAATCTGTAGGTCTTTTGCTTGTAAGCTAGAGCCGTCAAGTAATTGGAATCCGTTGATCGGGTCTAATTTAATGGCAGTAAGCATAGCATCTAGAAAGCTTTGTCCACCAGCGATTTCAATGTCAGCATTTTTTTCTTGTAAAAGCGCTACTGTTCGTTCAGCAACCATTGGGTGCCCAGGTACGGCATAAACAATATGACTTTCTCTTTGGTGAGTCTCCATTAAAATTTGAACAATTTCTTGATAAACATCTTCAAATTGTTCATGCTTTTCATAAATTTCGTCAAAACTAATGAAGTGGATGCCTTCATTTTTTAAGCTGTCAATAACAGGGTGTTGTTCAGTTCTTGTAAATACCGTTTGTGCTTCTTTGAGATATCGATAAATACCTAGTGGTAATTGATCGATATTTCCGGCACCTAACCCAACGATTTTAATCAAAATATGCACCTCACTATTCATAAAAAATTTAATTTTAGAGAAATTATAGCATATATCACTTAAGTGCAGAAATGAGCGCTTAGAAACGCAGAGATAAGACGGAATTTTTTCTGTGTGCTACACACACAGAAAAAATTTTGGCTTATATCGGAGTTTCTGCTCATTTCTGCCTGATTTCACACTATATTATAGTGATGTATTAATTTCACAGGAAACACATTTTTATCGAGCTTAATAAAAATGGTGTATAAGGAGGATGTAATATGTTAGAAAGTTCACATTTTATTCACACATAATCTAAATTCACAAAAAATCCATTGAAACCACATAATAAATATGAGATAGTAATTGTGCGATAATAATAATTCGTTTTAAGCCTTAGATACTTAATTAAACATAAGGAAAGGATCAGAAGATCATGGGTAAAGAAAAGAAGGAAAAAAAGCCAAGCTTATGGCGGAGATTTAGGAGCATTGATTGGTCTAATCCCGTGAATAAATGGAAAGGTATTTTCTTTGGTAGTGTCGCGCTAGTTGGTATTGCTGGCTTTTCTGTTGCTGCTTTTACAGTTACCAGCACGACTGCTTTTTGTAAAACTTGTCACGAGATGGCACCGGAATATGCAAGTCATCAAACATCTTCTCATGAGAATGTATCATGTGCAACTTGTCACATTCCACCAGATGGTCCAGTGTCATTTGTTATGCATAAAGTGGGCGCGCTTGCAGAAGTATATTATCATATAACAGGTATTCCGAATCCACTTCATCAAACAGAAGGAAAAGCAGTGCCAAATCGTACTTGCCAAAGCTGTCACTCAGAAAATCGTGCAATAGATGAATATACAACAGGCGACTTGATTGTTAATCACCAGGGGCACATTGATGCGGGTATAATGTGTGTCAACTGTCACGCTGGTGTAGCACACGGAAAAGTAGCTGAACGTGGTCTCATCTATTCAGAAGATCTGAAATATTGGGATGCAGACGATTTTGACACGGCTAACTTATTGATTACGGAAAGAGACAGACGCCCGAATATGGGTACTTGTATGGAGTGTCACATAAAGGTGAACGATGGTCAGAAGCCATATGAGGATGTTAAATATGTAATTCCAAACTTTGTGCGAGAAGATGGTAAAAAGATTACTGAGCGTGCAACATTGGTCTATGATTACATCAACCCTGATACAAACGAACCGATGACACAAGCGGATATTTTGAGACTATCACAACCAAAATCGGGTGATAAGATTTCTATGGCATGTAGTACTTGCCACACATCAATTACAACACCAGCAAGTCACGCAGATTCAGGTTGGGGCGGTGCTCACGGAGATGTAGCAATGAAAGATGCGGAGAGTTGCTTAAGTTGTCATGATGATATTAATTGGGTTCGTCGTTTAGAGCATGAAGAAGGCGGATATAAAGCAGCATTGGAGAAAACGAAAAAGGATAACGCAGTAACGCTGCCTGATTCTATTAGAGAAAACCAATTCTGTAACAGCTGTCATACGGATCGGCCCAAGTCGCATCAAACAGATAGATGGCTAGCCTTACATGCCAGCAATTCAAAAACAGACGAAGCAAAACAAGGATGCTATACTTGTCACAATAAGAATGAACCAAAAGATAATGAGAAAACAAATGCACCGGCGAATACTTCGTGTGCTACATGTCACAAGACGGGATTCGTAAAGCCACTTGAGTAGTGTAGAAATATTTAGGAGTTAGAGCTGTGACTTCGCAGCTCAACTCTTTGGTGTAAAGGGAGCAAGCTATGAGTAAAGAGCCATTAAATGAAGGTAAAAATAGTATATGGTCCAGCAAAAAATCACTTAAAGCGATGACCTTCGGGTTCATCGCCTTAGTGGTCTTAGCGTTGGCAGGTTTTGCTGCTGATGTTGCTACTTCAAGCTCAAAGTTTTGTCTTTCTTGTCATGAAATGAGTCCTGAAGTGCATACATGGGAAGCTTCTACGCATGCAAATGTTGATTGTGTTTCTTGTCATACAGATTCGGGCTTTCTTGGTAAGTTTAAAGAGAAAAGTGATCGCTTTTCAGAAGCTTACAAATCATGGACAAATACGCAAATGGACCCGATAAAATTAACTGATGCGAGAAAAATTCCTAATGAGCGCTGTGAAAGTTGTCATTCCATTGAAAATAGACCTTCGAAACAAAAAGGTGATATTATATTTTCACACGAGCAGCATAGAGATGCTTCGGTTAGTTGTGTAACTTGTCATCATGGTGTTGTTCATGGGCAAATCGCTGAGCGTGGACTAAATGGATCAGATACTTATGGTTCATGGGACAGAGAAGCAGGTATGATGGCTTTAAAACAAAAAGAATTTAGAGTAGTACAAAAGCCAGCTTGTCTTTCTTGTCATGAAGATAGCTCTGTACCAAATACATGTGGAAGTTGTCACTCGACAGGTATGCGACCACCGGATCATGACAAGCCAAACTTTATATCGAAGTTGCACGGTGAAGGTGCTCGTAAAGATCTTGCAGGATGCGATTCTTGTCATAAATTTACATCAGTTGAAGATATGATGTCTGCTTATGAGAGCAACTCAACTGCAGCTGAATTTTTGAATGATAAAAAAGATGATGAATCGGCTGCAGGATTTGCCAGAACCCTTAAGGAATATGTGAGTGAAAATGATTTCTGCAGTAGCTGTCATAGCATAGCACCTGCAAGTCACGAAGGAGATTTCTTTGCTAAACACGGAACGCTGGCGAATGAAAACAAAGCAGGATGTTTGACGTGTCATGATGAAACCGCTAATACTGGTTTCGCACCTTCTAGTGTATCTTGTGGGAGTTGCCACAACGGTCGTCATGATTCCTATGATTGGCGGAGGCAACATCCGACAACACCAACACCACCAACGAGATTAGAAGCTAGTTGTTATAGCTGTCACGCGCAAACAACTTGTCAAAGCTGTCACTTGCCATCGCAAGCGGAGCGGGCGACAATGCAAGCTGAGGAATAATCTAGTCATGATTGAATAAAGTTAAGCTGCATGATGGAGGAAAGTTATGAGTCAAGAAAATAATGAAATAAATGAAAAAGCTCAAGAAAATAATGAAATAAATGAAAAAGTCCAGGACAATACTCATGCCGAAAAGCTTGAATTAAAGCAGACCGAATCACCAGAGAAACCTCGCTATTCAATGCGGACTTCTATTTTGCTAATGGTTGGAACACTTATTGTTAGCTTAGTGGTAGGATATGTGATTTCTTCGCAGTTTATTTGGAAAGATGAACGAGACCGTAGCATTGATGCAACGTTAAAGCAACGGATTAAAGAAGTTGATGACAGCCCGAATGATCCAAATGCTCGTGTTCAGCTAGGATATATTTACTACCTTAAAGGTGACTATTCTAAAGCCATTGAACAAAATAATATTGCAATAGACTTAGATGAAGATCATTTTCCAGCATATTTAAATAATGCACTTGCATATTTAGATCAGGAGAAGTTTGAGGATGCTTTGACAGCGGCTTCAACAGCCGAAAGATTATCACCAATGGATGCAAAACCAAAATTAATTAGAGGTATATGTCTGCGTGAGTTAAAGCGATTGGATCAAGCGAAAGAAGCAATAGCTGAAGCTCAACGATTAGATCCTTCTAATGTTGAAGCAGTTTTCCAAGCAGGATTAGTTGCAGAAGCTCAAGGTGATATAAAAGAAGCGGTTAAAATCTTTGAGGAAGCGCTTTCGATGAGGCCAACTTTCAAAGAAGCACGTGAAGCTTTGGATCGTGTTCAAGGAAAGTAAGTTTGATCAATAATTTGTAGATATAGAAGGGAAGTCTAACGCAATTGGAAAAGAAAAAAGTTAGAATTATCATGCTGCTGATAGTTATCGTCGTTGCAATTCTATATGCTTTGATTGCTTACTTTGGTGGCTTACGTGTAATAAATAATATAGTTGACAGAGGCGAAGAGGGCGTTCCTCAATTTTATGGAACGATCATAGGTTTAGGAGAGTACGCACTTCAAAAGCCAATGGATGTTACGCTAGATAAAGATGGTAATGTTTTGGTTACAGATACGAATCATCGCCGTGTTGTGGTTTTTGATTCAAATGGTGAAGGCAAGCTAATATTTGGTAGTAAAGATGAGGAAGAAGGAGGGCTTTCTTTCCCATACGGCATTGCGGTGGATAGTAAAGGCAACATTTATGTTGCTGATATGTATGAAAATCGAATTGCTATTTTTGATCAAGCAGGGAAATTTACTAAGTATTTTGAACCGGAAGATGATTATCAATTCGATGGTCCTGGTCAAATTCGGATTTATGATGATAAATTATATGTGCCGGAAGTGCAATCAGGAAATGTTTCCGTTTTTGATCTGAAAGGTAAACAGCTAGTGTTTATGGAAAACAAACAGGATGAAGATTCAACACTTAATTTACCAAACGCTGTTACAATTGATGATGCCGGTCAAATTTATATATCGGATACTGGCAGAGGTCGAATTGCAATTTTTAGCGATAAAGGGAAATATATAAAAGCAGTTACAGGTAGTGAGCAGGAAGACACTCCGACATTAACGAGCCCAAGAGGGATTATCGTTGAGAAGAGTAGGCGAATTTTGGTAACCGATATGTTAGCACATGAAGTGATAGGCTATAATAGCGAAGAAAACAAAAAAGTAGTTGAATTTGGGGCAATGGGGATCAATGCAGGTGAATTCCAGTATCCATCCGGGATGTATCAAACATCAGATGGCATGATCTATATTGTTGATTCAATTAACCATCGTATACAAAAATTTAAATAAAATTCTATGTGCTAAGAGGAACTTATATTGAATTGTTAATTAGCACTCGGTGCAAACTAAGTATAAGTTCTTCATATAGCACTTAAGGAGGTGATGTCCGGAAAGGATAAACACATTCTTCTGGACACGATCGCTTGTTTAAGTGATATGCATTTTTAATGCAAAAAGAAAAAAGGGAGGAAACAAAAATGAGTAAGACAAAACTGTTGCTCTCAACATTGTTAACAGTGGCCCTGTTTGCAATTTTCGCTGTTAGTGCATCAGCTACAGGTCTCAATTATGAGTATACTGATGCTGAAAGAGCTAAAAACGAATTTCCAAACAACAATGCCAATAACACTGGTTTAGATCCACTGAACAAAAATGAGTTTGCAGAAAATCCTTACTGGAAGCAACACACGCTGCATGGCAATTACAAACATAACACAAATTCTTGTGCTAGTTGCCATAAGACACACACTTCGCCAGGAACGGCAGCATCAGGCAGTGCTGGTTTGTTATTCGTAGCAAACAGATCAGATTCATGTCTAGCTTGTCATGATGGCACACATGCACCTAAATTAGGTGAAGGAAACTCTGGAGTATTCCATGGTCAAGACAACACACTTGCAGGTGGCGGTGCATCTCAGCACCAAATTGACGGTAGTGTAACATTTGCTGCTGCACCTGGTGGTAACCGTGCAGGAGGAGGAGCTTGGAACACTACATTAGCTTGTTCTAGCTGTCACAATGCACATGGTTCTGACAGTATCGCATTGTTGAATACAAACATTGCAACTAATGAACCTTCTGGTGCGAATGCTGTAGTTGAGGACGGAACTATTTATACTACGGCTAATCGTCCAACTAATACTAATGTAGGACCGTATATTTTAGTGGTAGAAACAGTAAACACTAATGCTGCTCCATTCAACCGTGGGGATTTTGCAAAATTAGTTTCTGAAGGTTATCGTGATGAGTTTGGAAATCTTATTCCAAACACAAGACTAAATAACGGACAACAATTTGTGAGAACTTATAAATGGGTACCAAATGGTTCAGGTGGCGGTTCATATAATGTTGACTATCCACTTTGGAAAGTAGGAGAAGGTGCTTCAGACGCTATTTTCAAAGCTGATCCAGGTGCTAACTTAGTAATTGACTATAAGCGTGGTATCGCTTATGCTCCAAACGGAGGAGCTTTACCGGCTGCGTTAGCTGCTGGGGCAAGTTATAACCTAAGCTTTGGTATTTCTGTTAACCCATATCAAGACTATGCACTTAATGGTAATGATTTCCTTGTAACGCATAATCGCTCTTACTTTGATACTAGTTATGCGAACTATAATGCAGGTTCTGGTGTTCAGTTATCAAGATTCTGTGCACAATGTCACACAGATTATAACAACGATGGTTCAAGAAGTACATCATTCAATAAGTCTAAATTCCATTCAGCTTGGAGACACTCTGCTGGAAGTGACGCTTATTCATGTTCACGTTGTCACTTTGCACATGGTACAGACAACACAGTTATGCGTGATGCCGCGGGTGCTTTAGCAAATGCAGCTGACAGACCTGACTGGTCATCTGGTACTGATGTACCATCTATGACAGAAAAAGTAAATCCTCTAACTGGTGCTAATTGGACAGTGGCGGATGCTTATGCTTACATGACAGATACAAGCGATTCTTCTGCGAATAAACGTTATACTGGATTGTCATCTTGTTTCTCTTGTCATGGTGGTACGGGCGGAAGCCGTGTGATTAGATCTAACCAAGCAACTGCGCTTGAGTGGGAAAAAACAAGAACTGGTCCAGGTGGAGCTCTATTTAGAACAGGTATAGGTCTACCTCCTGGTATTGCATACTAATTAATAAATTAAACTAAGTGATGAGTAAAGGGCTGCGATTAGCAGACCTTTCTCATCCTTTTCTACAAAAAATATGAATGAATCGATTATTGCTAACTCGTTGATTTTGAAAAAAATCTCTTGCTAACCAAACGAGTTAAGCGAGAGTTTATATAAATGTTTTTGGTGTAAAAGTGTAAAAGATTGGAGGAAAGAGAAATTGAGAAAAATTTTGCTACCATTCATCGTTATGCTATTGACAATATCACTATTGCCTTCAGGGAATGTAGCGGCAGAAGCTACTAGTCATGTTTCAGGTTCGTTATGGTGGGATGACAATCAAAACGGTATTAAAGATAGCACTGAATTTAATATTCCCGGTATTAAGGTAATGCTTTATAGCAATGAAACAAATCGTCAAGTGGCGAGCCAAGTTACCAACTCGAGCGGTAATTTCTTTTTTACAGTAAATAATCCAGGAAGTTATTATATTGTTGTTGATAAAAGCGGTTTTCCTGCTGGTACTAAATTATCGCCATTTCAAGTTTTAGGTGGCGGAGTGGCACGAGATAGCGACTTCCGAGATCAAGGTGGCGTTTGGCGAACGAATGCCTTTACATTAGAAGAAAGGCAGTATTTACGCTCAATTGCCGGTGGATTTATCCGTCCGGAAGAAAAAAAGCAAGAGCCAAAACCATCACCACCGATAGAAGATGAAAAAGAGGAACCACCAGCTCCACCACCACCGGAGCCACCGGCACCACCAACTCCGCCGGAGCCAGAGCCACCACTCGTTAAGGTTAATGCAACTAAAGGTCAGAAACCAGATACATCAGATAATATGATGGCTGGGACTGCAGCATCAGTAATGTTGTTTACAGCAATTGGTATTTTAGCGATTCAAGGAAGAAGGAAAAGCGTTAATTAAATAAAATTTATTCGCAAGAAGAAACTTTCTTCTTGCGAATTTTGTTTATATAACGAATCTAAGATCGTATTTTAAATAAAAACTGTAACTTATGGGCAAAAGGAATAAATGATAGCTCAGCTTTAGTAAAAAAGCGAAACTTGAATAAGGCAATCAAATATACAATACCACCAATAACAGAGGATAGCGTTGCCGTCATAGCAGCATGCCACCTGGAATTCACCTGCCAAGGAAGTAGCTGGATGAGTATTAAAGTAACAGCCATTATACTAATGGATAATAACAAAGACAAAGCTTTTTTAATGCTAATGGGTGATTTTTGAATCGTATAACAAAGCATGACATAAATCATCATGCTGCCGCTGGAAACAGCTATTACAGTAGCTAGTGCGGCTCCCAATATGCCATATTCAGAAATCAATGGCTGATTTAAGCTCAGCTTTACTAGCAAAATGAAAGCAATCACCAACATATTTAATCGAACTTTACCTAAAATTTGCAATATGGTTGCACAAGCAATGAAAATGGAAGCGAAGAAAACAGTTATCATGAGAATTCTTAGTGTATTTGTGCCATCAGCATTTGTAAACAACATGATATTAATTGGTTTGATCAGCAATATGAGCCCTACTGCGGCTCCTAAGCCAAATCCAAAGCTTAATCGCATAGTCATTTTGATTTTCTCAAATATTTCTTGCTTCTTATTCACTTTGACCAACTTCGCTAACATGGGTATAACTGATAAGCCTAACGAAGTGGAAATCACTACACCTAATTGCAATAAAGGTTGGCCACGATCAAAAACCCCTTTTATCATTTTGGCTTGATCAGCAGCAAATCCACTCATAACTAAATTTTTATAAAGCTGAAAAGAATCAATTAACTGTAATAAAACTAGCAACAAATTGGTTAAGCAGAAAGCGAGCCCTTGAAATAATAAGGCCTTTCCAACTGTTTGGAGCATTGCCTGACTAGGCTTCTGTAGTGCCAAGGAGTGAGTTGTTTTCTTAGCAAATACGAAAAGCAGTGTCACCGAAGCAAGCCCCCCCGCCAATGCACCAAACATAGCGCCCGCTCCAATTGTATATAAATCGCTACCACTATGAAATAACCAGGTGGATAATAGTAAGATCACGCCCACCCGAACAAATTGTTCTGTCGTTTGTGAAACAGCAGTTGGGAACATATTGCTTTTTCCTTGAAAGTAGCCCCGAATGACAGCACTAATCGGAATAACCAAAAAAGAGAACGAAACAGCTTTAATGGGGAGTGTCAATTGTACATCATTCATGAAAAGTGCTATTTTTTCAGCGCCGAAAAACAGTATAACAAATAAAGTCACAGCAAATAACCCAGTCCAAAATAGAGCAGCAGCTAAGATTTTTCGGCGTGCTTGCAATTCACCTTCAGCATCTGCAATCATTTTGGAAACAGCGGCTGGAAATCCATAGGCACCCAGCACGACCATAATGCCATACAAAGGATAAACTTGCTGATAAATGTAAAAGCCGGTATCACCGACAATATTTTGAAACGGAATACGATAAACAGCGCTAAGTATTTTAATTACTAGCGCTGAAATGGTCAGAATCAATGTTCCTTTTAAAACAACTTTTGTTTCATGGTCATGTTGATTGTTCACAACTATTTCCCCATTATTCTACTCGCCTAAGCCAAACTCTTGTAAGAACTCCTGGTAAGTGCCATAGTAGACATTTAGATCGACATCACCCTTACCATCGCCTATGCCGGGAAGTTTACCGGTATGTGAGTGTTGCCAAAATGTCCATAATCTTTTATCAGAGATATTTGGATCTTGATTAATATCACAAATCCAAATGTGATGGTCTAAATATTTGCCACGAATATAACGGTCATAGGATTCATAGTTCACATAAAGAATCGGTTTTACACCGTAATGCTTTTCAATTGTTGTAATGGTATCTTCTATAATTTGATTTGCCACTTCATCTTCCGGAAGAACAGTGAGGAGGTCAAACTCAATATCAACTACCGGCGGCAACATATTTTTGGTTTTTGGCACTGTATTGATAAAATTTTGAGCCTGCTCCACCCCGGAAGAATTAAAATTCAGGAAGTGATAGGCACCAACAAATAAATTGTGCTTTTGAGCCTGCTCCCAATTATACTTGAACTGTTTATCTTGAAGTGTGACGGCTTCTGTTGCCTTCATGAAGACGAAATGGATGTCTGCTGTTGCTAGCGTTTCCCAATCAATCTCTCCTTGCCACCAGGAGACATCAATACCATGTACTTCGTACGATTCTATAGGTTTCCATGGTCTTGGATTTTCCGATCCGGTAGTAGGGATAGGAGTAGATTTAACGGCAACCGGTTTTAGTTTAGAAGAAATAATTGAATAACCAATAATAAGGATAGCTAAAATGAGAACAGTATTAAAGATGTTCTTCGCCAATTTGAATTTTTTTGATTTAACAGGTCGTCTCATAGCTGTCAGTCCTATCTAACCTTTCATATTTACATTCTAACTATCTATTATAGGACATAATACGACAAAAAAAAAGATAGTTCACTTTCTCATGAGAAAGTTGAACGTATCTTGAAAAAAACTTATCCAATATTTGTACCAAAGTATTAGCCTTCCATTTGTTTACCAAGGAAGCTTGCTGCAGTTTCAATAGATTTCATTTCCACGTCAGCAAGTGTTGTGGTTTTTGAAAAAATTACAACAGCACCAACAGCGTCACCACCTGCATTAATTGGTACAATTGCATAAGAGCTAACTTCTTCATAAGCATCATCAATTAAAGTACAATTTCCTTGAGATGTATTCAAAACCGGTTGGCGATTCGTAATCGCTCTTTCAACAACGGTACTGATTGATTTGTTCGCATAATCTTTTTTCGTTACACCTGCTGTAGCAATATACTCATCTCGATCACAAATTAGGATTGGTTGACGTAAGCTATCATGCAATGCTTCTGCGTATTCCTTTGCGAAATCACCTAATTCATTAATTGGTGAATATTTCTTTAAAATAACTTCACCATCACGATCTACAAAAATTTCTAGTGGATCTCCTTCACGAATTCGTAATGTTCTACGAATTTCTTTTGGGATTACTACTCTTCCTAAGTCGTCAATACGTCGAACGATTCCTGTTGCTTTCATTTTGTCTGCCTCCAATAACTTATCTGCTGAATGTAAAATTGCCTCAGCAATTGTTTATAAAATGGTTATGTAATACAAAAATTCTTATCACTTATCCCTTTGATTTTAGTATTGAATAAATGAGATATTTTATACTACCATAAAGCCAAGTTTTGATAAAGTACATAATTATGGGACCTTTTTTGTACTTTTTATGTTTTTTTTGCAAAAAAGTCCTATTAAAAGTGGTTTTTTAAAAATTAGGCAAAATTCCCATGGAAATTTGCCTATTTAAATGCAGATGGAATCTTGCTAGTGATATCAATTGCAATTGCTAACCAATCAGCAGTTGAAATCTTTTTAATATCAATGACTATTCTCATTTGTTGCTTTACTAAGCCAAGTCCGACTAATCGTCCGTAAGGTTCAATAATCGTAAAGATTTTAGCGCCGTCAATCTTCTTCGTCGTTTCTTCAGAAATCATCAAATGAATTTCCTTTTTACTATTTTGCCAAATTTTTGTGACATTTGCAATAGATGCAAAAATTTTCAATTCAGCAATTTTGATAAGGAAATCTACTTCCTTAGGATATTCGCCAAAGCGATCAATGAGTTCATCTTGAATATCGCTTACTTCTTCTGGTGTTTGAAGGGATTTAAATAATTTATACATTTCAATTTTTTGATTGCTATTGTTAATGTATGATTCAGGAATATAGGCATCGATTGTGACATCGATTTCAATTTCAATTTGCTTTTCTTCCGGCTGGGTGCCTTTACGTGCATTGATTGCGTCAGTCAGCAATTGGGAATACATGTCAAAGCCAACTGACTCAATAAAGCCATGTTGCTCTGCACCTAATAAATTACCGGCACCGCGAATGGATAAGTCACGCATAGCAATTTTAAATCCTGATCCTAGTTCGGTGAATTCTTTAATTGCTTGAAGTCGCTTTTCGGCTATTTCTGTTAAAACTTTATCTTTTTTGTAAGTAAAGTAAGCATAAGCAATCCGGTTTGAGCGACCAACTCGACCGCGCAATTGATAAAGTTGTGAAAGCCCCATTTTATCTGCATCATGAATGATCAACGTATTAACATTCGGAATGTCAATACCTGTTTCAATGATAGTTGTGGATACAAGTACATCAAATTCGCCATGCAAAAAGCTATAGATGACAGATTCTAATTCACTTTCTGACATTTTACCGTGTGCATAGGCAACACGTGCTTCGGGAACAAGTGCAGATATTTCAGTTGCTTTTTTTGAAATATCCGCAGTGCGATTGTGAAGGAAAAAAACTTGCCCGCTTCGTGCTAGTTCTCGCTCAATCACTTCACGTACAATACTAGGGTTGTACTCCATCACGTAAGTTTGAATCGGAAAGCGATTTTCCGGAGGTGTTTCAATTACCGAAAGGTCACGAACACCTAACATTGACATATGTAATGTTCTTGGAATCGGTGTTGCTGTTAGTGTTAGTACATCGATATTCGTTTTTAGTTGTTTGACACGTTCCTTATGCTTAACACCAAATCGTTGTTCTTCATCCACAATTAAGAGGCCAAGTGAATTGAACTCGACATCAGCGGACAGCAGGCGATGCGTGCCTACTACGACATCAACTATGCCTGTTTTTAATGATTTCAATGTTTCTGTCTGTTGTTTTTTAGTACGGAATCGACTTAACAAACCAATGTTGATCGGGAAATCTTGAAAGCGTTCACGTAATGTTTCATAATGTTGTTGTGCTAAAATTGTTGTTGGCACAAGGATAGCAACTTGTTTATTGTCATTGATCGCTTTAAAAGCTGCACGAATAGCAACTTCTGTTTTTCCGTAACCTACATCGCCACAAAGCAGGCGATCCATGGGACGCGTGCGTTCCATATCTTTTTTAATTTCTACAATTGATCGTAACTGATCTTCAGTTTCCGGGTAAGGGAAAGTCGATTCGAACTCACGTTGTAAACCATCATCCGGTGAAAAAGCAAATCCTTTAGCTACTTCCCGCTCTGCATATAGCTTAGTTAATTCATCAGCAATATCTTCGACAGAAGCTCTAACTTTTGTTTTAGCTCTTTTCCAATCAGATCCACCGAGCTTATATAATTTCGGATTCTTATCTTCTGAACCAACATACTTTTGAATGGCATCAATTTGATCAACAGGTACAAACAGCTTGTCATCTGCAGCATAGCGAATATTCAAAAAGTCTTTGTGAACACCGTCTACCAGTAAAGTTTCAATCCCTAAATATTTGCCAATTCCATGATTGACATGAACAACAAAATCACCGACTTTTAACTCTGTATAACTACGAATTCGCTCGGCATTGGAAATCTTTTTCCGGGCAAAATTTTTCCGTTTCTTCTGTGTGAAAAGTTCTTGTTCTGTAACGACAACAAGTTTCTGTAAAGGAAGTTCAAATCCGGAATGTAGACTACCTTCACTGATTTGGAGTATACCCATTTCCAAATTATTAGTAGGATTAATTTTAGCCTCGGAAAAATTAAAGTCACGAAGTACATGGGCTAGTTTATTTTGACGTTCTGCATCTGTGCCTTGAAGTACGATTGTATAATTACTTTTTAGCCAACGTTCTACTTCACTTTTGAAAGTAGGAATTTGTCCATGAAAATTTTGCATTGGCTTGCATGAAAAATTCACAATATTTTGAGGGTTAGTATTTGGAACATTTCGCAAAAATAATGCTAAATAGACTCGTGGCTTTTTCATATTAGCTAATAACGTTGGTAATGAATGTGTCAAATCAATACTGTTTAACATCTCACCTTGTGAAATAAGCGAAAATAAATAATCTGCATGATCTCGTTCCATTTGTTCATTTAATTCATGGATTTTGCTCATTTCATCGAAAAAAACAATACTTTCTTCTGGAAAGTAGTCAAAAATATTTGCAGCTTGTTCAAATAGTAATGAAGCGTAGCGACCTAGATGGTGTGGTTTGACACCATTCCGCAATTTTTCACAAACATTTTCAATAAAGCTAGCTAGTGCGGCTTTTATTTTAGTATCTTTAACTTTATGTTTTGCGGTAGTATGTAATTTGCCCAACTGATCAGCCAATTGCATCAGCTGTTCTTTCGTTGCAATGAGTTCAGTTGCTGGAGTAATCACGATTTCCGAAAGCTGTGCTAAAGAACGCTGATTATCAGCGTTAAAGCTCCGAATAGAATCAATTTCTGTATCAAATAACTCAATTCGGACAGGATGTTCTTCCGTGAGTGGATAAATATCAATAATGGCACCGCGAATGGAAAAATCACCTGGTGCACTGACCATATGCTCTCGAACATAGCCTAATGTGATCAATTGTTCTGTTAAAGCATGAAGATCAACATCACTACCGATCTGCAATGAAACTTGCATATTAAGCCACAATTGTTTTGGTGGCAATATTTTTTTGATACCGGAAAGTGGTGTGATGAGAATACCAGCACCTCCTGCAGCAAAATAATTCAACACATGGAGGCGTTCAGCTAAAGTTTCTGGGCTGGAAATACTTAATTCTGCTGCAATCATATCGTTCACTGGGAATAAATGAACTTCGGTAGTTGGTAGCAAAGAATGTAAGTCCTCATGCAACTTTTGTGCTTGCAATAGATTATGTGTGACCACAATAATAGAACGCTTTGTAGCATTAAAAGCGCCTGCAACTAATAATGAACGAGTTGATCCGGAAAGACCTGTAACCAATTGTTCTCGTAAATTGGCTTGTAAGCCATCTATAATGGATAAAGAATCTTTGTGCCGAATTAGTATATCTTGTAAGGTTTGCAAATTGAAAACTCCTTAACTTTAGGTGCAAAATGAGCGTTTAAAGGCGTAGCAATAAGCTAGAATTATTTTGCGAACCCTGATTCACAAAATAATTTTAGCTTTTGCGACGGCGACTGTCCAAATCTTCGATTTGGCTAACAGAGACCCTGCACAGATTCTCCAAGCAGCTTTGCTGCTTGGCTAAAATCCACTGCTCGTTTTTGCCCGATTTTAGAAACGCTCTATTTCCCATTATAAGCATTCATCGTTTTAATAAAATCATTAGTAAGCCAAAACTCACAAATTTCTTTTATTTTCATTACCGTATCACGCATCACCGGAATTTCATCCTCATGGAAGCGCGTAAGTACAAAATCTCTCACTTGCGATTTAAATTCAGGGCGTCCGATCCCAACTTTAATCCGGCAAAAACTTTCGCCATCCAAGTGCTGGGTGATCGATCGAATACCATTATGTCCACCGGCGCTACCTTTCTGACGTAGGCGTACACGTCCTAAATCCATATCAAGATCGTCATAAATCACTAAAATATCAGTAGCGGTATCTAATTGATAGAAATCAGATAGCTCTCGAACCGTAATACCGGAGAGATTCATATAAGTAAGTGGCTTCGCAAGAATGACTTTTTCACCATTCACCATTCCGGATCCATATAAACTTTGAAATTTTGTTTGTGATAATGAAATATTCCACTGATCCGCCAAATATTCAACAGTTGTAAAACCAATATTATGTCTTGAGCCAACATATTGACGACCGGGATTCCCCAAACCAAAGATAACTTTCATTAAAAATACCACCTTAAATATTGTAGGAAACGAGTCTAAGACAAAACTCAATGCGGTAGATTCTAGCCAATCGAAGATTTGGAACATCACCGCCTAAATTGAACTTTGTCTCAGATTTATTCTTGTATAAAAATATTAGAAGATTCTTGAGCAAAATGCAACCCAATTGACCGATAATTTGGTCTAAAATTATCGTAAGCATCATAACCTGTACAAACTAAAATGTTTAATATGGGGGATACCATTGAAAGATTTACGTACTGACCAAAACCATCTATCAGTTGAAAGAGATCATGGACATCAGCATCATTTGACTATGAATAATCGAGCAGCACTGGATATTGCTGGTGTGAAGCAAGTGGAAAGCTTTGATAATGAAGAATTTTTACTTGAAACAACAATGGGTTATTTAGCGATTAGTGGACAAAACTTGCATATGAAAAACTTAGACGTCGATCAAGGTGTAGTATCTATTCAAGGAAAAATTGATGATATTCGCTATCTTGATGACCATACAAGTACAGAAAAATCAAAAGGCTTTTTGACTAAGTTATTCAAATGACACTAACGACACAAACTATCACACTGTTAGCCATGATTGGCATGGGCATATTTTTTGCAGCTAGTTTTGATACATACAATCGCTTAATCAACAGAAAGAAAAATCACAAAATACTTGTCTTTATGAATGACCTTCTTTTTTGGTGTGTACAAGCCCTTTTAATTTTTTATGTGCTTTACTTAGCTAATTATGGAGAAATTCGCCTTTACTTATTACTGGCACTCCTTTGTGGTTATGCAGCTTACCAAGCTTTATTCAAGCCTATATTTTTGAAGTTTCTGGAAATTGCGATTCGTTTTACAATACGGACAAATCAGTTGATCAAAAGATCTTTTCAGTTAATGATTATGCGGCCAATCTATTGGTTGGCGCTTATTGTAAAAAACTTTATAAAAATTTGTGTAAAAATCATTTTTACTATTGCCAAATATGTACTAAAAGCGGTATTATCAATAGTGGGAGTGTTTATCAAACCGATTTTCTGGATAATAAGCGTAATATGGAGTTGGTTACCGAGAAAATTTGTTTGGAGAGTAGAAGCTTTTTGGCTTAAAATAAAGGGAAAGCTTTTGTCTGTTTCGAAATTTATGAATAAGCTATTCAAAAAATGGACAAAAAAAGAAAAGTAGGCGGGCAGTATGAGAAAGCGTAATTTACATTCAAATATTACAACAGTGGAATCAAGGTATGCACAATATCAAGAACAGAAGAAACAAGCTAAGCGTGTTCGAAATTGGAAGGCGCTAAAGCGCATATCTCTTATTGCTGTTGTTTTTGGTGTGCTTTTTACTGCTATGATTCACATGGGTTTTGCTCGGACTACCACAGTAGACGAGAAGCTGGCAGAGAAAAGGCAGTATGAAGCTGAGCTGGAGAACCTTCGTCAAGAGCGGTATAATCTTGAGCAAGAGATTAAAAATTTGAATGATGATGAATATATTTTAAAACTTGCGCGATCTGAATATTTTTTCTCGCGTCCCGGTGAAACAATCTTTATCGTACCAAATAGTTCAGCGGATTAAGGTAGTGTTGAATGACATTTATATAGGCATAGGCAGTATCCCTATGGGATATTCACCTATAGCGTAGGCAGGCACAATCGGGCAGAAATGAGCAAAAGCTACGCAATAAGCTAAAATTATTTTGCGAATCAGGATTCGCAAAAAATTTCATCTTATTGCTACGCTTTTAAACGCTCATTTCTGCACCTAAAATGGAGGATAGTGTTTTTTATGGCATTGAAAGTTAGCAGTAAAGTAAAAGGGAAAGTTTCAGGTATTACTAAATTTGGTGCTTTCATTGATTTACCGGAAGGATTAACAGGGCTGGTTCATATTAGTGAAGTAGCGGAGAATTATGTTAGTGACATTAATGAACATCTTCAAGTTGGCGACGAAGTAGAAGTGAAAGTGATCAATATTGAAGAGAATGGAAAGATCGGACTTTCCATACGCAAAGCAGTTGAAAAGAAGAATGTACGTTCTCATTCAAGGCGCGATAGTGGTTCAAAGCCATCTTTTGGCGCAAAGCCAATTGAAACATTCGATCAAAAGATGAGTCGCTTTTTGAAAGATAGCGAAGATCGTTTATCTTCATTAAGAAGAAACACGGAAACCAAACGTGGTGGACGTGGCGGTAGAAGAGGTTAATTATTCTTGCTTTTATTTATTTTATATTTTTGAACCAGTGCGTGATGCGCTGGTTTTTTTGTGTTACCTATCTTTACTTTCGGAATTTGCTAAATCAGGCTCGCAACTACTAAGAAATAAATTGCTAACTTGTTTGTATTAATAGCTATAGGAATGCTAACTTTTTTACATAATCCAAATTCCTCCCATTCTTCGTCAAAAATAGTTTTAAAATAGCAGGCGATTTTGACAAATTTCCTTCATAAAGCTGGATACAATATAGGAACCTGTCCAGTAAAAAAGTCATATTAAATAGGTTCAGAAACCTTTATAACAGTAGCAGGAGGTTCACAGATGGGGCAAGCATATCAGGGAGTAACTTCACAAGGATTGATAAAGCGAGCAAGGCATCGCTATGACAACTTCATTGCACAGATTTTAAAGCAATTAGAAACTGTATTTATCAAGCAAGGGTACTTGCTGCCGGTTATTGGTTTTCTCTTAGGTAGAGCAGTTGTAATGGAGAAATTTTCACCGTTTGCATTGGCTTTTTTTGTATCGGTATTTTTGACGAGGAGAAGTCAAGCGCTTCAAGTATTGTTTGCATTGGTTTTAGGTTCTTTAACATTAGGATGGGAAAATATTGGCTTTCATATTGGTGCAATTAGTTTGTTTTTGATTTTATATCGTTTATATACACCTGCGCTCAATCGGCGGAATGTTTTTATTGCCAGCTATGTTTTTGCTGCTGGACTAGCTTTTAAGTTTATCGTTAAATATATTTTTTCACCTGAAATGAATATTTATGATGTGCTTGTCATGTTAATAGAAGCTGGCATGGCTACAATTTTAGTACTGATTTTTATACAGTGTATTCCTTTGTTTTCTTTTAAAAAGAAAAGTACCGGTTATAAAACCGAGGAAGTTGTTAGTTTGGTCATTATGGTTGCGTCTATTTTGACTGGTACAATTGGTTGGCAGTTGTTTGATTTATCACTTAGTAACGTGTTTAGTCGTTTTCTAGTGTTGTTGTTTGCTTCTGTATCCGGTGCGGCTATGGGGACAACAGTTGGTGTTGTGACTGGGCTGGTGTTTAGTTTGTCTAATTTGTCCAGTCTTTATCAAGTTAGTTTGTTAGCTTTTTCAGGCTTGCTTGGTGGCTTGCTACGTGAAGGACGTCGCTTGGGAACTGCATTAGGGTTATTGATTGCCACTGTGCTAATTGGGTTGTATGCTGATGGACAAGAGAATGTGCTTATTAGTCTATATGAGTCAAGTGTGGCCATTATGTTATTTTTATTAATTCCAAAAAAATTGTTAACGAAGCTTGCTGAAGCGATTCCGGGAACGGATGAGCATGATATTGAGCAGCAGCAGTATGCTCGTAAAGTAAGGGATGTCACCGCTCATCGGGTGAATCAATTTTCGGATGTTTTTCAAGCGTTATCAAATAGCTTTTCTAATATTTCTAGTACGCCTGCTGAAGCTGATGCCAGTCATAACCATGAGTTAGATGTGTTTTTAAGCAAGGTCACTGAAAAGTCATGTCAAAATTGTTTCAAGAAATCACAATGTTGGAATGGGAATTTTGATAAAACTTATCGGCGAATGAGTCGGGTCTTAGATCACATTTCAAATGATGGTGAAGAAATTTCTGTAGAAGTACAGGCTGACTTGAAAAAGTTTTGCGTGAAGTTTAATCGTGTGACAGAAGCCATGAAGCAAGAATTGTCCTCTTATTTGGCGAATCAAAAGCTGAAGCAACAGGTGCAAGAAAGCAGGCGACTTGTTGCAGAGCAACTGCAAGGTGTTTCAAAAGTGATGGAGGACTTTGCAAATGAGATTCAAAAGGAACGTCAGAATTTGCAAACACAAGAGGAGCAGATTCGGGCAGCTATTTATTCATTTGGTATTGAGGTAGATCATATTGAAATTTTCTCATTGGAGCAGCGTAATGTTGATATTGAAATGATGGTGTCTGACAGTGAGAGCTTTGCTGTGGGAGAAAAGTTAATTGCGCCAATGTTGTCGGAGATATTAAAGGAGTATATTCAGTTGCAAAATGATGGTGTGACAACCGGTCGGCAATTTGGTAGTACACGCTTGGTGTTTCGCTCTGCTAAGCGTTACTTGATTAGCACGGGTGTGGCAAATGCAGCTAAGGGCGGCGGTTTGATTTCCGGAGATAGCTATACAATGCTTGAGATCGGTCGTGGCAAGCAAGCAGTTGCGATTAGTGACGGTATGGGGAATGGTGTACGTGCACGTGCCGAAAGTACGGAGACACTACAACTGTTGCAGAAAATTTTAGCATCAGGTATTGAGGAGAAAGTGGCAATTCGTTCGATTAATTCAATTTTGTCACTTAGGACAACGGATGAAATTTTTTCCACATTGGATTTGGCAATGATTGACTTGCAAGATGGGCAGACGAAGTTTTTGAAAATTGGCTCAACACCTAGCTTTATTCGACGTGGTAACACAGTTCGTAAGATACAGGGTAGTAACCTACCAATTGGGATTGTGAAGGAGTTTGATGTTGATGTAATTCACGAGCAATTACTAGCAGGGGATTTGTTGATTATGATGAGTGATGGCATTTTTGAAGCACCGGGAGTGGCTCGGAATTATGAGGTGTGGATGAGTCGTAAAATAAAAGATATTGAAACAAATGATCCGCAAGAAGTGGCCGATTTGATTTTGGAAGAAGTGATTCGCACTAACTCCGGTATGATTGATGATGATATGACTGTATTGGTTGTGCGAATGGAAACGAATTTACCAAAGTGGTCAAATATTAAAGTGGAGGTTGCTTTATAGGGGTGAAAAAAGCTTGAATGGAACTCCAAGCTGAATATTTCTTCATACATTCGGCGAGAATGGATGTACAAGAAATATTCAACTTGGAGGTTTTTTAATGGAAGCACCAACAATTAAACAAATTTTACTTATTACTGATGGTTGCTCGAATAAAGGAGAAGATCCGATTAAAGTAGCTGCAGCTGCTCGAGACAAAGGCATCACAGTCAATGTCATAGGCGTTTTGGATCAAGATATACTTGGTGAACAAGGTGAGCGTGAGATTAAAGCGATTGCTGCAGCAGGCGGTGGTGTGCACCAAATTGTGTATACTGAGCAATTGTCGCAAACAGTGCAAATGGTAACACGGCAAGCAATGACCCAGACTATTCAAGGTGTGGTGAATGTTCAGCTTCAGCAAATTTTTGGAAAAGAGGGGTCGATTGAAAGTTTACCACCTGAGACACGAGGTGAAGTGGTAGAAATTGTCGATGACTTAGGTGAAACAGCAACGATGAAGGTATTGGTGCTAATTGATGCTAGTGCCAGCATGTATAGTAAGCTATCTGCTGTTAAAGAATCAATCTTTGATCTATCAATTAGTTTAAATTCTCGAACAGGTGACAATTCATATTCTGTATTTATTTTTCCGGGTAAGCGTACTGATGTGGAAAATGTGTTGGATTGGACAGGGCGCTTGGATTCGTTGACAAAGATTTTTGCTAAACTAAAGACAGGTGGTTATACACCGACAGGACCGGCACTAAGTGCGGCAATTACTCAATTTTCGCCTAATCCAATTACAAACCGAGATGAATTGTTCGATGAAGAAGCCTACTTTGAAGAATATATTTAATATTTCACCAAGTACAATTATATCTGGTAAGTGGCATAAAAACCAATATATGATCGGAAGAAAATTGGGACATGGTGCAAATGGTTCTGTTTTTTTAGCTAAAAGCAGGTTAGGGAAAGTGGCGATTAAGTTCAGTGAAGATAGTTCGATTATTGCTTCTGAGGTGAACGTGTTAAAAGCACTTGCATCGGTGCAGCAAGGCTTTACTCCTCTTAGTCCGCTTTTATTAGATGTTGATGATTATGAAAAGCGTGGTGAAATCACTCCTTTTTATGCAATGGAGTATATAGAAGGGGAGAATTTATTGGATTTTATCGGGAGTCATGGATATGAATGGCTCCCTCATTTAATTTATAATTTATTATCTAGCCTAGCATTATTGCATCAAGAAGGCTGGGTTTTTGGTGATTTAAAACCTGATAACTTGATTGTGGATCACAAACAACGAGCGAGATTGATTGATGTTGGTGGTACAACAAAAAGTGGGCGTGCAATTAAAGAGTTTACTGACTTTTTTGATCGGGGCTATTGGGGGATGGGTGATCGCAAAGCAGATGCGACCTATGATCTGTTTGCTGTAGCCATGATTATGATCAATGCTTGTTATGGCAAAAAGCCGGTGAAGCAGCATGGCGGTTTGCAGGAATTAACTACTATAATTAAGCAACATCCTGAGACAAGGAGGTTGAAGTCAATTCTATTGCATGCCATTAAGGGGCAGTATCGCGAAGCGAGTGAAATGCAAAAGGCATTGCGTCCTTATTTACAGAAGTCTCTTACTAGGAATAGAAGGCGAAAGCAATCGATTCGCTATCAAGCTTTAAAGCCGAATAAATTGGAAGCAGCTATTATCAGCGCTGTGGCACTGGGGCTTTATATTTTTTCACAGATACAATAGTGAGAAATTTCCCGGGAAATTTTTTGTTTTTCTCAATTGTGCAGTAGTGTTCTACCATGTATTAGTAAGTTAAAAAAGTTTCGCCATCCGATAGAATAAGTGATAAAGTAATTATAATAGGATTTTAGATACAATTTGTTATAAGGAACGCGCATTCATGTGGAAAAGTTTAAGGCTTTATTGTTTGTAAGCGTGCTAACAGGGAGTTGTAGTGGATCATCATGGCTAAAGATGGCAAACGATTTGAAGCAAAGGTTGAAAAATTAATTGAGAAGCAGAAGCTGCTATTACCGAATAGTACAATTGTAATCGGTGTGTCAGGTGGTGTTGATTCCGTTGCTCTGCTTCATTTTTTACATCGTTATGCAGAAAAATATCAATGGCAACTCGTGGTTGCGCATGTTAATCATATGTTTCGTGGTGAGGAATCAAAGGCGGATTATTTGTTTGTCGAAGCACTTTGCAGTGAGCTAGGTGTTACTTTTGAAGGAACAGCTATTGATGTGCCGGCAGAAATTGCCCACTCTAAGCAAAATTCGCAACAAGTTGCACGTAATTGCCGCTATCAGTTTTATCGAAAAATTATGCAGAAACATCAAGCAGGCTACTTAGCACTAGCGCATCATCTTGATGATTTAGCTGAAACGATGTTGATGAACTTAACACGTGGCATCCTATTGCCAAAGAAAATTGGTATGCCCGTTACTCGTCCATTTGCAAGCGGTGCATTGGTGCGACCTTTTCTACATGTGGAAAAATCCGAAATTGATCAGTATTGTAGTCATCAAGGCTTTATTTATCGCGAAGATAGTAGCAACCAGAAATCTACGTATACACGGAATCGCTTTCGTCAGCGAATCTTGCCATTTTTAAAAGAAGAGAATGTGCTTGTTTTAGAACACTTTGCTGATTTTATGACACAAGTGCATGAAGAAGATGCGTTATTACAGCAAATGGCACAAGAAATTTTTGATCAAATTCACTTTGTTCATACTCATCATGAAGTATCTTTTGAAATTACTTCATTAGTAAGTTTAGACAAGCCTTTACAAAGACGAATACTTCCTCTAATATTAAATTATCTTTATAATGTGGAACGCTTTGTTGCAAGTCACGCACATCTTGAAGCATTGATGCAGCTAATTGAGCAAGACCACCCTTCCGGAGCAATTGATTTGTCTGATCAAGTGCAAGTTGTGCGGTCATTTCAATGGTTGTATTTTTTAGACAAAAATCAACAAAAACAACCTTTTGAAATTACTTTGCAAATACCTGGAACCACACATTTGCCAAGTGGAGATACAATTGTGGCCGAAATTTCAACTGAATCATCACGATTGCAGGACGATTGCCATCAGCTAATTGTTTCAGCTGAAGAGCTTCCTCTAAAAGTGCGAAATAAGCGAGATGGGGATAGAATTTTTCTTGAACGGATTGCTGGTAGTAAGCAGTTGAAGAAAATTTTCCGTGAGCAACTAGTGCCACTTCATTTACGAGATGAATGGCCGGTTGTAGTGAATGGCCATGAACAAATAATTTGGGTGCCACAACTTGAAAAATGTGATAATATGAAGTCTACTAATGAACAAATGTATGTTCATTTGAAATATATAACTAAGGTGCAATTAGGAGCGAAGGGTATTTGATAACGCTTGCGACACATTTTTACCTAGTTAAGCAATAAAAGGAGATAATCATGATCATGCAACAAGATATGGAGAAAATTTTGATTTCAGAAGAGGAGATTGAGCAGGCTGTTGCTAAAATGGGAAAGCAATTAACAGTTGATTATCGCGACAAGTTTCCGCTTGTGATTGGTGTTTTAAAAGGTGCGCTACCATTTATGATGGATTTAGTAAAGCACATGGAAATGCATGTGGAAATGGATTTTATGGCAGTATCGAGTTATGGTGGTACAACTAGCTCTTCCGGAGAAGTGAAAATTCTTAAAGATTTGGATACTACTATTGAAGGTCGAGATGTGCTAATTGTAGAAGATATTGTGGATACCGGTTTAACTTTAAGCTATATCGCTGATTTATTACGCTATCGAAAAGCAAAAAGTGTATCCATTGTGACGCTTTTAGATAAACCGGCTGGGCGAAAAGTTGATATTGCGCCGGAATATAGCTGTTTTGAAGTACCGAATGAGTTTGTTGTAGGCTATGGTCTTGATTATGATGAAAAATATCGTAATGTACCATATATTGGGGTTTTAAAACCGGCAGTTTATCAGAAGTAAGAATAAAATAAAATCTTGGAAAGATTATCACATTTTTGCTTATAATAAATAGTGCATGAATTTTTCATAAGAATATGTTAAAATCGTCTTTGTATCTTTTAAGTGGAGGTAAGCATGAACCAAATTTTTAAAAATGTTGCATTTTATTTACTCATCTTTTTGTCAATTATTGCGCTAGTTTCTCTCTTTTATAATGGAGAGCAGGAGCCAGAAGAGCTTTCGACCGATCAATTCTTTACTCATTTAGAGAAGGATGAAGTGAAGACAGCTAAGCCGCAAGTACTAAGAGGTGTTTATGAAGTTACAGGTACGTTAAAAGGCGGACAGAAGTACATAACCCATATCGCTTCTGAACAAATGGAGCGTGCGGATAAATTAATGGTTGATAAAAAGGTTAAGCAGACAGTCTTACCGGCAAAAGAACCTAGCTTTTGGGTTGCTTTATTGTCAGGGATTTTGCCATTTATTTTAATTCTTGTCTTGTTCTTCTTCTTAATTAATCAGTCGCAAGGCGGCGGTAATAAGGTGATGAATTTTGGGAAGAGCAAAGCGAAGCTCTTTACTCAAGATAAGAAGAAGGTGACATTTAAGGATGTTGCCGGTGCAGATGAAGAAAAGCAGGAGCTTGTTGAGATTGTTGATTTCTTGAAAGATCCACGTAAGTTTTCGGAGCTTGGTGCGCGAATACCGAAAGGTGTATTACTTGTTGGGCCTCCGGGTACCGGTAAGACGCTTTTGGCACGGGCAGTTGCCGGTGAAGCGGGTGTTCCGTTTTTCTCGGTCAGTGGTTCTGATTTTGTAGAAATGTTTGTAGGTGTTGGTGCTAGCCGTGTTCGTGACTTGTTTGAAACAGCTAAGAAGAATGCACCTGCCATGATTTTTATTGATGAGATTGATGCTGTTGGTCGTCAACGTGGTGCCGGTCTTGGAGGCGGACATGATGAGCGTGAGCAAACGCTTAATCAGATGTTAGTTGAGATGGATGGCTTTGGTGAGAATGAAGGAATCATTATTATTGCTGCTACAAATAGAGCAGATATTCTTGATCCAGCGTTGCTCCGCCCTGGGCGATTTGATCGACAAATTACAGTTGATGTACCAGATGTTAAAGGGCGCGAAGCCGTTCTTCAAGTGCATGCAAAAGGGAAGCCGCTTGATAGTTCAGTGGACTTGAAGTCGATTTCACAGCGCACACCAGGATTTTCCGGTGCCGATTTGGAGAATTTATTGAATGAAGCAGCATTGATTGCGGCTCGTCGCAATAAGAAGCGCATTGATATGCGAGATATTGATGAAGCTACAGATCGTGTGATTGCAGGACCTGCCAAAACTAGCCGAGTGATTTCTGAGAAGGAACGGAGAATTGTTGCTTTTCATGAAGCCGGTCATACATTGATTGGTTTGTCATTAAGTGATGCAGATGTTGTACACAAAGTAACGATTGTGCCACGTGGTCGGACTGGTGGTTATGCAGTGATGTTGCCCAAAGAAGATCGTTTCTTGATGACAAAGCCAGAGCTATTGAACAAAATCACTGGGTTACTTGGTGGGCGTGTGGCAGAAGATGTTGTCTTTGGTGAAGCGAGTACAGGAGCACATAATGATTTCCAACGTGCTACAGACATTGCTCGTCGTATGGTAACTGAATATGGTATGAGTGAGAAGTTAGGGCCATTGCAGTTTGGTCAACCACAACATCAAGTATTTTTAGGGCGTGACTTCCATAACGAGCGTAACTATTCAGATAATGTGGCTTTCCAAATTGATGAGGAAATCAAAACGATTATTAAAGAATGCTATGCTGAGGCAAAGAAAATTTTAATCGCAAAACGCGACAAGCTAGATCTGATTGCGAATGCATTATTAAAAGTAGAGACGTTAGATGCTGATCAAATTAACAGCTTGTATGAAAAAGGCGTGTTGCCAGAGCGTAACTATGATCCAGCACAAGAGCAGCAGGAGCAAGGTAAAGATGATGATGTAAAGGTTAATATTACATCTAAGCCTGAAGCCGATGTGCCGGCGCCAACGAAACTGGAGGATTATGTTTCATTGGATGCTAAGCAAGATCAGCCGTTGGAAGAAACGAAGGATGATGATTTAGATAAAAAAGTATAAAGTGAATAGTTAATATTAAAGAAGTGCTGTATTACTCTAGTGATGCAGCACTTTCTTTGGTAAAATAGATGAATAAGGTTGTTTGAATAGAGAATCAGCAAGAAAGTGGGAGTGCTGATGGGAACTGTGAAGGAAGTTGGACAAAAGTCGACCCGCTGGTTAGAGATGATGATATCCATGTTATCTCTTGCTAGTATAGGGGGAGCTGGAGCTTATTTAGCTATTAGAAGATTAGAAAACGGATTAGGTGACTTTGGGCTGGGATTGATATGGATATCGATTTCAGTGTTTGCAGCATTTTATGTGCAAATGATTGCGCATGAGTTTGGTCACTATTTATTCGGGAAGCTATCCGGATACCAGCTGGTATCATTTACTATCGGTAGTTTGATGTTTATCAAAACAAATGATCACAAAATTAAATTGAAAAGATATGCGATTCCAGGGGCAGCAGGTCAGTGCTTGATGAATCCTCCTGACACTGAAGACCCTCCTTATAAGCTATATAATTTTGGTGGCATTATTTTGAACTTCGGATTGGGTATGCTTTGCTTAGTTCTTTATTGGCAATTGCCAGTTGTCGCTTTACTATCAGAATTTTTATTATTCAATTTTGTTGTGGGAATCAGTTTGGCGATCATGAATGGTGTTCCATTACGCATTAATGGAATCGCTAATGATGGTTATAATATTTTAGCTATGAAGAAATCTGCTGCGACTCGGAGGGTATTTTGGATTGTATTGCGGATAAATTATTCACTGCAGTCAGGGATGAGATATCGAGATATGCCTGCTGAATGGTTTGAACTGCCAAATGATTTAGATCTTGAGAATCATTTAGCATCTGCGATGATTTATACGCGCGGAGCCTATTTTCGAGATCAGCACCAATTTGAGCATGCTAAGCAGGAATATCAAACTTTGCTAGTACAAAAAGGAGCATTGGAATTTTACAAATTGGAAGCTCGTTGTGAACTATTATTTTATGAATTAGTTGGTGAATGCCGAGCAGAAGAGGTAGAACGCTTATATACAAAAGCACTAAAGAAGCATATTGCTAGAACAGAGAAATTTTTTATTGAACGCCAACGATTATTGTTTGCTTATCAGTTGCTGTTTAAGAAAAATTCGGCAGCAGCTAAAGTGCATCTTGAGCTTTTTGAAAAAATGTCAGCTGTATATCCTTATTTTGCTGCAATCCAATTGGAGCGGGAATTGTTACAGCTCGTTAATCATCAATGGGAAATGAGGAAGTAGATTATGAAAATTGCAATTATTGGTGGGGGCGCCATTGGTTTATTAACAGCTAGTTATTTGGCTGAAGTCGGTCATGAAATGATGTTGTTTACTCGAATGCAGGATCAAGCTTCAATAATTAACGAGCAAGGAATAGAGCGGATAAAGAAAGGCTCGATTGCTAAGTTTCATATGAAAGCTGAGAAGCTAACGGGCAGCTCACAATTGAATGACTATCAAGTTGTTTTTGTATGTGTCAAGCAATATGACAATGCAATCGTGTTGCCTTTATTACAGCATTATTCAGGTAAAATTATTTTTATGCAAAACGGTTATGTAAACCTACATTCGCTGTCCGAGTGGATGGCTACAAAGCAACTTTATTTAGGAATTATTGAGCATGGTGCCGTACGTTTCGAATTGAATCATGTACATCATCATGGTATTGGAAAAGTTCGTATCGGAGGCTTGCCTCTGGCGCCGGCGTTTGAGCTTCAAACTAGTGCTGATTTTCCGATTGAATTCAGCGATCGTATTATAGATGACATGATGGACAAACTGGTAATCAATGCGGTGATTAACCCGATTACAGCAGTGTATAAAGTATCGAATGGGGAATTGCTTCGGAGACCACGATTAATTCGTCTTACTGAACAGCTTTGCCAAGAAGTGTGTCGTACTTTAAATATGTCTTATCAAGAAAAATTAGAAAAAATTCGCCATATTTGTAACATAACTTCTGAGAACCATTCCTCCATGTTAGTGGATATTCAAAATAAGCGTTTGACCGAGGTGGATGTAATTCTTGGCTACATTGCTGAAGAAGCTAGGATAAAGCAAATTGCTGTTCCTTTAATCGATACGTTTTATGCTCAGATTAGAGCACTTGAAGTCCGATAAAACGGAGTATTTGTAAAAAAGCTGAAGTGAATGTCAATTCACTTCAGCTTTTTCAAAACAGGTGCTTCCCTATAGAACATTCCTTGCACTTCAATCGTTTCGGAAATATTCGTAAATGAGCGAGAATCAATGCTACTAATAATTTTTTTGAAATCATATAGTTCATAACGAGTGATCACAATCATTAATATATCTTTCTCTTTCTTCGTGTAGCCACCCTTTCCTTTCATTATCGTAACACCTCTGCCGGAGTGCTGATACAAAGCAGTAACCATTTCATCAGCATGCTCTGTGATCACAGTCAATGTCAGCTTTTCATAATGTGTATGTACATAATCAATTACTTTTGATGTGACATAGATGGAAATCAATGTGTAAAGAGCCTTTTCTTCATCAAAAACGATACCTGCAGCCAAAACAATCAAGCCATTAAGTACCATGAATAGAAAGCCAACTGATTTTCCGGTTGCTTTTGAAATAACCTGTGTAATAATATCAAGACCACCTGAGGAGAAGCCAAATTTAAAGGTAAGCCCTGTTGCTATCCCTGCTAATACAGCACCAAAAATACCATTTAACAAGATGTCGTTGGATAATGGATGCACAGGTATGATTTCTAAAGCAACGGTTAAAGCAACGATTGATAAAAAACTGTAAATTGTAAAAGACCTTCCGGCTTTAAACCAACCCAAAATCAAAACAGGAATATTCAGTATGAAGATCAATATTCCGGGAGAAATATAAAAACCAAAATAAGTTTCTGACAAAGCAGAAATCAATTGGCTAACACCAGCAAAGCCGGAAGCTAATACTTGAGCAGGAATTAAGAAAAAGTTCATTGCAAGCCCAAAGAGAAAAGCAGCAGTGATCACAATAGCAATTTTTTTGCTGTGTTCAATTAGCATATCGATAACCTCAGTTTGTTAGGCAGTATTCCTATGAGACATTCGCCTAAGATGTTTTCATTGTAGATCTATCTTAATCGTATCACTGACTCTGGTCAAGTCAAAAAATATAAAAAAAGAGACCGAAAAAGGTGATGTTTAAGTATCATCCTTTTCCGGTTGTTTTTAAACTAATTATTTGCTACTAATGGTTGATCAACAGCATTGATGTCAAGGGTATTATTAAAACTAAACAAACTATTAGCAACAATGAAAACCCCTGTATTATCTGCTGCGGCACCTTCGATAGTTTTAGCGGCCGATTTTGGTGAAATCACGAATGTATCACCAAAATGGTCAATTCCATTAGCATTAATAATTTGTATTGGACCAGTGATTGCTGGCATTATTTTCACTCCTTTTTGTTATTTCTACCTATTACTAGTGTGCAAGTAGCGTAGAAAACCGTGTCACTTCTATATCAGTTCAAACAATTCATATAACTTAAATTCATCTCCATCTGATTGTAATCTGGCATAATCACCGTTACCAATGTGAATCACGGCAGCGTTGGACACAGTAACTAATTGGATGTTACATACATGGATAACAGGGTTTTGCTGAATGAAATCCATTTTGACATTTTCATTGATCAGCGCATAGTGAGGAAGGTCATCAACGACTTTAAATTTTTCATATTTTTTTGGGGTATTTGTAAAAGTAGGTATATCGGTTTCGATGGCTATTGCTGAACGGAACGTATCTACATATTTTGTATCACCAATTAAAAGTGCTGAAGAAAAAATTACTGTACCTGATTTTAGTTTATCTACAGAGGATAGACGCTGCCACATTAGGCGAATCCTCCTTCCTTCTACTCGGTTTATTCGCCTATTTACCGCGGTGAGCTGCCGGTGGTGCCGGAGGAACGGCTACTGCCGTGGTAGGTGCAATATCTGCGCCAATGCCTCCAACAATCATTGTTCTAGCTGGTGTATCAATTGCGGAAAAGGTTTGTATCGTTTCGGTATCGCCAACTTTCAAAAGAGAGCCACCTGTGAAAGCGACAATATTAATATTACACACTTCTATGCATTCATTGGTTACTTGAAATTGCATCATATTGATCACCTTAGTTACTCATTTTGTTCCACATCTGTGGACTCGCCACTTTCTCCTCTAAACTTCATAAACTTAACAATTGCCAGACCAATATCTGATTTTAGCTTTTCAATGATTCGCTCAGTGATAACTGGTAGGCGTTCTTCGGTTCGATCATAGATCGGTGTTTGATCGAGATAGAGATTAATACGATGTGGTAGTTGTCTTTCAAGGTCTTGGAGAACAAATTGTACCACTTGTGGATCAAGCGGACCTTCGTTTTGAATGGTTGCTCGTGTTATTAGGGAAGGTTTTTCTTTTTCCAAATATGCCCTAAGCATGTTCGTGATATCTGCTACTAAGAGTTCACGATTTTGAAAGAAATAAGGCGTGAGTGGATTTTCTCCATTGACTGTTAGTTCTTCTAAATCTTCTGCATCAGAAGGATTGAGACCGATGTTCAAAGTTCCTTCTAAGCGCTCAACTTTTAATTGATCAAATTTATATTCGATGTTGTCAACGTGAAGTGCTGGTCGGTCTTTTAGTTTTTGAATTTGTAATTCGAGTTGTCTAATTTTTTCGTCTTGTAATTTCAGTTGCTCTTGAACTTGAAACAGAAGTATATTCCAATCATATTGCATAGGGTCACGTCCTTCTTTGGTTAGGCATATTTTGAACCTTGCTTTAGTGATGAAACTGAACCGGGATGGTTGGATTTGCTTTTTTCTGTAATTCGGGTGCTGGAGCTGTGAAGCCACCCGTATTGGATAAATTCGTTACCGGTTTAATAATTCCGGCACTGCCTATTTGCAAAATGCTGGAGTTGGCAACTGAAGTGATTTTGATCATGTTAATGTGAATATTTTGTTTAACGTAAAAATTCATATGATTTTCCGCCTTTTAAAAATTAAATGCTAGAGGTTGGTCGATACCATCTTGATCATAAATATTAGTTGCACTGTAATAATTGTCAACATTTAAATTATTTCCTGTGTTAAACGATCCAGCGCCTGCGTATGCCCTGGATGTAGCAACAGGGTTTACTTTGTAAATATCACCAATGTTAAAAATTCCGGCGTTAGCAACGGTAATTACTTGCACGACCCCAACTAATGCAGGCATAAGCATCACCTTCTTTATCTTTAACAATTTATGTTTTAAGAAGATTGTTGGTGACTTGTTTTATTTAAGACTTGGTTTGTTAAAAAATAAAAAAACACTGTGACAGTTCACAGTGTGAAAATAATGCAGTATTCAATAGTCTTGTTTTTTATTTAGAGATCAGATATATCAATACCGGCTCCATCCAAAATCGCAAATCCAATTACTGCTAATATAAGAAATAGTATGCCTAATGCTATCCCGATAATAGATAGCACTAATCCAGTGGTCGCCATGCTACCTTGCCCTTTCTTTCTAGCTAGAATTGCTAAAACCAAGCCAGCAATCCCTAATGGCATTGAAAAATAAGGCAAACAAAGTAGTAAGATAGATAAAATTCCTAAAACTAATGATGCAATAGCCATTCCTTTACCTTCTTCAGGTGCAGGCGGATTGAATTGATTATCGTTATAATTATAATTTTCTGTCATCTTGCATTTCTCCTCCTCTTCCTTGAACAGTTAGTAACCCACCCAGTGTATTACAGTTTAGTACCTTTTGTCAATGAACTTAAGCTTTTCTTCTTATATGTGTAGTATCAATATTCGCAAGCCATCTTATACATAGAAATATTGCAAATAAAAGGAAGATATATTACGGATAATGATAAATCCAACTAAAATAATTATCACAAAAGCTAATAAAATGTGTAAAGCTCGACCTTTTAGCCTTAAAGTTATTTTTTTATGCTTTATAAAATCGATGATAAGTGCAAAAAAGACAACCATGCCCACAAGACATAAAGTTACAAAAAGCGGATTATATTTAAATGCTGACACAAAATCAAGCCGCATCAAACTATGGAAGGCTCTTGTAGAACCGCATGCTTGGCACTTGTACCCAGTTGTGTCATATATAATACAACCTAGCAAACCTAACATTATTTATTCAACTCCAGTCTTAATCATATTATATCATAACCAGAAGGAACTCCTTTCTGAACTTTTCGTTGTTTTTGACGATTATATTGAGACATATGTTATCATGATCAATAAAGGAGATGGTGAAATGACGTTTATTATTGAAGATAGCAAGTGTATTTTTGCTATGTCGAGTGAAAATGATGCGGTAATGAGAGTACCGGATGGTGCAGAAGTGATTTTTAAAACGAAAGATGCTTTGGATAATCAAATTAGATCGGAAGATGTATCGTTTGAATCACTTGATTGGGATCATGTTAATCCTGCCTCAGGTCCGGTTTATGTTGAGGGCGCCGAACCGGGAGATGTACTTTGTGTCAAGATTAAGGATATTAGGATTGGTGATCAAGCCACAATGATTACCGGTCCAGGTCTTGGTGTTGCCAGTGGGCAGTTAAAGGATAATTTTGTGAAAGTGATGCCTGTTAAAAATGGTTTTGTTGAGTTTTCCGAGCAAATTAAGGTTCCGATTCGCCCGATGATCGGGGTGATTGGTGTAGCACCTGCGCCTAATGAGGGTAGTATCAATTGTGGGACACCGGATGCTCACGGCGGCAATATGGATTGTAAAGAGATTACTGCCGGCGTTAGTTTGTATTTGCCGGTGAATGTGCCGGGAGCAGGGCTAGCAATGGGTGATTTACACGCTGTTATGGCAGATGGTGAAGTGTCAGTATGTGGTGCAGAAATCCCAGGAGAAGTTACGGTAGAGGTAAGTGTGCTAAAAGGGAAACCGTTACCAACACCTTTGCTTGTTAATAAAGAAACGGTTATGACGATAGCTTCAGCTGAAACTTTGGATGAGGCAGCAGAACTTGCAGCATTAAACGCTGCTCACTTAATTATGGATCAGACGGAAATGCCGTTGGCAGAAGCGATCTCACTTTTATCATTAGCAGGTAATTTAGCAATTTGCCAAGTGGTGGACCCTTTGAAAACAGCGCGTATGGAAATGCCGAAATCGGTTTTTAATTTTATAAAAATTTAATGGTAATGTTTGGAATATCGTGTAGATACTTGTCATTTAGTTGCATTTATGATAAAATATTTGTAAATAAAGCGAATGAATAAATAAGCTGGAATTTAATTCGAGGCAGCGCTCCTGTTTATTGATGAAAATGAAGGCTAGATTCGCACAACTGTTGATGACTGTTAGTACTCGACAGCGTTCCTGTTAGAGGCAACCGTTGCAACAATTAGTATTGTGCTCCAATTTATGTTGGAGTCGTTCTAATTGAATTGCAACGGTTTTTTGTTTTTCAGTCAATCAACTGCATCTAAAAGTAGTGCTAAGCGAAATGCGAAGTTTTTGGCACTACTCATCTAATAGGGGGCGCTTGTTATGAAAGCAAAAAAAAATCGATGGTTAATTGCATTATCAGCAGTAGGGCTGCATATTTCAATTGGTTCTATCTATGCATGGAGTAATTTTACGACACCATTGCAAGAGAAATTTGGTTGGTCTAGTTCGGA
>Ga0131853_10000850_pt1 | contig 54846 bp, 33 predicted proteins | sample TergutLab28metaG_FD_92764 | JGI IMG/M metagenome (GOLD analysis project Ga0131853, IMG submission 92764) | Labiotermes labralis P1 segment gut microbial communities from Petit-Saut dam, French Guiana - Lab288 P1 (version 2) (version 2) | ecosystem: Host-associated > Arthropoda: Insects >...
CACACACACACACACATCGACGAATCGCCATTTTGGCTGTGCTGCAGGTCGTGTTCACTTTCATGCTCCGAGGTCTAACCCATGGTAACCACGGGCTACAGATCTATGTGAGCGCCACACCTGTTACGGGTGTGAAGGAGAGTATTTCTTTCCCTGCACATGCAGAAGCACCAAAAAGTTCCTGAAGAGAGCCTCGAAAGAAACTTGCACCTAGTGTGGTTCACCGTATCCCATCGGGAACTGTTACCAGCTCGGTGACCTCAAACAGCTGCCCATTCCTGCGAATACATATTCAACTATATGAGCTTTACAGTTTACCTCTTTACTAATTAAAACCGTAAAATTCAGTCGAAAATTTTGATCAACACTCGTACATTTCCCTTCACACTAAATAAAAAATTCCATCCCGTTGATTAAAGAGAGTGTAATTTCAAATGCCGACAAGAACGTCAACACCAAGAGTTGAGTCCAGCAATTAGTACAGGATCTCATGTGTAAATTGTAACCACGATCTCTTGCTATATTTAACTGTTCTGCCATACCAGCACACCAATAATATTACTGTGAACTACGGTGTTAAAGTCAATAGAAAATCAGATAAAAAGAAGAAAATGAAATTCGATTGGACAAACATTACGAAAAGAAACAGAAGCAATAGAGAAAACTGCATTAGATTTGAATCCTCAGGGACACAAAAGAAGAGGTACGCCGAAGAGAACGTGGCGAAGAGCAATAGCGGATGAGATAAGCACAAAAGATCATGGAACGAGGTAGCTGGAGAACGCAACGCCTGGAAGCTCTTCATGGATGCCCTATGCCCCACAAGGAGTAAAGGATCTAATGATGATGAAATGCGGTGTTACCGTTAGCAGAAGGATACAACGTGTAACTGCAGACATTAGGATAGCGGTGTTAAACTGCAACTGGTGAGAAGTGAGGAAACATAACACAAACATTTTTATCAAAATTCAAACGCTTATAAATTGTGGGCACATGATATCTTAATGGATTACAGTGCTTCTCGAAATACAACTGCACCATATACAACGAAAGAAAGCCTAAATATGGTCCACCGGGCTTCCAAGACCAAGTAAAGGAGAAGAAATTACTGTCAATACATAATACTACGATGTGTTAATCTCTCAATGACTGTTAAAAATTATAACAAAATTCGTCATATAATAGTTTTCACAACTAAAATTAGGTCTACAGGAAGTTGGATTTTTTCCACTGTGAAGAACAAAGCTTACGTTTGCAGGACATGCGCACCAGTAAAGTAAGCAACAAGGCTAACACTAAAGTCGTTTCTACATAACGGGACGTAATGCCGAACTTGTTGCAACGGTCTGATGACCACAGGAACTCCTTTGTCACCTGTAAATTCATTTACTTATCATGATCCTCTGCTGCATGCTACAGTTCTGCGTTAGGTGAACGCTGCTAATACAATATAGCAAGACTTTTGCAACGCAATTACACAACAAGCACATGGTACTTCCACACTTCCTTTATGCAATTTGGGATGACGTTGAAATGCGTTTCAATGAACAGCAAGGAGAGCGCTCTGCCGCAGCCAAAGCAGCACTTTATGTTCAAAGAGAGACATCTGCACTAACCGGTGAAAGTTAATGCGATATTCAGGTTCGTATCTCCACCTCCCTTTCATGAATCAGAGCATTACGCATCTTTACATCTTTGAATATGGTCTGCGTCGGTAATGGTTCGCTGTTTTAGCAAACCTCACGTGGGAAGATCTCCATAAACTGCAACAAAATACTAAAGCCAATTCCGACAGATTTTCTTCCAAAGGTAACTTCATTTCAAAACCGCAGCGGCTGTGAATCTGTTGCAAGAAAATAATATCTCGACATTCACCATTAAGCTCCATACAGACTGAAATACATTTCGAAAGCTTAGGTTTACTACGACAAACAGTCAGTGTTACTGTGACGAACGAGATGTAATGAAATTTTTCGGATCGAAAAATAACGATAAAGACACAGAACACATTCTTAGAGGAAATACGTACGTGGTTCAACACCTGAAGTATTACGAAGCCTTAAGACGACATTTATATGCAGAATCGTCCGTTGCTGAAGCGGCTGGTAGCATGAAGAGCGTTAAAAACATGTTTAAAGACAAAAACGTCTCCTCAGGCCGTAGTATCTGCTCACAAAGGCAGTTAGGTGTTATACTTTAACAGAATATCTAGTCAGGTGCTTTAATTTCAAAGTAGTGAGTCCGGCCATAAATAAAATGAATCACAATGGCATTGTCAGGTCAATCCATCAGAGGCGAAAAACAAGTCCTAATTTTCATCATTTAAAAGAGCAAAAGCCGTTATGCCAACACCCCCCCCCCCAACCTTCATAATTACAGTAACAATAGCAAACCCCAGACTTCCATGGTTTAAACTGCAGCAGTACACCGCCAAACACAGCCATCCCGGCAACCGAAATTCAAAAGTACTGCTGGCCTATACGACTCCACACGGTTACCAAGATGTAGAACTGAACTTCTTCATGGCAGAGTAGCCTACAAGAAGAGAAAACAGCAATCTAACAGATGTGCATTACGTTGTCATAAAACGGGAGAAACTTCTGCTCACAAGACGTGTTAAATTGGACACGGAAATTACGGACTGACAACGTGCCGCGAAACATAATTCATACTTAACTCGGCAGTTCAAGAAATCCGCCACTAACACATGGGCGAAAATGAGACCAATCCCTCCGACAGATCTCTGAGTAGGTTAATAACCCGAGACTGCCTCAAGCAAAGCAGAAATGGGACTCGGATCATTGCAGTCCGCCCCGAGAACTAATTCCCCATTGTTTTATCAACGTAACCTTACCAAACCCCTATTAAGCTATGACCCTAATTTATAATGGATTTTCGAACAGAACGAAAAGTTTTTCGCAAAACTGAAAAGGCATACTCCTAATTAACTTCTAAAGACGCTTCTTATAAAATGCACACCATAAACATTCAAGCGTTTTCTCACAACGGCGTACTTGCAGAACGACGTACACACCAAAGCAATGCTCTGTACTGACACTGGCTCTATGCAGCATTGTGCACGCCACATAACAACAAGCAATTAAGCATAAAGCCATGTTTACATTTGGTCGATACCGAAAAACGTAATCCGAATACTGCTGTTCCAAGGCAGAGTCGTCAGTTTCTTGAAGATGTGATTTGCACGACGAACCACTACTACGTGAAAAAAGGGCTGCATCTGTAACATGGACACAACCGGTCACATGGATGGAGGGATGGATGTAGAAATGCTTTTGTGAGGATTTTTTCTTTTATTCAGCGTACTGGGACTTAGAAAATTCAGTCACAGAATTGGACAGTACGATGACACGAAACCGTAACTGTTATATACTAATTCGATCCCAGCATATCTGTTAAAATACGACAAAAATCACAGATCAAGCATTTCAAAATGATTGGCCATTAGAAGATATAAAGCAGAGGCCAAGGAAACTAAACAAAATATGGCTGGATATAAACACATTTATTTCACACGCCTTGCTGAATTTCTCGGAGAAACTGCTATTAAATTTAAACAAGCCGAAAGTCTTTCCAGTTTAATGAGCAATAGAAGAGCAATAACAATGTTACATAATCACAACAATAAAGACACAAAAAGCCGAGCAAACAGACAAAAATCGCCGATGCCACGATGAAGCCCAATCCGGTAGCCGAGTTTGCGCACGAACATTACGGTCTCGAGTTCGCAACCCACACAGCATTCTTGTGTTGTTCTGCGAGACCGTATCTTGACCAGAATCTGTGAAAGCTGTATGGTATCTTTTTTTTAATACCAGCCATCCCGTAGTGTTATTTAATACTCAATAAAATCGTTTATTCCGTCTTAACACAACAACAACTCATTACATTTATCTCAGTAATTAACCAACTTGATGCACAAAATTTTTGTTTTAGAGTAAGTTTATTTCATGCCTCTACATGTTTCGAGCAAATGTGCTCATCATCAGGAGGTCAAAATTGCATTACACAGCCTATAGGTGTGATGATACCAAAGGCTGTGTAATGCAATTTTGACCTCCTGATGATGAGCACATGTGCTCGAAACATGTAGAGGTATGAAATAAACTTATTGTAAGACAAACATGTTGTGCATCAAGTTGGTTAATTACTGAGACAAATATACTGAGATGCACGGTCTGCAAAACGTCAAAACAACACATTAGTTTTTGGCAACACGTTTCGGTTTCTACAAAAGCATCTTCAGGCCAATGTCAACTACACAGAGGTACTTTCAGTGTTACCTTCCTGTAGTTAACATTGGCTTGAAGATGGTTTTGTACAAACGTGTAGCCAAAAACTAATGCACTGGTGTTGTGTTAAGACGGAATAAACGATTTTATTGTAAGGTATCTACCATTACAGGCAAGTGGTCGTACTGGGCCGCAGCGCGAATGAGACGACAGAGTATATAGTTATCGGTGACAACCGCAATACGCGCTAACTTCTATGTCTCGGCACGTTCAAATCACTACTATAACATGAGCGTCTACGCATCTGTCAAACCGGAATCTCCTCCTGGGTAAGCAAATCAATTTTCGCTCAACGGAAATGCAACAACATTTCTAGCCTTCCCTACTTCACTCAGGAAGTCTTACGTATTTCGCCTTGTGTAATGCATCTGAAGAAACGCCATGAGCGAAGGTTTATCTCAAAATACAGCACCTTGCACTACGTCTCTCTTTGCTCCTTTATGCTATATTGATCTGTACTACAGCGCTCTTAATTTCAAAACTGCTGCTATTTTTCGTCAGTAATAAATATCTACGTTATCACGTACTGCAGTCTGCAGTTGGTTCACTTTGTACACTGGATGCTGTACTGCCCGCAACGTAATGGGATATTCATGTTATGTTACGGAACTGTGGCTACAGGCAGGGTCTGGAAGCACCGTATGCCTTTCGTAAAACTGTGAGTTAGTACAGCGATGGGCTGAAGCGACTGATGGGAAAAACTAATTTTTTTTTTCTCTCTCTCTCTCTCTCTCTCGACATAAGTTGGAGGCAAATTCCCCGTGCTATATCCGTCTGAAGTGTGGTATCAGAGAACGCAGGATGTGGCACGATATCACGCATGGCCCGAATGCACGGATATTGGGCTCTTTTCACACCACAACCAGGATAAGGGTAAACATAACTATATAAACACTCCTTCTGCGTGAAACACACCACCAGTATTATGGGATTAGAGTGACGAGATTCTGAATTAGAGGCTCGATACTTTGAAATTGCAAACCATTCAATGCAGCAGAAATGATAATGTTGATCTGCCCTTTACATGCCTTCTAAACATGAACACATCCGCAACGCGGAGGCTAATGACAAATGTTATGCAATACAACTAACTATAGGCACAAGGACACGTGGTCATGGAATACCTCTAATACAGCTGCAGCACAGCCAGGACCGTTTTAAAAACAGTACCGTCGCCAATGCATACCGCCTTCTCTTCTGCAGCATTAATAGTAACGGAGATTGGACTACGAGCAAGTCTTCAAAGAAGTCGTTATGGATGGCGAAAAAATAGTTTTCTGTCAACATGAGATATTTTAACGCAAAACATCAGTATCTTAAAAGAATCTGAAAGGTGTATAAAATATACACACACATACACACATATATCCTGCGTTGTTTTCTATTTACATTTACAAACCTCCAAGTGAAATACTGACTCCCAAAGCACGATTCAAATCTCGTGACGTGAACTACACATAAAGTTCGTGCGGCGTTGCCCAGTTAAAAGGCCTTCGGTCGGCCGCGGTTACAGACAAATGCAAACTTCAAGTGCGCTCAGAGAAACTATACAAGTACATGAACAGAAGAAAAGCGAGGTTTAAACAGACAGACGATGAATTTCTGAACATGCAGGAGCAAACCGCACATTCCCAGCCCTATCCACTTGTGCCGTACGTCCGTTTTAAATCCTACGTACTCTGACATTCTTTAAGACACGTCTTCTTTACTGCAGCCCACTATTCCGCCCCCCCCCCAACCCCATGGCTCGACAGCCCTAGTGGGCCAAGGCCTCCCCACTGTTGAGGTTTCGAGATCGCACTCAGACACACCACATTCGGTAAGACTCCTCTGGACGCGTAGATCCGACCGCGCGGCCACTGGATCATCAACTAGGCGCACTGTATACTAAACATGTGAGAAATGGTGTATACACTGAGCTTAGCTTCAGAAAGGCACTGATTCAAGTCCGTGTTTCTCGCCCATCCGGATATTATTTTACGACGTTCACTTTGTTGCTGTATGTCGCACAACTGCGTACAGTTTTACAACGATAGGAAACGTCATTCCGGCACAGGCATTATTTATCGGAGCCTTCGCAAAAACAACGTCACCCAAGGAGAAAAGTGGCATAATCTTCAGTGTGTTTACGTTCGCGAGGCATGTAAGATGATAACTGTTAAAGCTCGGTGCTTTAAAACCGACATGTGTATTGCGGATCGTGATTTAGTGCGACAGGCACGCTCTCATACCGGACACTACATACAGAACGATAGCGATAGGATTATCTTACGATACAGCTCCGCCGTTGGCCTTAAACTGGATGTCGCTCACTGACCACGGCACGATAACGGTATGTTCACGACGGGCCGATACGATGACGACTGAGCACGTTGAGTTGTCTACTGCTCAGCCTTACGTATGCTACAGGAGCAAGTGCCACGCGCTTTTTATCGTGCTTTCGTAATTCATGCACGCACGAGTGGGGAAGCAAGCACCAAAGTTCTGGTGCTTGTTGGGGAACATTTCCCTAATAGGAATGAAACAGTCGAACACGCAAACATCTCGAATCGCCGATAAACCCGTTCTTTGTTACGACATACATGGCTTTCGAAAACGACAGCACCCGAAACTCCCATTCTACACGATCTCGGGACAATCTGTAGCTGAAAATACAATTCTCGTCAGTCAGAACTCTTGGTGGACATAGTCTCAACGCACAATTCAAGTGGCACAGCTTCTTCTCCAGCACATTGAAGAGGGGATGGTTCACCACGGTAGTCCGTTGCTGGGCGCAAATCCAGTCCTTTCATCTCCAACCAACGGCCTAATCTCGATAATCGAAAAACTTCGCCATCAGTTGACCAATACACCCTTTCAAATGCAAGAACTCCGTCGGCACGTGAAACAAAAACTTCCCGTATTTCATCTTGGACCGGATCTACGAACAAGTTATGACTTCCCAAAGTCTCCTGTAAAACTGTATTATCCTTCACTCAGCCTGATCTATCTCCCTGGCTACAGCAGAACTGCCGATTTTACCACTTCTGTTGATGCAGCGGTGAATCCAGTAGGAACGCCGTGTTGCGTTCTTCTTCCTCCTAATCAACCAGACAGCCAGTACTTCCTCTTGATCCGAAGACATGTTCAAACTCAGGTTAAGAACACCGTCCGAGTACATCGCGCCCAGAACGCCAGGCATGTATCCAGCAATGCACCGCAAACCATACTTTACTTAACGGAGTAAATGATAATTTGCCCTGTTCTCTACATTTTTGTCCGAATAGGGTAACTTCAGTACATTAAATTTCCACATAAATTTATGGCGCAACGGCGAGTTTCGTGAACATCGGCGCATTGAAAGTCATACTTGACTGGTTTGCCATGGAGTTGAACGCGGGATTCCGCGACTGCAGCCGGCCATCAGTAACCTGAGCTACACACCAAACGGGAATTCAGTATTCACGAGTCTTTCAGTCCAGTAGCCGTAATATACACTTCGCAACACGCCGGAAGCTACTTTGCTGCATGCATTATTTTAGTCTGGACGCCCAGTTTCACAAAGAAACTCTCATTACAATACGAAGAGGCAAAACGTGTATTATACTCCCTTTTCGTAATTAAATATCGAATACCGGGAATACGACCGACTACATTCACTCAAATACCATTCTGACAACAATTTAATTTCAAAGAACGTGGATGCCCGTGAGAAATTCGAATATCTCAAAACAGAGCCTGAAACTGACGGTAGAAAAATGACGAAAAGAAGCCCTTTTTTTGAAAAACGAATCAGTCGATGAACACGTCGAGAGCAAGTACACGGAAAAGTAACACTGTAGTCTTTTGCGATGTCAAGTCGCGTCGAACGGTGATCCGTTACCGACCTTTCGAAGGATCGTAGTGTCTTCAATTTCAGGGTCAAGCAGTCTGTTCTTGGACTGTCTGGCCCTGCACTGTGACCTTACGAAAAGTCGATAATTAACAAACAACACACCACAACGTCTAGCGGCGCTAGTGTGTGAACCTCAAACCTTGCATGCTAATACCGCTATCCTCCGAGGCAGCAGACCGGTTCCGGCCAAACGCTCAGCTGTTATCCACTGCACCGACAGCTTGCAAGCTCAGACATCCCAAACAAGCAAACAAAAATATCTGGAGTCTGAGAATTACAACACACTGCTATAGTCCACTTACACTCTTAGATTTATTGCAATAGGTCTGAACGTCTACTGCGGGGACTGACTGGGGGAAAATGAGAGGTAAGCGAACAGGCAGTTGCGGTACAGGACACTACGAAACCCCTCTGCCGGCACAGACCACCTGGCCAAGCAGTGTTCCCAGCAACACACACACACACATCCATTACACGCCAAAAACCGATCTGGTCGATCAAATGCTTGCAACGCGAAATCCGTTTCCTTGACTTGCCGTTAAGATCACTATTACAGTTAACGAGCCGCGAGGGTCAACTTACATACTCAGTAACTCCCCGCAAAGAACATTAATTTTCAGATGCAGTTTGCTGCGCATTATCATACAGAACACCGGTAAACTTATTAAGAAGAAAGTCTGGGGTGGGGGGGGAGGGGAAATTTCAGGTTCTTATAATCTGGTAGTAGGAAGAGTGGGGGAGCCTTCATTACTGAAGTCGGACAGTACATCTATTAAGCAAGGAATATACATTAATACTACGCTGAAAGACCCAAGTAGAGCGTGTCGGGTAACAATAAACAGTTGCAGCACAGCATCATCTTCATCTGCAGAGCCGTTCCACATTCTGAACTTATAATTCAGTCTTCCATTACCAAGCCAATCACTAAAATTAGGCCAGAAAATCATGAAGTTAAGGACTGTAAAAGAACTGTCAGCCATATGTCACACAAAAAATGGAGGTCTGATCTATTACACCGACGATTTGTCTACAATGAATCATCTAGAACCTCCATACGGAAAACTATGTAATATTGAGTTCTTCGCAGTTCAGGCTATATGCTATTTGAAAACGTCATCCAGAAACGGGGTTAATTACCAACAACAATCACTATTTTCCCCACCTACATTTTACTTGTTTAGAGGAGACCAAATTACACCATGAAAAAAGCTTAAATTGTGCCACAAGCTATATACAGAAATAACCACCCACAAAATGGGACTGACACTACATTCGAAGACAATTAGTATTAGAGAAATAATGGAGACGAAAACCAAACAAATTAATGGATAAGACCCTCAAGAAACTTAAACATTAACGCAACTTAACAATCCTTATAAACACAACCCTTAACAACACAAACGTAAATACCGTGTGAAATCAAATAATGTTGCTGTAAGCATTACTCTGCTGCGTAGAGCAGGCAATGTGCAGCCAATGCATATTTTTGTAAGGCAGTTTTTACCAGAAACACACCTAAGACCACTAAGGGATCAACGTCATCATACTGTTGGAATACTATGCAGATGCAGTGCCAATTCTTGTAATATTTTATAACAGCCGTGTTTCCATAAACCAGCCTTGCCCTGTGGGCAACAGGGCCTCACACACACATTATAAATACGTCAGGAACGCTCGCAAATTATGAAGGTGGGGACAAGGCTGTTCTTGCTGGAAACACTGTTAAAACGAAACGGCAGTAAAAAATTTACACTCACTGCCAAGTTACTGCGAGTCCGCTAAGCGATATCCAAGTTAATGATAGCGTGCATCCTCTGGCGGTCTTGGTGTGGTTTACGCCTAATTTTCTGCCCATGTACGAAGTGGTTACGTATTACGCATTCCGCAGAGACCTAACTTAGGCATACTGCACACGTTTCCGACTCCAGCAAGAGTCGGACAACGTGAGAACACACTAACGACAGGAAATTAAGACACAGAGAAATTATACAACAGGGTAATGGAGAACAATACGAAACCAGAAGTTACATCATTCGAATTGCCCGTCGGCTGCAGTCATTAAAAGGTGAACCAACTCGATAAGGCGTGCCCTACCTACGCATCCAGACGCATTATTTCCGAACGGCCCATTTTAGTATTATCCTCCCGTCTAAACCGAGTTCTTCCCAGTAGTCGCTTCCCATCAACAACAATGTCCCATGTGAGCAAACATGCCCTGGCATTATTCTTCAGCTAAGGAATAGGCGAGGGGACAATATTACCACGAAGAACAAGCAGGGTGTTGCGGGCTTCACCGGGGAGACTGCTTTAACGATTAAGATGTGATTACCAGGTTTACAACTGGGAATATCTTGTAACATTTGAATACATACCATTGAGGAGAATTTCCGTACCACGAATTGAAATAGGCGAGGGTAAAATGGGAAGGAGGAAAGAAGACTAATGAGATCTTACGATTTCCGAAGCAAAAAAGGCACAAAAAAGGTAACTTTCCCGTACACGTCATGAAGGCAAAGAGGGGGAGCAGATGCATAGCTCCACTCCATCTCAACCTCGGCGCTAGATGGAGGTAAGTGGTAAACGCCACGCTCCGGCCAATTTACCCCCCTCCCACCCGGAGAAAAACCCCGGTATACACTGAAATGGAAGTTGGATGGGACCCAACGATGGTGCGGATGTGTTTCGAGATGAGAAATTATCCTCCGACCGGGATTCGAACTGCGGTTCCTGCAGCTCGTATATTAGTCGCTATACCAACTATGGAACCCCAGCCCCTATTTCCGAGTGAAACAGTTTATATACAAGGTAGGCTACATGAGCTGTTTGGAAATGGGCACTTATACGTCTGCTAGTCCACGGAAAGCATCCAGGACGCTCTCAAGCGTGATATACAGACGCTCATACTAGCAGCGGAACTCACTCGGTTATTCACTTCTGTATTAAACACAATGGCGGCAATAAACTCTTGGGGTCAGAGGAACAGTGTGCAGCGCAGTCAATACCGTGAAGAGCGGGACGGAGGAATCTCTTGGGACGCGGCATTTCGTGAGATCATTAACCTTCAATGCACGACTCCGAGAGCAGAAGAACCGGTCAAGTGCAGCAGAGACGTGCACGGAACTTGCGACCGTGACATTTCGTTATTACAGTCATCATGCTGGGTTGCTCGACCGGTGCGCGAAACTTAACGGTTTCTACCCGTACGGGCTGCAGGCATGCGTCTGAAGAATCGCCACATTCCGGGGAGGCGAACTCAGTTTCGAGAGCAACTGACTTGCACTAATATACTCCTAAATGACCGTTATGTAAATCATCGCATACAAATACACTTAATGAGCAAGTACAGTAGTTTCGCCTGCATTTTCTTTAAATACGAACAACTGAACACCTTTCGTATCAGCTGACGAGACCTGTACCCTTTACTGTTTTACATGTGAGTGGTGTTAACAGTATCATTCAAACCGTGTATTCGAGAAGTGATCCATTGCAATCTCTCCCGAATCACCGGTCATCCCAACAGACGAACAAAGCAAACGTACGAATATAATACCCTGCAATATGCAAGAACGGCCTCCTTCCAAACACTGACCTGCACATTGCACGGCAAACTTCCCGTCCCCAACGCTAAAAACCAGCTAAACTGAAGCGAGGCTGTTAAACAAACAACAATCCCGAGGAAGATCACAGAGCTTCACAGATGCTTCTGATAACTAAGTTCTTAAGGGATACGACGCTGTTCTTCACCTTCATGGGTGAATGCACTGCGTTCAATCGAAACGTCGGACACCGCTCACACAATGGCTTAACGTCATATCCCAGCACACCTGAATCCTCAGTACATAAAAATATTCAGCCTCGACATAACATAAAGCAGTGATGACGGTGGATTTTGGCGGACTAGAAGTAAATGCGCCCAGAAACTACTCGTACAAACACCGGACACATAGGACTAACCTCATAGAATTATGTTACCTGCTTTGGACTATAACACAGATCGACATGCACTACATCTCATGTCCACTGACTGCACTGTTTGCCCCCCCCCCCCACCAAAAAAAGAAACACACGAAACCGACGACCTGAAAAATGACGAGCATAGCTGCACAGAGGACTTGATGTGTTGAACGGGACTAATGTACAAGTAACAGCACGAACGGAACACAGACAAAGAATGCACTTTGTACAAACTGTTATTAGTTATGTTTACATGGAACAAATTTACCGAAAGGCTGATCCGGAAAACTGCCTGCTGAGCTCGACTTCACAAACACCGAACGCATGATTAAAAACACGAAAACTTCAGAAGATAAGCGTGGTAGAAAAAAAAGACCTGAACATGTACGTAAAGTCTGCTGTTGACCTAAGCCCGGCGACACGGAACTAAATGAATATGAAGGCACATAAAATGTAATTCGTCAGCGAATTGTCAGTACCAATCTGCATTCAGTTTCGCAGCAAGAAATTCGAAGTGTATTAGATACAACAGACTTCACGGTATTCTAATGAATGGATTTAACGATAATAAATGGGACGAGGTTGAAACAGAACGCCTCAGCAAATCAGGCCACATGCACCAAGATCACAGATTTCGTCTCGAAGTTAGTTTCATTACAAACTGACAACTACAACCTGCAAAGCACGCCAGGAAGTACGTAACTTAATAAAATCCCACAAATTTTTCGCATGAGCGTGAAATGTAATATGACATAGAGGGGGAATAGTACAATCTCTTTATACTGTGGTAAATCTCATGTCGTGGGTAGAGCGATCCCATCAAAGCTAATAAACGCAAGACGTTTCACTTCCAATCCCAGAATGTCTTAACAACAACAACAACTGCACCTTTGAAAAATGGTCCTTAGAGAATTTTTCACACGATTGAAAATTTACTGATACACGCTAATTTATCAGATACGTATAAACTGAAACATTCTTCTAAGATGTTCATCATATAAATACGATTCATGCCATGGAAACATATTTCACGGTTGAAAAATATGACATAATTCAATCTAAATGCTGAGAGCAGCAGCCACATCCTGCTAGACAGAGATCAATGGTTTATGGAAGCCACTATAGACGAAGCGCATAAGGAAATGGCCCACAGATCCAGGAAAGTCCTCAACCAAGTCCATTTAATCACCTTCGCCACGTCACTAAACGAACACACACAGTTCTCTTGTGTCAACTCGCCGATACCGTTACCACGAGAAAAATAAACTCCGCTGAGGAGATAACATTTTGTATTTGATGGTTACACATTTTTTAAAGAATTTATTATTGATTCTTAGGGTGATTCAACCCCGCTGTGTGTACAGTATAACTAAAAGTACAAAGTATTCGGTCCAAACAACTATTACTCAAAATATCAGCTACAACACAGCCATCGTCAGAACTTTTCTTTGGGTTCGCGCAATCAGCTTCATGACGGCTATATTTTAGCCGAAACAGGTAGCTGTGTTTGAGTAATAAATATCATAAAGATAGGTAGAGTAAGTCAGACACAACTTATGAACATCTTATTGCTAAGGAGCTTTATTTACATCGAGTACCTTAACAGCAGGAGCAGCAAGTTGCTCTTGCTCTTAAGTTACGCTATGTATATAAAGCTCCTTAGCAATAAGATATTCATAAGCTGTGTCTGACTTACTCTACCTATCTTCATTATTGTATGTAGCACAACGGTGATGGCTCATTTAAAAGTTATAAATAACTGTGTTTGGACTGAATACTTTGTAGGTAGGGTAGGTTTCACCCGTTTTTTATAGGCCAGGAAGGCCCTTAGGGTGAGCATAGGTATAGCTCTACTCTTTCTAGGACCTTGGCACTAGATGGGGTGGGGGGTCAGCCCCACGCCCCGGCCGCCTCTACCCCCGGGAAAGACCCGGTACCCATTGTACAGGAGGCTGGGTGGGCCCAGGGCCGGTCTGGACAGGTGCGGAAAATCTCGCCCCCCCCCCGGGATTCGATCCCCGGACCGTCCAGCCCGTACCCAGTCGCTATACCGACTGAGTTACCCGGCCCGTCTGAATACTTTGTACCTCTACTAATATCACGGATTCGTACGTTACTTCACGTCCGTTCGATTTAATAGATTGAATCTACATAAAAGTCGAATGTAATCAGAGAATAACGCAATGAAAATCATACGAAAGGAATCATCGTGGCGTAATTCAAGATACCGATCCAGAAGGATATGACAATAAAACCAGGAGAATGATGCCAAACCTCAAGGGCGAGAACTGATCCTGGAACCTTCGAATATACAGCGGGAATATTAACCGTTCCGCCGTGTCGCTGGGTTATCAGAACTGTACCAACCGCAAAAGAATGGCAAACACAAGAAGCCTGCCAGCAAGGCACATACAATGCAGTATGCTGCAACTGGCCATATTACACCATCCGCAATATGCTGATTGTCAGCCGGGCTAGTGGAACGTTTTTCTACTCCCTTGTAAGAATAACTGAACACTGCAATAAGTCTTTATTGAAGCCGCGTTATAAGATTATAATCCGATATATAATGGAATATGAGATACAAGCTGTCATGAAACGCATCGGATGCACCCAAAGCTAATTTTAAAATGTCAGCAATGTCAATGTCAAACACAAAAAAGTATGTGCATGTCGAAGTTACGGTTACGAGTTTCTCAGCAGGCCACGTAAAAGGACTACCACAAAGTTACGACCTGACCGAATGCGTTTGATGCAAGAACAGCTACAGGAGAGCATACTGTAACGGTTCTTCTGCATTCCTTACAGGGCAATGCGTCACCGCCAGACGGGGTCAAGCTGCCATTTGATTCAGACTTACAAATGTCATCAGCAGCGAAACATGGTCCTAAGAACGTATTTTTTCGAGATTTCAGGCGTCCGACGCCATGTAGCTGACGTCCTCACTCTTGTTGGATGTTAAATGACACATGTTTGAAGCTAGTTACCGACGTTTCGGGACAGCTTATCGGTCCAATCCTCAATGATCAAGCAATCTACGATGGAAAAGACATGCTGTCCCAATAGCGTCGGTAAAAAACCACAAACCACAATATTCACAACAGGGAAGGCCTCAACCAATGTTCCGAAAGCATTTCAAAACGACGTATTCCGTGTAATTAAGCAACTAATGCATGGTTCCATTTCGTTCGAATCAACCATGAATGGCACTAATCGTGACATGGAAGGACTGCAATCACCCTCTATGCCAACCAAACCGAAGACAAAGCCGAGACCCGAAATACCTAACACACGAAGAATAACCCCATCGACCTTTACTACCTAATGCTGCTGTATAGAGTAGGTTGTCACCATCCAAGGAGATAAGAAGCGGGAAGGTGTTTTATAGTGCTACCCCAAAGCAAGCCTCGACAACCGCCAGCAAGTGTTTGAATTAGTAAGCAGGACGACATTCGAACTGGACACCAACTAACCAACCACCCAAACAACCATGTTCTCAGTTAACCAATTCGTAATAACTTAAAAAGTGAGTACGGTCTGATACGAATTACAGGTTGGCGAAACCAGACAAAGCCTTCAATCGCCGGAATATTTAGAAACCCGTATTACAGTATGCATGCGTCAAGAAACGCTGCACAACAGTAACGCAGCGATTCAATGACAACCTCCATCATTCGGCAGTATCGCAATCTGACGACTGACAGTTTATTAGAAACATTCTGCTGGCATTAGCCTTAAAATCAAATCCGGTTCAACATACATAACCTGCAAAAAAAAAATGAGTGGGGGGCTACCAGCCTTCTAACACAGAACGCACAAAAGCAGCTGTTTAAATCAGAACACTCCATTAATAATAATGTAATGTGATGTCGGATGTCACGCAAACCAGTGCAGTGCCGCTGCGATACATAAAAACGTACATTACCCAAGGTTATCTATAGCACAAAAGCTGCGAAATGCAGTAAACGTCACTCTACTTGTATTAACATAAAAACTGAAATCAGCATAACTCTGGCGCATGGTTTGGCAAATACACTACGACGGCAACTATGAGTGCAGCATTAAGAAACATTACAGGCACACAGGCGACAATAAAATTACAACCACTTTCCACGTCAAATGAACACAGGAATGTTTGCGAAATTAACGACCCTGTTCACCGCATTTGAATTCCCTACCGACAACGATAATTCCACACCGAATGGATAAACATTAAAAGATAACATTTCATCTCCAAGGTGATAGCAACAAACAAAAAACCCTGCGAAAGGTCAAGGACCTTAAATAACGGAACTAAATACACACTCAACACAACTCTCGACGCAACCGTGAAAGAAAGGAGTTAAATTTCTAAAAGAAATCTATGGCTTGCGGTCTGATAGGAAAATAGAGTGTAAAAATGACGGAAAATACAACGTGAAAAACACGTGGAAAATCACTCTCTAGGCGTCTAAATTTTTCAATATTAGTGCAAATTACAAGGCAAGAATGGAAAGGGACATTAGAATTTAGGGCATATCACCCAGAAATGTTCTTTGCCATTTTGAATGCATTTCGGCGAAATATTCAGAATGCAAATTACAAATCCATCACCAAGGTTGCAAATCCGTTGCACCAAAGGTTACAACATTACATACCCTGCATATAGTCACAAACAGTGTGCCACAATATCTTGTTCAACAGACTATTCAGAAAATGAAAAAGTTGTAAATTCTGATGAATCTGCTTAAAATTATGCAAGAACCTTTAAAAAAGACGAGCAATTCTGGGCGAAATATCCGGCAGGGACAATCTGAGCTGAATGTATGGTAAATTACGGGGATACCTGTTCCGAGATAGAGCATGCAGAGGGTCACCACGACAAAATAATTTTCTGGTCGTACACAAGTTGCAAGTTTAGAAATCAATACTTCACTATCTGCAAAACAGGACGAGTTCTCATCCCTTTGCGACTATTTACAAACACATACACAGGACACAGAAAGCAACTACTGAATTAAAAACGCCATTCTTGCAGTGTGTGCATGAACTGAATGAATATCGCGCCTGTCGGCTCGTCCGTTCCCATCCTTATTCCGCCGGACTTGTTTTGACGGGCTTATAGGTATTAAACGTCCATGAAATTATAGAGGACTACAGACGTACATGGAAACATTTCATTAAGAACAAAAGATACACTCCGACTGGCAGAAACGTATGTCGACCGAGGAAAAGATGCAGAAGCCAACACACATTCAGAAGGGATGAGCCTGAAATGGCTTGCACACTGTTGCTCCTGCTGCCGATGAAAAGCAGTCAGGCTATTTCAACTTTCCTAATGATCAACGACGGCAAATAATCCTTCTGCGGGAGCAGGCAAAATACATACTCAGAGCGGAAAGGCAACATTCAAGCCAGTACGCAGAACTCGCGTACTCCTCGAGGAGCTTGACAATCCAGTCTTCATGCCCGCAGGGTCGCTGAATAAGGAAGCACGAGACCTACATACCTTAATTCCAGCATATTAATGGCCTTCATTCGGATGGCTCCACTTTTCTGACCGACATTTTCTATTTCTCTCAGTACCTCTCGGCAAACACAAGACAGGACCCTCAACTAAACCAGGCCTGACATTTACAGATCTCTACATCATTACCAACAGCAACACAGAGCCCGATATATCTAGAGCAGCGTGCCCCAACCTTCTACCACGGAGGAATCCCTCAAACAATTTTTATATTCCCAGGAACCCTTACCTACAAAACCGTTTACAAGCCGTAGGATTTTGAAAGCGGGGAGCACAAATCAGGTACTGTTGAAGCAGTTAGTGTTTATTTGCAAAACCGCTGCTATGTATACAAAGCCTACACTCAAGTCACTATGAAGTCTGTCTTTGCGACAAGTCCACAGTGCTTCCTCTTTCAATTTCCACCATCTTCTCTTTTCCTTAGGGCATCCACTAGCTGCATGCTTTTACTGTCTCACCTTCAGATATCTTCTACCTTTCCGTCAATAACGTTTTAGAAGGAAATTCCTTCACACGGTGCGACCAATTCTGTTATCCTTCTTTCGTTTTACTGCACGTAAGACGTTCCTTTCCCCCTTTACTTCACTTTTCACACAATCGGTCCAACTGTTCTCCATCCTCTTCCAGAACCACACTTCAAAAACATTCAAGGCACTTTTGATCTACTTCCTGAAGTGCCAGCTTACACTTTAAGATAAAAGATAAATATGGACGTTTTCACGCTATTTCAAAATTTCAAAAACTGTGTGTATTTAATCCAACAACGTCAACAGTACTCTGCGGAACCCTGGTATAGTGGCTTAATATCAACGTAACAAAAAACTTGGAAAACACACAGGTAAACGACGTTTAAGACTCACAGTAGCTCAATCGACGAGCAGAACTTTCGGGCTCTTTTACCCATGAAACCGCTATTGCACAATTTCCGGTTTTTATGTTACTGTACATGCAAAACAGCCCCACAGAAGCAACGGCCTACAAAGCTTCGTCACGTTGTTTTCTGACACGACAAGCACACACTCACATGCATCTACCCAGAACACAACACGGCCGAAACAATTTCCTTCTACAGTAAACGGGCGTACTTGTTTATTACGTTACCGACAGTACAGACATGTCCATACTTTCAAAACTGAGACATGCTGGAAGTCTGGTACTATAAATCTCGAAGTAGGCCTACTTACGTTATAACTGCAACAATCATCGACGCGTGACGACGGCAAATACGTGGTTCGTGACGATTCCAGCTGAATCGCGAATCGTGATTCAATGGCCTCTAACCTCGACGACTAGAAACTCTGCCTTGACATACGGAACTAGATCTTCGCCAATTCAGGTCGCTAGGACTATCACTCATAAGCGTCATCGAGGGTGACTAACAGCGAGACAACTAGTCACATGCCTGGCCGCCACTGCTGAGCTTTCTCTTAGCTGAATTAGTCACAGTTATTGTTTTACTGGCTTTATGTCCGCTGAGAAAAATCTGTAGGCTATGAGGGGCAGGCACACATTTCTGATGGCAATATCCTTTGGTACAAACGCTGGACAGACAACGCCAACACTGGAAGTGTACAGATTACAAAAAAACAAATTGGATCAAACCGTATCTATACCTAAGGGATGCACGGTACGAATTCTAGTTACGGCCACAGATTAATTTCCATACAATCAAGAAACAGGTAATAACTGACATTTTCACAATCACCAAACTATCTGACATGACCAGCTACGGCGTCCTATGCATTGTAAAGGGAAATTTATCTTAGAGACAACTTCTTTGTCTTTTTTTACATTCATGGGTCCGAGCATCGTGGATCAAATTTAATAACTGTCCAACAAGATGCGACTGTATTCAGTTTATTATATTTCTGCAGGCAGCTCTACATATTTCGGGTTTTGACATCCATCATTACGAGCTCGTACAACTGTAATTACAGCTTCTGGCACTGGTCAATCGGGTCTACCACCATCCGCTCTCGTTCAGTTCCAGTTCAACAACGAGAGCGGATGGTAGTAGAACCGGTTGACCAGTGTCAGAAGCTGTAATTACAGTTGTACGAGCTCCTGATGATGGGTGTCAAAACCCGAAACACGTAGAGCTGCCTGCAGAAATATAATAAACTGAATACAGTCGCCATCTTGTTGGACAATTATTAAATTTAACTTCTTTGTCATTAATTAACAAAACGACACAATATTGTCTGCATTACGTTTAAAGACCGTGTTAATGAATGGAGTTACTTGTATAGTTTGCATCATAAACACGAATATTAAGCCTGTCTTTATGTTATCTTCTAAGTGCAAACTGTTGTTGGGCCCGTTACAAAGTTTACGATGCCGCTAGAATCTGAGGAATACGAAAAGCAGACAAAACTTCTGCGGCGGGACCACTTGGCAAAAACGAGTGACAGACGGACAGGATATTATGAAAACTAATCTCAAGAAAAGTGGCTTTGGGGATTGGACACAAAAGGTCCAGGACTGGCTCCGGTGTTGGAATTACCTAATATCACCGCTGAACTTTCGGGCTTAAATATCATATTTGTGTGCATGATTAAACCCGTCGTGATGACACGACTGCCTATTTCGCCACAGCAACCTCGGTGCGAAAGGTCAACGAGCATGCCCAAGTTACAGGGTAAGGATATATGTTATACCTAAGGACACCTGGTGAAGCAGCAGGCTTTCTTGCTGTCTCGGTCACGTGAACCGTAATACGAGACTACAGCCTCGACGGCGTCTGTCTGGATACTCGAATGACTGCTAGTACTCGGAATGGGCAAACATCTTGTCGGTAATCAAGTGAAGAAATAGGTTCACGTTTCATTACAGGCAGCAAACCTGATCAACTGGAACTCCGGTATGCATTTAGGTAAAAATAATTCAAATCACGTGACAGCGCAATAAACGACCACAGCAAGAATCCTTACCTACCCGTAGGCCCTGTGATTATGCTTTGTGGGATCCTGGCCATACGAGGGGCCACAATTAACTGTATCCCGGTATAAAAATGCAATACATTCCGTTCTTAAGGGGGAAAAACGGAGCTCCAATATTTAACATGACTTCTGTACGATAACGCCACATAAATTCACACTTCGTATCCGTAATACGACCGATATATACGCAAATAACAACACATATTACTCGTGTATGGGTATACGTACACAGTCCTTCCTAATCCTGTAAGATCCATTTTAATATTATCCTTCTACATACGTCTGTCTCATCAAGCTTTATTTTACCAAACTAACATTCCATTTTGTAAGGTACCAGTTATGGTAAATATCCTGTACGTGACAACATTCTGAACTCATGCGGACGAACTAACCATGGAGAACCTGATGGCAAGTCAATTTTCTAAAACTACGTGGGCATGTACGGCACTTGAAGGGAGGGGGGAACCCAATATTTTGGTTCGACTTCATGGGCAGAGGGCACTTGGTGAGTTCGAGATGATGGGAGTTCGTATTACATGGGGAGTGAGCTGAATTGCATCATTTAAAATGTGAACAAAATGGCCACCTTACTGACTGACGACGAACCTTCACGCTTAACGCAGCCGGGTGTTTTCTGAACAGCTGAATCAGTGTTAAAGCGAGTTCCACAGTTGTTATTAACTGGGTTACGAATAAAGGTGGGCACAAATATGCGTGTTCACTGCTTGTTAAAACAGGACAAAAAGGTATACGGTTTTCTTTATTTCGCAGGAATCGCTGCTTGAAACGGACTAACTACACTGCTAATTCCGCACTACACACGATATTAAAAATTTCTCTTGAAGACGGAGGTGAACGAACTACATACAAAAACTCAGCGTTTGTGTACGAAGGTGAACATAAAGTTACGTCCTCAACCACTGCAACCACACGTGATTACGCGTTTTTACTACAATATCCAATTGCAGCAGTAGCAGCCCTAACAAGACCCTAAATGCAGCAGCACACAACGAACGTACCGTATCAAGAAAACGCAACATACATATATGAACAGAATGAAACAAAGTAGCATCCAAAATAAACAGGGAAGTTGGACTGGACGAATCTCCAGGAATTTTCAAAGCAACATCAGACACCTACAACTACAAAGTAACAACCACATTCAACTTAGAAGCCATTTATAACAGATATCAGGTTCAAATGGACCAAATTTTAAATAAAAAGTATCGGTCATACAGTATGTGCAGTTTCGCGTACACAGTTCATAACATTTCATATACGAGTACAGTCACTGCACGTGAACAGAACCTGTAATAGTGTCCAATGAAATCCCTTCGTAATGAAAACTTAAGGACTTAACAAAAAATAACATAAGACAGCGCACAACGCATATTTTAACGTAAAAAGAAATGAATCCACAATATCACGAACATGCAATGTAACGTCCACAATTATACATTTCAGAATCGTACCGGGATGTCACGAGCATTTTAGAAGTCGTGGGAATGGACAGTCACTTTAACACACATGGTAGAAAAATATCCCACACCCAACACACTGACTTCCACGATATAGATTTCCAGTTCCGTCTCGGGTGTGTAACAACAAAACAAAATATAACAACAAATATTTCCCTAAGTACACCATCAAATCATAAGGCAGAGGGAGCAGAGGTACAGCTGCACTCCCCATATCACTGACACTTGGGAGTCAAGTGGTTGGTTTCAAGCCCCGGCCGCGATGTCCCCGGCCCCCCCCCCCCCTCTCCCGGTACCCTAGGAACAGGAGGACGAATGTGCCCCACAGTCGGTCTGGGCGTTTAGGAGAGTAAAATATGTTGCCCTTGCATGGTTCAGACAGTAGCAAAGTGGCTACACCATGTCACCCCAAACCCACGATGTTCGAAAAGTCAAGATTTCTATTCGCCTAGCAGCCTACAAGAACGGAATCTCGAAAGCACAAACTCGGATACGCCTACATGGAGTCCAGAGACACAACGTAATCAACAGAAAGCCCCCCCCCCCACCCTTCACGTCCTATGGCCACGGTACGAAGGAACAAGTTGACACAGGAAAAGACAGCCACTTACCACTGTTTGTCACCGGATGTACACAAAAAGCCAGTTCCATGAAAAGGAGACTAACTTACCTGAAACAAAGAGAAAAAAATGCATAATTAATCACTTGCACAAAAGAATTATGTAAAATGACGAAGGAAACAGGAAATTGTCTCCACGAACCGCACCCACGCACAGACACTGTCCTAACACAGGCCATGAAAGTATTCGATTTTTATTCATGGCTGAACTAAACCCATGCAGCGCCCTTTTTGAGAGTTAACAGTTCCTCAGTTCATCAGGATGTTACCATTTATTTCGTGGAACCCCAAAGGTAATTTATATGTTCGAAACTGCCCGCTACAGGTCCACGGCCTGAACCAGATAAATCCAGGCCACATCCTTTCCACACAATGAAGATCTATTTTAGTATTATCTTATTTACACCTACGCCTTACAAGCGGTCCCGTCCATCAGGCTTCCCAATCAAACCTCTGTATATTCATATATTCTCTCCAAGGCAGGTCATAAGCCTCGAAAACTTTGGCTTATGACTAATAAACATTACTGAATAACAACAAACTTTGTTGGCACCAGTTTATACGTGAAAGGAACCTCGGAAAATCGTGTATCGATTCTGGATAACGTATTCCGCAGTCATCCCCCACATGGACATAGAAAACCAGTTGCTGTACGTGGTAATGACTTTGACCTGACGACAACCGCAAGTTACGACAAAATGACGGCTAAGGGAGCCCACACGCTGCCACATCTCATTCAACTTAGACAGCTAGCTCATCATCCCAGCAGGATACGTGAAGGAAACCAATTACACCACAAGGTGAAGAGCTCGTCATTTCAAATTGTGATCAAACACTCATATTTATGTCGCAATATCAACAAAATTTGTGTGTTCTCAGAGGAGCTGCAATCCCTAGAAGTTAATCGTGTACTGATCCTGCTGGATACACCATGCAAGAACTGAGGCTCATTTTGTCTAGGTCCAATTGACTGACAACACCAAACACAACGTCAAACGACGATTCAATAAGCAGAGTGCACAACGTAATGCCTCTGTACGTAGCACTATATATGTTCACAATCCGGGTTCACTCTTCTACTACTCCTATTCCTCCTCCTCCTCATACAACAACAACAACAACAACAACAACAACTGCTGTTGCTACTACTACTATTACTACTACTGCCAGCACCACAATCACTGACCAAATAGGCCTAAATGGGACTTCGCACTCCCCGTAAAACTTTATTTCTACGTAGGAACAGTTCGAAACAATGCGGACGACTGAATGTCTCCATCTAGAGCGCAGGAACGTTATTAATGTTGCCACCCCGTTGTCATTTGTGATAAATTTAAACCGACAACTGCACGAGGTTTCCAGTCGACACAACAGTCTTCACTATACCATACACTTTCACATTTATTACAACACGTTTCGACCCATACTGGCCATCCTCAGGCACACCCATCTCAGACGACAGTAATGACGAAAACTGCTGTTAATGTAGTTTTCTTGTATTCGATGTACGCAATGCCTTGTATTCCGGTAATCCAGGGTTCAAATCAAGGCCATAAAACTTGTCTGATTTCTTTTATCTCCCTCAATCCCTTAGGCAAATACCGGAATGGTACCTGAAATCACGCCACGGCCGCTTGCTTACGCACCATTCCCAATTCACGATTCACTGATCATCACAGCATAAGGATCTCAAGACAGACCTGCTGAGGTGCCTGCGGGGGAGAGGAGAAAAATGGTCTGCATGAGGGCAACATGAAATTCAGTACAGGAACACAGAGCGAGGAGGTATATCTTTATATGCACAGTTTCAGATGGTCGCCAACTTATCACTATGCAGGACAGTCCAACTGAACATTTTGTAAACGTATTAATCAGCATGCACTGAAGTCAGCTCTCTGTAAGGAATACACTGATGTGTGATAAGAGTATCAAACCTGTGTCTTATCAAGTGGGTCCCTTTTCAAGTAAGGCCCCCTATTTCATGACGACTATGAAGAAGTTTAGGACAATCACTGCGTGCACGGGGTTGAAGAATGATGAAAAAAATCTCCAACAATATTACCACAAGAAGGACACGTGTGCTTCCTACGAACTGCTAGCGAGTTCCCAACGCTCAACCCAACAGTTCCGAAGTTTCGGCGGTACGTGCGTGTCATGACATGCGTCACCTGCAGGGGAACACTGCTGCCATCCATCGCTTTTCGCGGGGATTATGTTCCACGACTCCAAGACACCCTCAAAAAGTGAAAATACGTGATTAAGTGATCGCCCCTCCAAAAAACAGTGTTTTGGTAATTTTCTCTTTGCACAAACACTGTGATGAGGAACAGCTACTACTTTTCCTTCAGCTCCTTGAACATCATGCGGTATGGCTCGAACACATGTTTCAATCATCGAACACTTTAGATGCTTGTATCCACTTAACAGTCTGGGTGATGTATTTTTATTCTCGGGGCGAAACCGCGAATTAGCTAAACCGCGAAGTGCGGGGGATTACTGCATTACACACCACGACACGTCACTTCCGAAAGACGTAATACAGTCTGCATCATTAGCACCACCACAGCCTTAACCCACGTACAGCCCATTTTCACCTTTACTCTGCACAACGCGCCTACAAACTCTTGTAAACATGGGCATCAAAGCGCAGCAGTTACCACTTCTGCTGAGCGCTCAAAGACGTGAGCAGGCCGATGTCTGTTCCCTACCAGTCCGACTCGTAACATACACCAAAATCCGATCTTCCTCACTGAAATCTGAGGTGCAAATAATAGAGCCAAGGCCACACCTATGTGCAAACCGTGACACTGGGAATTTACACTGACAAACGAGGGGCGTGTTGATATGCAGACATTTAAGTTCTAATTTTCGGTGGGAAGGCAGTGAAGTGGATATGTAAAATTTTGTTATTTGAATTTGTAGGGGGCGCAAAATTTGCTGTCAATCGTAGCGGGATAATATCCAACACACTGCAGTTTTTGTCTTCGGTGGGAAGTGGCTCAAGCGCACATCTACCAAACTAGTTCTACGTAACTTCAGTGACTTAAACTTAAAATGACCCTGTATACTGTACACACACACACACACACACACCTTACATATTTACTGAACCAGATGCGAATAGCAGACTGCTAGAACTGTACATATCGTTTCGGGAAAACATCCAACTTACGAAAACGACATGCATATCAATCATATGCCAGACAAGGGACGTCTGAAATATTCATAAACTGAGCACCGCCATGATCCTTCGGCAGTTAAAGTGTGAAGAAGAGAGCAATGTGATTATCATGCTATTAACCTGTGACTGATAAAAACCGTTTAAAAAGGTCCCGGCTGTGAACGAAATGAGGTCGCTGCACAATAGACAAAACAAGGGAGTACACCCTGCAGTGTTAGTCTGTTATTAAGAACATTATCCCAGTGCGAGTGTAAGGACTTGTGCATACTGATTGCATACGACGTTTCCCATATTCGTACTTTACCCTTTTAAGGCCTGCTAGTTACGTGGTGCACCAACAGGTTTTTAACATTCAACAACTGTCGCTCTGCCCACACTGTATTTATCTGTTTTGTGTTTATCTCATTTTAAGTACAGTATAGGGTCTTGGTGGGGAAACCGGAGAGAAAGAGACCACTGGGGAGACCTAGGCGTAGATGGGTGGATAATATTAGGACGGATCTCCAGGAGGTGGGACGTTGGTATATGGACTGGATTGGGCTGGCCCAAGATAGAGACAGGTGGCTGACGCTTGTGAGTGCGGTAATGAACCTTCGGGTTCCGTGAAATGTGGGGTATTTCTTGACTAGCTGCAAACGAGTTAGTTTCTCAAGAAGGACTCTGCACCATGGAGTAAGTAAGTAGGTATACTACTGTAGTTTTAATACTGCGTAATAAGACAAATTGTAGGATATTTCTGCTTTGGTAATAAATAGGCATAATAAACTACTGCTACTGGCTAGTCACTGCCTTTTAATCACATGTAATTTACTACCATAATAACTCCATCAGTGCTGGCAGAGTGCAGTATCGTTTTGGCTCATGGGTTTATTTTTAAATGTGTCTATACACAAAAACCACACATGCAAGACTGCCACAACTAACGATAAATTTTAATATTTCACTACCTTTCAATACTGTACACACCATGCACCACGTTCTATACTATCCTTTTATTTACCAACTGTTGTGCACTACACTGTGTTCTTCACTCACTTATTCGTTCTTGTTCCTATGAGTTTTGGTGTCTATTACCACCACCTTCAGGGAGCTTCAGTCCAGCTGTGGTTTCTTCACAACACAGGATCTCCAGGAGGTGGGATGTGGGTATATGGACTGGACTGGGCTGGCCCAGGATAGAGACAGGTGGCGGACATTTGTGAGTGCGGTAATGAACCTTCGGGTTCCGTGAAATGCGGGGAATTTCTTGACTAGCTGCAAACCAGTGAGCTTCTCAAGAAGGACTCTGCACCATCGAGTAAGTATCTCAGAACAAACAGCGACTTGTGCCACTTACAGCATAAACTAATGGGTTTTTATAACCGAGATGAAAACCGTTTACTGCACGGTACGGACTGGGTCTTTAAATAAAGCAGCCTGCGCTTCGTCTTTAAAGGGTTAAAGAATGTGGTTGTCAGTCTGGTGACTACGAATTCATCAGCTGACCTTGTCTCAATGATAAGCCTGAAGATGATCCAGGGTCATTGGGAACGACCATGAATGACCTAACTTTAACGTAACATCAGAGCAGTCAGATGGAGACACTGAGGAAATTCACGTAGAAATTCAGCCCCACCCAATGTCAAGACTCGAACTGGGTACATCCCAGACACTCAACAGCGGCATCTGCTGTGGCAAAAGGAAATCAACGCGAAGCTCGTGGTCTACAGATGCAGAAGAATAGGACAAAAGGCACAACTACAGCTACATGGTTACTCCGAGAATAAACCAAACATTAGATGCCACACAAGAATCAAATACCTGAAATTAAGTCGAGTAACAGAAGAAGGATCGGCCTCCAATAGTGGAACTAAAAAAAGTTATCCCCTTACAGGCCTGGACAGGTCCTTAGGGCTCCAGAAGGCTAAGGTTCCCAGAATTTCTGACAATCAGCACATTAAGGGTGCAAGGTTCTCAGACCTACGCACCGGCCGTCTTTACCCCCTACCAAGGATATACCCTTGGTGTTCCTTTCTGTTTGGGGTTGAGTCGATGCCAGGGCCATAGTGGGGTAGGAAGGATTAAGTGAAAAAAAAACACAATGACCACATAGGGAATCGAAACCGCGACCTTCCGGCTTGTAGCGCAGTGCCTCCACCAACAGTGCAACTGCGTACTCGATATGGAGGGCAGCTGCGAATATACTGAATAAGCAGTCGCGGAAGCCGGCAAGGGGTGGTCCTCGAGCTTGGGGGACTGGGCAAGGTGCTAACAACACCTCACCGTAAAAACTTAACCATGCTACGAACCATTTCTCCAGCCTCGGACTTAGGCTCAGGACAGAGAAACGCGGTGGTGAGCCCTTGTGAATGCGGTAACAAATATTTGAGTTTCACAGAATGCGGGAAATTTCTCGATTAGATAAGCAGCTGTTAGCTTCTCAATGATCCTGCTCCCTGGAGTTTAGAGAACAAGCGTCGTAACAAGATTTCTGATAACCACTCAGTATTCTGAATTGATATCGCGTGTCCCACAATTTCAAGTTCACGTTAATTCCGCGTAGTAACCTTGCAATTTACATGCCGGTGAAAACGAAGCACGCAGTAACTTCGAGTCTAAAATCCCTGCACCATCAATCTGAAACAGAAGTGATAGCACGTTTACAATACTACAATGTAACAAACATGGCACCGTGTGTGTGTGTGGAACACGACGTACAAGGCATGAGGACAGCCGCACGACAAACATTCCCCCCACGCCCTGAACTGTTACGACACACACAAAACTCCGTATTGGTAAACACCAAGCAACTATCATCGCTGCCTAGGACGAGAAAAACATGTAGAATATTGTAGACCGTGCCAATCAATATACACGGACAATTTTGTCCGGAAAAGAAACTTAAAACGAATACAGTGATACCTCGGCTAACGAGTGACCCGGATAACGAAGATTTTTTTCGCTGTTCTTCGGACTCGGCTAACGAATATGGATTCGGCTAACGAATGTTTAGTGGATGCGCGCGCTAACATAAAGCAGCAAACATGAGCGGTCGGGCCATTCCAGGAGTTTATCTTTTCCGTCTGTATGTGTGTTTCGGCTAACGAATGTGATTCCGGAACGAATTATCTTCGTTAGCCGAAGTATCACTGTATTAACTCTTACATACCGTCATAAATAAGCTTAACCCACTTCCCCTTCCATGGATATGAAAATGAGTATTATATAATAGTCCTGTTCACAACATATTCAATCATTATGTACGTACAGTACAATTTAATCATAGCTTAGCGCTGGACGCATTCGATTGAACGCAGTAAAGGCCCGATCAATGTTCCGAAAACGACGCTACCACACGGGGCAATAAGCAAACACAGACGATGTCAGCAGGACCCACATTCCTGGCATCGATCTTGACCTATACAGAATTCATAAAACGAAGTGTTGGCAATACCTGACACTGGAAGTAATAACAAAGTTCAGTATCATTTTACGGTGTATTCTGAAGCCCTTATATGACAATTCTAGCGCAGCCTTCTGTTCCCAGTGTGAATTTAGTTCCTATTCAAAGAGGTAAAATTATTAAATTATGTTATACAGAGATTCTTTGGAAGGGGGGCTGAGCACTGAAGAACGGACGGCGTTACCAGTCGCTCTGCGGTGTGTAGAAAACGCCAGACACAGTAGACATTTGCACAACCTACGAGGAAATCTGTAGGTTATATGAGCGGATTCCGCTTTAAGCTGGACACACTGAACATAACGCGGAAACGCATATCCCACATTTACAACAGAAACTGGCCACCAACAGCAAAAGTCGGAACCTGAACGAGGCAGTCTGTACGTTTCTCACAGAACAGTACCAACGAACCCATTCAACCATTAATTTAGTGTGTAATAACAAACAACACGATGACTTCGTTATGACGACTGAAAAAGTCCAAGATTCTACTGAAGACTGAAACAAAGCATGCGCCAAGAAACTGGCGCAGGAGTGTACTCGTCAAAGAACGAAGCATTACGATACGTAATCAGTACAGATTCGAGCAGTGAACCTTTAAACAGAAAGCTAAACACTATACGTTCTGACCAGAGTATTAGTGTTACGACCATGAACGTAAAACAGCTATATCATTTGATATTTTCCCAATGTGAAAGGCAATATGTTTTATAAATTTCACGTGCAGGTGTAAACAAAAAATTCCCACACCATATCAATCCGCTTTAAAGCTGGCGGTATCTCATCCGGAACGCTGATATCTACTGCAAACGCAGCAACACGCTGGTATTTATTTAGACACGAAGTATTTAATAATGAACAACGGTACAGACCTTTAATCCACATTCCGGGACGATTGTAATTAGTGTACAACCGGACACCAACACAATTAAAAAAAAATGAAATATAAGTTATCAAAAGTATGGTCCAGTGGACCACAGCCAGAATCGGAGAAATTTTCCGGCTGGTGTATTCTACCTTTGCGCGCACAATTCATTTATGCGTTTGGTACGGATGTCGGAACAAGCAACGGGATTCCCCTGTGCGGCATTAACTGATTGGTTCTCATAACCGATATGCATGGTGTCGACTGCGCACGGCGAGATGGATATAAATATAATTCACGTTAATCTTAGGCTTCAAAGAGTTAATTCTGCCAAACGAGCAAATGAGCGGACCGCCTTGCTTTAAGTTGTCAGTACCGCGGGTGTGTAGGAGATCAGCAAGGAATTCAAAGTCAAATGAACCATAAAAGACGACCAAGACATACAAAAGACGGCTAACGGTGTTGTGTGGGGCGAAGGCACAATTATGCTTCAACTGGTTACCATGCAACAAGACGTACAAGAAAATCTTCACACTTCGACCGAGGTCTTCACTCCGGAAATAATGAAAGCACCAAAACAATAACATTACAAGAAATTACAATTTCCTGCCTGGAATCGAATCTAACATCTACTTGAAGGGACGCCACTTTACTCATTTTTCACAAGATATTCCCATAAAAACGTCCAAAAATTCTCACGCACGGAGAAACATAAATTACAGCCTAAATCGGTTAATAACGCCATAGAAGGGACTGTATATTTTGTGTCGTTAACCGATGAGTGTAATAATACGGTCAGCAGTGAGAAATTAATTGGTACGACAGAATATCTGTCGCTATAGACGAAGTGTGGTATAAACCAATGTCGTTATAACCGGGTTCGACTGCATGAGTCTATGGTCGAAGGAATGCAAGGGTGGTCACAATGCACGCCTACCATTTTTTTTTGAAACTTACTGTAACAACGAATTTTTGAAGGACAGTACACAAATAACAATTCCTCGACAATACGTTCCGCCAGTGACCTAACAACCTGCAAATCGATCAGAATGAACTTGACAGCACTCAAGTGAAGTGGAAAAGATACTTCACTGTAGCACGGAACAGGAACATGCGTACTGTATTACAAAACAGGTTGATGACAAACTGCGAGACAAGTGGCTCCAACTTGAATACCAATCACCAGAGACCTGTCCATGTCACTCACAGGCCCAGGGCCGCACAGACAATCCACGGAAGTGACCTCATTCGGGATCGATACCGACAACACGTGGTCTCTTGGGGCAGTAATTGTGACGCAATATCCGCATGAATCTCACTAACAGGCACAAAACAAAGCACCTATAATTATGAGCCTCATTAGTCAGGCAATTCAATTGCAGGACAAAGAGAGGTATACTCCCAGTAGAGGTGGAATTCTCTGCACCACCGATTTCAGACCGGCTGAAGCCAAGTTTCAGCTGCTTCAGGTGTCCCGTAGCTATACAGGCCGGAAAATGAAGCCGAATCTGCTGTTGAACTTAAAGACCAAGTCATGACTCTATACGCCTTAATCGTGAGCTAATAACCACAGTTCTGACACAACTTGTATCTGCCACGACTCGTTTATTCTGTTGCTTCACAAGACCGTTTACCACGTCTAAGGTCTACGATGATGAATGACGATGACCACCGTCAGGAGTTGGGCACAACTTCCGACACAATGCTTGGCAGCATTTACTTGTGTTTATATCTCGCGGGGGGAGGGGGAGGATGTCCCCTCTGTGCTTGGCAGTGCACATTACAAAATTCACTTTCGGAGCATTTCGTACCCCTTTAGTGTCCATCAGGTGCCCGGGAACTCGCAATCATGCCTTGACTGACGAAACGATTCGTCAGAAATCGATGTGAAAATAAAATACGCTGCGAGCGAATTGTCTGGAGATTGAGAACAATCACAAAACTCCCAAACTCAAGTAGGCTGCCTCCGAGCCAACATTCGTTGAAGTAAAGATTAGATGCCCCTCTGTACGCCATGAAGGTACAGCGGGGGGGGGGGGGATGAAGGTATGGCACCACCCATTCTGAACCTAGAACTAGATGGAGGTGAGAACACGTAAGACTTTTGGTTGTGCCGGGAACAGAACTGCGATTCCTCGGAGTCTAGCCCACACCTAGTCACTATACCAGGAGTGTCCAACATTTTATATTTATTTCTTTTATTTGGGGGGGGGGGTGCATAACCGTCAATGTGAGCTGGACTGTGGGCCGCACGGGGAAAAAATCATAGTTAAATGCTACACATAACAAAAAATTATTATAAAATTTATGACAGTAGTCTATACATAAATAGTAATTGTAGACGCGGGCCGCGAGTTGGAGACCCATGCACTATGTCGACTTACTTATTTACCTACTTTTTCCATGAAGCAGAATCCTTCTTAAGAAGCTAACCTGTTCTCAGCTAACATCAACAAATTCCCCGCATTTTTGGAACCCTAAGGTTCATTACCGCATTCACAAGTGCCCGCCACCGATCTCTGCTGTTGATAATCGTTAATGAACAAATACAACTGCCAGCACACCCGAACGCCACGCCCGGTAGCGGTGCTTAATTTCACACGAACAGGCAATACATGAGACTGGCCAAAACAGGTAATATCGGAAGCGAACAGTGTTGTCCAAAGACGTATAAATACAGTACCTTAAGAAAGTGTAGCACTACTAATCAAGCCCAGAAGATTCCTATCACCAGCGACTAAAAGGTCGAAGGTAATTCCTTTGAGCCGCACTCCCTATAAGAATACACCATTTTAAATAGATTTGGATTGAGATTTATGTACTACTCGGTGAATGATAAAAAACCCTTTTTTCCCTGAATGAAACGTCCAGCAACAGTATGAATATACACAACATGCCTGTGTGATAAAGCGTTTCTCTCAGACTTGTACCAAAACATGTCAGAAGCACACAACGAACTGTAATTATGCAAAGCCTGACATTTACTATTCAAACAAAACCCACCGACGATACAGATCGTCATGAATGTATGAATCAAAAGAGAAAAACCAAAATCAACTTCAGACAAGTTAATTTACCGATACCCTTTGAAATCGAATGAACCAGCAGTACGGACTCTGGCGTAAATAGAGTTTACATTACACGCTATGCCAACAAAATTGCATGAATCACACAACAAAACAAAGCACGTGACAATTTTCACTCCTGGTAACACAGTCATAATGAGCAATCTGAATGCCAATAAACACGAAAATATAAACCGTTTGGTGGGTTTCGTCTGCTGAGTGCGTAAAATTAATAACTACACCACAACGTGCCAAATCATTATGAAGGGCTCTATGTAAATGCGACAGGGAGCATACGCCCGAAACGTGTTCACAATATGGAAATGAAGTATCACACGGCCGCACGCAAACACACACACCTATAAAAAGTGAACCAGACAACTTATATGCGCTCATTATGAAGGTAACACGTACTTGTTGTGGAAACATAACATCTACGAAATAAAAATGCCATAATTTTAACGCAATGTTTTCAAATCGTACATACAACCACCGATTTCGCGAACAAAAATCAAGAATCCCAGGCGCGTGCACCCTCTAGATCCTCAATACTTCCGCTTTCGAACATTTCCTTGAGGTACTGGTAGCAAACAGAACTTTCAAATTATTCAGTCTGGACTACCTCCCGATTAACACCGGTTCATCACGGTGTTAGCCCTTCGTCATCATACGTTATATTAATATATTCAAATATTCTGTTCTGTTAAATCATTTATAATCGAAATTGCCCTAATATCTGATAAAATTTATCATTTTAGCTCTGTCAGTAAACCTTAGAACAGGGGTACGCGGTGGCGCAGGTGGTTGAGGCACTGCGCCACAAGCCGGAAGGTCGCGGGTTCGATTCCCGATGGTGTCAATTATATTTTTCATTGATATAATCCTTCCGGCCGCACTATGGCCTTGGGATTGACTCAGCCTCTAACAGGAATGAGTACCAGGAGTATTTCCTGGGTATGAAGGAGGCCGGTGCGTAGGGCTGACAAACCTTACCACCTTCATGTGCCGATTGTCTTGAAATCTGGGAGCCTCAACCTCCTGGAAACCTCAGGGCCTCTCCAGGCCTGTAATGGGATTGCTTTACCTTTTCAGTACACCTTAGAATTTTCCTGTAGGCTATCTCCATACTCAAATTTAACTGTTCTTCATTTTTAAATCAACTTTTCAAATTTCTAGTTTCTGGACAGTGCAGTCCTCTTCACCTTAACACAACGGACATCTTCCATTATCAGCCTCCTTTTTAAAGGCCTGCTAGCGACCGAGCTATTCCACTTGCAGTGGTGGTAGTAGTAGTAGTGGTCGTCTCTGTACTACAACAACAAAACACTACTACTATTACTACTACTTAGTAGTAGTTGTAGTACAGATAAATCCCTAATGTAAACGGATTTTGCCGATTCAAATACGAACTGGGCTAGGTGAGCAAATTTCGCCGTAAAATGTTTTGTGACAACCAAAAACGGCAGAAAAATCAGATCCTAATCGTTTCCATTTATAATCGAAGAAAAATGTTACGTAGTTACGGGCGAGAAATACAAACTTAATGCTAAGATCAGATAAGGCAACTAATACGAAAATTTCAACCTCCACAGTTTGTATCCGATGAAGTCTCTCTCTCTCTCTCTCTCTCTCTCTCTCTATATATATATATATATATATATATATATATACACACACACACACACACACACACATATATATATTACACTATCATGTTTTTTTTTCCGTTAAAAGAACCCCGAATCATGGTTCAAGTATCACAACAATGAACACTTCGTGGATTCACAAAACGATACCACTTGCATATACAGTGCCCTGAAAATGTTCGAAGTTTAAAGACCGTGTGATGTGGCAGATAAAAGACGTTCGCGCCTCTGTAGGGGCTCAGTGTTAAGTTCGTAAAAGACAAGTGATTTAGTTGTTGATAACTCAGATTATACGGTGCCGGTAGTAGGTGAATGAAATGAGTCCGTAGAACTACTGGATCGGTAGTCAGGGATAAAAACCTCAAACCGGTGCCATTTTGTCCACCACAAACCCCAAACGGACTTGCATGGGATCGCTCCCGAACCTCAACAGTGGCAGACTGGCGACCTACCGTCTGGGTCACAACACGGATCAACAAGGTTTCTCAAGATCACGCTCCGAATGGCCAAAAAACCGAAAAATCAGCAACACGCTATATTCTAGAGAGAAAAAAATGCTCTGTGCAAGCAGTACGCTAGTCTAGCAGCAAAACCTGGCACATTCATTGGTGCAGTTCACCACAACAGGGATAATGCACTAACTACAAACAACACCGCAGTCGCACATCGTGGCAGTATCCAGTAAACTTTTACCGTATTTTACTTGGATCGAACACAAGGGAAGCTCAAAATGCGCTGGCTATGTAGCAAAACATTTCTCGAAAATGGTTGCATCGCCACAGCAAGCTTGTACAGAGACGGCTAGTATTAAAAGATGTGATACCCGGCCAGCACCATAAGTCAGACAGTGTTCATAGACATAATCTTGTCACGGACTGTAGCACAACGGGAAATTATCCGAAAAACTGCCAGTGTCAACATGCTACGCGCACCCCGCAGTACACTTTGGGAAACGCACGTCCTGTATATGCAAACGTATACGTATTTACTCACATACGGAAGTACGATGGACTGCTTATTATAACCTGCCATATTAAATCATTACACTTCTGTGGAAGTGTTGATAATGATTCCAGTTTCAGTGAAAATTTCTGCTATAATCTCAGTCGTGAAGTTTGCCCAAGCATTTCAGATACACTCCGTATTCCTGGCGAAGACAGGCAACGCTGACGACTCTGTACAGACCACAGAGTACGCTCAAGCTCCAGACCTTCCTAAGAGCTGCAGTCATTTACTCTCCAAACCTCACCATATGGTCGTCCCATCATCCTCGGCGAAACAAGAAGGTAACTATGAAAAGGCATTGCGGAAAACTAAAAACTAAATATTATATGGAAAACTACGTGACGTTTAAGCGCTAGGGCGCACTCTATGATCTTCTGAAGCGTCTCATTAATTCACGGTACACAGCGACAACCAATTCCATTTGGCACAGATCTACACCCGAAGTCGGTGTTCGTGCATAATTCCAACACGAACGGAAGCAGAACACAAGAGTTAACTGCACTCTAGAGAACCGCGACAACCTCATACAACTGTCACTGTGTGTCGTAACGTGAAGCGAATCTCAGGTATGGTAACAGCAATTTATTACATCATAAACTACTTGTAGTGTTGTGAGGGTAGTCAAATCCAGGTTACGAGGTACTAAACAAACAAAATACATATGGAAAACGGGGTGTGGTCAGAATATCTGATGGCAAAAACGCGTAAATGAACCCCATGCATATGGGAGGATATTATGAACCTTAACCTTACATAAACGGGTGGTGAGGATAAGTGAATTGAGTGGGGGGTGGGGGGGGGACACATCTTGGTCTGGGAATTAGCAACGCTGAATCGCAGGGTTAGTATTACCAGAGATGATAATATTCCCGCTGCAATAACAGGACACAATTATGGAAACTTTTACGTAGGAAGTTACACAGTATCAGCGTCATACCCTAGTGACGCGTTTCATACCCACGGACCAAAGGAAGTCCTTACTGTCTCTCTTTTTTTCTCTGTTGCAGCGAACGCGAAATTAAATTGGAAGGGAAAACATGTCTTCTTGAAGACAAGTTGGGATTCTGACAACATGAAATTGGTTAACAGGCTTTGTCCGCGAACTGAACGGAACGCTTACGTAAGTCGGCACCTGTACACACTCTTCTCGTGTATCGGTGCCACTTTATTTCACTTATGTTACGAAAATTACTTAAGTACAGATTCTGTGTGCGTATAATTTGTCGGGCACAAGCTCAAAGTTTCATATCGTTGTCATCGCGACTGTAAATTTGAATATGTCACTTCGTTTAGGTCTATTACGTGCATGTACGTTTTACCACCGATTTCCATATTAAATTTCCCCCGCGTAGCTACAACTGCTCACTACTATGTGCCACACGACCTAAACCTAAAGAAAAGTTCTCAACGACAGCCATCTCGTCACTTGTTACCACAGAACAAGTTTTCTCTTATCTTCCACGACCCATTTTTGCTCTCATTCTTGGGTTTCAGAAGCAACTGTATCAGACCCACCTCACAGTCCGACGGAACTTAATGAATGTACGGGGCGGGTCTGTTACTTAACAACACTGTAACAACCCCCGGAATAAAGAATATGTAAACAGCCCTCGTTACAGTCTCGTTAACAGCATAGTCCCTACTTACTCCGCTCCTGCGCATTACAGTCGACAAGCCAAGTTTCGGATTCCACGGACACCTCGCACAGGCACGCAGACACCAACAAGAGGAATATACACGTATACATCTCTTTTAACATTGACGCTAATCTTAACAGCATGTGACGGACGGATGGCGAGACAAAACCAACACAAAGCAGGCGAAAATAAACAGAAAAGGAGACGTTTCCGCCTATACCTTAGTTTCATCCGCCTACTCAGCACACTGCTAATTCAATGAAAGTTTGAAGGCGGAAATAAATGAGGGATGCGGTTCGGCTGACAGACTCTGCATGGAGGTGGGTAACATTACCTTTCACTACACAGGTTACTGCGTAACTAACCCTGACATACCTGTGAAGGCGGAGCTCGCTTTTCGTACATGCGACTTCCGTTAAACCCGCACTTTCGTACATTACAAATTCTCAACCCTAATAATCCGTCTTTCGTACGCCGAATTCGGACATTCGTACACATCTGACGAAAGAACACTTCGAGCTATCGCACAGTGGCACTGTAAAACTGAGCCCCGAACTTATTTTGCAACTACTAATGCCAGCAAGGCCGATCCCAATGGCCGTGCGGACTAAGGCGCGGGTCTGCGGCGGCTCGCTTGCTGGGACTGAGGGTTCGAATCCCGCCGGGGGCATGGATGTATGTCTTGTGAATGTTATGTGCTACCAGGTAGAGGTCACGGCGACGGGCCGATCACTAGTCCACAGGAGTCCTATCGAGTGTGGGCGTGTTTAAGGCAAGGATTGTAGCGCCTTACATGCTACTGAGATATACTGAAGAATTTTAGTGTTTTGTCACAAGGTATATACTGGCCGTATCAATTATATTGACCAAGTTTACAAGCGGGATAGAAGCGAGTAGCGAGTAAAGTTGAACAAACTGCAAATTTAATCGCCCGGATTTAGTCGCCAGCCAGGAGTTTAAGAGTCAGTGAACCCGTTGGCGACTAGCATATAGAGTAGCCCCGTGTAATCCAAGCATGACTGACTGTGATCACAATGTCTCTAAAACGAGGAGTAGGCCCACTAGAGCTGTCGAGCAAGACATAACTCCGGGAAGTTTATTTGTATTGCTTACATTTTGTAACCCAACTGACAACTTTGATGTTGGTGTGGACGGTTGAGTTTTCATGTTGGCTGGTTTTGGTGAGACCCCGTGTTCTTTGTTGTTGCCTAACCTGGCCACTTCCTCTGGTAACGCAATCTGGTGGAAGAAAGGGAACCTAAATCATGACGGTGGCAATACGTAACTTGCGTTTAGAATGTGGCCAATGTACTGTAAAGCAGACGTATGGAAATGTTTTAAACAACAACGTTAAGGCAACTAATGGCTTAGGAATTCGTTGGCCATCCCTTATACAGCCCTCAGAATTATGCAAAGTATTGGCTAGCGTGATGGAAGGAACGTTAACTATTACCTTTGGTAGAATAAATGCCTGAATGTACCTAAATTATTGCTACAACTGTTTTGTTTTTTGCCCATAAACAGGAATTTTTAAGTACTTTTAAGCAACGGGAACGGAACACCCGTTACAACATATAACACGTTTCCTGGGATGAACTGTGTTCGAAAGTCGGGGACTGCCTGTATTCCAAATCTTGTGAAACGCTCGTTCAAACCCGCGTTCAATGTGCATAAAGTAGAATGGATCTTCTCATTACCTCCGAAACGAATAAAATCATAGATAAGTTTGTGGCCGGTACTCTAAAGTAATATGTAAAAAAACAAACGCCAACCCAGTATGACAGTACGAGTATAATCTTTGCGAATCTTATTCAAGAGTTACTGTCAATGAGAGCTGTCATTAAATACAATTATTACCCTATACTAGTAGCCAAACACTCGCTACAATTTCTTTAACACGACAAGATATGTCCTTTGTAAATACACAACGTACTGCATAAAACGCCACTCAATACTGTAAATTATTAATTTCATTTCATTTTTCCAGAGGTAACCAAGAATGTGACACATATGTTATTACAGCAGAAGATGAAAATGTCCCGCACTTTAAGGCAAGCATTCACCCTTCTGAAGTTTTTTTTTGTAACTTATCTAAGAGATTGTAATAGGTGCCGGCAAAAGCCCAATCAATGCTATGTTCAAGGTCCTCTGGGCTTCTTGGGTTATTGCTGTAGACTCTTTGATTAAGAAATCCCCCACAGAAGAAAAAAAAAATGGTGAATTGGCGTAGGATCTGGAGATCGTTACGGCCAAAAGCGACGCCCGACAGCGCGATAACCAAGCTTCTGTTGCTGTCGCAGTACTGGCAGTTGCCCCATTCTGCTGAAACCAGCAATCCCGTTCATTCTTTTCCAGCACAGAAACGAACTGCGTCACAAGATTAGCATAATTTTCGGCAGGACAACGTTCCCAAAATTTGTTTTCGGCAAAATGTGCACCAAAACACCAATGTTTGACAAATGCAGACGATCTTCATGCAGTGCATGTGGGTTTTCAGTACTCCATATTCCACTGTTTTGACTTGTGGCTACCTACTGAATTCAGATTACGTTTCGTCTGGAAAAAAAACCGTCCAACGCATAAAACCTTCTGGTGAAAAAAAAAAAAACTGTCGATTACAGAATTACCGCGCAACTGATACCTAACAGAACAATAGAAGGGAAGTGAACTTGTGCTCAGAGACTAGGCGTATGTTGTGTCAAATGCAGAGGGGATGTAGGACTGCGTCTTATACGGTACAGCCTGTATAAACCACTGGCCTGGGCGAAGTCCTTCGTTAATAACAACAAAGTACTTTCATCTTATTAACTTGAAGTCACGTGGTATGAATTGTCTATGAATTCAATCTGTAGTGGTGGTACTTCAAAACCCACTTCATTAATTTCGGACGATCGTAGCGCATTTAATGTGCATAAATGACAGTGCTGGAATCTGAAAACGGCAGCTTTATATCATAACCAAACCCATTACTCACAGGTTGATCTGACATCTGCGCCTAATGACAAGCATCATCAGTCTTTCAACGTGACAATGCAGTCTGTCACTCAAATGTTCGCAGAACAGAAGCGGAATGTTCAGGCATACGGATAAACACATCACAACAATTCAGAGAAAACTGTGACCTGTCTAATGAAAATCCACCGTTTATGTTAATACTATTAGGTACATCAATTCGCGGTCTCTAATCACTGAAAAGTAAGACAAGTAACTAGATTCAACATCGCTTTATAAAACCAACAATATTCAGCTTAAATTGCCAACCTAAAGGCAATTACATGAGATTTGCTAGCACATACTAAAAAACAGATTTTTCATTCAAAATACACCTAAATTACTGTTGGCCTGAGGAAACGTTTCATCCATTTGCTGACGTTTAATACCGAAATATCCCCATACTGTTTGCCCGACAGATGTATGGGTGCGCACCATATGCTTTTCAGCAAGCGTTCTGTGATCTCATTCCTTGTGTCAACAAACAGCAGTCACAAAATTCCTTAAACAGTGAAGCTGGTGTTACACAATGTAAGATGTGGATCTTAATCAGACTTTCTAAAATGAAACCCCGGACTCTTAGGCGAGATCACAACCTACATATAACATTTATGTCTAAACAAACCATTTCATGATCACCACCCAATCACCTAAATAAATATTTCATTGCAGATAGCCAAAATGCGAGATTATGAACCACTTACCAGACATACGAGCACTGTATCTCCTTTACGACTTTCCTGACGTCATAATTTGCGCTAAACACTTTTCATATATTGTGTGTAATAATCATAACCTTGTTAAGCATGGAATTCAACTACACATGCATTCCAACGTACGAAATGTTCAGGCCACCTTCCCGTTTGTTCAGCTATCTTGAATTCCGCAAGATTTACTGCCCAAGTGTGTAGGGCATGAAGTGTGTGCTTTACATCTCCCTCCGATAAATACTTGGCGAGATGTGTTCGATTGGAGTGCTTACACGATACAGAACTTGAGTTGAAGCGATCGTTACTGGTAACCAAACCTGTCTCGGGTGGACCTGACCTTTGTCCACCCGATACAGCAAAAAAGTTACACGTAGAAAGATATAAATGCCGAAGCTAATAAGCGCTGTTGCGAACACGACACAAAATACAGGCTCTACTTCGCAGAAAACACACTGAATCTCAAATACAAATACCAGTCGAATTAATGTTGTAGTGAAACTGTCTTAAACGGAATCTGGGCATCAGATGCAAGATCAAAACTTCAAATACCTGTATTAAATGGGATCTTACTGAAACGGAAAGAAATTCTGGCCCTTGCGGTTCCGTTATAGGCAGGTTTTTCAGAGCCATAAACACAGGTTCCCAACAACACCACAGCTCTTTATTAGCGCTAAAGCGAAATATACATGGTTCACAGGGCGAACTTTCGACGAAGAATGCAAATCCACGTTCACCATTCTTTGACACAACTTCTATTGCACCACGCACGTTTCCACGCCTTAAAACTGTCCACTGTACTATCTGCTCACCTGCTGTTCCGTTGGGAAGACACAAGGCATGGGACGGGGCCTGAACACGAAATGCTGGATATGACGTGCTTCCGTTATAAGGCTTTCGTGAACATAAGCTACCGAACAGCACTTTCATTTGTATGAACTAAACATATACTCCAATTTCTGAAAACAGCTGCCGCCTCCCTTACAAAACAGTAACATAACCATCTTCGAGGTCACCGGTACATTCATCGATCATACTGGGAGCACAACATTCTACTGCGGGAGTTCAGAAATTGGTCAGTTACCTCATTCCAAACAAGGAACGGAGTGGAAAAAGGCGCATCTTTATAATAACAGCGTGTCTTATCGGTACAGGTAAAGGCAAAGTTCACCTTACAACACGTCATGAAGACCCCAAGGAGGAGAGGTATAGTTCTATTCTTCCTTGAATCGCGGCGTTAAGTTGGGGGTGGGTGGTAAATGCCACGCTCCGACCGCTTTTCCCACGGGAAAGCGACCCGGTACACATTGCACAGGAGAATGGGTGGGCCCCAGGGCCTGTCCAGGCGGGTGCGGAAGTTCTCGCCGCGCCTGTACTCGATCCCCGGACAGTGAAGCCCGTAGCGAGTCGCTATACCAGCTGAGCTATCCCTACCCATTTTTTATTCCTACAGACCTACACAAAATGCTTTAAGCAGTGCTACCAACATAGGCACTTTCCCTTGCCCATAGTACTGTAACTTGCGCAGTTGGGGCTTCTTAGCTGAATCATCAACATTCCATATGACTCAAGTTCCAAACAGAAACAACGAAATGTCATCAAAACGGTTTACAGGCTTTACACAAGTGAGATTTTAAAAAAGCGGTGTAACTAAAGAACAAGAACAGCTGCACAAGAAAGAGAGCGAGCAGCAGTACAAACCACGTTCTTTCGGCGTATTTTAAGGTCCCGAACAAGAAATAAAACGGAAGGTTACGTATCCTTGTCACTGTGGAACAAACAACCCACACATCACAATGTAAACAAATTAAATTACGCACATATATAAGAATTTAGGAACGGGAAGCAAGAATTACTATCTTCTGAAAGTATACGCTCTGAACAGAGAGAGTGCTGGGTCACCTGCAAGGAATTTGGAGTCTTCACAGCCTGCATTAAAACTGGAGCCACAGTTCGGCCAGTTCTCAAAGGTCCAGATTACAGCAAGAGGAGGTACCGCTCGGGGAACTGATCCGAACCAGTTCGCCGCATTCTCTTGAGGTCTATTTTATCTGCCGAACGGCTGACAGTTCAAAATAAAATAGGAATCCAGCACCATATGGAATGCCTACTGCCTAGTCAAAAATATTCGGAGCGCACGAACGGGTGGATGAATGCATGTGCAGTCTAGGCATTATTAACATGGAATACCCGTCTTGTTTAAGACTGCTGTGAACACCGTCCATGTGCCTGTTTTCTTCGTATTTCGATAGGCCGCGCGTTGGAGAAATATTGCAGAGGGGTGGGGACCGGGTGCATACTGCCCATATCACAGAATATTGGATAGCATTTCTTGGCTTCAATCCGTAAACGGGAAGCATTAGCCACTGAATATATCGCCACACGATAGACGTTTCAACTTCAATATCAACGTCAAGTTAACTGCTTTTCAGGTAATACCAACCCCACGCCACCCTCGTAGAACTTCACCCAAGACGAGTATACGAAGATCAACGACTATGCGCATAGATTTACGAGTACCTCGTAGAGGAATAATTTGTTACACGATACTGTGTTTACGTTTTCAGTAATTACAGTCATCTCCACACTATTCATAACATTTCCAAGAAACCTCAAGCCTAGTACAGTGCAATTACTTCGATGCTGTTGCTTGCCTGAGGTGCGACGTTACAGGAAGCCTCTTTACTCCCGTCTTCATGTGGATGGTTGTCACGGTACCGGCACATACAGCACTTTGTCAGCGACTAGAAACGAACTCAAACCCCCCGGAACTTACACTGTAAAGCAACACGACAACATAACACCGAAAGACAGCAGCACAACAAATCATCGTAACCTATTTATACGAAATACAGCGCATCAGGCGACAGACAACATAAACACGGTGTAATAAATCAAACGATGTAAGGATATTTCATTACGTGCCTGTCTTTTAAAGTGTCAGTTATAAAACATGGATTAGGTCCCATTTTACGCCACAGAAAGTTACGATTTATTATTTATTAGGATCTGGCCCTCATTTCCGGCCTCCGCACTTACACCCAATGCTGAATGTTGACCCAGTGACGAGCAGACACGACCAGGCCTGTATAACATGACGCACACGACAGGGCACGCAGTCCTGCAACAAAGACCGCAGTCGAACAATTTCACAACACGCGGAAACCGTGTTTCTGCACCATCCTTAAAGGCTCAGAAGCTAAATAAAATACATTAACACAACACAGAACTACTACTGCAACCTATAAATACTAGGAGACAAAAACGATGCTGAGACTTAGACTTACAAGGCAGCTGAGGTGACATCGGTGGATGAATACCCTACCATGTTACAGTGATACATGATATTGTAGCATACTTGTATAATCATCACATCTGCTTATAAACTGTATTCTTTCTGTTTGCTGATAAAAAAATACAAAAAAAAAACACAGGATTGAACAATACTGTCCGAAGTATGTGAAAACGACACAAAAACAAAAACTGCATTAAGGAAGAGATACAGAAAGGATTAATAATGGGAGCGTTTCTTACCACACGTGTAAAAGTGTGTCTTCCGATCTGCCAACTTAAAATAGGCTGGGATAGAGCAGCGGATATAGCGATTCGATGCGGGCAAGACGGTTCGGGAATCCCGGTTAGGGGGCGAGATTTTCATTCCGCGTCCAGACCGTCCCTACGCCACACTCACCGCCCCGTACAATGGGTACTGGGTCTCTTCCCCGGGGGTAAAGCGGCCGGGGCGTGAAGCTGATCACCAACCCCCCCCCCCACTTAGAGCCGAGGTTAAATCAACAGTAGAGCTGTACCTCTATTCTCCCTCTTGGCCTTCGTGCCCTGTTCTAAGGTGAACCTTTATCTGCCAACTAGAAACGTGAATACTAAACATAATTATAAACACCAGCCCGGGGTTTTGTACGGACACAGAAGAACTTGGTTTCTCACGGCGCTGGAGAACAATGAGCCACCAAGATCTAGTAACAAAAGGCAGGACAGAAAGGAATAAGGAGGAGCTCTGGATCTGCACTTCCAGCCAAATGTGACATGATGGCCACACCATTGATGATGAAATGGCCGGGAGGCATGGGGGAAAGGCACACAGGTTCCGGTGGGAAGACACCACTTGAAAGACAGGGCCACAGAAGAGACATTACAATGGCTCTTCATGAAACAGAATGGGGAACGGGGGGTTTGAACAGTGGATGAGTCTGGTTCAGGGCAGGGTCTAGCCGCGAGGTCTTGTGAACACGGTAATTGACCTTAGTGATGCATAAAGTGCAGAATATGTGGGTGAGCCACTACCGGCTTTTCAGGTGGGCCTTTGCTCGAGTAATTGAATTCAATTAGGGTCTGCCATCAGACATCAAGCCATACGGTATCATGGCGCAACTACGTCGAGCAGCACTTTCCTCCATTTCTACCATACTGCGGCCAAGTAGGGACACTCGGATGGTTTTGGTGGCGGAGCACGGCGCTTTCTCCTTTCTGTTAAACGGCTTACAGCACTTGTAGCAAGAGAAGGTTGTCACTTGGGTACTGCAACTGGCATTCCACTGAACATAATGGCTAGGCGACAGAAGTGAAATAGAGCGATGTATGCTGAAGTGAGCTGTGGAAGAGGTCCATCAGTGGAACTCTCTCCGTGTCCTCGCAACTGCCTTGTATGTTCTGCACATAAGGGAACATCCGTCGGCCACACGACACTATCGAGTGGCACTAAATTATCTATTTTTTTTAACGGCGTTTCAAAGCAATTAAAGTCACTGCTACCTACAACTGATATCAAAAGAACATCTTACACGATTTATCACGCTAGTTTCTGGGCGAAATTGGACCACATCTAACGGCAAAATTCAAGAAGAATCTGTTGACATGATAATGTTTCTTATTTTCACATTTCGTGTTGCTCATATCACATTAAACATAAGATACCTTCATATTACCGCGATCTTGATTTATAAACCATAGTGTCATGGCGCATGACAAGGTCCAATTACCTTATTCGACGAACTACGTCAAAGAGATGAATGAAGGTGAAAGAAGACAGGTACGAAGGATTCATCACCAATTGTACGTTATGGGATCAATTTCCGGAAAGAATTCATATCTACAGCTCTTGCTCTCTTCTAATGTTGACCCCCTCCAAGCAGTCCCCGCAATCGCACTTCCGCTCGAATCATTTCTTGAAGCGCATTATTTGAAATTCCGCAAGTGCGTCTCAAGACTTTACTTGAATCAAGGTGATGCCACTAAACCTCCCCGCCTTTAACGCCGTCTTGAGTCTGGAAAGAAAAGAAGCTACTTCGTGGGGAAAAAAAAAAAAATAGCGAGAAGGGAGAGCGAGAAACGACAGTCATTTAATGTGGCCCTACGTACACAAACTGCACTATTCTATACAACACACGCAACAAATCTATCCCATATTCGTAAGTGCAGACCTACACAAAACGCCACTGCCAGTGACGGATTTAATTACTTCCTGAGAAACTTCCAATACTTAGGCGTGCTTAAATGATGTCACTCAGCAGTAAGTTCGAATACTGAAAAGGCAATTCCAATTGTCAGCTCACGCCTTACTGTGGAATGATTAATTTTCAAACCTAATCCTTTGCTAACTGACATCTGTGGAACTACAACCTGGATCAAAGCTCTAAAATGGCGACAACCAATTCGAACTCGGACTTATTAAACCATTCAATATTAAATCGAAACTTCCTGCTGAGATGTTCGGACACATTTATTTGCACAAAAGGAAACCTTCAGTCAGTAGCAAAGCAGCTTCTCACAAAAGGCCGACCTGACAGATTACAGACTTACAAACTGTCGTTTAGGAACCTTGGTATCCGTGAAAAATTCGCTGCCTGACAGTTGTAAGTGGTCATAATTCGTCTTGCGGGAGTTGTCACTCGGCCCGAACCCAGGCGGTGGCGCCACGCCAAGTCAGTTACCATTAAAACCAAAACATGAGCTCGCAAGTTGGCCTGACCAATGCCACCTTCATATGCTGAACCGATGTCTGACCACTCGGAAGGCAGAACAATTCAAATCAGATCTGCAAATCAGCGTTTTGAATTTGGCCTGATATTTACGCAAACAACTTTTGCAAGGCGGAAGTGGACTCTTAATACTTGAACAAGACGAGATACACAAAGGCCTACTTGGAGTTTTCTCGAACTGCACACGTCCAACAATTTCCAGCTTCGGGATACACAAAAGAACTAATACTTGGCAGTTTTGATAGTTACCAAAGAAATTAGTACTAGGAAACAAACACAAACTTACAAGACGCAGCTATTGATCATGCAATTATCAGATCACAAAATTCATCACCGATAAATAACTTATTTGAATTCAGAGGCATACAAACTACAGTCAGTATGCTGATATTCACTGCAAGTCACCGACACAACATAAGCGGATATGTGCACGTTACCTATAGGGAGTGTTAGCCTGCCTCTTAAAGTGACAACTGCACATAGCAAAACCTCAAGGGACTGATCGGGACAGTCACTTGTTACCATCTGTCGGCGCGCTTTTATGAACAGCTGACCCAAATCCCCGTTAAGTTGAGCTTGTCTACCAGAGAAACAGCTAGCCGTATCCACCAGCTATTCCACAGATGAACAAATCCCGGGCACCAGATCGCCATAACGAATAAATTTTGTACGGTGGTACCTAATATTTGTGAGTCCTATGGATGGAATTTGTTTCATGTTACCCTTCCTGCGCCAGAGTTTTTGAGCTGGTTCCTAAATTTCTGAAAACCCCTGCATTCCTAAACTAATCAACGCACAAGTCCCACCACCCGCCGCCACGCATTCCAAAACCGATATACGCAGAAACTCCTAACGGCGCCCAACATTATATAAACAACGTACATCACGAAGGAGAATGGTAGTACAGCAGGTACGAAGTGCAAAGTATAATGACTGCCTCCCCACACCAGTAGTTTTAATCTATGCCATTTATGGTCGCCAAGCTGCACAGCATAAGGATAGCCCACGTGTCATATATTTGATATTCACTGCTTTATTTTATGACGTAATGTCACTATTCTGACTGGCAGTTGTACCTGGCCACAGCACAACAAACCACATCTATTTAAGGTCACTTCGACATAAGTATGTCAACTTCCCACTGAATTTAAGGCAGTGTGAGCAATGCACAGACATGAATCAAGCCTACAATTTCATGAAAAATGTAAGAGAATGAGATCACCTGAAAGAGGCGCTCCGTTAACATGTCATACCATGGAATAACCACCTACACGTACCCATCCTTAAAATGGCGCATTCAGCCTAGCCCATTGCTCATAATGACTAAGTTGGTAGACAAGGACTAATTTAATGAGGCATGCAACAACTGGCTAAAACAAATATTTCTGTTTCTGACACAGCGAAATCATCTGCCATGACGAGTTCAAGAAACCACACTTTTACTGTAGGCGCACAATCAACACCGGACAGTATCTTCAGACTCTTCACAAACCATAACATGTCATGCCTGGCATTCCTGTTGTAAAATATGGCAGTTTCACTGGTTTCATCAACACTCGCCTATTATGTTCAGTAACACATTGGAACTCTGTTATCTTCATGCAGTAACTAAATAGAGGGTATTTAATATCTGCCACTGTTATTATAACATAAAGAACAGACAAACGTTTACTTACAGCTCCGGATTGGTTGGTCGCAAGTCGGCTAGTACAATAATGCCACTACAGTCTCACGGATTGGCTTGTGACGTCGTCGTAAATCCTCACAAGATGACGTACGGTCACATAAAATTGCAATCTACACGCCGACGTACCTTACTTATGCAACGTGACACTGGATGTGAATAACAAACCACCAGACACCACCCAAACCTCGTGACATACAAGTTAAATGAGGGACACCGATACACCGTACATATTGCAAGTGACACGTCCGACCTCGACAGGCCTTACATACTGCAAGTGACATGCCCGAAAACTTCTGCAATGAACGGCCAATGCTTAAGCTTCAAATAAACAAATTTTATTTTATATATATATATATATATATATATATATATATATACACACACACACACACATACACAGATAGATAGACAGATAGTCGAACTCGGTTACGTCGTGTGTCGTTATAAACGAGGATTGTTATAACCGAGAAGTATAATGTTACGGTTAACAATGAGGAATTAATCGGTACCACAGAATATCGGAAACTACAGACGAGGTGTCGCATAAACCGATGTCGTTATAACCGGTTAAACTGTATACACATGTATCATGCAAAAAAACACACACACACACAAACACCTGTTACCCCCACTATAAAAACCAGGAATTTCTTCAAAATTAAAATAGGCAGGTCCTGTCTAATGTAACACCCCAAAGGCCTATGATCACAAATGACTCGTAGACTATAAAATATAGTGTAACAGACGGAGTTTCAAGGCGTTCCTCCGGTGCTTCAAGTTAACCGTGGGAAGAGTACAATAACCACGATCGCTTCGCCGCTTCTCATATGCTGCACATCTCATTTGAAGTCACACTCGTCATTACTTATACGTATTCCACGTACAACTGCAGCCACGAGAAAATCCAAGGACGTATTACATTCTTTCAGTCAAAGGCGTTTTGGAGATAAGATCTTCTTCGCTCCTCTTGCATATTGCACCCGTCAATGGGTGTTCGTTTCCCAGAGTTTTGAGACGGTGTAGTGACCTCAGCTTCAAGAGTCAGATATTCATCAAGTGGGCGTCTCATCCTTGAAGCGCAATACATCTTCGGATCGAATATTTCAATGTGCCTCTTCGACGACCAGAAAACACGTTTTGAAAAACATCAGTCACGTATCTGTGACCACCACTGTACAAAAAAGAGCGGATTCATTACGAGCGCAAAACAGAAACGTAAAATTTTGAAATATATAACGGAAACTCTTCCGTCCCGAACTTTTATCGAAGAATTCAACAGCAACACTAAAATATTTACGCTGTGGGTATTTCACGGCAAGCAAACGGTGTGCGGTGTAAATGAATTACGTCCGTTCTTGTAATTCAGATGCCATACAGATAAACCAAACGTTGTTCATGACACCTACCGTGGAAAAATGCTAACGCTACCCGCGATACTTGAAAATTCTAATACAAGACAAGCAAATACTTTTACTCTCACAAAAGCAAACACGATCCAGAAAAATGAGTAAGCTTTTTTTTTTTTTTTAAGTTTCACATGCAACATGAAAATAGCCCCTTCATATTATTACAACCATCTGAAGGAATTTTAATTTCTGCTACGAATCAATGCACGGTCAAAATCCATACACCCTGTTCTCGGTGGACTCACGTAACTCGATTTTCGAAGCGCGTTGTTTCGGTAACGCTTATACCAGAGCTGCCAACTTCAACTCACAGCATGGCAACAATATTCGCTAAGCCGTTATTTACAAAAAGTAGGTGACGATAAAAATACGGCTGACTGACAAGGTAGCAGGACGCACTAAACATAGTAACACACAATGAATGACTGGTATAGTGTGCTGCCTTCAAACTGATGAATTATAGCTTGTTAACACTCTCTGTGCTAAGAAAGTTGTCATATTATATACTGTAGACCTGTTAATACTATAGTTCTTAAACTGTCCTGCCATAACATTTCGGTTGAATGAGGGTCGCAAATACTCGTACTTTTCTCGGGGGCATGTTGGCCAGCCCTGGTTCATACGGTGTTATAATTTTCGTCTTAATTTATAACCTTACCCCTTATTTCTAAAAACGGCACAACAACGTAGATGAGCAATCCCTCGAATCTACCGCTATATGCAATTCAAACTGTGTGTACATCCTTGATCCGAGAACAGGTGCTCCGTGGAAGTGGGTGTATCCGATTTAAAGAGAATTACAAGGCACGGAACAAAATAAATTCAAACAGAACAACAAAATGCAAGTAAGAATAGTCTTCCAAATCAGTATTTATAGTATCTCCCGATGCCAATGGAATTAACATTTCGGGGGGGGGGGGTGACAGGTGAAAGTAGGTTGATTGTGCCTCAATACGAAGAAAATCCATGCAGCAGTCTCCCCCTCTCTCCCTCACCCTGCAGCAGTGCGTAATCGTTCAGCTAGCTGTACAATTCTCCACCTCCTATGACAACCTGAAGTTCATTATCGTATTCACAGTCTGCCTTCGACCTCCATCTTCAGCTCGGAAACCCAATCATTATCACCGCTACTTGACTTTCACGGTCGAACTACCCTGACATTTGCGTCCACTTGCTACTACTGGTCTCGACACTTCAGGGTTTACAATTACAAGCTTGAACGAAGGTCTTATTTTTCCAACGTGTGCCACTTGACCCACGTATCCCGCTCTCAGGATCCATGCTATCTGCCCCGTCAATCCCGCCCACGTATTTTGCTGACAGGCCCACAGTTATTGTCATAGTTTTATGTATTAATTACACTTTTACTGTAAGGTGTTAGACAGGAAATGAGAAGCAAAAGAATTCTTTTTTGTCGCCCTAAAACGTCTTAACTATGCCACAGTTCCGTAAGCTTGTTAGCTATTTGACGTGATATCTGCTGTGATCTCGGAGACATGTTCTGTCCACTCGCCAATGGAAAAACTTTCTGCATTGGCTCTATTGAGCCAGTTAAACTCGGCGTCGGCCCATGTCCATCAGCCTGTTCCTATAGATCAACTGTGGATCTTCCCAAGCAAAGTTTACCAACCTGTTCTGCTTTCGGCCCACCTACACGTCCCAACATTTCGGACAGCGGGGTAAATCAAACTCCGCAGGGACTGGCCTAGTACCCTTTTCTCCACTGCAATGCCATTTGCCGTCTTTCCATGCTCTGCTTTGATATTCTATTCTAAACACTTTCTCCTTCGAATGTTTTCAAATCAAGTTCCCGACATAAACATTTATGGATAATGCTATTCCTGACTTCCCTCTTAAATTCGTAACAAAGAGAACTCGGTTGTCTCTGCATTAACTCGCACATGATAACGCAGTTTCCGTTCTGAATACTTAAATACACGATATGCTTGCACTCAGAAGCTGACTGCACACCTGAAATCCGTGTACTCGTAGCTTTCTGTTATCCCTCAAAGCTATTCTGCGTTCCGTCCATCTGCACGAGAACATGACAAGAAAACGCCGATCCCAGTGGCCGCGCGGTATAAAACGTGGGTCTGCGGCAGCTCGCATGCTGGAGTTGTGGGTTCGAATCCCGTCGGAGGCATGGATGGGTTGTCTCTTGCGAGCGTTGTGTCGTAAGGTCACTCGTCCAGAGGAGTCCTACCGAGTGGGGCGTGTCTAAATGCGTGTGATCGCGAGACCCCCGTAAGGGGAGGTCATGACCCGGAATCGGTTCGAAGCGCAAAGGGAGGGGGGAGGGGGAGGGGGAATGAAAAGAAAACAGCCGCAAGAACACAGCTTGTAGTTAGTGAAAATCGTTTCTGTTCTTGCAGGGACTAATGTAAACAATTTACGTTGCTGGGGTGACTATCGACGCGACGTGGGCACCAGTAACTATGTGCAGGCTCAGATAACATCATTTTCATAATAAAAGGCAAGTGAAGTATTAGAAAACAGTCTTCTGAAAGCAAGAACACCGTAACACAATCGGAGAAAAGGATCGATTTACACAGCAGTACTGAAAAGACAACCGTTCAAGCGATCACACTATACCAAATAAGGCGACAGGCACTTTCTATTCGAAGGAGTCCGTCGGACGTCTTAAAAGGAAAAGAGAAACGATAGCTCTGCCAAACACTACCAAACGCAGAGGAAATAGGTCCCAAGGGACCGAAGATTTGCTACGAAGCCAAACGCTTTCGCGCTAAGGCCTGCCAATGCCCACTCTTAAAACGTTGCCTTCAGTATCTCCAATGCATATGGAACATTTTCATATATGGCTTGCAAAACTCTAGTATACCACTGTAAAAAGGAAACACGCACAGAATACAATACATTATTTAAAAAAAAAGGCATCGGAGCAGAGGCTATATATCGTTTCCACGCAGTAGGTGCTGTCACACAATCCACTGTTTAACAGGTAACCTAGAAAACTGGACACAACAGGAGTCAAATAAAAACACCTCAACGATAATAGAATACCGTGAAAAATGTAAAATGCTTCAACATAGACGGGAAATACAAACAATGAGAATAAGCAAACAAAACTACACCTAACGGTAAAAAAAGTTACACTGACAGTGTCCCGTCATTTAATGAAATAATCACACATATAAGTATTTTGTTTTCGTTTGGCTCCCCTCTGCGCCTATACTGATGACATTCGTCTTAATATAGCGCTCCTCGAAAAGTAATATAGTGGAAAACGTCCGGAGTCAGCGACAAAGCCTGTCAAGAAATGCAGTACACAAACATATGTCGGACAAACACAGTGTACATTTCATTAAGGACCGACTCTTTTCCTGTAGCACCAAACACACAGCAAGCAGAATGGTTCAACGTCAGTTTCGGAGAACTGAGTTTAGGGACGGAGACTGGCAATCGATGTTACAAGAAATTACACAAGATCACGATAAATTTAAGTGCCTATGCACGTCATGATGGTACCTGGGAGAGTGGCGGTACTGCTTGACTCATTAACCTAGGTAACAGAATGTACGGGCTCAGCTTTACGCCCAGGTAATAGATCCTCGATATCCATTTAGTACGGGGCTTGATCGGCCCCACAACAGATATGGATGTTTTGGAAAAGACGGAATTAAAAATTTTCTCTCCCAGCCAGGAATCGAAACAGGACTCCTCATCGTCTAGACCGTAATACGGTAACTATACACATTACGCAACCTCTGATCGTTTAAGAACAGGGTTGTGGGGAGAACGGTACCCACTCACCTCCCAACATTTCTAGATACCGCGATGTTACGAACAAATCAACATTCAGTGTCATGTACCTTTTTGCACGTTTCCAACAGTAAAGGTTCATACTACACAAAGAGAATCCATCAAGTACGCCTACAAAAACGAAAACTTCGCACTGCTCTCCTGTTTGCAACTGCTGCAATCGACATCACGCCCATTACCTCACTCAATCACAGGAACCTACGCTAGCGCACTCAAGTAAACGCCACATAAATTAGAGGGCCAGTTTTGTTACTCCTTGCCAAGAACTGCCACACGCGCTCTGAACGAATTAGCATTAGACAATCACAGTCCCAGCTGGTGAGAGCTTTCAAGTTGCGTGTTATGTCGCTAATTACGTGAAAGAGTCCAATGAAATATTAGTGACAATAAATTTCACAGCAATTTTGAAAACACAACAACAGCAAAGTATAATTTTAAGGCAAGGCATCCTCGCTGTGTTCTTTCTATTAATTAAATAATGTAATAAGTACAGTCTAACACACCTTGTTATTAAATATTTTATGAATTTACAGCTTTCAGATACATGTTTCGGCTTTTCAGAGCCATATTCAGGCTGAATCTAGGACGGTGTGTGTGTGTGTGTGTGTATAACATACATTTGTATATTTCAACACCATGATAGGCGTCTTTTAAATTTAATTTAATAGCAACAAAGTACGTGTTTGATTTCACAAGAACAAGCGATGGAAATACTTCTCCGGGTATGGGATTATTTGACACGGTGAGAGGAGAAAGGTGGG
>Ga0131853_10000851_pt1 | contig 54754 bp, 36 predicted proteins | sample TergutLab28metaG_FD_92764 | JGI IMG/M metagenome (GOLD analysis project Ga0131853, IMG submission 92764) | Labiotermes labralis P1 segment gut microbial communities from Petit-Saut dam, French Guiana - Lab288 P1 (version 2) (version 2) | ecosystem: Host-associated > Arthropoda: Insects >...
AGTTTTTCGACACATTCACGAATATTTTTCTCCTCAGAATATTTCCACTATAAAACATTTATTCATGAAAATTGCTTAGAAAACTAAAATGACAAATTCCAGGAGAACCTCTCGCGGCCCGTTGTAATTGATGCCAGGGCCCGGTACTGGGTCGCGGCCCGGCGGTTGAGAAACACTGGTGAAAAGCACGGATTCGTACCGACAAAGAAACCAGTTTCGTCGATGTAAGATATCTACCTCTTAAGTTTAGCGAATTGTGTTTCTGTTTTAACTTAGAAAATTTGAAATTGACTAAAGAATAATTTGGGGGAGGGAGTGAAAGAAATAATACGGGTCGCATAATTAGGGGAAATGCAGTACTATGTATATTTTTGTATTCACATTTAGTTAGACTTACTTTTAAATTCAAGCATGGGTTTAAGTGACACAGCGCCTTTGCACAGGTAGGCTGCACTCTCTGTCTTTCACTAACAACAGCGATGTTTTGTTGGAACTACAGAAATCGGTTGCAGTTAACAAATATATCACATCATATACCAAAACCGGGGAGGAATACATCACATCTAGATGTAGGCCAAGCGATATTTGGTGCCATGACAGGGCGACTTTCACTGTGCGGCAACACACAATCAATGGCGTACCCAGTAATTTTGTTCTGGGAGGGGGGTTCAACCAATTCATTTGAGGACAGAGGACAGAGAACGGGGATCTGGGAGCGGGAGCTCCCTAGTCAGGGGTTCTGGAGGCACATGTAATTTGGCACAAGTAATTTCATTTCATATAGTAAATTTTTCTTAATTTTTGGTACTTTAAGACTATTTATGATGATAACCAATTTATTTGTCATTGCTAATGAAAAACAATTGCGAAACGGCGGTATTTTTAGAATTTTACTGCCCTTTTTTCCGAACATCTTGGGGTGTTGGCGTCCTAAATTCAGCAATTTTTAACAGTTTTCACAATCGGGTTGAGTTTGGCACGATTTTGGAGGGCCTTCGTAATTTCGGGTGGGGGAGGGAGTTTGAACACCTAACCCCCCCCCCCTCGGTACGCCACTGCACACAATTGAACCCTTGCCGGTATTCACACCACTACAGACACTGCACATGCACCCTTTGGCTGCACCTCTTGGTGACAGTAAATTTGTAAAACACTTACTTACTTACTTACTCTATGGAGCAGAGTCCTTCTTGAGAAGCTAACCGGGTTGCAACTAGTCAAGAAATTCCCCGCATGTTATGGAACCCGAAGGTTCATTACCGCATTCACAAGTGCCCGCCACCTGTCCCTATCCTGAGCCAACTCCCACATCCCACTTCCTGAAGATTCATCTTAATATTACCCTCCCATCTGCGTCTGGGTCTTCCCAGGGGTCTCTTTCCCTCAGGTTTCCCCACCAAAACCCTGTACGAGCCTCTCCCTTCCACCATACGCGCCACATGTCCCGCCCATCTCATTCTCCTTGATTTCATCACTCGCACAATATAATTTGTAAAACACTACTGAGCGTAAGAACAACAGTATGACTCAATGAAATTTGGTTCACGCTCTACGCGTTATTAGAATCTAACGTTAAGATCGGCTTGTAATTACCTGCAACTACAGCTGGAAGTAGATATGATGGCCTGCTATTGCATACGCAGGGGTAACATATTCTAAATTTCGCTCACTGAATGCAGTAGTGGCACTGTCCAAAAAATGCTAGTTTGGAATTAATACTACGATTGAGCTCCACAACTAGATCACACAGTAATGGCATTTAGTGGGGTGTGTTTCAACTAACAAGTGTGCACTCTTTGAATTGTGCCACTATTGCATTCAGTGAGCAGTATGTTCCGTTGTAGCTGCGTTAATCAGCATGACAGTACAGCAGGCGTATCGTATTGTGTTGACGTCTGTAGGGAATTCGGCTTGTATTGCTCCGGTTAAAATGTAAACATCATGTACGTTCTGACACACTACCTGTAATTCAAAACAAACGTGCCACGGAGGAACATGGGGGAGTGGAATCTGAAACTTGGCATTAGATGGAGCGGTTAGCTACATAAACTGCCACTTTTCCCATATGGAAAGGGTCCCCTCATCGACAGTGGTTGTTTGCATGCTCTTGAATGAGTAATTGGTATAAATGAGAACAACAAGACATGTTACTAATACAGCAAAGCCCAAACACCAAAATAACACCTCAGACAACTCTATTATATTACATTTTTTAATAATACATAATATATTTCTCAGCATCAATATAATTTCGTCCACCACGATACATTGTTCCTACTGTGTTGCCAGGGGACACTAGGTTTCTGAGAGTAGCTACGCTCTGCGTGAGCTCAGTCTTCCCCCTATCCTCAATCTTCTGAGGTGTTACACAGCATAGACTGGCACTTATTTACTGACTTTTGGGGCAACCTATTGGTCCCATTTTCAAGTGTCAAGCACTTCATGACCATTTAAGAGAAGTGGCAGTTATTATTATGTAATTTTGTGTTGAATGCCGCTTCAGTTTAGCATACACGGGGAGAAATCCCCCCCGGGTTGGGGGGGGGGGGGGCTCGCCGAAGAGACTCGGACCACAAAAGGAGCACAGGTGCCCTCTAGGGGAATAGTGAGAAAGCTGAAGGAACATCACCGCCAAGGTCGGGATGGAAGATAGGGGAACAATTGGTTTGAGTGGAACGCCGAGACGGTCCCGGGTAACCAAATTGTTTTCAAGGATGGCACCAACTTTGGAAGACCTGCCGAATCCTCCCGGATCGTCGGAGGAACGTAACGACAAGCCCTGAGTGGTGCGGGACAAGATTGAAGATTCCGCTCCCTGAGGATAGATCTTGCGAAGATTTGTGGCCATTGTCCTTTTGGGAGCGACCCGCAAGCCGCATGCCCCAGTTTTTCCCGACCAACACGAGGACAGGTTTCTCCAACTCCTCGTCGATCCAGAGGAGGAAGCCGTGTCCTGCAGATCGAGCTGCTGTTGGCTTGGTTGGGGACCGGCTGGAAAGCTCTAGGCGGTTTGCATTGCGGAACTGGAAAGGGATTTGCAGAAGTGGATGGATAACATGTGAAAAAGACGTAAATGAATAATTGGCTTTGAGTCAAAGACTGCTGCTTATTGTTGGGGGAGCCGGTGTCGCCTCACAACGGCACAAACCCCCCTGACGAGGATCCTTGGCAGGTTCCGAAACATTGAACATTGTTCGGCTTCTTTTTTAAATAATTGCTTAATTTCGGCCCTGCCATTCTTAAGTGTTTTGAAAGAACAAATCAGAGTATCGCTCGTTTCGACCCTTGCTGAAAGGGGGGCGAAGGTCCGACGTCCCACTACGAGCTTTGAGCTCAGAACTTTATTTCATTGACAAAATACTAAATTTACAATTTTTTTCACAATATTTATTTAATTCAGTCCTGCTGTCCTCTCCTCCCTCTGAGATCGCGCTGATGTCCCAGGAATCCTTTCTGCCGACGACCTCCCTTGCCTCAAGAACCTCTCTGAACAGTTGCACGGGTACCTCCGACAGATGACCGAGATGGAAGGTGTGGTCGGGGAGTTGGGGGGCGCAGGCGTTTTCTCTTGGACTCGGCCTCCCTGCAGAATTTTTCCATTAATGGGGCGGCCTTCCGTTTCTTCCCCGAATTCCTCTTTGGTCTGACTCGGGGTCTTCCCGCGTGCCTGGGTCTCTCCTTGGGGGACCACCTTGGCAATTTTCGGTAACTTTTCTTGGTCAGTGGATTCATCATGGTGGTCCACTATCCTGGTAACCCAGCTCTCCAGACTTCAACACCCCACATTTTTTGTCTCTTGGGCATGTAAAAGATCTGGGGTCAAGAAAAATTGCTCCATTTAAGCATAAATTGCTGTAGCTAAAGATTGAAATAAGAAGGGTACCACGATGTAGTCAATTTGAAAATGGTTTGTGAATTCAGCATTAAAAACTTTATACAAATACTTGTTCATGTATTCTAAATTTTGACAGGGAAGTCATTATATATTCATAACCATTGTACAATGGACCATGTCTGTATCACATTTCTGGCTGGGCATTAACTTAACAATCACCCTGCATAAATAAATATGTAAGGACAAATAGAAGGTAATGAAGAAAGGATTTTGTTAAGAGCTCTAAAGAAGCAGAAACATCAAGAAACATTTAGCTTTTTGAGATGAAAATTTGTTTTCTTGGATATGATATGTAGACTGTTTTTGGAAGAGCTTCCTGCCTCCATTTTTCAGGGTTGTTCAAAAGTGTAATACGGAATAAAGTATGGTATGGAGGATGGTCAGGGAAGGTGATAGGAGAAGGAAGCAAAGGTAGTACATACTTGTGCTGTGCAGTGGCCTGGAGCATATGTGAAACATGTAGAAAAATGAAAACAGATGGCAGAATATTTCTTTGGTGTAATGGACAAGTGTGCTGAAGTGAACAGAACTGCATGAATGGGAATAAACTCAAGGGAAGAAGAGGGGAAATGACCTGTATATTCAGGACAGTCAGCATCTTTATTGGCAGTCTGTCAATGGCCACAGTGCAACAGAGGAGGTAAGTTTGGCCAAAGGACATATGAAAGGAAGTCAGAACCAAGGGTACAAACAAAAACAGGATGTCATCTTGGTATAACAGCAAATGTGCTGGCCTGGTGCCAATAGAAATCCTGTTTCCTCTGCTCTCTGAAGAATGAACTGTGATTGAAGAATCTGAGTGTCTACAGCATTCTTACCTGTCAGTGTGGGCAGAATGATAGCCTATAAAGATTTGTGTGGCACATATGCCTCAGTACAATCAAACAGCCAGGAATCGCAGGGCATAGCTTCAACAGTGAAAATCTCATCCAACACAAGAATCCTCTCCATCAAATCCCAATACATGAACCACATCTCAGGGAGGCAACTGAGTTAAGCTCTACCCCAACAACTTGAACAGGGAAGATGGCCTCATCTCAGACAGGTCATCAATGTCCAGCCCCCCCCCCCCCCTTCCCAGATAAAAAATGTTTAACAGTACAGCCCTTCCAAAAGACAGGCAGATTGCTTACTTGTCCAGAATGGTCTGGTTATCTCCATCCCTTTTTTACCCTTGTCTTTTCTGATCCCTCTGTCCAAATCCCTTGGCCCAACTCACCTCCAGTAACTCACACATTCTCTTTTAGCATTATGAGCCTTCTCAGGACAACCCACATTCTGCCCTTCAAGACACTGGCTGTCCTGAATAGACAGGCCACCTCCTTCCTCTTCCTACCCTTGACTTCACTCCCACTCACCCACTGCCACCTGCTTTGTTCCAGTTTTCTCTTACACCTCTTCACATCCCACTGATCACTGTCACCTCTTTTCATTTGCCTATGATTTCCATGCATCGTCCACTCAAGTATACAGTATCACTACTCCCACTGTCTTTCATGTCCTTCCGCTGTACATTACTGTTCTTTCCCACGCAAAAGTGGCCACTACGACATAGAGCTAAACCACTCCCTCTGTTAACAAGGTGGCCCCACATCCCAAAAAGACTACAAATGCCAATAATATGGCACCCAAATATGATCACATGTCCCAACAGTACAAGAAACCAAGCATGGCTCTGTTTGTTGATGGACTAGCAGAAAACTGTTGCTGTATTCTGTACAGCTTACTCTTCTAGGCCTACCCTGAAGATGGAGGTAGCACACTCTTCTGAGATGTTTATACTTGATACACATCAATCTATTCATTTCATAAAACATAAGTCCTAATTCAATGCCAGTAAGCTCTTCCATCAGTCACTTCACGAAGTACAACACACAGTTGACATGGATATTGCTCTACATAATATTTGTGGTTAAGAGCACAAGCTTATATATGACAGCACAATGAACTGGATTTCACAAATCATCAAAGAAATATGACCTTACAAGCAGAAGTGCTAATTGCATGCCCACAGACATAAAGAGTACACACACCAATATTTCAAGTATTCAGTAAATTTCCAATTGCTTGTTGACAGTCCAAACCAAGCAGGAATTTATGCTCCATAATCACGTACTGTCAAGAAGGAATTATGTTCACAGTTCATTCAGAGCTCTCATTAACAAAGGGCTTCTGGTATAAAAATGTAAGTTTCTTATACAATGAATCCTATATTAGGTACTTTTTGTGAGCCAATTTGTGATAAATCAAGGTTTTGGAAAATGTTTTGAAGCCAGAACATGAGATAAACAAGATTTTGGAAACAGTTTTGAAGTGAGAACACAAGATGCAAAGCCATTCATAACCTAATTATTTAAATTTGTAGACTCTATTCTGGTAGGTCCTTACAATAACCATGGTGAAATACTTGCGGATGTGCTGCACATACGCACACAAAAAAACTAACCAAAAAAAATTCATTCTTGCTTGGAGCTGTATTAAAATAAACTGCACTGGAACAACACAACTGCTTATGCATTACAAAATTCCCAGTTCAATAAAAACAGTTTCCTTATTATGACAAAGGGCTAAAATTAACTGAAAAATAAAAAACCAACTAGATGCCACTTATTGTTTTATTGTACTTCTTATAGGCTCAACATGTTTCGGGCATTACTTTTCCCATCATCACAAGCTCGTTAGGCTGGAGTAGTGACTGGGCTGCAGGCTAAAGCACGGTTGTGCTGGCACATCTGCCTCAGTACAATCAAACAAGCCAGGAATGGCAGGGCATAGTTCAACAGGGAAAATCACATCCAACACCAGAATCCTCTCCATCAAATGTTGGAGGTTAGGTGCAGATAGGCTGGAGTAGTGTCAGGGCTGCAGGCTAACCTCCAACATACAGCAAACCAAGAACGAAACAACCAATGTGGTAATCAACATTATAGTTGCGAGCTCCCGATGATGGGCATAGTAATGCCCAAAACATGATGATCCTATAAGAAGTACTAAAAAATAATAAGTGACATCTGGTTGGTTTTTTAGTCTTCAGTTATCACAATGATGCACTGTCCAATAAACATCAGGCTAAAATTAAGTCTATTCCCATAACTAAAATAAAACACTGGAATATAATCTAAACATCCTTTTCTCCCCAATACCACAATAATTTACATAAGCATTGAAACAAACAGTTCCCTAATAACGGCAATGGGAGAGACTGCAATTTTGATTCAAGTAGTTTAAAAAATGAACACTACGATGTAACATTAAAATGGTCTAAATGAAAGCTCAGCTCCACAATTAAAATATGGAAATTAAGGAATTCCTGAATTGCCCATCAACTCTACTGCAATACTAGCACATTGGCACACACTTGAAAGCACATCAGGTTAACAGTACCACCTGCTTTAGTGTTACAAGACCCCAAGGTGAACAAACTGAAATACAAACCACACAGTAATATGATGTCTGTTCTCTAAATTAGTAATGGAACACCATTGGGCCCATACAGAATTCAAGTCTTTCAACAGAATTAGCAATAGCAAGCGAATTGAACGGATCAGGTATGGATATTTTGTGTAAAGAAAACGCTGACATTCTGCTAGCATAAAAAATTGGAACCAGTAATGCAGACCAATTTAATACATAGGTTTGAACAGTTTATTCCTAAGGACATTATTCTGAAGCTTTGTTCACCAGAAAGCAATTTCAGTTACCCACTGTCATGCTGACTGCAGTTACTGTCATAGTACCTGCCCTTTATTTTCCCTTGAAGGATTCCAGAGCTTCTGAGATGATAACATCAACAATCTTTTCACTAAATGAGATGGAATAAAAAATGTCCAGACTGACTGCAGGCTATTATCATAACTCCAACAGATTTCCCTTATTATGACAGCAGAGCACAACCATCTTAATGATTTTCTTTTACTTTGAAAATTGTAAAATGTGTTACTCTGAAATGACATGATCATGACATACCTTCACATGGAGTACAATGTAAAATTTATATTTCAAAAAGGAAATTTACAGAATGTCATACCGCTCTCCAGTTCTGTTGCATATTATGTAAAACTGCTACCTAAACCTATGGCATGTTGAACTTGCTTTTGAGAGGAAACATTGAATGGTTTGGGAGTTTGAAAGTGAAATAATGTCTGCTGATCAGTAGCACTTAGGACACTTTCCCAGCACTCAGAGAGCCATGCAGAAGGAGAAGATTCCACAATAGAAACAAAGTGTCAACATTTCTACATGTATGTTCTGTAATATGCATGAGAGGGGGGGTGTGGTGAAAACATTCCAAAAAATGAGACATTGGAAATTGATGTCTCCACTATAAAAATGATCCAGCTCATTCTGCTTTCCTTGTGCATAAATTTATGGCCATTTCATACCTCCCACTCAGTTCTACCCATCTGTGATGTCTCTTGTTTCCAATACTGAAGATCATACTCAAGTAGATGACCGATAGTATGAAGGAAATGTTCCAAATCACATTTATGAAGTTGAATACGCATGGCATACTCAGGTGCTATTGGTAGTATTAGTGGAATCACTGTGTTAACACCAAAGAGCCAGCCAGACACCAGCAGGGAGCAGCTGACAAATGGGAAGAAGTGACGAACTTTGTACATATGTATATATGAACTCCCACACACCAAGAATATTTTCACTGAAGTAATTTCAATTCATACTTACTTATGCCTTTGTTGAGGGTTTTTTTAATGCAGTACATAAATACATACCAGTAGAGTAAAATGATCCTGTTTGTATGAAATGGGAAAAGCAAGAAATCTAGGATGTTACACCATTCTTTCTTATAATAAAACCAACTAGATGAACTAATTTCTCAAATTTACTTTTGCAATAAAACTCTACATGTTTCAGACAGTTCCTCTGTCCATAATCAGGAGTTTTTCACTGCACACACAGCAATGACATATATGACCTGTAGAGTTTATTCCAAAAATAAATTTGAGAAATTAGTGCTTCTAGTTGGTTTTATTATAAGAATTTATCACAATGCATGGTCACCTGAACATCAAAAAAGATGTTACACCGTGTTGATTGGCAGTTACCCATGCTTCTGAGGAGTATACTGCCTTCATCTTTGCAATCAAATACTCTAAGAAAACTGCTCTTCTCATCTGCTTGGTTCTGAAGACATACTGCAATGCTGTAGTTCAAACACCAGCAACTATGTATCAGTCTACATGGTAACAACCTAGGACACTTGCATCATTATGACATCTTCTTGGACACATCAGAAATTCAACTTAATATATAAAAAGGTTTTTCTAGAAATTCTTCCCAATAAATTCTTGGAATGATAAAATATTAAAATAGCTATTATAAGTTTTCAGTGCTGTAACTTTAGCTATAACAATTTGCAGTACTATAAGCTAAATGAAAACAAAAAGCATACAAGAGAGAAGGTACCTTGGACTTGAAATTTGCCTTCTCGTGTGCACCGTACATCTCAGATTACTTCCTTGAACCTTGTGGTGTTTAATTACATTTGCCCCTTGCAGGATCAGTGACTGCTACTTACCCAGTGGGGCAGATGACTGCCTGCTGGTTTTCTATTGTGTATAATTCACACATGTTTGGATGGCAGAACCACACAAATATAACAGTTGATTTTCAATCCCTTCTGTTGCATCACACATTTTTAACTGTTACCGAGTTTTTACACACACACACACACACACAAAAGGGCAATTCTTGAAAAGCCTGTTGCAACAGAATTTTACAAACATTTCAATTTTGTTTTGAAAACACACAAAACTATTGCAACGTGTAAAAATCATTCTGTATACCCAGTGCACACCAACATCCATTTGAGTGAATTCTGTTTTCCAGTTTATGCAAGTCTTCTTTAAATTCATGAAGTTGCCTCAGAAGCATTTTGGAGATCCTTCATAAATCTTCAAAGTACCAAACTCTACTAAGACAAAAGGATACATCATAAAGGGCAGTATTTACAGCTATAATCTCAAAAGAAATAAAGTACAAATACAGCCATAAAGGTAAATTACCAACAACATGAAACTCACGATGCTTACTGATCATCTCAAGCCCCTACTTCATTCCATCCACTCCAGCAAAGTAACTCCTTCCAACTGCAAAATTTGTGTTTAAACAGATTTCCTCTTATAATAAAACCAACTAGATGCACTAATTTCTCAAATTTATTTTTGGAATAAACTCTACAAGTTTCAGACAGTTCTTCTGTACATCAGTATGCAGGATCAGGATGGAGTTCCATCCTGATCCTGCATACAAGCTGTCAGCAAACCTGTGTGTCACATACCATTGCTGTGTGTACATTGAAAAACCCCTGATTATGGGCAGAGGAACTGTCCGAAACATGTAGAGTTTATTCCAAAAATAAATTTGAGAAATTAGTGCATCTAGTTGGTGTTATTATAAGAATTTATCATGATGCACAGTCACCTGAACGACAATTTTCCTCCTATGGTCAAATACTCTTGGGACAGAAGCTCCATTAATTGGTGATGAAGTCCATTGTTTCCTGATCCTGATGTGTCTCTGCTACATGGGACATGTGCAGTCTGAGTAACCTAAAAAACATTACATCTGCAAGATGCTACATGTCTGTCATCTGAAGCATGGTAACCTATCTGACTTTCATATACTGTAGGTTAAAAGAACATCTGGACAGCACAAGAAATGGACAGTTTGCAGAGCTTCAAATGACAAAATGTACTACCTCACACTTATGCCATCTGCATCAACTTGTCATGTTTAGCAAGAACAAGCTGTATGATCTTGCAATGTATTTATGCTTGACTACGCCCACAGTCCTTCATATGCTGGTTGTCTTCGAAGGTGGGAGGGGGGACTCACTGATGAGAACATCAGTGCTTCCCAGTACATCATTCGCTTGTGCATAGCAGTCCCTGAGATGCTGCACTGTTACTCCGGGTCACTCAACAATGTATCACTTGGATGCTTTCTTCTGGGTAAAACCCTGGCATCTGAATTCTATATGCCAACATTTCAGACCACTCTGTATGTTCCATCTTGATAGGCAGGTAGGTATTTCTTCATACCTACCTATCTATGAAGATGGAACAGACAGAGTGGTCCGAAATGTTGGCATATAAAATTCAGACGCCAGGGAATTACCCAGAAGAAAGCACACAACATTCAGAACACAGCAAAAGTTTGAAATCAAGAATGTAGTACTTCTAGCCATGAAAGCATCTGCCAATTCTCCATTCCACCAAACTCAGCATATGCACAGTCCTGCAGGCAAATGTACTTTCGTATCTCCTATACGTGAACAGCTTACATGTCTCATGTCACCACCATCTCTCTCATGTCAAGTCATGATACTGTGCACATACCAGCTGTGTTTAATTGTTATCATACAGTAATATTTCTGTTTCAATCATGGCAAGTGTGTGATAAAGAGAAACAATTATAGCTATGCATGCAAAATGGTGATATATGACATGCCTTTAGCTGTACAGTACGTGTCTGAAGGAAGCTGCACGTGGCAAATCTTGTGACACATGCTGGGAAGGTGATGGGGATCAATTAGTCAACTAGTAAGTACGGCAATAAGTTAGACGACTGAAAGAAACGTACAAATTACGACCATGATTAATGTAGCCCTGGCCATGGGCAATATAACCCATTTATTTACAATATATTATAGTATTCATCAGAAGCAAATTCCTCTAGTGGGAGTTGTCAAGAATGAAATTCCCTTAGTTTGAGATGGGTTACTGTATTCTGAATTTCACCACATTTATATTGATCCCATTTGACTGACACACAATAAAAATAAATCTAATATTACAATATCACATTTCAAGTCACTAGATGCAACAGTGATGTTAAACACAAACATCATGGCTGAAGCAATAGAGTTTAGTTAGGCCAATTAAATTTGCCAACATGGTGTGCTGTACATTTGTTATAATATTTCAGACAATTATATCTGTCCAACATGTTATAAGTTCAGTGAAACAAAAAGATAAATCCACAGGAGTTCCTCTTTTACCTATTAATAAGCACTTTTTCTTGAAAAAATTGTATACTTCTCAAACCCTTCAAAAAATGAATCCTGAGTCTGTAATGACAAGCATAATGCACAACACAGTCATCAGTGAGTCATGTAGGTGATGCAATGTCAGAGTGGTGTGGATGAATCCTCTGCTAAGCGCTTGCTCCAAACACAGTGCCTGTGCTCTGCAGACAGTACCACAGCAAGCAATGGCTCCAAACGTCTGATACGTGTCATGAATCTCTCTCTGTCACCGGCTATCTGTACCCATGGACCGCACCTGGCTGCATGATATGCATAGTTCCATGTTATCAGTGGATGGACTGTCTCCAATGAGGTGTCATGGGCGAAGTGGACCTGAAAACCACAAACCCTGTCTTTATGGAATTTACGATAACTTCTGAGAAGAAGCTGCATCTTCATTCCTTCCAGTGCTTCTACCTACAGCATACAGATACTAATAATCACTATAAATGAATAATTATATAACTCAGTAAATCAACTACATACATAATTTATGACACTATATACAGAGTGTACAATATAAGATGCATCCCAAAGATCCAGAGATCAGACATGTATAAACACTGAAACAAGCATATAAGAAGCTGCCCCTTCTCTCTCCTCCCCAACCCCCTGCCTGCAATGCAATAGACACTTCCAACATTTGCTTAGGCATTCAGCACAAGTTCACTGTCTACTTTTCAGTTTTGCTGGCTACCAGCTGCATGCTAATTTTGTAATGGACAATGTGGTTTTTTCACAAGAAAGGGTTTATGTGTTGGACAATTCATTTTCAGAAACAAAGCACAGTTACTGCCTGAGTGGATACAGTTATGGCCAAAACAGCAAAAATGAAGTGCTAAAAAACCTTAAACACAACAATGAACTGGCTGCTGCTGGCACTGACCAACAAATTCTCAAAAAAGTTGCAAAAGGCACTGTCCAAAGAACAGACGCTTGTCTTCAAGAAGGGCAGGGACACTTTCAGCATCTGATGTAGTTACACATTATTTGTTACAATCTTGAGACATTTGAAAAAATTAAAACAAAACAATTTAAGTGATTTACTGTATTTGGTTGTGTTTTTATAAGGTACACCCTGTCTGTGCATTATCAAAATGGTGACAAGAATGATCTCATTGTTTTACATTATTGCCACACCTATAAATGTACGACCATCAGTAAAATATCTGAGGTTCTCATAGTGGTTCTGATGAAGATTTAAATCATTTAGGATGTGATGCTATGCTGAATGTTCAAATATTACCAACACCTACACAAAACCTGAATATGGAAGCAGCCAACCTCATCTTAAGTGTAACTACTCATAAATAGAAAAGGTGTCACATGGCAAGACACTTCAAAGACAAACAGCACAGATTTATTAGGAGGGAGGAAAGACAGGTTCTTTCACTCTCTAAAGGTAAGGTTAAATAGCCCTTATGCCCAAGCATCATACCATTAAGGTACATGTAAGTCACAGAAATAAAGCTCTGTGCATTCCAAACCTTACAGATGGTTCAGTATGCAAACTGAAACTAATGCCTGTTCACAATGTCAACTGAAATCTTTGATATAAACCCAAAAAAGTTTTCATTTGCCTTCATTACATCAACGTGACAGAACCATGAAGTTCCGCACCAGTGACAGGATTATTAAGTAATATTCACGACCATGCTAACATTTACTCCAAAATTCTTTGTGGAATAGTAGGCCTGTTGAAAACAATACTGATGAAAACTTCCTGTGCCAAAGAAAATTTTTCTTGCCATTACTTTCCACATGTTTACAGTTTTAAGAAATTCAATCACCTTGGACTTCTAGACCCTTCAAGACCTAAACGTTAAGGCCAGTAATCTCGCCATCTTCAGGGTGATATATTGGTGAGTAATATGACACATCTGATCACACTGTATTCTTGTAGCAGAAATGTCACCCTGAAGATGGCCACACTACTGGCTGGAACATGTAGGTGAAAATATCACAATAACAAAACATCACTGAAATTGAGTGCATCTTGTTAGTTCTTAATACACATTATACAGAATGAACCATCACAATCCATAACATATATAGAATTTCTTTATTACCTGACAAACCATTAGCTCCTCAAGAATGACCCTGCACAATGTTACCTAGTTAGCTAGCTGGCTAGTTTGTTAGTCAGTCATATACCAAGCCAGCAGCACGCAATATTGTAACTAACTAACTACATGCAGCAGAGTCCTTCCTGAGAAGCTAATAAATCTTCAGCTGGTCAAGAAATTCCCACATTTTATGGAAACTGAACTTTTGTAACTGCAATCACAAGCACCACCACCTGCCCCTAACCTGAGCAACAGCATTCCAGTCCATGACTCACCATCCCACTTCTTAAAGATCCAGTTTAATATTATTCTTCCATCTACACCTAGGTCTTACAGTGGTTTCTTCCTTCATGCCTCCAAACAAAAACCCTGTATGCTCCTCTCATGTCCCCCATATGTGCTACAAGCCACTCCCATCACATTCTCCTTGATTTGAACAGCCAAATGGTATTTGGTGAGGAGTATAGAGCGTAACGCTCCTTAATACGCTGTCTTCTCCTCTCCCGTCATCTTGTCCCTCATAGGCCCAAATATCTTCCTCAGCACCCTGTTCTCAAACACCCTCAGCCTATGTTCCTACCTCAGTATGAGAGACCATGTTTCACACTCACACAAAACAAAAGACAAAAGATTCTGCAACGAATGATACCAAGCATTCCCTGACTTCAGTCTGCTCTTAATTTCTTTGTGAATGGAATTTTGATTTGTTATGGTTTTCTCCAAATATCTGAACTGTTCTTATAATAGAAGCCAACAAGATGAACTATTTCTCAATTTTATTTTGATAAAGAACTCTACTGTCCATCAATAGGAGTCTTAATACTGTAGTCACAGCAATAGGTATTTGTCATGCTAGTTATGTTGACTGCTAGCAAGTAGCATGACAAATACCTATTGCTGTGTATACATTGTTGAGACTTCTGATGATGGACAGTATATCTGTCTGAAACATGTAGAGGTCTTTATCAAAATAAATTTGAGAAATTGTGCATCTCGTTGGCTTTTATTATAAGAATATTATTATAAAAATATATCATGAGGCATGGTCCTCTGAACGCCAAATCTGAACTGTTCCACTTCTTCAAAGGATTTATTACATATTCTTAAGTTATTTTGTCCTGCAGGCTCATCTTAAAGCATGATCATATACTTAGTTTTCTTAGAATTTCCTTTTTGACCAATCCCTTACGGTGGTTTTTTTTTGTAGTATGTATGCTTCTACCCAATATATCAAAATCATCAAAATACACCAGATACAGAAGTGTGCCACCTAATTTCGGGCTCCTGGTTTGCCTGAACCTTCCTATAGGCATGTTCTAAAGCAACGTTGAAAAGTAATGTGATTCAGCACCTCCTTTATTCAAACCATAAATATGTCACACAAACGCTTGCCGTTCTGGACTCTAATACAGCTTTCAATTAGATTCATTTTTATTAGCCACACTAGGTTCATGGGGATATCAAACTCAATGACATTTCCGCTCCATTGCTGCTCTGAACATTGAAAAAACAATAAACAAATGACTTTAAATATAAGTCCAAGGAACTGCAATCGGACGTGCATATCAATAATGATGATAATGACAAATATATACCTTAGCGGGATTCTTTTCACAGCTTGAGTACTCGGAATAATCTCTGTGCCATCTTGCACTGACTTCTTTCAGTCTAGTAATAGTCTGAAACCAAAAGTTATTATACATGTGAATTCACAACACAAAGATAGCATCATCACACTTTTTTAATCAATTATGAGATAAGAACGATGGGAAAAATGTTTCTTAAACAAAGGATGACCTACATGAAGGCGAGATAAGAGGATGAAGCACTTTTTGGAATGTGTAAGACCCACTACATGGACACAAAAAGTTCATGTTTCAGGTCATGGGAAGAACCAGAGGTCAGCAATGTTTACTCATAAATGGAAGGTACAAGATGAGGTTCCCTATGCGACACCTGGTCCGGAGTAAACATCACTACCCAATTCTAGAAACCATGTCCCACTGCACATGATGTACTCAGACCATATTTAAAATTTTTAACTAGTTGTTCCATTGATTTGAATCACTTACTTCAAAAACTGCACAAATCACTATTTGAAAATAATCACTTTAACCTTTCACAGACGAATGGGACAGTGCTGTTGCATGAAATGTACAGACTTTTCATCCAAAAGGGACATTCTCTTGCAGTGAGCATTTAAACTGATCAGTCCTTCGGCTGCAGAAGAAACCTGGGATTTACAGGGCTGTACACTAAAGGTTAATATAGATTCATGTTCATTAAAGTGCGTCTAGAAAAAAAAATTAAAATGGCATGAGTCAAGTGTTACAATAATTAAATACAGCTCACTGTACTCATATGTTGATATTTGTTTCTATTGTAGTTTCATTCTGGTGACTTCAGAATTAGTTTACTTGCTAGCTTTCCACTCCACTATGTTGTATGGAGTTATCTCTGGAGATATTCAACAGAAAGCAAAATAGTATTTACCAACCCCCCCCCAATATATATATATAGATAAGATACGATTAGATAGATAGATAGATAGCAATGTAAAGAAAAGAGTACCTTGTAGGAAATTAGTTACGAAATTAAATATCTTCTCCTTACAAGTGAATACCATTTATTACTGTGTGTGTTGTACACAACATTGAAGACTTCAAACAGATTTAGAAACACGCATTACAAATAAAAGAAATAAACATAACCCCCATGTGCCAAATGCAAACCTTAACAGTTACCACAAAAGTGTGTACCATACAGGAAATAAGAATATGACACTCTTTCATCTAATATTAAAATTGCAAAATCTTGACATACAAGTATTTATGCCAGCACTGAAACAATATCTCACAGCTCACTGAAATTTTTTTTTAAATCAAAAGCACATATGGTGTGTACAGCAGTAATTTTTGACACAAACACCATGCTATATTTTCTGGTCTGCATAACATGACTATAAATAGCTGTCCAGATGACATATCTCATATGTGTACTGCACTATATCATATCATCATCATTATCCGTCACGGGTTAGGCCTTCATAGACCTGTTTCAGCCTTGTCTAATAGTCTCTTCAAAGGTCTTCCAAGTTGTCTTCATCCATCTGGCCTACATATCGTTCATTTGTGACAAGTGTCACAACTCAAAATTTGGCATTTTTGAGTTATTGGTACAGAAAGAAATGTTTGAAGACGCACTTTTAACAAGTACAGTGTCATAATGCAGTTGCAAAACTCGCTGCTGGACAGCAGTTGTGTCATCACTGCACTCATACAAAATTATGGCACTTCAAAACCTTTAAACGTCTCTCCTGAAAAATCACACATTTTTAGTTGTGACAATGTTGTTGCAAATGAGTGATATATTATATTATACTCATACTAATATAGTCAAACCCTTGTTACTCTAAAGGATCAGTAAAATGTAAGTGATGCTATTCCATTCTATTATGCCCATTCCAAAATAAATGATTCCTTTAATATATGACAGATGTAAATAACCACTGTAGACTTCATTACACTGACTTACAGTGTGAATTTCATATTCTGTGCCTCTGGTGACTGTGTAATGTAAACAAATTCTGTTCCATTCTGTCAGGCCCATTCCAAAATAAATGATTCCTTTAATAAAATGACAGATGCAAACATCACATTGACTTCCACTGTGAATTTCATACTTTGTGCTTCAGATAGCTGTGTTGGCATATCTTTTTCCCACTTCTGTAATGGCCGCCGCCTCAGCCAAATGCTGATCACAAAGCTATAATGAATTCACTCCCTTAAAGCTTGTACACAAACAGAAATTGATAAAATATAAAAACTGCTGACACAACTAACTCTGGTATTTCTATTGTAGTATAATGTTGTGACCCAAAAGGGTAATTTTTGGGCTAACATTCAGTAGCACTTAAAAAGAAAGATATAAATTCGTGTTAGCTAAAATGAGATCTCATTTTTTACAATTACATTATAATACTTATTTACTGCCATTGGGTTGTTACCCAATGGCTGTAGTTCATATTTTCCATGTAGCTTATGTCATAAATTAAAATAAGGTTGAAATAAGGTAGATAAAATCAATCGGTGGTCGGCAGTATGTTGGCATGGTTAGATGGAACAAGTAGGCCATTCTGTTGTGGTGTTGCACTATGCGGGTGTCCACAGGTATGCTCAATTTTCAGGTGACAGCATGCAACTGTAAGTTTCAGGCTAATTCCAGCCACCACGCATCTTCCTCACTGCACATTTCAAGGAATAATTGTATGGTAGTGGTGAAAAAAAAAATACGAACCACCGTGTAATGAGAGACACTGATTGTTGCTGCAGTAAACTTGTTAAATCCAAACCATTAACCAACCAACCAGCCTACTAACCAACAAAAAATATAGTCTCACATTTTGTAAATGATCTTTCACCATGTTACCTAATGTTAAGAATCACTGTTACTTTACAGTGTTCTATGTTATATGTAGAATCTACAAATATGTAACTAAGCTATGGACTGGGCAGTCCAGGGTGTGATTCCTCGCAGGGAAAAGAGATTTTTCTCTTCTCAATAGCCTTGAGACTTGCTCTGGGTTCCATCCAACCTCCTATTCAGTGGGTAGCAATGACTCTTCCACCCTCCCACCCCCCAAGGTTAAAGAAGCTGTGACATGACACTCACCACTCACATTTATATAGTGCAGAAGAGCTATACCTCTACTTCTATGTGCCCTCATGGCATGCACAGAAATAACCTTTACCTTTACAAACTATACATAAATTGACAAACTATATAACACAGTTTCACATTTTATAATCCTTATCTCTTACCTCTGGGTCTTCACTTTCATCATCATCATCGTCATCATCATCCTCATCATCATCCTCGTCGTCAGTGAACTGGTCACCAACTCCATCTTCAGAGTGTTCAGAATCAGAGGCCAGCACCAATGAAACAGGACTATAATCCATGCCACGTTCGAAACTCACAACACTGTCCTCACTATCAGTTGAACAATCTGACATGCACCTTTGTCTCGATGGACTTTCTCCTGACCACTGTTGATGTCCAAGGCTAGTGGACAAAGTCTGTACAATTCCATTAGCCTCAATCACTGCAGACATGCTATCACCTTCAGCTTTGTTAGGGTACAGAGTACTGCCATCTAACACTCTGCTCGCTGAACTGCTACATTTTACTGTAGTGCAAGGCTTAGCAGATTTATCTTCCACACTTTTCATGCAATTTGAATGTTCAGCTCTGGTACTTTTATCACGAATCTGAGAGTAATCCAGGTACACCACCTTGCGACTAGATGTTTGAGATTTCTTTTTTACTTCATAAATATTTTTCTTGCTGCTTGATTCAGAAATATTTACATTTGTATCATTTGTCTCACTCTTTCCCACTTTATGTGTACTTATTACTTTGGAACAGTGTGGTGTCTTCCTACCCCCGATGGGCAATATATGTTGATTTCCATAATTCCTTGCAGATGACTCATGGCAATATTTCCAACTAAAGTGTCTCAAGTTATTTCTCAAGCCTCCACCATGTGGAGTGTTCCTTCTCCTTTTCATAGCTGATGTTCTTGTCAACTGCTGCTTACTTTGTTGAACTATGGCAAAAGCTTTGGCAACTTCAGCATAGGACTGTCTTGAAACATCTGACACATGACAAAATTTATCATCATTTTGTGTGCTAGTTGACATCACAGACAAAGGCTTCAATGAGACAGGAACAGAATTACTTGACACTGTACTGGGTTGTAGGGGAGTATAACTTACTTTATCCTGCAGTGAGTTCGAACTATTTTCGATTATGAAGTGTGAACCATCAAGAGTTGAAACACTTTTCTGACAAAACGATCCAAAAACTTCTTGAGACAAACTGTTTCCAAGGTTGTAACAATTGCGAGGGTTTTCATTAGCATATAATGAGCAGTATCCTGATTGTGGTGCTCTGCAGAACTCCTCAAGTTTGTCAAATATGATATCCCAAATCTGGCACGATTCTCTACCGCAGGATCCTAGTTGACTTTTACTACCAACGAACCCCCCTACCAACTGGGTAAGAGCCATCACTGGAAGCTTAGGACTGTATATTTCTTTCCGTGGCATAAAAGTATCACCTCTCACAAAATTTCTGGTGTTATTTGTGAAACTACGTACTTTTTCAGTTAGTACAAACTGTTTAGTTACATTCAACTTTGCCAATTCAAAAGGTGAATGAACAAGTGGCTTATGATCGGTGACCTCAACAAACGGGCTCTCTCCTGATTTATGTATGCACATACTTGAGTGATGAATAAAAGCTCTACGTAAGAATGGGTATGTATGAAAGTCTATGCCCATCTTATCTTCAGCACAAAATGCAATACTTGAAAACGCCATATTGTAAAATATGAGACTACGAGAGCCTAGGATACCGATACACTTTTCGTTTCACGCAAACATGAAACTAAGTTCCGCATCAAAACCTGTTAACCTGACGCCATAGTTAGATATACCCTTATCTGAAAATGCATTATAAAGTTTGCAGCATATGTACCCAAAGTGTCTCTAAAATTGATCATACAAGACACGGACGGCGTCGAACATGCACAAATGTTCAAATCCTTTTGTCGAAATGAATTATATGCACTGAACTTCACTCTGTTTCTTAATCGTCTGGGATTTTTACCAGTGTCAGAATATCCACAACACACGCGAGTCTTCGTAACTTCTGATTCTCCAAATGTTGAACTCTGTTTCTTTACTTGAATTGTAACACAATTTATTGGCTCCATCTTGACACAACTGATTCCGCACAGTATTCGGTCAACCTATCACGTAGCCATTTTTAGAGCTTCTCTAACTTCCGTGAAGCAAACGTTAAGTATCGTGACGTAAAGACATTCTTGTATGTGGCAATCACAGATTACGCCACCTACCTGTTCAGAGACATCTTCAGAACAGAGTATCATAATACCATGCAAAAAAGTCTCCCTCTTACCAAAAGATGTCGCAGCTGTCGTTAAGGCGAGACCGACTGTGCCGCGATGAAAACGAAGTTCCGTGAAAGTTAACGCGACCAATGACGCCCACTGCGAGGTACACGATGGTGCTATTTTGGCGCTTTGGCATTTTGACGTACTTTATTTCTTATGTTTAAAAAGTGTTAAGAATCAAACAATAAAAATGCTATAAAAAAACTAAGTTTCTTACGGTTCCTACAGTTGTTAGTCTGAGACTCACATTGTTGCTACTTTTTAATTGAAATTGCTGTATTCTCGGTTTCTACGCTATTGACCATGAAGAATCTGATCGCCCTACAAGTAAATCGTGTGAACCACTGCAAAAAATCCTGCCGGCGTTGATGACTACGATCCATCGACACGTCGCGAACTTCATGCTCAGCTACAAAGCATCATATCACTGACTACTTTAACCTTCAGAAGCTACTGGCATTGAACACAAAAGCTGGGCATTGGTCAAGGGAAACCGTAGTAGCATGCTTCGTAAGTGGATCCGACTGTGCGCCAGATTCGAATTCGCGCAGCAACACCACTTCGAGTCCATTTAAGTACTGCTTGACGGAATCCTTCACTTCTTCGTTGCTTTTGAAGAGTCTGCCACCCAAAAATTCCTTCAATGTTGGGAACAAGTGAAAATCACTTCGGGCCAAGTCTGAACTATATGGTGGATGACCTGCACGAGCGCTATGCGCAGATGGTCTTTACTTCCTGGATGGCCTTCATAATAGTAGTAGTAGTAGCAGCAGCAATGGAAGGTAAAGCAAAAGTGATAAAAAGGTTAATCAGTCCCATTACAGGCCTGAGGTACCCAGAGGGTTCCAGGAAGTTAAGGTTCCCAGGTAACGTGACAGTGGCCCAGGTTGGTGGTAAGGTTGTCAGCCTTATGCACCGGCCGCTTTTTACCCCCAGGAAATACCCCTGGTACTCATTTCTGTTAGAGACAGTCAACCCCAGGGCCGTAGTGTGTTTGGAAGGATTATGTCAATGAAAAATTCCAGTGACACCATCTGGAATCGAACCAGCAACCTTCCGATTTGTAGCACAGTACTTTAACCACTGTGCTACCGCAAAGCAAAACTGATACCAGTACTAGTAGGGACAACAGGAACAATTTCAAAATCATACAGACAATGCCTGTGCTTGGTAAGCACGAAATCAGTGTACCACAAAAATAGCCACATAGAGCACTGCAAACATACTTCCAGGAAGTACTAATGTAAAAGTACAAAATGTATATCACATATGAAATAACATTACACATAGCACAAATTGCAAACACAGGACAGCCGCAACACTACATACCCTCAAAACAGTGTTTGTTTTAGTTATATAATTGTAAATGCCATGCATAGAGGTGATAACAAAAAAATAATAATAATATGGTGTTGATGATAATACTGCTTATCATTATAAGAAAAATGCTTAACCTTACGTTGCTGACAATGATGTTTGGCCAGCCCCAGATTACAAAATTTTTCATTTTTCCCATGTATGACTTTTGAGACACCTCTAACCAAATTCTTGAAGGTCAGTTTGTCCCTGTGCATGCCATGAAGGCACATGAGGTGATGGAAGAATAGATCCACTTATTCTTAATCTAAGCACCAGATGGCGGTGAGTGGTCAGCTTCCCACATTGGCTATTTTACTGCCCTGCAGAATGTTCCATGATACCCACTGAATAGGAAGATGGGTGAGGGGGGCTACTCCAGATGATTTGGAGTAGAGAAAAATCTCTTTCAAGTCTCTGCTTGAAAATCACAGTTGTTGTCCAACCCACAGACTTTACTAAACTGCAAATACTTACATTACAGCAATGCCAAATTCTTGAAGGACTGAGCGACTTACATTTGTTAAAGTTTAAATGCGATCATGAATATGAACGTTTCCAAGTACAGCACACTGAACACTGACATGATGTTCTGCTATTCCACAGGTTATGATTACTTGCCACAGATTACATAATACAGTTATAATGTTGTGATTAAGGACGCATGTGTTTGAATTGTAACCATTATTGAAGGTGGTATTTTTATTTTAAATCAGCTGTATGTGTAAGTATTACTACTTCTTTGGGAAACAGAGAATATTAGTTGAATAGCTAATTAAACATACAGGGACATTTTTCTGAAATTAGAAAAGTTGTTAAAGTTCTGTATTAACACATCATAATCTTATTGACATTGTATCTATTTGCATGCAGAGTGAACACCAGATATTTTAGGGTTTAATTTGCCTCTCCTTTATTTCTGCAGATGAATTTTTATACTGTATTTTGGAATTGTCAGGATCACTTTAATCTACACTTCTCTCAGTTCAGAAACTGCGATCATTCTTATGTCTTGCAGCTCAAATGAACCATGCAGTTGACATACCATCATTAAGGTGTTGTTAATGAGACCAGCAATTTGGTAAAATGCAAGAAATGGCTAAACACACCGAGAGACGTTGACTTGCGCAAAAAGTCTCTGCCCTACATTAGCTGTATGGCTGATTGGTTGGTTAGCACACTTGAATTCATTTACTCATTCCAAAGAGGTAAACAGTTGTGTCAGAGGAATAACAGCAAGTAATGTCAGAGGAGTACCAGTTGAGTCGTCTCTCTGCATACCACTGCAGCCATGCACCTTCAAGAGACAGCAGTAAAACCACGCATCCTGTGGGAAAAAATTATCAACCACAACCAGTTTACACTTGAGGCAGTTACACTGCTACTCTGTCGGCACCTCAGCAAGCACCACGTGACAGCGCAGCAGACCGTGCTCTACACACACACGATGGAACATTGTCACAACCAGTCATACAAACTAAAACAGCAGTTCCTATGTATTTTTTTATCATTATAATAAATCTGAGTCCAAATTGGCAAGGAGTATTATTCAAGAAATAATACAACCCAACCGTAAATACCATACCCTAATAAAAGGTAAGAATTTTTCCTCCAATTTAATCATTTTCTGCCTTAGTGTTGTCTTGAAAACTGAGGATAGGTAAGGATGTGTAGTCTTATAGTCAGGTAAATACAGTAATATAATGAAAGTACAAAGAGTCCTAATTATATATAAACTTTTATTTATTTTCCTGTAAGAAGACACTTTATATATTGGAGCCACTAAGTTACAAGACATCAAAAATCAGAAAAATATTCCCCATTAGTAAATCTCGAATTAAATTGAGATAAAATGTATGATACATCCGCACATGCACACTACCCTCAGTATTTAAATTCGTGACACAGCATATGATAACTATTATCTCAGTTCTTGATATCATTTATGACAAATATACAGCAACTATACTAGGCACGATATTGCTGTCAGTTTCCTTTGATTGTGTTTCTACTGCTGTGCTTAATTTATTAACATATTCATAAAGGAGAAATACAAGAATGCTTACATATATGTAACATATCACACAAATATCAGTCCCTCGTTAAGAGCAATTATTCTCATATCTGTAATATGGGTGTAAAAGAACTGAAGATTGCTCACAAAATACAGTATTCAGTTGTAAGGTTGCAACTCAACAAATACTTTTTCCAGTACAAACTTTTATGAAAGTACCAAAATACCAATGTAGTAATCCCTTGGTATATGAGCAACCAGTTGATGAGTTTTCACTTATACAAGATGCACAAATTACCAGTAATACCTGTTTCTCAATTTGCAAGCTAATATCACTTAGATCAAGCTCCTTCCTTTCCCAAAATAATTGTACCCAGTGCCTTTTCTCAGCTATTGCTGGTCCCCATACCTCCACAAGCAAGCAGTATTGCAACGTTTTTCATGGATCTATAAGCTTTTTTGTGAAATTCATTCCTCTCAGTATTAATCATCATTAAAGCATCAGTTAAATCTTAAATAACTTTGCGTATTTATTGGTGTTGATAGTCACTGCTGGACTTTCAGGCATGGTGTGGATGTCAAAGTTTTGTACTTTGGCAGTTGTGATCTTGATAACCCACCACCCCCAACATTAAAAAAGCTGTGTCTTTAATACGAAAGAAACATTTGTTTATATTATATTCGTATTTATAATAAGGATTGCACTGAATGTTTATAGATTTTCCATACAAATTTAGCAATATACATAATATGTATGTATGGGTTAATAACTAGAATTTGGGAACAAAAAGATTGAGAGGCAGACCAAGAAATAGATGGCAAGATGAGGTGAGAGAGGATGCAAGAATAGTTGGTGGAGAAGGGTGGCAGGAGAAAGTACGTAACAGAGAGGAATGGAAGAAGCTCCTGAGAACGGCAAGGAATCGTCGCACATTTGCACATGCCAAAGGAATGAATGAATGGGTTAACTCATATGTACTTTAAATTTGGCAATTTACCACCATTTGCTATTTTCGTACTCAGTTATCCATCTGTGTTGCATTAAAGTGCACTGTGTGTGTGTGTGTGAGTGAAGAAAATTTCTGAAAGCAATTAAAATTTATAACACAGGAAGTAATAAGAAATTAATTTTTGTGTTACAAGTTTTTCCATTATGAGCATTCTTGAATTAACCTGGTCAACAAAGGAATTACTGTAAATGCTACCTCAGTTTAAATTCAAAATTTATCACCAATCAGTTATTCAGCCACTTATCAATCAATACTTATGCTCCTGTCAAAAATTCCAAGTTTAGAGTAAAGAATGAACAAAATGCCCATACTTCTAGACCAATGAGTTTGGGATTAAAAACATATAAATAATAAACCAACAATTTTTTTTTCATTCTAAGCATATGTTTAACCCTTAACCTGCTAATGTGGAGAATATGGTGATCTCTGAATAATGCTAGCAGATGGGATTTAACTTGGTGTTTAAAGGGTTAAATGTTGTTTTGTTGTGGGTTTCTTTGCAAAACAGTCAACTAATGTGTGAAAATTGTCATAATAAGTGTGTAGTCGTAAGATATATACAGAAGCAAATGTTGGAATGTGACTGAAAAGTTACAGTGTAGTAATGAGTCGATCTGATAATAAAACTAGTCATGTTCTTCTGAAGTAAAACCTCTCTGTAATTCAGCAATGTCATATATTCACATTCACACTTGGCACTTCAATTTAATATTCACTTATATAAATTGTAGATTTTGAACTTAGAATCACTATTTTAGTTTGCCAACCAATGCCAGCAGATGGTTCTTGGTATCTTCAGAGGACATGTAATATTATGTGAGTTGCTTTATATCACCACAGTACAATATTCCCACCAGGCCTGAGGAATTTCCACTTTCATGATGGCATTTTAAAGCCTTCAAACACAATCACTTTGTAGTCCCTTCAAAAAGGTTTATGCTTCATGTTTTTATAAAAGACACTTAACCTATAATAAAATAATCAACACAAGAGTCAAACTCACTATATGCAGTCGCATAAAACACTTTATTTTACTACACACTTGTCACTCCTAATACTTCTCAAAGTATAAAATCTAAACTGCATTGAGAAGATACGTTAAGTTCCGACAACAGGCAGTCTTGTAGGCTGGTTGACCATATAAGGTAGCAAAGGCCAGACATAACCACAAATGAGTGTTCTGATGCAGTAAACATTAAATTTCAGTTGGATGAATTCAATGCTGCGACACTGACAGTGTAGTGGCTGATGATATAGCATTCTGATCCATAAGATCAGATGTCGACTGCTAAGTAGCATCATAATCAGAATGCATCATGGAGGCATGCATATGATGTTGAAGGTGCGGTGGAAGCTCAATGGGAACAACTAAGCTGCCTCGCTAGAAACATAACCAACAGTTTCACTGGAATGAGATATGCATGGTGTCAGCACACTGAATAATTTTACCGAGTTCTGTCCCTGGGCTGAAAACAATATTAATATGAATCACCTCCCATTGTCATGCTGAGCCAATTCGGTCTCCATGGGGCGGCAACCTTCTTCAAAACTTCGAAGTTCCTAAGCATTTTGTGCAACTGAAAGTTTTATTACCATGTTATCCAAAGCCCTCACTTGTCCCTTCTCTAAACCAGATCAATCAGGTTCACACCCTCTTATCCCACCTCTCTGACATTCAGACTCCCTCTATTCTTGCAATGAAGCAATGTCAAATTAAATTTCCCACAGAAGTTTGTCAGGTCTTAACAATAAACAGGCTTCAAAAGTGTATGCTGTTGAATTCAACGCAGAAAGTGAGACTCCAGTCCACAGTCACAATGAAACAACATATTTTAATCATTAGATGTGTTATCCCTGTTGTGTTTAGTAATACAATAAGGAGAGGGTTTTAAATGGGTCAAAACACAACTAAGTTCTTTAGATGTTGTTATTTTAAACTGACGACATGTTTTGGCCCCTGCTCTGGGCCGTCTTTAGGTCACAAAATTATTTATTCGAGGAAACTATACAGCGTAAGTCATAAAATATATCAATCTAGAGCTCAATGAGATCTCGTTGTTCAGTATTCTAATGCTGTTCACGATTAGGTTAAGATCTGGATATATCACAAACCTAACAATATAATAGTCATTATTTACAGTAGGCATTTAAGAAACTGGAGTAGTATATTAGTGAAACCATTGTCACTGTAGCTTCAGGATGTGTATGATTTTCATCCTGAAGCTACAGTGACAATGTTTTCACTAATCTTCTACTCCAGTTTTTTAAATACCTACTGTAAATAATGACTGTTATATTGTTAGGTTTATGACATATCCAGATCTTAACCTAATCATGAACAGCATTAGAATATTGAACAACAATGAGATCTCGTTGAGCTCTAGATTGATATATTTTATGGCTTATGCTGTATAGTTTCCTTGAATAAATACTTTTGTAACCTAAAGTTGGCCCAGAGCAGGGCTGAAACATGTCATCAGTTTAAAATAACAACATCTAAAAAACTTAGTTGTGTTTTGACTCATTTAAAGCCCTCTCCTTATTGAACATATTTTAAATTTACACAATATATACAGTGTATGTGATAAGGTGTCATATATATTTCATGGAGTTAACTTTCTAGAAGCTCACTGTTTTTTATCTGGTCAAGAAGTTCCCCATCTTCTATGATGTCTGAAACATCACTCTATGTTCATAATACTATCTGGAGCCAGATAAATCAAATTTGAACCACACTCTCCCACAATGTTTGCTTTAAGGTGTGTTTGAGCATCTGTCTGTGACCGAGTTTCACACATTCTTTCAGATTTTCTGACAACCATTTAATCCTCCATGAACTGATGACCTTTTGGTTACTAAATAGTACAAATTATAAAGTGCCCCAGTATGCACTTCTCTTTAGTATGTCTTCACTTCCTCTCTGTTTGATCCAAATATTTTTATTAGTATCCTGTTCTCAAATGCTCTCAATGTATGGTTTCATCTGCATGAGATATCAAATTCCAAATCCATATATAACAGCTAAAATACAAGTAAAGAATATTAAAGATTCTGAACAAATGACAGCAACCAGTCACTAAGTGTGCTCATAACTTGTTTGTAAATAAAATTTTATTAGTTTTTATGGCCCATGCTATGTCTCAGGTAGTCATAGCTTCTCACCTCAGAGGCCTGCGTTTGATCCCAAGGCAGTCCATATGAGATTTGTGGTGGACGAAGTGGGAATGGGACAGGTTTAATACTGAGTACTTTTGTCTTATTCCCCTTACAGTCTTCAATTTTATTCATTTACCACCAGCCCGAACATTCTTAGCAATTTAGATCATTGTTAAATAAACCACCTTTCTGTTTCTCTCTCTTTTACTATTGTTCCCAATATTGTACTTCAAATTTGCTGCATTCTCTAAGAACAAATTATAAGTGTTATTGTTGGGCCTCACGGTAATAAGAGATAAGCTTAATGTACACTTTATATCTAGATGAGCCTAGTAACAAGAGTTTGTGTTATTTACAAGATTTACGTTTTTGCCAATAAATTATCCTCAACAGCACAAGCCTGTTCCAGTCAACTCCAATGTCACATATGTCTGTTTCACTTTAATGGTGCTAAAGTGCAGTTGAAAAGTGGCAACATAACACACCACAGACTTGTAGAGCATTCTTAACAAGAAATGTGTCAGACAAATGAAGATTACTATCATCTGATAATGTGACATCATGTAGTTTGACAGATATGTACCAACATTTCAGAGAAATCTGTCGACTCCTTCTTTATGATAAACGAGTAGGCTCAAGAGGTAAGAAAAAACTTCATTATAAATGGAGTAAATAAAATAAGTTGGAACTAAAAGTAATGAAGAGTAAAACAGGTAAGAACCCATGGCCCTAGAAGGGTTGGATTTTGTATATGAAAAAAGTGAAGAAGGTAAAGAAACAAAATGTATAAAATGCATACATTATTCACGAAAATGTCATAGAGTAAAGGTGTTTCTGTCCATGCTATGAAGGCATAAAGGAAAAGAGAAGTTTACCTCCTTTCTGTCCATGCTATAAAGGCATAAAGGAAAACAGAAGGCTAACTCCACTCATTCTTAACTTCAGCAATGGATGGAGGAGTGTGGTCAACTACATGCCCGAACTCTTAACTTTGGGAAAGGGTCCTGATGCCAATTGAATAAGAGGCTGGGTGGCCTCCAAAGTAGACTAATTAGCCAAAATATGTAATAAATATAAGAAATGAGAAGGAAGTGTGGGAATGTTGGTGAGAAGACAAAATACATTTAAAATATATATAAATAATCAGTAAAATACTGATATAAATAAAGAAAAAAATCCTTAGAATGTAACAAAAGACATATTTGCTAACAAAATACAATCAATTCATATGCTTAAGTTTTTTTCTTGTCTAAAATATGTTACCTTCTCAAACTTTAGAACCAAGTGATTCTTTAATTCTGCAAAGAAAAATATTATTGAAGGGTTGTACAAAAATTATTTTAGAAGTTAAATTTCATAAGTAATGTTGTTGCTTTTGATGTGGGTTCATCTGTATACTTAATTACAGTTTTCCACTTTTGAGGGAGTGGGAGGTACTTGACGAAATCGTCTTCCCCAAGGCATGCTCCTGAGCTGCACTCACTTTATTACCTGAGAATGAAGTCCGTTAGTAGGAGGATGTGGTGGCAGATCTAGTGCTGCTGGTACATATGTTGTACCAGGCATGCATTTTGAGCACTGTCGTTTGAGCGCTGGGCGCTGCCGTGATCCGCGACATCTCAATGCAAAACAGAGCTCTTCTGTCATTTCTGCACACAGTGATTGGTGTGGTACTGGGACAGCCCTCTGTAAAAGAGAAGAGACTGACCATTTCAAGATTGTGCTTGGCCTGGGAGGTTTATTTGCTAGCCTCTTATTGCAGAGGCCTAACTTCTGTCCCTGTCCAGTTCATGTGGGATTTATGGTGAACAAATTGACACCAGGACAGGATTTTCTTTAAAAACTTTGGCTTTACCCATCTGTATTATTTATAACATTTATGACAACACAATATTTCACAACTGCTATTATATTCTAATTTCACACAGTATATTTCGCCATGCAGAAGAGATTATACTTTCCATAATCAATAACTGTAGAATTTTATCAACATCCATGTGATTCTTTGTGTACATGCATACCTGAAAAATTGATGCCTACAAGGCTTACCAAAATACACATAGTTCTCCTTCTTTTACCACTGAAGTACATACTTTTATCTTTCTATAACTTGATTTTATAATGCACGAAGTACACAAAGTTTTACCTATTTCGGCTTCCAATTCACATACCTGTTGGTAGGGTTGAGACCTCAATTGTGTATTACGATATAATCATTGCACTGTATAGAACCATCTCTCTTGAAGTATTTCATAGAGCCCAATGATGACTTTCTAGTATAAGCCAAAATATGTAGATCATATACCGTGAGAATAACAGCGAACGATGTTCAGACTGGAGGTGTTTTATTGGATCCACTGAAATATATTCTTGTGTCTAGGACTGTTAGTAGGGGTTTCATACAACAGATGACACATAAGTTTGTCAGCCAGTCAGTCAGATGCTAATCATGAGATACGCTGATAAGCAACGGCAATGACATTGGAAATTTGTCCCACCAAGAAGTTGTAGAGCAATGCGACTTTTATTGACAGAACACGTTTCACCCCATTGAAATGCAGAGCTAACTGACAGGTGTACATCGATGGCATAATATCAGTGCAACACCTCAGACAACTGTGCACAGAATTCGAAAGCGTGGACAGAGACAATGATTATCGTGCTGGTTAGCCAAGCAAAATCCATAACACAGGTGAGGGGGACTGATTTCGGAAAATCGACGACTCACAATACAAGATATAGCCAGTGCACTGGAATTGTCGGTCAGAACTCTAAACAACATTGGAAGGGCTTGATGATAACATTTTTTAACTAATGCCAGGACGGGATAAATGCAGCATTGTGATCAGGGATATGTTGAAAAATAATGATAATTCAGTGGAATAAGCGGGCCACATTTACTGTTGTAAAAACTGTAACTTCATTTTCACAACCTAAGGTAACCTTTCTCATTGAACTACCTGGGCATTTTTTTTATAAATCTTATTGTAGCACCGTGCATTTTTGTAGAATCACTTCAATTTATCAACCAACGAATGCACATATAATTTCACATAAAACACTTTTAAAGCACTTTAAAACACTCTGACATGTTTCGATCTTGTCAGATCATCACCAGGGAGCTTTGTTCCTTTCTAAAGTTATGTTACAGTATTCACAATTCAATTCGTATTTGCAAACGAGGTGTTCTGGCAGCACATCATGTTGTGTAGGAATGTGTTGTGGAGCATGATATGCTGCCAGAACACCTCGTTTGCAAATACGAATTGAATTGTGAATATTGTAACATAACTTTAGCAAGGAACAAAGCTCCGAAACATGTCGGAGTGTTTTAAAGTGCTTTAAAAGTGTTTTATGTGAAATTATATGTGCATTCCTTCATTGATAAATTGAAGTGATAACTTGGCATTTATTTTCAAATGAGAAATGAAGGAATACAGTAAAAAATTCAAACTCCCATGCTAGAAAAGCAAGCCTATTACAATTTATGCTTATGCAGCACGTATATGCAGGCATAATATACAGACAGATAAAGACAGAAGGTTAACACATAGGCATTCCACTTATTTTTCTTTGATGCAGCTAAAATCACCGAAAGAATTCCACACACAAAGTATGTGAAAATTTCTGTAACTGGTACATACCATTTCAGCTTGCATGTTGCGTTTGGAATTGTAGCAGAATTCAAAAATGGCAACAATGACTGCTACAGCCAGACCACAGAGCAATACAACAAACACTCCACCAATGTTGTCCACTCCCAAAGCATTTGCTTTGCTCTCCTTGCCTTTCTCATTACGCGTACAAGTGTCGCCAGGATTTTTCCACCACTTGTCATACAGCATCTGTATCTCCCCTCGCTCTTGTAGTTCCAGTATTGCCAGCGAGATTTTGTCTCGCCACGGCGAACCTGTTAAAACATATGTTAATGGTGTAAGTTATCAGTACTGTAATCATGCCTTACCATGTACACAATCTACCCTATGCAACAGTTCACATAAATGTATATAAATATACAATGATGTATCAAACACAATAAAACTTTATTATGTTTATTATTGTATCAGGGCAACATGTTTCGATTCTTATAGAATCATCTTCAGGCCCTTCTAAGAATACAGATCCTTACTTAGCGATGTTTAAAATGCGCTGTGGGATCCCAAACGCTTACATTCTTGATATAACTCTGTATAAAATGCATGTGTCTTTATGTTCTTATTATACAATCAGGATACTTATTTCTAAAACTTTAACCAGTACATATGAAGGAGGTTATATGTATGTATTTGAGATGTGTTTTTATAGAACTTTAGAAATTGTTATATATATATATATATTGTTGCAAATTACAAAATATGTATATAAGCGCTGAAACGTTAAAAACATTAAAAAAAAACTAAGCAGTAATATTGCATTTACCAAGCGCAACATTACTGCATAGTACATACACACAGTGCAAAAAAGAACTGTAGGTACTTCTTTGTATAGTGTGTATGGTTCACTGTACAAAGAAGTACTGACAGTACATCTTTGTACAGTGAACCACACACACGCACACCAGGTCAGAACATGCCGCCATATCACTGACAATGTATGTACCGACAAACACTGTTGAACAAGACTTGTAATTTTGGCTAAGCACTGGCTGTAGCTCCCTGATGATGGTTCCTATGTGAACCGAAACGTGTTGGAGCGGCTTTTATAAGTTAATTGTTTTTTTAACAATTTAACGATTTTATATAATTGAGTGCATTAGTTGGACAATAAAGCATTTGACATCATTCATGCATGGTACAACCATAAAAAAAAGTAATTATTTTGCCCAGAGCTTTTTCGAATGGCAGATACTAGAAATGAGTGATTAGATGTGTCAGTGATTTTTCAGCGACAAAATATCATGATGTTAAACTCGCAAGCACGCGACGAGCGTTGGTCTGCCCGACCATTAGAACAGTTTAAACCAACCGCTGTATGTGTTATGTGTCGAGTGTAGTGATTATGAAATGTAACAGGGGTGCAACTAGTGATTGTGTGTACATAACAGTTGTAGTAACGTACAGTGAGGGTGGAAATATAACATAATTTGAATTACAGATACTCACAAAAAATAGGAGGCATTAATTTTGTACCGACCTTCGTAGTATTGGTGAAATTCACACATAATTAAAATTTAAATGTATTTAATATTTTGTTCAAAATCTGAAAGGGCGAGAACCCATGGTAAGCTACATAATAAATGTATATTATAGAACCTGAGTGTAAACAGGTAAAATGGACTGAATTAGTTCAGTACACAGCCCAGTGGCAGGGTTTTATAAAAATGGTGATGACTCATTAGGTTAACTAAGCGCAGGAATTTTTTTTTTAATCAGTGAGTAACTGCAACATCATAAGGAAGATTCTGTACCATGAAATTATTTTGTTACCAGGTTTAGAGCAAAGTGACAGTCGAAACACTCAATTATTATACCAACTAATGCACTTACATAAAATTTATACATTAAAACACTAAAACTGCTCCAACACATTAAAAGCCACAAATGTGGCTTTTAATGTGACTTTAGCAAGGCAAATAAATACAGCTCCCTGATGATGGTCTTAGGACCGAAACATGTTGGAGCAGTTTTAGTGTTTTAATGTATAAATTTTATGTAAGTGCATTAGTTGGTGTATTAATTGTGTGACTCGACAACGTGCACGGTGTAACAATGAAAATAAAAAAAAATGACAGTCTAAAATTGACATGATATTACACATTAAAGAGCTTCTCTGTTATTTCAGCATCCACATGGGGAGGCAGAAGTAATGTTTGAAACATAATGATTGCAACTTACATGTCCATTCTTCAGATATCATTATGTTTCTCTCATCATACAGGATGCAAGTCAATGTACCATTCACTTACTCTGACTTACCCATCGGTGTTGCTATGCCATAACCTTTGGAATCCAAAAGACCACCGATTTGAGTCAGATTGCAGTCTCTCTGTACTATATAATCCAACATTGTCGACTCCATCAGAAATGCATAGTTGCCTTCCAGAACCCTCTGTATTCCTTCCTCATAAGTGGAGACAAATACTGAAGGTTTTTTATTCTCCATGAATCTCCACATCTTCTTGTATGTCTCTATCATAGAGTCCTGTAAGTACCAGAAGAGAAAACAACAGAAATTACTTTGGTGTGTTTATGTTCAGTGACGTAGCTACGCGCTTTGGGGGCCCCCAATCACGAAGGATCTCCCATAACAGAAATAATTAAGTCTAAAACATCACAATCATTAACTGCATTTTCATCTATTTGGTTCAATAATATAAAATCTGTTGAGCGAAGAAAATCAAAAGCATTCAATTAGAATATTATATTTGCTGCTCATTTTGCCTCTCTGTGGACGTCACTTTTTGGGGTGAGCGCAACACTTGTCCCTTCTCCTCTTCAATGCAACTCGTTTGTTTGCTGGAACTGGAATTGCACAGGCATCAAATCGATTGTCTGTGAACTGGACTACCAGGTTTCAGTTTTCAGCAATAATAATGACTACTGGAAGAATAACTGGTAAGGATAAGTAGTCAAACACAACTATGTCAATTAAGATGTTTTAGTGACTATACTAGACAACTACATGTTTCGGTCCCTACTGGCCATCTTCAGGTTGTCTTCAAGAGAACTTAAAGTCCTACTATACAGTATATATTGTGCATGCACGTGATGGAGAGATCTCTACATCCGGACTTTGTTGCGTAATAAGTAACTTTTGTGTTGAATGCAGTGGTATGCTCTGGCTACAGGCATGATAAGATCTCGTGGCTAGTATCAAGTTTTGAAGTTTCTTGGTGCGCTGGTATAATCATTAAAACATCTTCATTGGCATAGTTGTGTTTGACTACATATCCTTTCCAGTTTTCACACACACAACGGGGATGACACACTTCCAAGTTACTGCAATAACATTTCGGTCCCATAACCTGATACTATGTGAAGTCCAGCCACTATTTGCAATTCCCATGCTAATGCTTTGATATCTTTTGATATACAGCTTTGATTTACAATTTTCGTCAGGGTACCGTGTCACCATTCCAGATTTGGTCCAAAGCTATCTATTTTTGTGCTACCTATTACTGAGAATAATATATTTATAGATCCTGTGTGAACACACAACACTTTCTGAGGTCTAGAAGCAAACAATTCCAGTGCTGTTATCTGATCAGTACTGCAAATACCTACCTGCCATATGAGATCCAACGTTTTTGTCAATTTATGTGACAGAACACAAATATTATGTACAATTCTGTGCCACTACCTGACAACTATTTGACAGACTGTATGCTTTACAAGATATGAGATAATTTTATAACATTTCAGATCTGGCCAGTATTTATTAACTTCTCCTTGGGTAAATACCCAGCTTGCATTTGAGATCCAGTCTGTATTGACAAATACCATTCTACTGCCTATTTTCATTAGATATACGTCCATACATACATATTCTTAGCTAGTCCTGAGACCTGATGAATACATACAGTTTTTGTGCTCATGTCCAGTTGCACTTTGAGCTTAAATACGGGCTTGTATTGAAGCCCTAGTATTTTATCAGATATTTATGGCATGTCTTTCAAAAGAAAGAAAAAGTATGACCAAAATAAAGAATAAATTTTAAGTTTAAACAGAGGTGTGTTTTGTAAGGCTTACCCTGAAGAATGTCATAGTCGATCCACTCTCCAGAGTTCCATATGAAATTTCAGTTTGTCCTGCCAAGTCTTCAGCATTCTCAATGGGAGTAATCATCCTTTCTACTGTAAGGAAGGCTGCCAGGTTTGCCGTGTAGGATGAAATGATGATGAGAGTAAAGAACCACCAGATGCCACCAACAATGCGTGTAGAGGTGGCCTAGTGAGGTTATATCAGCTGTTTCTTTATCAATATTAAAATAAGTTAATTGTAAATATTTATGATGTTCAGAGTGTCTTCACTTTTTGTATACTAACTAAACTGAGGAAAAACTCGGATATTTTCAAAAGCAGATTATTAATGACACACCTAATATTAAAATCGCCAGTTCCATCTGTCACATTAATATGACTTCATATGTAGAGGAAAATACTATCTGATAAACATTCTAAATTTGAATCTTATTGTAGCACCGTGCATTTTTGTAGAATCACTTCAATTTATCAATCAACAAATGCACATATAATTTCACATAAAACACTTTTCAAACACTTTAAAACACTCCGACATGTTTCGATCTTGTCAGGTCATCATCAGGGAGCTTAGTTCCTTGCTAAAGTTATATTATAGTATTCACAATTCAATTGGTATTTGCAAACGAGGTGTTCTGGCAGCATATCATGTTGTGTAGGAATGTGTTCTGGAGCAGTGCGTCTTATAAGACGCACACCTAGCCACTGCTCCACAACACATTCCTACACAACATGATATGCTGCCAGAACACCTCGTTTGCAAATACCAATTGAATTGTGAATACTATAATATAACTTTAGCAAGGAACTAAGCTCCCTGATGATGATCTGACAAGATCAAAACATGTCGGAGTGTTTTAAAGTGTTTTATGTGAAATTATACGTGCATCGTTGGTTGATAAATTGAAGTGATTCTAAATTTGATTTTATTTTGCCAGTGTTACTCAACATATTGTGTGTTGGGGAGAGAAAAATGCTTCCTTCCCTACAGCACATTTTGAAGAATAAAAACACCTTCAATTTTAACACATTTAAATGCCATCCGTTCATTTTAATTTATATCCACTGAATTCTTAGTCTGAAAAAAGTTGAAAACACAAAAACCCCCATCCCTTCATTTTGATTTATATCTACTGTCTTAGTCCGAAAAATACTTAAAAACGAGAAGAAAAATTAAACTGCATATTTGATACAAACTATTGCTACCTCTTTTCCTTAAATGAAGGTTTAACCTACAATACATAAATCTATGTACCTCTTAGGTGTTATGTATGTGCAGACATGTGCATGTAACAAGGAATGCTTTTTGGTGCAGAACATGCTATCACATCTTTAACCCCCAGAATCCCCTGTGAGAATTAAATGAAATGGGAAATTTTTTTGACAAATATTTTCAGATATATGAGCCATGGGAGAGCCTTGGCAAGAAAATGATAAGGTAAAGTCCTCCATGGGCTTAATTCCGCACTAAACCTTGAAGATGTACTGGGAAGTGGGAGTTCAGTTCCACGTATTCTCTTTCTCAGCACTAGATGGAGGAGGGATTTTTGTTACGAACTGATGAAGATATTTCGGTCTAAAAGCTAGTTAGTAGTAGGAGGCTGGAGAAAACTGCCTAACGGGGAGTTTTATGATTTTTACTCAACAAATATTTGTTATGTAGTTAATCAAATCAAGCACGAAGAAATGGGTGGAGCTTATGGCACATAGGGGAAGAACAGCAATTTATACAGTTTTTAACAGGAAGATATGAAGATAAGAGACCACTGTAAGACCTAGGCGCAAATCGATGTTACTTTTATAGTAGATCCTAAACTCGTATGATGGGAGGACGTGGACTGGTTTCATCTTGCTTAGAATAGGAAAGATTAGCAGTATCTTTCAGACATGGTAATAAACCTTAGGTTTCTATACAATGCAGGGATTTTTTTTTAAATAGCGAGGAATTATTTTCGCAAAAATTTCTTTACTCCGTGGAATTAGCTGGCAAACCCAGTGGTCTTATTTACTGCAAAGAAGCGGTCTTCTTTTTAGGTTCATCCTGTTTGTGTACAAAGAACAAATAATTTAATAGCAAGATATTACACTACTGAATATGGATATCATATGCAAACTGCATAAACAGAATCCCATTTTATTAGACAACTGTTTATCGTTTTCTACTGCTACTCCACTGTGTATGTGAGTGGTAAACTGAGTGGGTTATACTAATACCGTAATATAGCCAACAGGAAGTTGCAACTGATAGTTGACAAATAAATGAATGACCCTATAGCATAAAACAAAATAAACTTATGTAATGCCTAAAGTATGATGCAAAATGTAACCAATATCTAACTGGGAGTACCTACATCATGGCAATTTATTATTAAAAAATACTGTAAATTTGGAAGGAACAAATTACAACATCTTGGTCCTCTACTTATTCTTACAAACCTGAAGCTTTTTAACATATATATCTGGGAGGGAATCTGTTTCCTAGGATCCTCTCTAAAGACTCTAGGATGACATGAAAATATTTCCTTTTCCACATCATTTATTGAAATTTGAAATATATGTCACATAATAACGAACAATCATAAAAAACTGGAGTTCCAATAGCAATTTTGTGCAATAACAGCTTCGCGGGTGGTCGCATGCATCAATCTAGGGAGGGGTGTGCTAAAACCAGTCTGCACCAGGATGGCTCAATTGGTTCCTAAAAATTCGAAACGTGAAGAAAAGTACTCTGGGGGCAAGCCTGTCCTGACTGGATACAAAGCAAGTGCACACACAAAAGCACATACACACAGCAGCAGCAACAACAACAACAACAACAGAAAAAACAAACGCCTTTGTACTAATCTGGAAAAGTAGGTTCATAGAAGGTTGGTAATTGACAATTTAACGTGTGAATAGGTAGAGCACATATACCGATACATACTTCTCTTATTTCACGGTGATATGGTTGAATGCCCAAAAAGTCTTAAATTAGAACAATATTTTGATAAGACATGATTCTTTGCAAATTAATCGCCCTAAAGTGATACTGTATATAACAGGCAGAATCAGTTCGTCCACTGAACCACATTTTCCAGCCCACAAACCTAAATAAATAAAGTCATTTAAATGCTTATTTGTTATAATTAAATTTTTCGTAATAATACATTTCAAAGGTCTATACTTCTTGTGGTTAGTAAACAGCTTAAAATAGACCTCAGCTCTTACAAAAATTGTAAATAAAAGATCGTTCCAACAAATAAAGTGGGACTAATACAGAAAACAGACTTAATTGCATTGTTTACAATAAAGAGCAGAAAGTGTAATTTACGTTTAATTCCTCCAATAAGGTTTTACAAGTAACCCTTTGCAGACCTTTCTTAAAATAAGCACCCTTCGCAATACACAATCACTGTCTAAGACACTCAACAAAGAAAATGATGCATGACAATGAGAATAAAATTATGGACAGTGCAGTGAAAATAGTTGTCACCTTTGCATGCATGGTAATTAAAAAAAGGACAGAAATGGATGCATTTAATATAATATCACAGAAACGAACTAAGAGATGGTGAAGTACCCTGATTATGAAAGAAGAATGTTCTGATAAAAGGCAAAGTAACAGGTGCTTATTTTAACAAAGACATGCAACATCACAAGAGGGTTCAACATTCATTCGTATTAAAACCACAAACTTACCTCTGTAGAGATTAAAGGAAAATGCAAAGATGAAGAACAGACAACGATTATGTGGATATGAAAGGCAAAGTTGAAACTGTGGTGCTATATGTCGGCCAATGAAAAGAGAGAGACTTCAAATCTATCTTTGTGCGGAATATCCTGGTGTGTTAGGTACACTGGTAAATGAAGACGGCAGTCAAAATGGCTTATATGTATTAGTTGTATTGGTATCGTTAGCTACATATTTCGGCTCACTAAATGAACCGTTGCGGACCGGGTAGCTCAGTCGGTATAGCGATTGATTACGGGCTGAACGGTCCGGGATCGAATCCTGGTGGCGACGAGATTTTCCGCCCGTCCAGACCGGCCCTGGGACCCACCCAGACTCCTGTACAATGGATACCGGGTCTTTCCCGGGGGGCGGGGTAAAGTGCGGCAGGGGCGTGCTGCTGACCACTCACCCCCTTCTAATGCCTTGGTCATAGAAGAGTAGAGCTATACCTCTACCCACCCTCTGGGCCACACCGGGCCTATAACGGGATCACTTTACCTTTTAAATGAACCATTAGCAAGTCGGTTACATTATATTTTGTAAAGTATCAAGGTCCCGTTCCTTTCTCCCGTTGTTATTACACAAAAAACTGCTGTGTACAAGTACTGGCCTTCTACACGTGCTACCTGTGATATGATAAACAGATAAAAATGGCAAAATAATAATAGTTGAATTATTATATAGCGATGAGTCGAAATAAAGAATATCCATTAAAGATTAACATACTAATGCTTTTCCAGATTCAATGAACGTGAACAAAAAAAAGGTATGATCTTTTAGAACACCCGAGACTCATTCAAAAAAAAAAACCAAGCCTCCGTGGATTAGTTGTATGTTATACAGTGTGTCCCACTCGCCACCGAACCCGTCATTTCTTTAATAATTCTAACACTGATTAAGATAATGCAACGAAATTTGAACAGGAGTACGTCCGTTGTATGAGAAATGAAGAGGAATGTGTCTGTGTAGTCCGCTTCAAATTTCGTTGCAATATCCTCATTAGTGGTAAAATTATTAAAGAAATGCCGGGTTCGGTAGCGAGTGGGACACACTGTATATTTATAATCTTAGTTCGGCTCTCTTCTAAATAATAATTCAACGATTGAATATCGCGATGTTTTAATCTCTCTTATCATATCAGTTACAAAATGTGGAATTGCGGTACTTAAGCAAAATATTTTTACGCAGTAACGGCGACAGAAAGATGGCGGCGGCGATGTTCATCAATTTAATTTCAGTGGTCTGTATGACAATTATTAATCAGGCCTGATGACAGATTCCTTGACCGAGCTAAAACATGTGGGCCTAACTGTTGGTATTAATAAAACTGTACCACTTACGAATTTGATGTTTGTCGGACCGTGCATCATTGTGATAACTGAAGAATAAAAATCAACTAGATATCACTTATTATTTTATTGTACTTCTTATAGGCTCAACATGTTTCGGGCACTATTACGCCCATCATCAGGAGCTCACGACTATAGTGTTGATTACCACATTGGTCGTTTTTACATTAACGCTATCCCTTCCATCTTTACCGAACGAAACGACCAATGTGGTAATCAACATCATAGTCGCGAGCTCCTGATGATGGGCTTAGTAGTGCCCGAAACATGTTGAGCCTATAAGAAGTACAATAAAATAATAAGTGGCTTCTAGTTGGTTTTTATTCTTCAGTGTACCACTTACGTTCTGCTACCGTAATCTTCATTTACATCTTCAGATCACAGGTAAATTTGCGCAAAAAAACTGTAGGAAAGTTACAATATGAAAATTTCTAATCATTCTCTATAGGTCTGCGCTCTTCAGGGACGTTGCGCGGCGTAGGTTGGTAACTGGTTAGCGATGTTTCAGGACAACGTAGCGGTCCTTCTGAAGATGGAACCGAAACATCGTCCTGAAACGTTCTAGCCACTTACATACCTTCGCATAACAGACAAATGAAGGCCTTCTACATCGCGGCTAAACCTCAAACTTTGTTACTGTACAAGTTTTTTTACTCATTGGCTGATACCTTCCACCACAGTTACATTGAATTTACTGACTGAGATATATCTTATAAACACACGACGTTGTGGGGGTTCGTAATACATGTGTCTCCAGTCAAAATAGAACCAGAGGCCCTTCAAATACTATACTTGAGTGGTAATTATCTCACTGCCCTTGTTCGACATCATCAAGTCTCCAGCATAAAGAAAACCAGTTATGCAGACTTGGGAGAAGAATCAGTTCACAGATCGTCACGTTAAAATATACATAATTCACACAATGGGCATCGTCTAACAATGCATTTTAACAAAGAAATTTTATAATGCTAACATCTGAAATTGTATGGAAAGCTATTTCTGATACTTCATGTTCGTAATATTGTAGTATTGGTTTCAAAACAAATTAAGTTCTGACTGGAAACATACATAAAGAGTGAAAATAAATTCGCATATAAGCACTCCATATGACACCTCTTTAAAAGTTAGTCGAAAAAGTTATACAACATGTCTTGAGACGTTCAGTTTTCGAAATACATGGCACCATCTTATGGGGTTATATTGTCACACTTCAGATGCAAAGAAACAAATCTCTTTCGATGCTGCTTGTATATAACTATTAATTTCGATTAAAGATGAGCTTTTAATGTCAAAATTCCAGATCCCTTCCTTAAAAGCACAAGTGAAGATTTTATTAATAATACTAGAATGTGAGAATTAATTTTCAAGTTCAGAATCTGTCAAATATTACCGTACTAATGATCAAGATTCCATTAACACACTTAACCAAAAGGAATATTGCATAACGCTTAACTGCTTATAAGTAAGTACTGTCTTTCAACTGCATTCAAAACTGATTATAAATAACAAGTTTTTCTCCACTAAAGAATTAAGTACATGGAAATAACACTTGTAAGGTCTGAAGTGTCTCAAAACATGGCATTACATTTATTTTGCATTTTAACAAACAGACGTCAATCAATCAGACAGATGATTGGATGACTATAACTTCCTTCCAGAAAAAAAAAACACATAATTCAGACTAATCTAATGCAAACTAAAACATAATTCTACTTTCATTACAAGGCAAGCAGTCATGTAATACATTTCAGCCATTACAAAGATGTAATATTGCACCACAGTGCAAATTGCAGTGTCTGTCTACAATTACGTATGATTACTCATAATGTGCAGTAGACAGTTTGGTTCATTATGTATTGTAGCATAAAATACACTCATGATGTACTTGTTATTTTTATACCACTTGAAGCACTATTCTTAGTAAATTCACAACTTGATTTATTGTCTTTTACACCATTAAGATCAAAAATATTTTTGAAGGAGAATCTTTCTCAGTTTTACCAATTACAAACATTATTAATGTCAGCAGAATTATTCACAAAAGGAAGGAGGCTTCAAATGCTCAGACGTGACAGGTTTTAAAATTTATTTTTAATTATTATAAAGGAAAATGGTGATAATAAACCCTATTTTGGGGAATATTTATGTAAACTTGGGAATGACGACTGGAATTTTCCGTGACCCAGCAAATTAATGTAACCAACTGTGAAACAAGAATGCACAGTGGGACTTCCTGTAAAGAGGCAATATACAATTGGATTTTCTGTAAGCTGGTAGTATACAGAGGGACTTCTTGTAAACAGGCAGTATACAATCTTCATAGTTGCACCGTGCATGTTGATAGAATTAAGTCCTTTATTTGTCCAACTAATGCACACAAATTATTATAAAATTGTTAAACAGTTAAAATCATTTAAAATTATAATATTTGCTCCAACATGTTTCGGTTTACATAAACCATCATCAGGGAGCTCTCAGCCTGTGCAACTATTATAATTTTAAATAATTTTAACTGTTTAACAATTTTATAGTAATTTGTGTGCATTATTTGGACAAATAAAGGACTTAAGGGAAATATACAATTGGACTTCCTGTAAGCTGGCAATATGCAGCAGGACTTCTTGTAAACCAGCAGTATGCTACACAATGGGACTTTCTGTTAACTAGCAGTACACATGGGATAATGTGTGAACTAGCAGCATACAGTGGACAGTTTGTGAACTAGCAACACACAATGGGATATTCCATGAACTAGCAACACACAATGGGATATTCCATGAACTAGCAACACACAGTGGAATACAAGCCATGCTACTATCAGAATAGACATGAAACTTAAGAACATATGGGTGCTTATTTTAATATAGAAGCTATATAGGAAGTTGGAAATAGCTTAAGAACACCATTATTTAATTCCTTATAAAGTGAACATACTCTATCGATTACCATTTTGAAATTATGATTTCGACAAGCAGCAATATGGACGGTATGACAAATAAACAGGATTATGTATATTAATTTTATTGCACAAAAATAATTATCATAAAAATTTTTAAAATTTAAGTTAAAATGTTACTTATGGAATAAAAGCTAAGGAGGGAACAGTTCTTAGTGCTGATACAACTAGAGCTAGAAGATGAAGTTGTCCCTTGTCAGCCCTATTCTTTCTTAACTTCAGCACTAAATGGAGGCGAGTAGTCAGCTACACAACCTGGCCGCTTAACCTCCGTGGAAAGAACAGCCAGTACCTACTGAACAGAAGTTGGGGTGGGCTCCACAGCAGGTCTGGTCTTTTCCAGAGAAGAGAAAATATCTTGCCCCTGCCAGAATAGAACCCTGGGTCATCCTGCTCACAGCCTAGTCACATTATGACTACATTTTATTAATGAATAAAATACAATAAATTACATAAATGTTAACACAATAATTCAGCTGTTATGACATCTGGATTTCAAAAAACGTTTTCCATTTTTGATCAGAGAAATTACTATATGTACCATTAATTTTTTGTTTTAACAGACAAGAATTACGTTTGCAAAATTAAGTATGCTGTATAAAATACACAAAAGCCATTCTATGTAAATAGAAGAATCCTGAAAAAAGTTGTCATTTATGGACAATTTGTGTAGCATTCATGTACTATAAGCACAAACTGTTATTCTTTCTGCTATGGGTGAAATATGTGTAATATTTTTAACAAAATATTACACAGCTGGAGGTTTTCACAACATTGCTGGTAAAGACTACAGTGTTTTGGCCCAAAATAAATGGGATTTTCAGTTTAATTTACTCAATTTAAACTGCGAAATGTCGTTTTAATAATATCGGTTTATTACGCCACTTGAAACATAAAGTCAGTGTCTCTCTCCCTACTCACAAGGGACAAACCACAAAATCCTATTCACATCTTGTTTCTTTGTAAAGCGTGCTGAATGCTTATTTCTTCTTAACACTAACACTGTAATTCCAACTTCCCATATAAGAGCAGAATTTGCAGGACATACGCAGTGGGTTGGAACTTCAGCAGTCCACTGTGTATGCATTAACACACTGCTTAGCTACTGGAGACAGGTTTTTGGCGCCTGTGATCTTGAATATGTGTGACACTAAATTGCGCTCTTAACATGTGAAGCTACAGACTGTTGTCATAAAAAATGGAAAGACTTTCAAACTGAAACAGCTATACTTACTGTAATTATTGTTGTTGTCATCATAATCACCACAATCACCATCATTTTTGTCGTCATTGTCATCATTGTTTCAGTCCTAATTTTAACGATGATAACAGAATAAACGTAGTAGTAGTAGTAGTAGTAGTAGTAGTAGTAGTAATAATAATAATAATAAGTGGTAGCCGTTGTAGAGGTAGTGGTAGAGGTAGTAATGTGTTCTTTTACTTTACAAGGAAAGGCAAAGGCCTAGCACATGAATGGCAGGATACTTGAATTATAACAAAAGTGTTTGCTTTAATTTTTGTATCTGATCTAATACCATAATGTTTATTAGCAAGATTTTCTATATTTCTGTATTACAGGAAACAGTTTTCCACGAAAATTAAAGTTGTAATTTGAGAGACTAAAATTTCTGATTGTTGCAATGACTGTCATCATATTTTTAAACACAGGGAAGTATATGCAACACAAGAATCTCTTCCTGGTTAATATTCATGATAAGGCTGTGTAGAGTTACAAATATTGTCATAACAATTTATGTGGCCCATATCTCTGCATTAAAGAATATTTATTACAGTGTAACAAACCAACAAATGCACATCGATAAAATATGTTTTCTTATATGTTACTATTCACTGACATGTTTGGGTCACTAAGCGAGTCATACAAGAATGCAAGCAACATACGAACAATTGCACAAAATGTATAACTGAGACTAATCTTAAGCGATCTCCACTACAGTACACACTTTTACTGAATTAACAGGACATGTATCAACTACATTCAAACATAAAGTAGCATATTAAACACTTTATTATCCAACTAATGCACAATTAAAATTATAAAATATTTAAAAGTGCTCCAACATGTTTCGGATCACAGAGGATCCATCATCAAGGAGCCTTGTACAGTGCCTGGCTAAAAATTACAAGAATGGCTCTATTGTGTCCATTGACATGGACAAGGTCGGTGATATGACAGCATATTCTAACTGTAATTAAATGAGGACAGTCTGTTTTAGAGACAAATTAGCAGCCAAAATAACATGAAATGGAAAGAAAATGGATATAATAAAGTATAACATAAAGTATAACATAGGACTTACTTAAATCAAAAGTTGGACACCCTGAATCAAAAACTCAATAAAAACTAGACACTCTGACCAAACAAAACACAATGGAGTAAGTCCTATGTTATATTTCGACATTTCATGACCATAAGGAGTGCTTAAAATATGTACTCTAACATCAGGTGGTTTTCAGGATATGTTTTGTGCAATTGTTTGTATATTTTTTGTATTCTTGTATGACACCCTAATGTTGGTCGCAGAAGCAACCTAAACACATGGGTGAATAGAAATACATGATACAACATATTTTGTCAATACGCATTTGCTGGTTTGTTACATAATATAAAACTGCCATAACACATTCTAAATATATGTTTTTAAAATTCTTGTAGAATAGAAAACAATTACCATATTAATGCCAGTTTTGCAAGTAAGACATCAAACTGGAAAAGACGTCTGTCAAAACCTTGTAGTTACATTTCATTTGCATTAAGTTACTAAAGTCATATTTGATGCATTCCATTGTGATATTTAAATTAATGCATAATTTACTGTAGTAAATGTGACCCAGCAACATTTGCATATTTTTTACCCCTGATGTTTTCTAGCTACAAGATTCAGCTTACTACACCATCATCAGGCTAGTAAATACATTTTAGTATGGATGTAATTAACTTACACTGCCAATTGTCTTGTAAAAAAACACGGCTTTTTAAGGTTTGTATCATTCTTAAACTGCTTAAAATGGAATGAAATATATGAAATGACTGAATTAAAAAATGCACCAGGGAAATAGCACAAATAAAATTAAATAAGCATACGGAGAAAAAGGATAGTCTAATGCAATGGCGTACCGGGGGTTTCAACCCACCCCCCACCCCCCAACCCCGAAATTCCGAAGGTCCTCTAAAATCGTGCCAAACTCAACCCGATTGTGAAAACTGTTAAAAATTGTTGAATTTAGGACGCCGACACCCCAAGATGTTCGGAAAAAAGGCAGTAAAATTCTAAAACTACCGCCGGTTCGCAATTGTTTTACATAAGCAATGACAAATAAATTGTTTGTCATCATAAATAGTCCTAAAGTACCAAAAACTAAGAAAATTTTATTATATGAAATGAAATTTCTTGTACCAAATTACAGCTGCCTCTAGAACCCCTGACTAAGGGGCTACCGCCCCCAGATCCCCTTTCTCTCTGTCCTCTGTCCTCAACTGAATTTGTTGAACCCCCCCCCCCCCGAACAAAATTCCTGGGTACGCCACTGTTCTAATGTGTGCTGCACTCTGATAACAAAATATTAGAGACTGGTTGTACCCATGTGCATAATTTGCAAGTAGACACAGTCAAATATGTAATTAAAAAAACTGCATAATCTTAAACCTAATAAACATTATACACTTTACTTTCTAATGCTTGATACTGGGTAATTTCATTTGGAGCTCAGCAGCAATTTGTAAATAAGAAATGGTTCCTGCTACATTTCAATAAGAAATAACACATTTAAATTGACAGCCCTGTCTCAAGTAGTGGCCATCTACTTGAAGTGTGTTAACTTCCCTTGAGGCTCTACTGTCACTTTTTAATGCGAGATTTTTTTGTTAAAAGAACAATATTTTGAGAAGGAATTATTAAAGTCAAAGGAAACTGCCATCAATGCCAAATCATAAATTTTCTAAAACTGTTTACCTTAAAAGATCAGTTTGGTGGTTCAGTAGAGCTTATCACACACAAACCTTACAATATTTCGTGATATTAAAAATTTACAAATGACATTTTGAGAAAATCTATTCCATTCTGCAGTATTAAATGCTAGTAGGGTGATACACAAATAAAACAATAATGAGGTGTATGAGTAGTGCATATCTTTCGTAAGACTGAATGGTAAAATTATTCATAAAATAATTTTATTTTACTTATTTTACATACTTCACTTTAGTTGCAACATACTACAAGTACATGCACAAATGGGATCGCTAGTTATGACAAGGTTATTGGCAATGTTATATGCTTATATAAATGAATTTTCTAGCCTGATTATGACGTTATATGTCAAAACATGTACATGGAGATTTGTTTTTAACAAAATAAACATACAGGGTGTGCAAACCATGTGAAAGGTATGACACATAAAGTTCCTAAATTATTTTGTGGTTTTAATTTCATTCAATGCAGTTATAGTGTTGATAATTATTTATAATTTTTTGAATTTGTAGTTATGCTTAGAAGAAAATGACCATCAAAATTTTCCTCCTTTGGTTTAAAAATCTTTCTTATATATTTAAGGGAATTCCAGTTTTGTAAAATCCAGTCAACACCTGCCAAGAATCAAAACCAGTGTCTCTAAACTAAAAACCTGCAACAATATGGGCATGAAATCTACAGTCTTCGACCTTGTATTAAAGTACATGAATAGTATCAGAATGCACAGGGATGTTTCAGTTTTGAAGCACATATATCATACTTCATATTTATTATGCAGACACACTCTCAAGATCAGCAGTCAACCACAAATCTATCTCATGAGCCTTGCAGAATGCAGGGGGTTACGTGTACTACCTTTGGGTTGAGGTCTGATCCCTGTTGCATGAGAGTGCCAATGGTGAACCAGAAGCTGTTGGCCAGTGAGAACTGATTTTCCACTAGATAGTTCTCAACATCACAGGGATGTGGATTGTGCCATTCATATGGTGAGAATCGTGCCACAATGAACATTGTGATGGAGACTAGAACATAGGCTGCCAACACATACAGCCAGATGTCGACTGCCAGTGGATTCATGAAGCTGAACAGACGCGTTGGTTGACTGGTTGGAACCTGCAGATTGTCTCTCTAAGTTAGAAATTGGGCCTTTACTCAATCCGATTCAGATTTGGATACCAGATTTCTTATCAAACCAATGGGAAGAGAACACATGTGATAAAGCAAGAAGTTCAACTTCATGTCAAACAGTGTACAAACATCTCTTTTGGGCTGTATGAACTGTAAAAGGCAAGTCATTGAGGATTTATTGATTCCTGGGTCATGATGCAATGTTTTGTCACCTGCAAACTGTGGTATGACATCAAATGGCAGGATAATTTTGGTGATAGGTTGGAAGGATCGTGCAAAGATTCCACCATAGACCTTAACCTGCACTTTCTTTTTGTGACTGAAGAACACCAAGTTGGGGTATCTTATCTCAATATAATGAAGTTTGTTTCAAGGGCAACATACTTCCACATACTGGAGGAAGCTGAGGATAAACTATTTGGAGCTGATGATAAAACTACAAGAGTTGAAAAACATACAACAAAACCTTAGTAAAATAAAATAAAAATTAAGTTCATAGACATTTTGAAAAGATTTAGAGTATCAGAGTAAACGTTTGAGGGCTCAACAATGCATATATGAGTAAAAATATATGGACAAGCTATCTATTAGGAAATGAGGGACACTCCTATTTTAAATCTCCCAGCATTTTGAGTGTCCATGATTAATCAAAGGCAGGCTATGTCAGAGGGTTCACTGCTGTGCTGACCTGCAGTGACCTGGGTTGGGTCCCCAGCCAGACTTTTGGATTTGTGGTGGAGAAAGCAGCACTGGGACAAGTTTCACTTCCAGTACTTCAGTTTCCCTGTCAGTATAATTCCACCACTGTTCAACATTTATATTTCAGTCATCTGATACCGACTATATAATCTTAGCAGTTGACATTGTTGTTATTAATAGAGACATGTAAATATCAAAGGATATGCAAAAAGGATAACTGGAAAGGAAGCAAAAATTATTAAGAGGATACAGAAGACAGAGCAAAAAGTAAAATTTCAGTTCTACATATCAAGATGCAAAAAAAAAATGAATTACAGATTTAAGTTCCAATGGCCCAAATATACAATTAAAAGTAATAAAACTAACATAACTACACCAAACGACATAGCCCAGAGACAGTCACTCCTTTTTCGTATTGAAAGGTCACAGCAATGAATGTCATTCTGCTGGCAGGCTACTCGACTCCAGAACTCTGTGGTGTTCTTCAGTTCACTTAAGTATATGCTGGTATAGACAAATATATACTTCCATGCTATTTTTAATTCTGTGTTATTAATCATGCAGTTAAACAGTGCCATTAAATATGTGCACAAAATAAACAACAAATTACGTGGGCTGAAAACAAAAAAATTAATTATGACATGGACAGGAAGAAGATAGCACATGACCTTGGACGTTTGAAAGAGCATCTGCAAAATAAGGTGGGCTTCATACATAGGATTTGGTACAAGGTGGAAGAAAGAGATTATAATACACAGTGGGCCAAAACATACTCCATAAAGTCAATGAAATATTACAAGAAGGCATAAATTCGCAATGACATGAAAATACACAATACAAGAAGGCACCTCAAATCTACAAACAATTGCCTGAAATGAACCCTCTTGTTTATTCTGCAGATGCCCAACCATAGTCTCATTATTTCCATATTTAAAACAACCAGCTTCTTGCAGCCTTTGTGTTGAGTTGCTGCAGCTCACAGAGAACTGCAGGCATCGGCAGTTCACACACCACATCTTTCTCGAATCTAAATGTGTCAGATCTGCGGAATGCATGGGCCATGTTCAGAGTACTGCATGATCAATCCATTTGCCAGGAAGAATTGCATTGATACAGACTACGACTTCTACGTGGAAATATTGCGGTGCATTTTGTTGTTAAAGCATCCAGTAGCTGTGGCATTATGTAATTTTACAACATCACAGAAGCCAGTAAATCCAGACGTGATGCGGCAAATGCACGAAAAATTGGACGATCGTTGGGATGTCTGCAAGGTAACCAAGTGAACTCATATCCAAGACCGGTACATAAAGCATCACAGTTGCCATGCATATTTGGCTTACCCTGTACTGAGGAATACATTTTTCAAAACATACCACGAAAATTATAAATCGCGGGGAATGAAAGCCCAATTCCTGTCAGAAAAAGAATGTTGCCTTAAAGACAAGCAGGTTTCTGATTCTGATAGGATAAGGACCCTGTGGGCTACCTTTGGGTTGACGCCGGAACCCTGCCGTAGTAAGGTGCCAGTGATGAACCAGAAACTGTTGGCAAGTGAGAACTGGTTGACGAGATAGTCTGGTCTGGGAATCCATGGGCGTGGGTTTCGCCACTCGTAAGGGGAGAAGCGTGCCAGGGCGAACAGAGTGAAACAGGCGAGAGAAAAAGCAGTCAGCACCAACAGCCAGGTATCAAGTCCCAGCGGGTCCATAAAGGTGAAGAACGTCGACTCCTTGTCTGTTGGCACCTGCACTCACCCATCATCTCAATACTTACCAAATTGCAACACTCCGAGTTAAAAACCAAGAGACATGCAGCACTAAGAAGCTTGTATTATCTTAGCACATTATGTAGGTGTCTACATTTCAAAATACTGATAATGTAAGTAACATCAACTAAGTACTCTCACAGGATTCTTTAACTGTAATTATTCAAATATCCTGCATTGAATTCATCACAACATACAGAATGTACGTCAAAGTAAACCGCCAACCCTGCACTCATCCAACGGAACAACTATGTCACAACACCTCAAAATTTCATGGTAATATCTCCCAAACTTTACGTATTGCGGAAACATTTTGATATGAAAAAATTTATGGATCCCCACAACACAAAATTCAACAATCCAAAAATGAAACGCGATGGCATAACTTACAATATTGCATTTTCCTTGTTTATAATTCCAATATTTATTGTTCAACTAACAAAATACACAACATCAGGTAATAAGAACATAAGAATTAATTTTCCACCTTTACTCTGACGCGATTCTGTTCCTTTAGAACCACTATGAAGGGAATACAAATAAATATAAATAAGATGTGACGCTTGAATAAAGAGAGACCAACTTGATGTCACTTGCTTTTTTATATCATTATTTAATGCTCAACATGCTTCGGATGTTAATACATCCATCCTCAGCAGATAGCGACTTATTTGATGAGTTATTTCATGGGTTGTATTGTTCTGGTTCGATGTGTGTATCCGGAAGCCTGCATCCGGATACCACACCACCCCAGCCAAACCACAATATAACACCAACACACATCGAACCAGAGCAATACAACCCATGAAATAACTCATCAAATAAGTCGCAAGCTCCTGAGGATGGATGTATTAACATCCGAAACATGTAGAGCATTAAATAATGAAATAAAGAAGCAAGTGACATCAAGTTGGTCTCTCTGTATTCAGCTATCAAGATGACGCACGGTCCAATAAACATAAGATGTGACGCCTTTATGTGCGTTTCTAAGGCCAGTTTTAGTAAATATACATTAAGTCTTTTCCAGAAAATATAACAAAAAAAAAAGGCACCGTCTTCTCTCGTTTGTATGTTCCGTGTGCATGAATAAGTAAAGGAAAGAGAACATCAAACAATGAAACATGTATTCCTCTAAGGCAGTACCCAATTAAAAGTGAAAGCAAAACCTACACGTAAATTTAACGACTGTTTGTACACATCCTTTTTATCGACACCCACTTTTAAATTCACCATTGCACCTCCAAACTACAGGCTAGAATAATCTAGTGGCTCTGTCTTTAAATATTCGTAGGTGTACATAAACTCTGCATGCCTGGGTATGACAACGTCTTCTGCAGTCCATAACTTTCGGGACAAATGTAGTTTTCCTTCACTTCCTTTTACGTTACATATTATACAGAGTTATTCGAAATGATTGTCGGGGATTTAGCAACTTGTCATACACAATACACTTGAGACAGAAGTATATGTACTTTTTATTTAATAGAACAACACTCCAAGTTTTTGTTACATACCTTACAGGTGCTCTATATGTGCACCCTTTGTGATTCTACAAACATCAACACGATAATGGAGTTCGTTCCAAACAGTCTGTAGCATGTCAGCGGTGATGGTTTCAATGGCGGTTCTGATTCGTACCTTCAGTTTCGGGATACTTGCATGAAGAGGAGGAACATAAACCTGATCCTTGACGTAACCCCACAGAAAGAAATCACAGGGGGTTGCATCTGGAGAACGAGTGGCAAGCTGTTAAAACCCCGACAATCATTTCGAATAACCCTGTACATATATGACAGCAGCTCAATATGTTGTACATCGTACTAATATTACTCACGTTGTGAATTTGGCAATCAGCCGTTCCCCTCCTCCGGATAAAATTTAAGCGATGACTTACTTGGTTAATTCTACTCAAGGCCTATCAACACACTGTTCCTTTAGGCAAAGGAGAGGGTTGCTTCAAAGAACACGACAATTTTGCGTTACCTTAAACAGGATACTGATGCCAAGGTTCATGAAAGGCTTCGTGAAGTCTATCACACTCTCCCGGGCGTAGTTGATTGTCATGGAACCCACTGCTAGGTCGGCTTTCTGTAAAACAGAAGAACGCATGTGGGTGGGCGTCAGAACAAGTGACATTCAGCAAGCATATAACACTTTAGCATATAATAATATAAACAGCCAACTAGATGCAACAATAACAAATTTTTATCGATAATTACAATCAGCACAACATGTTGAGCTGAGCTTCGTATGTCACTTATCGTAGAATGATTGATTTGTAGTTTATCTAAGGGCACTAACACTAACGTACGCGAGTGGGGACAAATATCTGGATAATAATCAATAATGATATGTAAGCTGCGAAAAAGGAAGCCACCTTGGCCTAATTGGATGCCTCACTCAACCATTTTCCTCGATGGACTACCAAACGTAACAAGATGTAGGTCAGGATAGGCAGTACGTCGACAGAAATTCGAACCGCTTAAGAAAACAGTAATACCACCACCATCACCACCTACAACAGAAGACATAATCATGAAGCTGGTGATAATGATAATAATTATAAAAGTGTTCCCGTTACAGGCCCAGTGTGGCCCAGAGGGTGGGTAGGGGTCTAGCTCTACTCTTCCATGACCGCGGCACTAGAAGCGGGTGAGTGGTCAGCAGCTAGATGGTGGTATTTATTAGCAAAGTAAATAACTACATGTTTCGGCCTAAAGCGGCCATCTTCAGGTTATCACAATTACAATTTTGCTCAAAGAGTGTCATATATATATATATATATCAATATAGACATATATAGACATATATATATATGACACTCTTTGAGCAAAATTGTAATTGTGATAACCTGAAGATGGCCGCTTTAGGCCGAAACATGTAGTTATTTACTTTGCTAATAAATACCATCATCTAGCATACAATTAT
>Ga0131853_10000852_pt1 | contig 54753 bp, 39 predicted proteins | sample TergutLab28metaG_FD_92764 | JGI IMG/M metagenome (GOLD analysis project Ga0131853, IMG submission 92764) | Labiotermes labralis P1 segment gut microbial communities from Petit-Saut dam, French Guiana - Lab288 P1 (version 2) (version 2) | ecosystem: Host-associated > Arthropoda: Insects >...
GGCGGTTGTTCCCGCAGTTCTTGATGGCGGTGCAGTTGCGGTAGACGCAGATGATGCAGGCAACGTCACCCAACCGGAAGCCGATGAGGACGAAGAGATTGCAGATTCAGCTCGTGAGTTCCATCTTGCGTACATGCTCGGCAACACTGCCGGTGAGTTCGAGCCATCAGCGAACATCACCCGTGCGCAGGTAGCTGCGATTCTGGCCCGTACGATGCTAGAAGACTTCACGGCAGATGCGTTGCCGGAAGACATGGACAGCTTTGATGCCTTCAGCGATGTGGCTTCTAGCAACTGGTTCTACTACTACGTAGCATGGGCGTACAACGCAGGCTTGGTAGAAGGAGACGGCCGCGGGAACTTCCTGCCCAATGACCCGATCACTCGCGAGCAATTGGCAGCGATGCTGGCCCGTACGGGCGCATACGCAGCAGAAGCCGGAGAGATGCCGTTCTTGGATGTAGACGCCATCAGCGGCTGGGCTGCGCACTTGGTGTACACGACCTTCACCGAAGGCTGGATGGTCGGTGACACCCAAGGCGACTTCCGCCCCCGCGCCAACATTTCTCGTGCGGAGGTAGCGACAGCAGTGAACCGTATCCTAGGCCGCATCGACAGCCGCGCCGCACTGGAGGCGTTGGAAGAGTTAGACATAGCCGACGCGCGGAACTTCCCGGATGTGACAGACGATGCATGGTACTTTGCGTCCGTGCTAGGTGCTACCAATGACCACTATTTGACTAGGGGTGGTGAGAGCGTTAGTGGGAAGGCGATTGTGGGGTAGTAGGCTCGCCGACACCTGTTATAGACTACAAAAAGGAGCAGGGTTCATGGCAAGCATTGCATTAAAGAATATCTACAAGGTATACCCTGGCGATGTTACGGCAGTTCACGATTTTAACCTTGAAATAGAGGATAAGGAGTTCGTTATCCTAGTCGGGCCGTCCGGTTGCGGGAAATCCACCACACTGCGTATGATTGCGGGCTTGGAGGAGATTACAAAGGGCGAACTCTACATCGGAGACCGACTGGTCAATGATGTAGAGCCGAAAAACCGGGACATCGCCATGGTATTCCAGAACTACGCCCTGTACCCGCATATGAGCGTGTATAAAAATATGGCCTTCGGTCTCAAATTGCGAAAAATGCCGAAAGAACAGATTGACCAGAAGGTCAAAGAGGCGGCGAAGATTCTGGATATTGAGCACCTATTGCAACGGAAGCCGAAAGCACTCTCTGGTGGTCAGCGGCAACGTGTGGCACTTGGGCGTGCCATGGTGCGCAACCCTGCGGTATTTCTCTTGGACGAGCCGCTGTCGAACTTAGATGCGAAGCTCCGCACCTCAATGCGGACAGAGTTGGCAAAGCTCCATAAGCGGCTTCAGACAACCTTTGTCTATGTGACCCACGATCAGGTGGAGGCCATGACAATGGGGGACAGGATCGTTGTTATGCATGACGGGTTCATCCAGCAGGCGGACACACCGCAGAATCTCTATGACAGTCCTTGTAACTTGTTCGTGGCGGGCTTCATCGGCACACCGCCGATGAACTTCATGGATGGCGAAGTGGTCAAGGTAGACGATAAATATGTTGTACGGGTGGGTGATTCAGATTTGCCGCTGTTACCCAGTCGGTTTGCGCCTGAGAAACTCACCGCATATGAGGGCAAGCCTGTGGTTGTCGGGGTTAGGCCGGAGAACTTACACCTTGAGCCTGTGTACATGAACCAGCCGACCACGGGTGTGATTACTGTCAGCGTAGACCTTGCTGAGTTGATGGGCTCTGAGATTTACGTCTACGCCACATATGGCGCACGTAATATCATCGCAAAAGTGCCGCCGCACACAAAGATTGAGACCGGTGAGCAGATGCAAATTGCGGTGGATTGCAATAAGCTACACTTGTTTGATAAAGAGACAGAAAGAACAATTGCAAATTAAAAGGGAATCTATTAAAAAGGGGAGATTTTTATGAACTTAGACGTGCTGAAAGCTCAATTCATTGCACAGTACGGACCGGGTGAGTGTGAACTTTTTCATGCGCCGGGCCGGGTGAATTTAATTGGGGAACATACAGATTATAACGGAGGCTATGTGTTGCCTGCGGCTCTGAGCCTTGGTACATATGGTGCGGTACGTAAACGGCAGGACAGGCAGCTTCGTTTTGCGTCTACGAAATTTGGCAGTGTGCCTGTGGAACTCAGTTTAGACGCTGTTATCTATAACCGCGAACATGAGTGGGTGAACAGTCTGCTGGGTATTGTGGACGAGTTTTTAAAGCTTGGGGCGGAACTTTCTGGCATAGATGTGCTGTTAGTCGGTGACCTACCCGCCAGTGCGGGGCTGTCCTCTTCTGCCAGCGTTTCGCTTTTGATGGGCGTGATGCTAAACGAGTTGTTTTCCTGTCAGCAACCCATGGTGGAACTGGTGAAACTTGCTCAACGGGCAGAAAACCAATTTGTTGGTGTAAACTGCGGGATTATGGATCAATTTTCCATCGGTATGGGTAAAAAGGACAAGGCAATGCTTTTAGATTGCAGAACACTAGACTACCGCTACATCCCCATTGTGCTACAGACGCACAGCTTGGTCATCAGCAACACAAACAGCTCCCGCAGACTAGCAGACTCTGAGTACAACGAGCGACGTGCAAAGTGTGAAGCCGTTGCGCACCTGTTAGGCGTAGAGTTTCTCTGCGACCTCACAGTAGAAAAGTTCGAGGCAGAGGCGCATCGCATTACCGATCCAACGACCCTAAAACGCGTCCAGCATGTAATTTATGAAAACCAAAGGACGATTGAGGCGGCCCAATACCTCGAGCAAGGGGAGTTGATCGCCTTTGGACGGCTGATGAATGACTCACACATATCCCTGCGGGATCTGTATGAAGTGACAGGCCCTGCTTTGGATGCGCTTGTGGAGGCGGCTTGGGCGCAAGAGGGTGTCTTGGGCTCACGTATGACGGGTGCGGGCTTTGGCGGTTGTACGGTGAGTTTGGTGGAAAATGCGCATATTGAGACGTTTATTGAGCGAGTTGGACAGCAATATCAAGAGAAAACGGGCTTGGAAGCGTCGTTTTACATTGCAAACATCGGCGATGGTGCCAGAAGGGTAGAGTGATTATGAGGATATTAGCCTGTGACGGGGGCGGGTATGCGACATGATAGCCTATGAAATTGAACGGTTGCTCACCTTTGGGTGCAGAACCGGGCTCATGGAGGAAGAAGACGTAATTCCTGTCCGCAACGCACTGTTGGACTTGTTCGGCGTAGTAGAACCTTGCCCGGATGAGGTCGCGTACGAAGCGGAAACGGCTACGGAAGTGTTAGAGCAGATGCTCGACTACGCAGTTGAAAATGGCCTCATCAAAGCAGATACGCTTACGCAGCGTGACCTGTTTGCGGCTAGGATTATGGGACTGCTCATGCCGAGGCAGTCTGAGATCGTGCGCTCATTTTGGGCAAAGCATCACAAATCACCGGAAGTAGCCACAGATGCATTTTACGCGCTTTCCCGTGCATCGAACTATATTCAAGTAGACCGAGTGAAAAAGAATGCCCATTGGATAGGTGAGACGGCGTTTGGAGCCTTGGAGATTACCATCAATCTCTCCAAACCGGAAAAAGATCCGCAGGACATCGCAGCGGCAAAACACGCACCGACAACGACATATCCCAAATGCCTGCTCTGCAAGGAAAACGTTGGCTTTGCGGGGACATACACGCATCCCGCGCGGCAAAATCACAGGATTATACCGCTCACACTAAATGAAGAGCCGTGGTATTTTCAATACTCGCCCTATGTCTATTATAACGAGCACTGCATTGTGCTAGATGCCGTACACAGACCCATGCAGATTGGTGCGGCGACGTTTCGGCGGTTGTTTGATTTTGTCAGCCAGTTTCCGCATTATTTCATCGGCTCAAACGCAGATTTGCCCATTGTGGGCGGGTCGATTTTAAACCACGACCACTTCCAAGGCGGGCGGCATGTATTCCCTATGGAACGCGCCGCAGCCGATCAAGACTATGCGCATCCCATGTTTGCAGATATCCAAGTTGCCGTGCTGAAGTGGCCCATGTCTGTGATTCGCATTGCTGGCACAGAGTCAGAGGAACTGGTTCGCTTGGCGACCTTCATTTTTGACGGCTGGAAAGCGTATTCAGCCCCAGAGGTGGAGATTCTTTCCCACACGGAAGACACGCCCCACAACACAGTGACCCCGATTGTGCGCGTCAATCAAGACGGGCTGTTTGAGATGGACATTGTGTTGCGCAACAATCGGACATCAGAGGCGCATCCGCACGGGATTTTCCATCCCCATGCGCATTTGCATCATATCAAAAAGGAAAATATCGGCCTCATTGAAGTGATGGGGCTTGCAGTTTTGCCGCCACGGTTACAGACAGAACTTGACGGACTTCAAGGTGAGGAAAAGCAGCGCTTTAAACAAGAGATAACGGATGTTTTTGCCGAAGTTTTAGAAAATGCTGGCGTATTCAAGTGGGACTTGTGCGGGCGCACACACTTCAATGCGTTCATGCAGACACTTGGGTTTGAGCGGCTTTAAGGGAGTTTTGCAATAAACGTCACGCCTTAAATCGAATACGTTGAAAACAGATGGGGGGACTACAGCCCAGCACCGAAAAGTTGGTTGTGCTGGGTTTGAAGGCACCCCCCATCTGTTTTCCCGTTTGTCTTTGCATTGCAACGGGAATCATGGTATAATAAACCTCAAGATAAAATTTCGACAAAGCGTTGCTTTGCCGTGTAGAAGAAAGGGCAGGGGCAAGGCAATATTTGCCCTCGGAGGAGTAGTTACATGGGTGGATTTTTTGGTGTGACCGCCAAGCGGGATGCGGTCATGGATATTTTTTTCGGGACAGACTATCACTCACACTTGGGTACTCGCCGGGGTGGGATGGCGGTCTATTCGCAGTCGCAGGGGTTTCAGCGGGCCATCCATAACATTGAGAACACCCCCTTCCGTACCCGGTTTGAGGCAGATGTGGTGGAGATGGAGGGGAATGCGGGTATCGGATGCATCTCTGACCTAGAACCCCAGCCCCTCACCGTGCGGAGCCATTTGGGAGCCTACGTCATCACCACCGTGGGGCGGATCAATAATGAACAAGCCTTGGTGGATAAGTTTCTTTCCAATGGCCGGGGCCGGGGACATTTCTTGGAAATGAGCGGTGGACGGATTAATCCCACAGAGCTTGTAGCCGCCCTCATCAATGAGATGGAGTCCATCCCTGCCGGGATTCGTCATGCGCAGGAAGCCATTGACGGGTCTATGAGTGTGCTGATTCTCACAGAGGGCGAACTCTACGCCGCGAGAGACTTAGCGGGGCGGATTCCCGTGCTGATTGGGAAAAGTGAGGACGGGTTTGCCGTCAGTTTTGAGAGCTTCGCCTACCAAAAACTGGGCTATGACGACCACTGCGACCTAGGCCCCGGCGAGGTGGTACGGTTGACGCCGGACGGGTTAGAAGTGTTGTTCCCTGCAAAAGATAAGATGAAAATTTGCGCATTTCTCTGGACCTATTACGGGTACCCCAACAGCCATTATGAAGGGGTTACGGTTGAGAGTATGCGCTATGCTTGCGGCAAAATTTTAGCGGAAAACGATGCCAAAAAGGGGTTTAGCCACGACATTGACTATGTAGCCGGGGTGCCGGATTCCGGGACACCCCACGCCATCGGGTACGCCAACCAAAGCGGAATCCAGTTTGCCCGCCCCTTTATCAAATACACCCCCACCTGGCCCAGAAGTTTTATGCCCGGCAGCCAGAAAATCCGGAGCTTAGTGGCGAAAATGAAGCTGGTTCCTGTGGGCGAGCTCATTGAAAATAAACGGCTGCTATTCATTGACGATAGCATTGTGCGGGGCACCCAAATGCAAGGGACAGTGGATTTCCTGCGGGGCTATGGCGCAAAAGAGGTGCATATCCGCTCGGCCTGTCCGCCGATTATGTATGGCTGTAAATATCTCAATTTTTCCCGTAGCACCAGCGAGCAAGAGCTCATCACCCGCCGCACCATCACCGAACTGGAAGGCAAGACCGGGGAAGCCCATTTAGAAGAATACGCCGACAGTACCTCTGATCGGGGTCAGGCAATGATGTCCGCCATCTGTGACAAGTTGCGGTTTAGTTCCCTTGATTATCAAACCTTAGACGGGCTGATTGACTCCATTGGGGTGGATCCATCGAAATTGTGTACCTACTGCTGGACGGGGAAGGAGTAAGAATATGCTAGATTCTAAAAGTGAGAGCTACAAAGCCGCAGGCGTAGACGTGACTGCCGGATATGAGTCGGTAAATCGCATCCGGCCTTTGGTAGAGAGTACGTATACCAAAGGTGTGCTGGGCAGCATCGGCGGGTTTGGCGGACTGTTTGCGCCGGACTTTAGCGGTATGGAGCGGCCGGTGCTCATCTCTGGTGCTGACGGGGTGGGAACAAAGCTTCGCATTGCCTCTGCCATGGAGCGTCACGATACTGTGGGGATTGACTGTGTGGCTATGTGCGTCAATGATATCATCTGCGCCGGAGCTAGGCCGCTATTCTTCTTGGATTATCTGGCTATGGGCAAAAATATCCCGGCCCGAACAGAACAAATTGTAGCGGGGTTTGCAGAGGGTTGCCGCCAAGCACAAACGGCCTTAATCGGCGGCGAGACGGCGGAGATGCCCGGCTCATACCCGGAAGGGGAGTATGATCTCGCCGGATTTGCGGTGGGGCTGGTGGATGAGAAGAAAATCATTGACGGCAGCACACTCCGAGCGGGAGACGTGCTGATTGCCTTACCTGCCAGTGGGTTGCACTCCAATGGGTACTCACTGGTGCGGAAAGTATTAGGCGAAACACAAGAAGTATTAGAGGCCCATGTGCCAGAGTTGGGCTGTACTTTGGGCGAAGAACTGCTCCGACCCACAAAGCTATATGTCAAGCCGATTCTAGGCTTGTTAGATGCCCTTGGCTCCGCCGTCCGGGGCTTGTCGAATATTACCGGCGGCGGCATCTATGAAAACGTACCCCGGATGGTACCGGACGGTCTGCAAGCCAAGATTTGGCCAGAGCGCATTCCGTTGCCCCCCATTTTCACGCTGATACAAGAGCAGGGCAACATTCCGGTGCGGGACATGTATAACACGTTTAATATGGGGATCGGTATGGTCATCGCAGTAGAGGAGAAGCAAGCCGACAGGGCCATGCAAGTACTGACAGACTTAGGCGAGACACCAACGATCATCGGCCACATGGAGCAAGGCAAACGGGGGGTAGAGCTGTTATGGTAAGAACGGCAGTCTTGGTTTCCGGCGGGGGGAGTAACCTGCAAGCCATTCTGGCAAGCCAGCTATTTGGCGAAATTCAAAACTGTAATCTCGTGTCCGTTATCTCGTCCAACCCCGGCGCATACGCGTTAGACCGGGCCAGAGCGGCGGGGATTGAGGTTTCGGTGGTGGACGTGTCCACCTTTCCCACCAAGCGGACATTTAACACGGCCTTGATGCAAAAACTGGGGGATTTAGATATAGAGCTGGTGGTCTTAGCTGGCTTTATGCAAGTGCTCCAGCGGCCTATTTGCAAAGAGTACGAGAATCGGATTATGAACGTACACCCATCCTTGATTCCCGCTTTTTGCGGGCCGGGGCAATACGGGTTGCATGTCCATCAACAGGTGTTAGACTACGGCGTGAAAGTGTCCGGTGCCACCGTCCATTTTGTGACGGAAGAGGTGGATGGGGGGCCGATTATTTTACAAAAAGCTGTTGATGTGCTTCCTGACGACACGGCAAAGACCCTGCAACGGCGCATCATGGAACAGGCCGAGTGGGAGATTTTACCAAAGGCCATCGACTTATTTTGTCGGGGTAAATTAACCGTAGAAGGCCGCCGTGTGCGGATTGATGAGGGTGCATAATGGAACAGATATTTGATATCTTGCAAAACAACGCCTATCCCGGTCGTGGGATTTTATTGGGCCAAACCCCAGACAGTACCCGGGCCATGATCGCCTATTTCATCATGGGCCGCAGTGAAAATAGCCGTAACCGGGTGTTTGTGCCGGATGGGGCAGGGCTTCGCACAGAGGCGTTTGACCCCGCCAAACTCACAGACCCCAGCCTGATTATCTACGCCCCGGTGCGGACGCTGGGCGGCCAGACCATTGTTACCAACGGCGACCAGACCGACATGGTGCATGACGCACTGGCACGGAGAGAGAGCTTTCAAGCGGCCCTTCGTACCCGCACTTTTGAGCCGGACGGGCCAAATTACACGCCCCGTATTTCCGGGTTGTTAGAGGCGAACGGCGGCTATACCCTCAGCATTCTAAAATCCGCCGAGGGCGACCCCGCCGCTTGCCGCCGATTCTTTTATGAATACGACCGTCCCCTTCCCGGTCAGGGGCATTTTATCCATACTTATCAGCAAGACGGTGACCCGCTTCCTTCTTTCGTGGGAGAGCCCCGGCTGGTGGCGACCATGGACGACATAGAGGGTTTTACCCAAGCCCTATGGACAAGCTTAAACCCTGACAACAAGGTGGCCCTGTTCGTGCGCTATGTGACCCTAGCCACAGGCGAGACCGAAACCCGAATCCAAAATCGTCATGAGGTGACACAATGCGAGAGTTAAAATACGGCCTAAACCCCCACCAAGTCCCAGCCAGCTTATCGGCCACAGGGCCTATGCCCCTTGAAGTGTTGAGCGGTCGTCCGGGGTATATCAACTTTATGGATGCGTTAAACGCTTGGCAGTTGGTACAGGAACTAAAAGTTGCCACTGGCCTGCCGTCTGCGGCCTCGTTTAAGCATGTAAGCCCTGCCGGTGTCGGCGTTGGTCTGCCTTTGACCGACACGTTGGCGAAGGCATATTTTGTAGATGACCTGACCCTCACGCCGCTGGCCTCTGCATACGCTCGTGCGCGGGGAGCAGACCGGCTTTGCTCTTACGGCGACTGGGTGGCCCTGTCTGATCCTTGTGACGTGGAAACGGCAACCCTGCTTGCCCGTGAGGTGTCCGATGGCGTTATCGCACCGAGCTATGACCCAGCGGCCCTAGAGATACTGCAAGCCAAACGGAAAGGCAACTACAATGTGGTTCAAATAGACCCCGACTATAAGCCCCCCGCTGTGGAACGGCGGGAGATTTTTGGCTTGACCTTTGAACAGGGCCAAAATGACGTGCTTATCACCCAAGACATGTTCCAACACGTAGTCACCAAGGCGACACACTTACCGGAATCTGTGTTGCTAGACATGCTCATCGCCCAAATCACTCTGAAATACACCCAATCCAACTCTGTTTGCTATGTGTTGGATGGCCAGACCATCGGTATCGGTGCCGGTGGGCAGAGCCGCATCCATTGCACCCGACTGGCGGGGGATAAGGCCAACCATTGGTGGCTACGGCAGCACCTCCAAGTGTTAGACCTCCCATTCCGATCCGACCTGTCCCGCCCTGCGCGAGACAACGCCATTGATATCTACCTCTCCTCAGACGAGTGGCCCACGCTTCTGGCAGAGGGCGCATGGGAAGAGACATTTACCCACCGGCCCGAACCCCTCACAGCAGAAGAGAAGACAGCGTGGCTCGGCACCCTCACTGGCGTAACCGTGGGGTCGGATGCATTCTTCCCTTTCGGCGACAACGTAGAGCGGGCGAGGCGGAGCGGGGTTTGCTACATCGTCCAGCCCGGCGGCAGTGTCCGGGACGACCATGTGATTGCAATGTGTAATAAATACGGGATCGCTATGGTGTTCACTGGCGTGCGATTATTCCATCATTAAAGGGGTGCGTGTATGAACGTCCTACTCATTGGCGGCGGCGGGCGGGAACACGCCATCGCTGTGGCATTATCCAAAAGTCCCAAGTTAACAAAACTCTATTGCGCCCCCGGCAACGGCGGCATTGCACAGGTGGCGACCTGTGTGCCCATCAAAGCCACAGATATTTCTGAGATGGCGGACTTTGCCAAGAGGGAAGCCATTGACTTCGTTGTCGTCACCCCGGACGATCCCTTGGCCCTCGGTATGGTGGATGCGTTGACAGAGGCGGGCATCTCCGCCTTCGGCCCCACAAAAGCCGCAGCGATGGTAGAGAGTAGTAAGGCTTTCTCCAAGGCCCTCATGGCAAAATACAACATCCCCACCGCCGCATATCGGGTCTTTGGCGGTGACGTGGCCGAAGCGGTGGCCTATATCCACGAACAAGGCGCCCCCATCGTGGTAAAATGCGACGGTCTGGCTCTTGGTAAAGGCGTGGTGGTGGCCCAAACCGTGGAAGAAGCGGAACAAGCAGTCCGTGCCATGATGGAGGACAAGCAGTTCGGCGACAGCGGTTCCAAAGTGGTCATCGAAGCCTGTATGACCGGGCCGGAGGTTACCGTGCTGGCCTTCACTGACGGTAAGACCATCTGCCCCATGCCCGCCGCCCAAGACCACAAGCGAGTCTTTGACCACGACCAAGGCCCCAACACTGGAGGCATGGGCGCATTCTGCCCCAGTCTAAACTATACGCCGGAACTTGCCAAGTGTTGCATGGACACCATCTTCCGCCCCACGGTGGACGCTATGGGCAAAGAGGGCCGCCCCTTCCAAGGGGTTCTCTACTTCGGCCTGATGCTTACTCCGGACGGCCCCAAAGTCATCGAATATAACGCCCGCTTCGGCGACCCGGAGACACAGCCCCTGCTGGCACTACTGGAAACAGACTTACTGGACATTTTCCAAGCCGTAGTAGAAGGGCGGCTGGATGAAATGACCATTCAATGGAGCGAGAAATCCGCTTGCTGTGTCGTCTTGGCCAGTGGTGGCTATCCCGGTAAATACGAGACTGGGAAGCCCATCTTTGGCCTTGATCAAGCCCCAGAAGGCGCACAAATCCACCACGCCGGAACCCGCTGGGACGGCGACACCTACCAAACCGCTGGCGGCCGCGTCCTCGGTGTCACCGCTGTAGGGGACACACTGGAGCAAGCCGTGGAGCAGGCCTACAAGACCGTGCCCCTCATACAATTTGAGGGAATGCACTATCGCAGGGATATTGGGAGGAAGTAGGTGTAAAGAAGGCAATAGCGGTGAGGCATTTACGGCTATTTGACAGACGGATTTTGAGGCGAATGACGGCCTTGAAATCCGTCTTTGCGATTGCAGACAGCAAATTGCACAAAAGAGTACAGGAAACTTTGAGGAAGATGACATATGGAAATGTGATGCAGTTTATGATATGCTTGCGGCGGTAAGAGAAAACATATATGCGGCGAAATGAAACAATCAATTTATTGTTATGGCGAAGAACTGTATCAGCGGTAATGATTTTGGGATTGTAACTTTCAGTAGGCAAAACCCGAACAGCACAGGGCTCTGTGTTTGTGCGGGTTTTTTTGTTTCAAAAAATTAGTAAAGATAGGGTGATTTTTATTAGGAAACAACAGCGCAAAATAGCAGCCACAGGGAATGAACTTATTTTATTACAAGGAGAATGACACATGAAAAACAGAGTAAGAGTTAGCAGAAGAGTATTGACGATGCTGTTAGCGGTGATTATGGTGTTATCCATTGCGCCAATCAACGCTTTGGTAGATGACGCCTCACCGTACGTGGAGGCGCTCCCGCTCAGTAGTGTCAGCAACACACCTATGCCACCCAGAGCACAAGACCTGATTGGTGCCGGTGGCCTACCAACCGGCTACTTAATTTACCCCACGCCCCAAAGCATTCAATACCTAGCCGGTGGTTTCGTGATGGATGCGGCAAATGTCATCATCACCCCCGGGGCCAGCGACGCTACGAGAAACAGAATTACCACTATTTTAGAGGATGCCGGGATATCGAACATTACCATTTCCCAAGCCCTCATCTTGGATCGGCGCAACACCAATGTCATTCTGGGCATCGTGGATGATTGTCCACAGATTACAGCATATTTTGATGCCATCAATTTTGCGGACACCTCCGCCTTAGACCCGGTACCGGGCACTTATGACGGGTATGTTCTCGGTATGCATAATAACGACATTATTATCATGGGCCGCTGTGCCACATCCTTGTTCTACGGCGTGATGACCCTGCGGCAGATGCTGGCCCACGGCACCACCCTGCGGAACGTATTGATCAACGACTTCGCCGACACCGAAGTGCGGGGCGTTGTGGAAGGGTTTTACGGCGTTCCGTGGTCTCATGAGACACGCCTCAACATGCTGGAAATGATGGGCGAAAACAGGCTGAATGTCTTCGTCTATGCCCCGAAAGACGACCCCTATCACTTCGGGCCCGGCTGGTACAGGGAGTATCCCTTAGAAATGCAACAGGAATTTAGAGAATTAGTCGAAGTTGCAAACGCAAACCATGTCTCCTTTGTCTGGACGGTTCACGTTAGTCCGCACATGGACTTCTTTAACGGCGATGACGAGTTCAACGCTACCAGACCCATTGTGCAAGGGCGTCAATGGACGGAAAACGACAGACGCGCCGGGCGCAGCGCAACGGCTGTTGGCAATGTGGGCAGCCCAACCCCGCAAAACTCTGTTGACTTCCCTATCTTTGCCTCCCAACGGTTTATTGACACGTTCTGTGAATACGAAACTTTTGAGCGGATGTACAGCAAGTTTGACCACATGTATGACTTGGGCATCCGTCAATTTGGATTCTTAATTGATGATATTAACTTTGAGGAAGCACGCTTCAACACCCTGTTCCATGTCACCGCTGCCAATAGGCTGGTTGCATGGGGCGAGCGGCAAGAAAGCGAGATTGGGCCGCTACTTCTCTGCCCGGCTTATTATTACCAACAAGATATCCAATCCGGCATTCCATGGAGCGGCCGCACCTCTATGCGTACGCTGAGAGGTGACCCATGGGCACCGCCTGTCGTGGTTGTTCCCGCATTTGCCTCTGGCGGCCCCGCTCCGGGTGCCAACAATGCTGGCGGTGGCAATCAAGAGCCATGGCCAGAGTGGGTAGGGGATGAGGTGACCTACGAGCAACCCGGTTTGCACCCGGACATCCAGATATTCTACACGGGCACCAGTGTCATGTCCAATATCTTTGGCAACAGCATGAGATGGTTCTATGGTGACCATGTACAAATGGGTGTAGGTTCTTTAGCCAATGGTCGTCCCGGCCAGCTGGCGATACCTGCCATCGGCAGCACTTGGGGATATCCGGCCACCGCTGCGAATGTGGCGAATGTGCCAGCGGGTAATGTCGTCTGCCCACCGGGACACCCTGACAGTTGTGACCGCTGTGTGGAAGGAAGCAGATGTCGGTGGGAAATGTCCGGCATGTCCCGCCGCCCCCTTGTCTGGTGGAATTACCCGGTTCATGACTATGACGGGAACAACATCCGCTTGTTCATGGGCCCCACACCAGTGTTGCGGAATGCAGAGGGTGAAGTCATTGCACAATCCCTCAATCCTGACACAAAAGGCACCATACAAGGTCTTGTCTCCAACCCCATGCAACAGGGACACCTGTCTGAAGTTTCCCTCTTCGGTGTTGCAGACTTTACATGGAACATGTCCGACTTTGACCCCATACAAAACTGGGAAGATTCCTTCCACTACCTCTTCCCGGAAGTAGCGGAAAGTGTGTTGACCTTCTCCCAGCACAACCAGTGGCGTGTCGGCGGAACCCCCATGTTCAACAACGTAGAGTCAACCGAACTTCTGCCTTATCTCATCGCATTCCTAGACACAGTCAGTGAAAACGCAGATATCATTGATGCGAATCCATATGCGACAGGGCTCATGAATCTGGCGAATCTGATTCCTCTGGATCCGGCTCTGTTAGACCCGGCAGAGGTTCGTGCAGCCGGGGCAGACCTGTTAGCAGAACTAGCGGCATTTGAAGCGGCATCTCTGGACATCTTAGAAAACGGTTCAGATCTGCTCTTACATGACATTGGCCCTTGGGCAGAGAAAGCGGTTAGTATCATCAACACGATTCGGGCCATCATGGACATGTACGATGCCTATTTTGACAACGATCCCGTTGCAACTTGGGAAAACTACACCCGGGCACTCGCCGAGCAGTACAATTGGCCGAATATCGTAGCGCCTATGCTCAACGATGGGGTAATTATTGTTGAGATCGGCACACAGCGCATCAGACCCTTTGTAAACTTCCTCTTCGCCGCCAGTGATGCGCTGATGGAGTACTATTCGCCTGTCGATGTGCGTGTTAGGGAAGATAGCGTATTCACCAACATCCCTGCGCTACAGAACGAACCCATCGACATAGACGAGTTAACACGCACACTTTCATTAGAAGATGTGGAATCTCTCGGTGTGCATCGCTATGTGGGAATCCAGTTGGATAACCTGCGGAGACTTGCCGATATCGAAATCGAAGGCATCCTGTCCGCCGGGCTGGTTGTGGAGTATTCTGCCAACGGCGCAGAGTGGGCAGGGCAACCGGAAACATTCACGGGCCAGCCCATCCGGTATATCCGTATCTTGAATCACACGGATGCGGCAATCTCCATCGCCGATTTAGATGCCATCAGCGTCACTGTCCGACCGGGCATCATCCCCACGGGGACGGTAACGACGATCTGTGCCTATGGCCTGCCACTGCCACATCATGAACAACATGTAGCAGCCAATTTGATCACATACAGTCTGAATCCGTCCACCGTAGCGAATCAACATCAATCCTTCTGGATGAGCCGCCTTCAATATCCCGGTGATACCATCAACATCCGTTATGACGAACCCCAAACAGTTCACGATATCGCCCTATACTCCGATAACGGCGACAACATTCTTGCAGGCAGAATCTTGGCCTCGGCAGACGGGGAAAACTGGACCCAAATCATGGCCATCGGTGCCGATATTAGCTTAGAACCCTTCTACGGCAGAAATTACATCGTAGAGCGTGCGTTCTTAGGCGCAGATGGGATGACGATCCAGTATATTCAAATCATCAACGACACCCCGAGAAACGGCTGGATGCGTCTGCACTCCTTCCGCTTAAACGAGCGGGCGGGATACCTGCACGGCACTGTTCCGAATACGGCACTGGAGAACGGACAGCGGGCCCCCACTGTGGTGGACGGCAGAATGAATACCCTGCTCTACGCAGAAACCGCAAACACCTTGACCTACACCTTGCATGAGTCTACCAATGCCACGGAGTTAATCGTGTTGCAAAACATCTCCTATGTGAACAACGCCCCCATCCGGGCACTTACAGAGGACGGTTGGATAGACTTAGGCGTACTAGACAGTGCTTTTTGGCGGCATGATATCTCCCAGTTCGGCAGGCTGCTTCAAGTCGAGATCAGTTGGGATGAGGCCACCGCCCCCGTGATGATTCACGCCATCGGTACCGTTGCGGATATCGACAAAGCGGCCTTGTTAGACCGTATGGCCGTTGTAGAGGCGGACGAATACCTATCCAATCGTCTTGCCTTAGAATTGCTGATGGCTGAGGCTGTTGCAGACGACCCTCACGCCAGCACCCGTGATGTAGCCATTGCCCACGCCAGACTCTTTATAGAGGCAAGGCTGATCACCCTAGAGGTTGTGGGAGAAACGCTGACCCCGGCGTTTGACCCGGATGTCTTTGGGTACGCCGTGACTGTGGCGCACAACGTAACAGAAATTACCCTCCGTTACACAGCGTCCACAGGCGCAACGGTGGCGATGGAAGGGCCGGTAGACGATCTGGCAGTCGGCTCCAACACCATCACCCTAACAGTTACCTCAGGGGATGGTGTGACAGTTGAGGTGTATACTATCGTCGTAACCAGAATGGAAACGCCAGTAGTGACCCATGCGATCACATTGCGCCTAGCTGGTGGGACATGGCCGACCGGGTTCACACCACCTGCGACAGCCGTGAATGGTGCTCCAATGCCGGCTATCCCCACGCCAGTCCGTGACGGCTTTACCTTTACTGGCTGGACGCCTGTGCTACCGGAGACAGTGACTCGCCCGGTTACTGCAACCGCCCAATGGACAGCGATCGTAATCCTGGAACCAGAATTCGACATCACGGTAGACGACGAATACGGTGAATTAACCATCACCGTAGACCCTGACGGCGACTACGAAGTGACCGTAGACGAAGACGGCAACATCGTCATCACGCTACCAGATGCAAATCCGGGTAACGAGATTGTAGTCAATCTGCCAGACGATTGGGATTACGATGTGACCGAAGACGAAGACGGCAACGTGATTGTCGTAATCACACCGCCGGAAGGCTATGAAATCGTTGAGGGCGAGGACGGAACCCTGCTTGTCCGTCCCGTGCGCGAATTCCACCCGGCGTATATGTTCGGGGTGCGCAGAGATGGCACCCTCTACTTCGACCCGACGGCCAACATCACCCGTGCGCAAGTAGCGGCGATACTGGCCCGTACGATGATAGATGAGTTTGACTCAAGCGTACACTCCGACGACTATGAATTGCCGGAAGGCATGGAGAGCTTCGATGAGTTTAGTGACGTAGCCCCGAACAACTGGTTCTACCACTATGTAGCATGGGCCTATCACGAAGGGTTGGTACAAGGCATAGGCAGCGGCAGATTTGCCCCGAACGCACTCATCACTCGTGAGCAACTAGCGGCCATGCTGGTGCGTACGTTAGATGTTGAAGACAGAGAGACGGCAGTCGGCCCGACGGTGAACTTCCCGGATGCCGGCACCATCAGTACCTGGGCACCTGTCTACGTGTACAATGCGTTCCGCCAAGGCTGGATGATTGGTGACGCAAACAACAACTTCCGCCCGGTAGAGAACATCATGCGTGCAGAGGTTGCAACAGCGGTGAACCGGATGCTAAGCCGGGTTGACCACAACGATGTGCTCAGACGCTTAAGCGCATTGCTGCAGCACGAATATCGTGCTGCGACTTTCCCAGACGTAATGGTGACCAACTGGTTCTTCGCCTCTGTACTGGGTGCGGCAAACGACCACTACTTGTCCAGAGATGGGGAAGGGGATATTAGCTGGAAGTATATTCGCGTCCAGCCGGAATAATCCCAGCCCCATTGCAACGCGATAAACCACAGGATAACAAAATATTTATGGACACCCCCTGCATATACATTGCTAGGGGGTGTCCACATGAATCAGGGCAAAACACTGCTATATAATACCGTGCTGCTCACCGTAGCATCTATGTTCATGCGGGCGGCGGGGGTTGGGTTTCAGGTCTATTTGGCCGGAGTCATTGGGGCCGCAGGGATTGGGTTGTTTCAACTGATTCTCTCTGCCCAGCTTTTGGCCCTCACCGTGGCGTTGTCCGGGGTGCGGTTTGCCACTTGCCGCCTGGTGTCAGAAGAATTGGGGATGGGGAACCCGAAAAACGTGCCCAAAGTCATGACTCGTTGTATCGCCCATGCCTTGTTTTTCGGCACACTGGCCGGGACGGCGTTATTTTTCGGTGCGGATCAAATCGGGCACAGATGGATTGGTGACGGGCGCACGGTGCTGTCTCTGCGGTTGCTTTCTATTAGTTTGCCTGTGGTGGCCTGTACGGCGGCCCTCACTGGGTATTTTGTGGCGGTGAGCCGGGTGGCAAAGTCGGCCTCTGTGCAAGTGGCGGAGCATGTGTTCCGCATCGGTGTGGTGGTGGCGTTGCTCACTCTTTACCCGCCTAGGGACTTAGAGATGGCGGCGGCGTTGGTGGTTATCGGCGGGGTCAGTGCGGAATTGCTATCCGGGCTGATTTTATTTCTACTCTACTTCCACGACAAACGCAAGCTGCCCAAATCAGGTGATACCGGCACACACCTGACCCGGCGGCTGCTCCGTATTTCTATGCCCCTAGCCATGAGCACTTATGCCCGCAGTGCCCTCAACACCCTGCAACATATGCTAGTGCCCCGGGGCCTGCGGCGGAGCGGTGCCGACCCGGAAGAGGCCCTCACCAGCTACGGTCTAGTCCACGGCATGGCACTGCCCATCATACTGTTTCCCTCGGCCCTGTTCTATGCCGTGGCAGAGCTTATGGTGCCGGAACTCACTGCCGCCCAAGTGGCCGGGAACCAAGCCCGGATTAGCCATCTTGTGTCAAAGCTTCTGCGGGTATCTCTATACGTTGCCATCTGCCTAGCGGGACTGTTTCTTGCTTGGGGGCAAGAGCTGGGGCAACTGATCTATCCGGGCACCCACGGCGTGGGGCCTTATATCCGCTTGCTTGCGCTGTTGATGCCTGTGATGTTCCTAGACGCCATCACTGACGGAATGCTCAAAGGGCTGGGGCAACAGGTGTACTCTATGGGGGTCAACATTGTAGACTCGTTTGTTAGTGTGATACTGGTTTGGATATTGTTGCCCATCTTCGGCGTGGGGGGCTTTGTGTTTATGGTGTATTTTACCGAGTGCTTCAACTTCCTGTTTAGCCTGCGGCGGATTGCGCAGATGGCCACTATCCGGGTTGCAGTTGCGGATGTGGTGAAGCCTGTCCTCTCCATCATTGTTGCCACCCAAGCGGCGCCACTGGTGTTGCGGATATTGGGGATGCCGTTGTCAGCCACAGTCCCCAGTTTGGCCCTGCATTTTCTTCTGGGCGGCGGGATGTATTTATTGCTTTTATTTTTGCTGGGATGTTTGACGGTGCAAGATGCACGCTGGGCAAAGCGCATGGTGGGGATGCGACTATAAAAAACGGTATAGCAATTGCTATACCGTTTCAGCCTGTTGAAACCATGTGTCGCCCGGCGATTCGCCCCTAAGAATCTCAAGGTCAAAATCACGATATCCCCGGAACAAATTCTTCTCCCCGCTCTTCTAACTCTTCCAGCGAGGTAAGTGCCAAACGGAGATACGTGATCCCGTCTTCTGCCACGTACTCTTCCAACACCCCTTCTGCAAGAACCCAAGCATTGTGCTCTAGGGGTTCCATGCCAGCGGCTAACTGAACCTCAAACCCGATTACGCCGCCGGGACTGCAACAGTCCTCTGTAAGACGCAGGACGTAGTGGTAATACCGGTCTGTGGGCGGCCAGTGGACAGAGCGGAACAAACCCTCGTACCGGAGGGTGCGGCCGAGGTACTCGTCCCGGTTGAGCATGATGGAATGGATTTGTGTGGAGAAGAACCGCTCCACAATTTCCACCACATCTACCTCCTCTTCTGCCGGTACAGTATCGCTAGGGGGCGTAGTTCCGCAACCGGCCAGCAAAAGGACGGCCAAGAGTATAATCAATAGTTTCCGTTTCATGTGCGACCTCCTTGTTTGACAAACGCAATACCGCTAAAGGTGATAAAAATAGCCAGATTCACAGCAACAACACTGGCACCGGGGGGCAAGGCCCATTGATAGGATAGCACCATACCTGCAAAAAAGCAAATGACCGCAATCACAGCCGCCGTAATGACCACGGATAAAAACCGTTTGCAAAGCCGCATGGCACTGAGTGCTGGGAAGATGGTGAGGCTTGCAATCAGCATGGCCCCCATCATCCGCATTCCCAACACCACAGTCACTGCCGTGAGCAGGGCAAGAAGGCTTTTATAAACCTCTACCCGGGTACCGGTGGCTTTGGCGAAGGTTTCGTCATACGTTACGGCGAAGAGCTGTTTGTAAAACAGCACAAACAACACAACCACAGTAATGCTGAGGCCTACACTGAGGTACACATCCGCACGGGCCATGGCGAGGATTGAGCCGAACATGACGTTACAAGTGTCGGTATTAAGCCCCGAGGTGGCACTGATGATGATAACACCAATTGCGAGAGCGCTGGTAGAGATCAAGGCCACGGCACTGTCGCCTTTGATGCGGCTACTCTCATTGAGCCGCAGGAGGAAAAATGCCGCAATTACCACGACGACTAAGCTTATCAGCAGGGGGTCTGCTGAAATATTGAGCCCTGCAACCACCATGCCGTCAATCGCCATAGCAATGGCCATGGCCGCAAAGCCGACATGGCTCAAGCCCGTACCAATCATGGCATACCGTTTGAGAACCAAACTCACCCCTAACAAGGCGGCACAGAGGGACACCAACAACCCCACGATAATGGCGCGCTGTATGAATACAAAGCTCCACATTTCCATGATGATATCAATCATGTCTGCTCACCCCCGCTCAAAAACTGCTTTGCACTTTCGGTCTGCTTGTAGGCTTCTGTGGTACCGAAGAACAGTTGTTTGTTTTGCAGGTGCAGGATATGGGTAGCGTGCTCGACAGCGGCATGGATGTCATGAGAAATCATGATAATGGTAATGCCTGTGTCCCGGTGGAGCATGTCGATGGTTTGATACAGCTCGGCTGTCACGAGGGGGTCTAGGCCGCTGACAGGCTCATCCAAGAGAAGCATCTTTTCCGTGGCGCAGAGGGCGCGGGCCAGCAAGGCCCGCTGTTGCTGACCGCCGGAGAGTTCTCGAAAGCTCTTTTTTCTAATTGATGTGATGCCCAGCTTTTCCATGTTCTCTTGGGCAATTTTGTGGTCTTTGCGCCCGTAAAAGGGCAATAGCCCCCGACTAGAGAGGCGCCCGGAAATCACCACCTCATATACGCTGGCGGGGAAATCCTTCTGGGTAGCCGATTGTTGGGGTAGGTAGCCAATCTGGGTGGGGTGCAACCCCTCCCCTGTTTCAATGGTGCCGGATTTGGGCCGCATAAGACCCAAGATTCCCTTCATGAGTGTGGATTTCCCGGAACCGTTTTCTCCTACAATACAAAGGTAGTCGCCGCTGTTGACTGTAAAGGTCAGCCCGTCCACCACGACATTCCCCTCGTAGGCAAAAGCCGCATCCCGGCTTGTAATCAGTGCCATCGTGTTCTCCTTTCTGGTGTCTTTAGTTAAGGGCTTGGCGAAGCTGCTCTACGTTGCGGTGCATGAGTTCTAGGTAGGTCACACCGGCGTTAAAGTCGGCATAACTCAGATTATGAGTAGAGTGGAATTCCAGCTTTTCGGCACCGGTGGCCTCTACCAGTACATCTGCGATAAGTTGGTTGGAAAATTCGATATAAAAGACCACAGGAATCCCTTCGCTGTCCATTAGCTCAATGAGCCGCGCAATCGTCTGGGGATTGGCTTGGGTTTCTGTTGAGCAACCATCAAATGCGGCGTGGTAGGTTAGACCGTAGTGGGCGGCGAGGTAGCGGAATGGGTTCCGGTCACCGAATACGATGGCGGTGCGCACACCCTCTGCCACTACATGGCGGAAGGCTTGGTCTAAATCCTCTAATTCTTGGATATAGGCCGCCGCATTTGCCGCAAAGTATTGGGCATTATCCGGGTCTAGATCGGACAGGATGGCGGTTAGCCCCTTTACAATATAGATAGCGTTTCGTGGCGAGGTCCAGACATGTTCATCGTAATGATAGTCGTGGTTGTCATCGCAAGCATCGCTGTGGTCGTCGCAGGTATCGCTGTGGTGGTGATGGTCATCATCGCAGGTATCATCATCGTCACAGTCATCGTGATGATGGTGGTGGTCGCTACTGTCGCAGACATCATCATCGTCGCAATCATCGTGGTGATGATGGTGGTTATCGTCACAGGTATCGTGGCCATGACCATGTTCATGGTCGTGTTCTCCTGCCAACAGATCATCAATCATATCTAACAGTGCGACAATGGTGAGGCTGTCGCTGTCCATGGCACCTAGAATCGTGTCCACCCAAGCCTCTCCGTGGCCGCCGATGTAGACGAACAGGTCGGCCTCTAACAGGGCAATCATATCTTGGGGCGAAGGTTCAAAAGAATGCGCCTCGGCACCGGGGGAGAGGAGCATTTGCAAGTTTACCCGATCCCCTGCAATCTGACGGATGAAGTCATATTGGGGGAAAATGGTGGTAATGATACTAAGACGGTCGGTGTCTTCCAGCCTTTCGATTTCGGCAGGCAGGGTGACGGGGGTTTCGTATGCTGGTTCTCCTCCGGCTGGTTCCTCTGCGGCACAGGCGGCCAGTAGCGTAACGATGAGCAACACGCTTAGTAGTAAGCTGATAATTTTTTTCATGGTGTAGTATTCCTCCTCAAAAATGTGGGTTGATGTTTGGATGAAAACAAAAAATAACAAGATAGCGACCCCGGTTTCAGGCGTCGCACGATCTTGTTACACGGTGATGTTTTGCTAGTTATTCATCCTCATCTTCCAACCCACAAGGCTGGTGGAGTATCGTAGATGTAAGTGCGCCCCCATGGCGAGGAGCAGCAGTACAAGGAGTAACGCGGTGCCATACAAGGCAGCTCCAACCAGTTGCCGCAGGGTGGTTTGCAGCTTGGCCAAATGCAGACACACCCCGCAGTCGGAGATACAGTTCGGGCTACTATGGACAGAGAGGGCAAAGGCTGCAAACAGCGTAATCGCAAGCAGTGCCGCAATCAACAGCACTGACAGGAAACGGCAGAAACGTTTTGTTTGCAATGCGCGCACCCCCTTATAGGATTGTTACCCTATCAGAATATCATACCGCAAAGAAGCCTGTCAACCTACACCCCGATCACCCGGAGTTGTGTTTTTGCCTGTTCCGCTTTTTGGATTGCCCCTTCCACGGTAGCATCCACCACAGTAAAGTGGCCCATTTTACGATTCTTGGCGGAGGACTCTTTGCCGTAAAGATGAACCTTCAGGCTACGGTCTTGCCGATAGGACTCATGTAACCCTAACAGTTCGGTTTTGCCGTCACTCTCACCCAATAGGTTTACCATCACTGTGGGATGGATTAAATCCACGTTCCCAAAGGGCAGACCAACAATGGCCCGGATATGGTTTTCAAATTGGCTGGCAAAGCATCCCTCAATGGTGTAGTGTCCCGAGTTGTGAGGCCGGGGGGCCACTTCGTTGACGGACACATCGCCGGATTTGGTCACAAACATTTCTGCACAAAATGTACCCACGCCTTGGAACACTTCCATGACCCGGTCGGCGATGGCGCTTGCCTTCTCCATGGCCTCCGGACTCACTCTGGCGGGGACAATGGTGGTGTCTAGGATGCTGTTTCTATGGTGGTTCTCTGCCACGGGATAGATGACCCGGCTACCGTCAATCCCGCGGGAGGCGATGATGGAAATCTCTACCGTAAAGTCCACAAACTCTTCCACCATAAGTTCACGCGCCCCGCCGCCGAGGGACTCAAACGCCGTTTCCACCTCGGCCTCGTCTCGGATGAGGGCGTTGCCCTTGCCGTCATAGCCGCCTAGGGTGGCCTTGAGCATCATAGGATAGCCGAAATTAGCCGGGGCACCCCAGTGACGGATGTCGTCTACGCTTTCCACCTTAGCAAACCGAGGAACGGGAACACCAGCGGCTTCTAATGCCTGATTTTGGGTATATTTATTCTGAATGGTTTTCAGACTGGCCACAGAGGGGTAGATGGTGTGGCCCGCTCGCTCCAGTTGCTCTAACACCGGGGCGTGGATGTGTTCAAATTCATAGGTAATCACGTCTACGTGCTTGGCGAGCTCGATATAAGCCGCCGGGTCGTCAAAGGCGGCCACGACATGGTGGTCGCTAATACTGCTTGCGGGGCAGTTTGGGGTGGGGTCTAAGATGGCCACATAAAAGCCGAGACGCTTGGCCTCTAAAATCATCATTTTTCCCAGTTGTCCGCCGCCGATGATGCAATTCGTTTTGTCATGCCAGATACCCGCCTTATTCTAAAATATATTTGATTAAGTCCATAGGAGCCACAGGCTTGCCGTCTTTATATGCCCGCATACAGCCGCCGGAGATTTCGTCGATAAGCAAAATATCGCCACCGCTCTTGCCGAATTCAAACTTAATGTCATGAAGGGACAGCCCCCGCCGCTCTAAATCCGCCGCAATCAGCTGGGTGATGGCCTTCGTGCGAGTCTTGCAAGTCTCAAACTCTGCGCTGGTCATAATACCTAGCGTAACTAAGGCGTCCTCTGTAATGGGCGGGTCTTGGCGGGCGTCGTCTTTTAAGGTGACCTCCACCAAGTAATCTAGGTCTTGCCCCGGTGTGGCATACGCACCGTATCGGCGGAGAAAACTACCGTCTGCTACTCGGCGGCAGATGAATTCTACCCCCTTGCCAAAGACCGTGCCGGGCTTCACTTGCATAGTGGCCGCCTCAATGTCGCAATCAATAAAATGGTGCGGAATCCCCGCCTCGGTGAGCTGATTAAAATAGTACTGGGTAAGGCGCAAAGATGCCCGGCCTAGACCTTCAATAGACAAGCCCACGGCATTCTCACCGGGGTCAAACACCCCGTCTTTTCCGGTGGCATCGTCTTTGAGCTTTAAGGAATAGGTGCCATCGGGGTTTTCGTACACGTCTTTGGTTTTGCCGGAAAACAGTAGTTTCATCTTATTTCGTCCCCATTTCTTTGAGGTAATCCACATAACCAGCGTGTTCTAACCGCTCAATTTTCCCATGCACCATGTCGTCTAAGCTTTGTTTATAGTCCGCCAACTTGTCCGCTAACGTAGCATCAGAGACCGACAAGATAGAGGCTGCCAAAATCCCGGCATTTTTCGCACCGTTAACCGCCACAGTAGCCACAGGAATCCCCGGCGGCATCTGGACGATAGAGTAAAGGGAGTCCACCCCGCCCAATGCCTTGGTCTGCACTGGTACGCCGATGACGGGCAACGTGGTCAAAGATGCCGCCATCCCCGGCAAGTGGGCTGCCCCGCCTGCCCCGGCGATTAAAACGGAAAGTCCGCGGGCTCTGGCAGTTTTGGCGTATTCATACAGCCGCTCCGGTGTCCGGTGGGCGGACACGATAGTAAGCTCAAAGGGCACCCCCATCTCGCCTAAAAAATCCGCCGCCTCTTTCATAACAGGCAAGTCTGAGTCGCTGCCCATGATAATTCCGACCTTCATGTTGGAACTCCCCCTTTTATTTGTCTGGGAGCATTATACCACGAATTAGTTCAAAATTCAATCCCGCTCGCCCACTGCAATCCAAGGGTTTTCAGAGCAACAACCTAGTAAAAAGTAGGCCACACTTCAGCCTAAGCGCAATATGAATGTAACACACCATGCATGTCCTTGTTCAAGCAGTGCAAGTATGCTATACTGACGATGGAACCTAATTATAGAGCCATTCACGAGCACATTTCAATAGAACATCCCACTGGCGACCCCACCGCCCTTGCCCTTAGCGGGTACATAGGGGCGCAGCCCCTGTGTTGATTTTTTGTTTCTTTTTGTTCAACGACATACTACGAAACTGACCTTTGCGGGTGTCCTTCCCGCAAATGGTTAGTTGAGTTAACACCCGTAGGGTGAAAAGAAAGCCCGTCCGGCAGGACAAAAGCCCTCGGTCTCCGCCGAACCACCCTCGGCGACAACGCCGAACGAAAAACCCCAAAGACCAGATATACCCCCACCCACCCCTCAAACAACAAGGAGAACAACACCAATGAAACAAACAGCCCTAGTCACCGGCGGCGCAAAAGGAATCGGCGCAGAAATCTGCCGCAAACTCGCCACCGCCGGCTGGAATGTATTCGTCAATTACTACACCTCCAAACCCGAAGCAGAAGCCCTAGCCGCAGAGATCGGCGGCACTCCCATCCAAGCCGATGTGCGGGATTTCGGACAGGTTAACGAGATGTTTTCTGCCACAGGGCCCATAGACCTCTTAGTCAATAACGCCGGCATCGCCTATTACGGACTATTCCCGGAACTGAGCCTGCAAAAATGGCGGGAACTATTCGCCGTCAACGTGGACGGTGTGTTCCACTGCACCCAGTGCGCCTTGCCCCATATGCTACGGGAAAAACGGGGCAATATTATCAACATCGCCTCCGTCTGGGGCATGGTGGGTGCCTCTTGCGAGGCGGCGTATGCCACCACAAAAGCGGCGGTGATTGGGCTGACCAAGTCACTGGCCAAAGAGTTGGGGCCATCCGGCATCCGGGTCAACTGTGTGGCACCGGGGGCCATTGATACGGATATGGTACAAGCCCTCTCAGAAGAAGATTTGGCCGCCGTGCAAGGCGAGACCCCGTTGGGCTCTGTAGGCCAGCCGAGAGATGTAGCCCACTTGGTGGAGTTTCTAGCCTCCCACCGGGCCAGATATATCACGGGGCAAGTGATAAGTCCGAATGGAGGGTTGGTGATTTAATGGATACGATTGCAGCAATCGCAACAGGCGCAGATATCGGTGCCGTGGGTATCGTTCGGGTCAGCGGGCCACTGTCCCATGACCTGATGGCGCAGATATTCACCGAACGAACCGGGCGGCAAGTGTCGGTATTTGAGAGTCGGAAACTTTACTATGGCACCCTCGCCGATGAGACCGGTGCGGTGCTGGATCACTGCCTGTGTACCATCAGCCGTGCGCCTCATAGCTACACCGGGGAGGACACGGCAGAGTTACAATGTCACGGTTCCCCGCTGGCCCTCCAAGGGGTTTTAGAAACCCTATTCCGTAGCGGCGCACGGCAGGCAAAACCGGGCGAGTTTACAAAGCGGGCCTTTCTAAACGACAAGCTAGATCTGACCCAAGCAGAAGCGGTCATTGACCTCATCCGTGCAGAGACCGTCCAAGCCGCCCAAAACGCTGCCGGGCAACTGGGCGGCGCAGTGTCCAGCCAGACGGATGCGGTCTATGACGGCCTGCGGGATATCCTCGCCCATTTCCACGCTGTGCTGGACTATCCGGAAGAAGATATCGAACCCTTTGAGCTTGTTGCATATGCAACCGCCTTGACCGAGTATGCGGCAACGCTGGAACGTCTGCGTTCCACCTTCCGCCGAGGCGAGATTTTGACACGAGGTGTGCCCACCGCCATCATCGGGCGGCCTAATGTGGGAAAAAGTAGTCTGCTCAACGCACTACTCGGCTATGAGCGGGCCATTGTTACAGATACCCCCGGCACCACCCGGGACACCTTGGAAGAGCGGGTGCAACTGGGTGACACCCTCCTCCGCCTCATCGACACCGCCGGGGTGCGGGACACCGGAGACCCGGTGGAGCGGCTGGGCGTAGAGCGGGCTTGGCACGCAGCGGCAGCGGCAGAGCTTGTCTTAGCTGTCTTTGACGGTTCTCGCCCCCTGTCAGGAGAGGATATGCAAGTGCTGGAAGCCGCAAAAAAAGCCCCCCGCGCTGTGGGGGTTATCAGTAAATGCGACCTCCCCCACGGATTGGACGAGGGGCCGCTTCGGGCTGGGTTGGAGCATATCGTGGAACTCAGTGCCAAAACCGGTGCAGGGTTGGAGCGCTTAGAGAACACGGTAGCCACCCTGTTTCCTGACGATGCCTCCATCCCGGCGGGGCAAGTGCTGACCAACCCCCGCCATGTAGATGCTGTGGGCCGTGCCCTAACGCACTTAGAGGCGGCGCAAGAAGCCCTCGCCCAGGGTGTTACCCCAGATGCCGTACTCACAGAGCTAGAGGCCGCCATGGCCGCCCTCGGCGAACTTACCGGACGCACCGTGGCGGCAGATGTGGCCGCCCGGATTTTCGAGCGGTTTTGTGTGGGGAAGTAGGTGGGGTGTAAAGGCCGATCAGTTCTTGCCCCTAGGGGGGGATAGAGACTCTCTACAAAAGATAGCCCGCAACCACCCTTGGTAGCAAGCCGAACCCCAAAACCACACTCACAATAAAAAACAAAAAAACGCACCGAAAACACTTGCAATCCCAGTCCCGGCGTGGTAAAATGACAAAGAAGAGTATAAAGGTATTGATGGAGTGGGCACCCCCACTCCTTTCTTTCGACCAATTTGCAATTCTCAAATAGGGAGCCTCTTCAAATTGGCAATGTGACTGAGGGTGAGCAAATTGGTTGCTCTGCAAGTCAAATTTGCGCCGGAATAATGAGTTTATTACAAGAAAAATTGCCGCGGCAGGGCGGCCAATCTGCCGGCATCGGGCATGTTGACAGTTTGCAGAGACGTCCTTGGGGAGGAATGCGTATGAACAAAGTAGAAGAAGCCATCACCAAGTTGGTTGGCCCCCTAGTGCAAGAAGCGGGCTGTACCCTCTGGGACGTGGAGTATGTCAAAGAGGCAGGCCAGTGGTTTTTGCGGGTCTATATCGACCGGGCGGACGGTGTGGGCATCGCCGACTGTGAGCGGGTGAGCCGGGCAGTTGACCCGGTACTGGACGAGGCGGACGTGATTCCGGACAGCTATATCTTTGAAGTGTCCTCCGCCGGGGCAGAGCGGCAGTTAAAAAAAGAACAAGACTTCTTGCAGTTTATAGGCCACTTGGCAGAGGTCAAACTCTACCGGGCTATAGACGGTAGGAAAGAGCATGTGGGCACTCTTGCCGCCTATGAGGACGGGAACGTGACCATAGAGATGGCAGGGACAGCCAGACGATTTGAGAAAAACGATATTGCGATGGTCAGATTACGTATCGCTGATTAAGGAGAGTTAACATGAACGCAGAATTTTTTGCCGCACTAGACGACATTGAGCGGGAGAAGGGCATCAGCAAAGCTTATATGTTAGAGAAAATCAGCCTAGCGCTGACGGCGGCCTTGAAAAAAGACCACCCCACGGCGGCGGAGAACGTCTTTGTCCGGGTGGATGAGGATGCGAAGAAGATTGACCTGTTCGTCCGCAAAACCGTGGTGGACGAGGTGGAGGATACGGACACGCAAATCCTTTTAGACGAGGCCAAGAAGTACAACAAAAAGGTAGAATTAGAAGATGAGGTCAATATCCCTGTAGAGACCAAGAAGTTTGGGCGGATTGCGGCCCAAGCGGCGAAACAAGTCATCATCCAAGGCATCCGGGAAGCGGAGCGGGGGATGATTTATGAAGAGTTTAACTCCAAAGAGCATGAGATTCTCACCGGGCAAGTGACACGGGTTGATCCCCGTTCTGGCAGTGTATCTGTCCGCATCGGCTCCGGCAGTGAGACCACAGAGGCGATGCTGTCCCCCCATGAGCAAGTGCGGGACGAGGTTTTGCGGGAAGGGGAGCGGATAAAGGTCTATGTGGCGGAAGTCCGAAATTCTACCCGTGGCCCGCAAGTGCTGATTTCTCGCACCCATCCGGGCTTGGTGCGCCGACTGTTTGAGTTAGAGGTGCCGGAGATTGCAGACGGCTTAGTCGAAATCATAAACGTAGCACGGGAGGCGGGAAGCCGGACAAAAATGGCGGTTTCTTCCACCGATGACCAAATTGACCCCGTGGGCGCATGTGTCGGCCCTCGCGGCGGGCGTGTGGCGGCCATTGTGGACGAATTGGGGGGCGAGAAGATTGACATTATTCCCTATAGCGAAAACCCTGCGGCATACGTTGCGGCGGCACTGGCACCGGCACAGGTGGTGCAGGTGATGCTGGGGGACGAGGAAAAAACCTGTCAAGTAGTCGTGCCGGACGATCAGCTCAGTCTCGCCATTGGTAAAGAGGGGCAAAATGCCCGCTTGGCGGCACGGTTGACCGGATATAAGATCGACATCGGGCCTGCCAGCGGGGCCAGCCTATAAGAATCGCAAGACCAAGGAGAAATAAGCGTTTGCAAACACCAAAGAAAGTTCCCATGCGACAGTGTACCGGGTGCCGGGTGATGAAGTCTAAAAAAGAGCTTGTCCGGGTGGTCAAAAGTCCTACGGGCGAAGTTGCGTTAGACCTTCACGGAAAAGCACCGGGGCGGGGCGCGTATGTCTGCCCCAGCATAGACTGTCTCAAGCGCTCTCGCAAGACAAGAGCTTTAGAGCGGGCCTTTGGCAAGCCGGTGACGGAAGAATTAGAAGCAGAGCTGTTAGCCCAGATGGCGGAGGTGGCACCGGATGAATGATAAGCTCAAAATCGTGGGCCTCGCCTTTCGGGCTGGGAAACTGGCCGCCGGGGACGCAGTGGTGTCCGAGGCGGTACACGCCAAGCGGGTGCGGTTAATTTGCACGGCATCGGATGCCAGTGAGCGGGTGTTAGAGCGGGCGAAACTCATGCCGGAGCGGTGTAACGGGTTATTTACAGAGATACCGTTCACCAAAGCAGAACTGGGTGCAGCACTGGGCATGAACGAATGCGGTATCATTGCTTTTTTAGACCCCGGCCTAGCGTGGGCCTTTGGGAAGAAATTGTTAGGGATAGACGAAGCACGGTACAGTGTGCTGACAGAAGAACTTGCCGCCAGAAAAGGGCGCGCACAGCGGAGATGGGCGAAGAAACATCGCCCCGGGGGAACCAGAAGAGGAGGACGAAAAGATGGCAGCTAGTTTGATTAAATACCGGGTACACGAGGTGGCCAAGGATTTTGAGTTGGGGTCGAAAGACATCTCTGAAATCCTCACCAAGTATGCCACAAAACCAAAAAACCATATGCAGGTTTTGGAAGAGACGGAGCTTGACCTGATCTTCGAGTACCTTTCTCTTCACAACCAGATTGAGAGCATAGAGGAGATCTTTGCCGACACCTATGTGGCCCCGCAAGAAGAGCCAAAACCAGAAAAGAAAGCCCCTGTCAAAAAGGCAAAAGCAACCGCCCCGGAAGTAGTGGAAGCAACAGAAGTAGCGGAAGCGGTGGTCGAGACAGCGCCGATTGTTACAGATGCTGTCACAGCCGAGGCAGCAGAGCCTGCAAAAGCCCCCAAGTCTGAGGGCAGCGGACCGAAGAGCACAAAGAAGCCAGAAAAACGGGTGGTGGACACCTCTGGTGCTACCATTAACATGGATAAGTACGACGAGCGACTGGATACCTTGGTGCCCAATCAGGCCAAAGACATGAAACAGGGCAAAGAGAAGTTCGGCAAGCGGAACCAAAAGCGGATGCCGCCATCGAACAAGCGGCGGCAGGAAGAGCGGGACAAAATGATCCGCCTGCAAATGGAAGCCGCAAAAAAAGCCCCCACACGGGTGCTGATTCCCGACGAAATTTCCGTGGGCGAGCTGGCCAGCCGCATGAAAAAGCAAGGGGGCCAAGTGGTGGCCCGACTGGTGAAAATGGGTGTCATGGCAAGCTTATCCGACACCATCGACCACGATACCGCCGCCTTGGTGGCCATGGAAATGGGCTGTAAGGTCGAGCGGGAAGTAGTTGTGACCATCGAAGAAAAACTCATTGATGTAGCAGAGGACAAGGCGGAAGACCTAATCCCCCGTGCTCCTGTGGTGGTGGTCATGGGCCATGTTGACCATGGGAAAACCAGCCTCTTAGACCGTATCCGTAACGCTACGGTGGTAGAGGGCGAGGCCGGCGGCATTACCCAGCATATCGGGGCTTATCAGGTGGAGATTAAACATAAGCCTATTACCTTCCTCGACACACCGGGCCATGAGGCATTTACCTCTATGCGTGCCCGTGGTGCCAAAGTCACGGATATTGCAATCCTAGTTGTAGCCGCAGATGACGGGATTATGCCCCAGACCATCGAGTCCATCAGCCACGCCAAAGCGGCGGAGATTCCCATTATCGTCGCCATCAACAAAATGGATAAGCCAGAGGCCAATCCGGATAAAATCAAGCAACAACTCACCGAATACGAGCTGGTCAGTGAGGACTGGGGCGGACAGACCATCATCGTGCCCATCTCAGCCAAAACCGGAGACGGGATTGATACCCTACTGGAAATGGTGGCCCTTACCGCAGAGGTAGAGGATTTAAAAGCAAACCCCAACCGTGCCGCCCGTGGTACGGTGATCGAGGCCCGCCTAGACAAAGGCCGTGGCCCCATTATGACAGGACTGGTACAAAACGGTACCCTCAACCAAGGGGATATTATCATCGCCGGTACTTCTGTAGGTAGAGTACGGCTTATGACCTCCGACCGGGGCGAGAAACTGACGGCTGCGGGGCCTTCTGTCCCTGTGGAGATTATGGGTATGAGCGAAGTGCCGGATGCCGGTGACATGTTCAACGCCGTAGCCGATGAGCGGATGGCAAGAGAACTGGTGGCCCAACGGAAGGACGAGCAAAAAGCGGCGTCAGCTTCCCCGGTTGCCAAGGTCAGTTTAGATGCCCTCTTCGACCAAATCAAGCAGGGCGAGGTCAAAGACTTAAATGTTATCGTCAAGGCCGATGTGCAAGGCTCTGCCGAGGCCATTAAAGCGTCTCTTGAGAAAATCACCAATGACGAGGTGCGGGTGCGGGTCATCCACTCCGGGGTCGGGGCGATTAACGAGAGTGATATCATGTTAGCCGACACCTCCGGCGCCATTGTGGTGGGCTTTAACGTCCGACCGGAAGCGGCGGCCAGAGACAGTGCGCTACGGAACGATGTGGATATGCGGATGTACCGTGTCATCTATGACGCAATCAACGAGATTGAGTCCGCTATGAAAGGGATGCTGGCCCCGAAATTCAAAGAAGTCATTCTGGGTCAAGCCGAAGTGCGAGAAACCTACAAAGTGTCCCATGTGGGCACCATATGCGGTTGTTATGTCCAAAGCGGCAAGATTGTCCGTGGCTGTCAGCTACGGCTGGTACGGGACGGCATTGTCGTCTATGAGGGGAATCTAGGTTCTCTGCGGCGCTTTAAGGACGATGTGAAAGAAGTCGCCACCAACTACGAGTGTGGTATCTCAATTGAGGGGTACAACGATGTGAAAATCGGCGATGTGATTGAAGCCTTCCAGATGGAGCAAATTAAAGTCGTATAGCAGGGGGAGTTTTTATGCCAACAAACAAACTGCAACGAATCAACGAAGATATCGCCCGCACCCTGTCGGCACTCTTGCGGGAGGTCAAAGACCCGCGGGTACAGCAGGGGATGGTCAGCGTGTTAGCGGTAGACACCACCGCAGACTTAAAGTTTTGTAAAGTCTACCTCAGTGTCTTAGGGCTAGAGGACGAAAAGCGGATGTTGAAGGGTCTCCAATCCGCCGCCGGGCATCTCCGGCGGTCGTTGGGGCAGGCGTTGAACATCCGCCACACGCCAGAGCTGATTTTCAAACTGGACAAGTCCATGGAACACGGGGCCCATGTATCGAAGATTTTACAGGGCTTGGATGTGAACAACTCGGAGGATACCCAAGATGGGCCAGACGACGAGACTGACGTGTAAGCAAACAGCCGCCTGGCTCATGGAGCGAGACGGCTTTTTGCTCTTGACCCATCGCCGTCCGGACGGAGACGCATTAGGTGCGGCGGCGGGGCTTTGTGTTGCCCTGCGGAAGTTGGGAAAGACTGCGTATCTGCTGGAAAACCCGGACACCACCGAGCGGTACAAGGGTTATGTGGCGGACTATTTGGCCCCGGCGGATTATCAGCCCCAGGCGGTGATTGCGGTGGACACGGCAAGTTGTGGTATTATGCAGACAAACGCCGGGCTTTACTTAGACCAAATCGACCTAGCCATTGACCACCACACCTCTTATACGGACTATGCGGCGTATACCTGCTTAGATGCAGACAAAGCAGCCTGCGGCGAGGTGGTCTATGAAGTGATTTTGGCCTTGGGCGTGGAGGTCACAGCAGAGATTGCAACCCCCCTGTATGTGGCAATTACCACGGACACCGGGTGTTTCCAATACGCCAACACCACGGCAGATACCCTGTGTGTCGCAAGTGCCCTCGTCCGAGCGGGGGCGGAACACTGGGCGGTGAACAAAGCACTGTTCCGCACCAAAAGCCGGGCACGAGTGGCCTTTGATGGGGCGTTCCTCGCAGGATTACGCTATCATTATAACGACCGGGTAGCCGTGGCGGTGGTGACACGCACCATGATGGCCGAGACCGGGGTTACAGAGGATGACCTTGATGACATTGCGGCCATCCCCGGCCAAGTGGAAGGGGTCTTGGTGGGCATTGTGGTCAAAGAACTCCCGGCAGAAGGCTGTAAAGTCTCTGTGCGGACAGTGTCGGGGATTAGTGCCAACCAAATATGCAAACAGTTCGGTGGCGGGGGGCACCCCATGGCGGCAGGCTGTGAGGTGCAACAGCCGCCGGAAGAAACAGTGGCACTCCTACTCCAAGCCTGTGAGGAGCAACTGATATGACCGGGATTTTGCTCATCGACAAGCCCCCGGAGTGGACCAGCCATGATGTTATTGGCAAACTGCGGGGCCTATTACGCCTACGCCGGATTGGACATGCGGGCACCCTAGACCCCATGGCAACGGGTCTGCTCACCGTGTTTGTGGGCCGTGCTACCCGAGGAGTAGAGTTTGCCGAAGCCCAGGAAAAAACTTACATCGCTCGGCTCCGGTTAGGTGTAACCACCGACACCCAAGACACCACCGGACGAGTGTTGGAGACCTCGGATAGAAAGGTGCCACGAGAGGAATTAGAAGCAATTTTGCCTCAATTTTGCGGCGAGATTTTCCAAGTGCCGCCCATGTATTCCGCCATCAAAATCGATGGCCAACGGCTTTACAAACTGGCTCGACAGGGTGTAGAAGTCGAGCGAAAAGCCCGGCCTGTAACGATTCATAAATTAGAGCTGCTTGGCGAGGTCGAGGATGGGTTTGATTTAGAAATTACCTGTTCCAAGGGTACCTATATCCGCACCCTGTGCCACGATATTGGTCAAACCCTCGGTTCTGGCGGTGCCATGGCGGCCCTGCGGCGGACACAGGTGGGGGCGTTTTCCATTGCAGACGCCCATACCTTAGAAGAGCTCCAAGCCGCAGAGAATCGGGCACAGTTTTTACAGCCCTTAGACACCCTGTTTGTCTCCTATCCACCCATAACTGTGGACAAACGGCAAGAGCAAGGCATCCGCAACGGCCAGACCGTGCGGATATCGGAACATCTACCGGGTCGGGTTCGGGTGTATGGACAAAGCGGGGAATTTTTGGCGTTTGGGGAGGTCAAAACAGGGCCAACATTGGTGACGATTAAGAGTTTTTTTGATCCAGCCCATTAAATGGCGGTGAGAATATGCAAAGCGATATCGTGTTCAAAAAAATTTGGCAAGATGAAACAGAAGACCTTTTTGAACTTCAAATGATTGCAAGCTCAAGATTGATATATGCCAGATCTAGTGCGTATGCGGGAAGTGCAACGATTGACGAGCTGGTGAATGGATTGGATAGATTTATCAGCGGTAAAACGGATACGTTTTTATGGGAGCATGGGAGTAGAGGTGGAGTGGCAGGTTTCGGTTTATTATCGTTAAAGTTTTTTCCAAAAAATAAATGGGGGCATATTCTCGTTGAAGTGTATATGGAGTTGGACGATGGCGGAACGCCAGGTGAGCATAATTGTTGCTTTTATGTGGAAACAGAATTAGGCCTCTTAGAAAAGTTTTGTAAAAGGCTATATCTGCTCAAAGAACCTGACCTAAATGTTGAAATTATGCTAAACGAATTATGAAAGTAAGAAACGGAGGAGAGAACAACATGGCAAAGCATGAGCGCAACCTAACGGGCAATTTCGACGAATTATTGCGGACACTGCACGATGAAATCATGGGCAGGAGCCTGTCCGCCAGCTTCCAAGACGGTAGCGACTACCGTGCCGACGATGTGCGATGCGCCGTGCGGGTGTATGAGCGGTACAGCGTGATTGGGAGCAATCGGCTCAGTGCCAACATTACATTGGTAGGGAGAGGGGACAGACTGTTTCTCACTGTCATCGCCTCCGGCGGGAGCCAGGCGATGTTCTTTAAAATCAACACCTTCGGCGAGGAAAGTTTCTTAGAGAAAATCATCAAAATCGTGAACGAGTTCGAGGCGCAAACACAGAGGAGATAGAGATACAACATGCAAAAACGGGTCATCGCCCTAGGCTTTTTTGACGGAGTACACCGGGGTCACGCCGCACTATTAGGCGTGGCCTGTCAGCGTGCTCGGGACTTAGGCGCAAGCCCTGCGGTTCTCACTTTCGATACCCACCCGGCAACCCACACCGGGGGAGAGGCGGCACCCTTAATTAACTCTCTGGCCGGACGGTTAGAGCTTATCTGGCGACTTCATGGCATCCAAGATGTCATTGTAGTGCCCTTTGACGAGACATTCCGGCGGTTGCCTTGGGACGCTTTTGTGGCGGCCCTCAAGCACGACTACGGCGCCATCCATGTTGTGTGTGGGCATAACTATCACTTTGGCTATAGCGGTACAGGGAACCCGCAGCGACTTCAAGCGAAATGCATGGAGTTGGGCATCGGCGCAGATGTGGTGCCAGAGGTCAAAATAGACGGCACCACGGTGAGTTCCACCCATATTCGCAGCCTGCTCACAGCCGGGGACATGGAGACCGCCGCACGGTTTTTGGGCCACGCTCACACCCTCATAGACACAGTGCACCATGGGTTTGAATTGGGCCGCACTCTCGGCGCACCTACGATTAACATGGCATTTCCCTCCGGTGTGCTCATCCCGCCCTGCGGGGTCTATGCCACCCAAGTATTTCTCCCCGATGAGCCGACAGGTCGCACCGCCGTCACCAACATCGGCCGTCGCCCCACCGTCAGCGAAACGGGAAACTTGACAGTAGAGAGCTATATTCTAGATTTCTCCGGCGACCTCTACAACCAGCAAGTACGGGTAGAGTTTCACCGCTTTCTCCGCCCGGAGATGAAGTTTGCAGACGTGGAGGAGTTGAAGGCGCAGATAGAGCGGGATGCCAAGATGGCAGCGGGCTATTTTGATGGGATAACATAGAGACACCTTGTATTTAACAAAAACATCAAAATATGAGTTTGAGCAAGAGCAAATGCAGAATACATAAAAACAGATGGGCATTATCGACAAATGAAAAGGGCCTAATTTATGAAAACAACACAAAGTTTGACAGCTCTAAGAAAAAAGTCTAAAAAAATATTGACAAGACAAAAGGATTCGAGATATAATCAAGCATCGAAAAATAGATAGTGAGTATTTCCCTGCGATACGGTCGCAGTTTTATTTAACCCACAATCTAATCGTTTAAAAATGTGGACGGTGACTCTCTGATGACAATTAAGGACATTGCGAATATAGCGAAAGTGTCAACGGCTACCGTTTCTTATGTGATTAATGGGACGAAGCCTGTGATGCCGGAAAAGCGACAACGTGTGCTTGACGCAATTGCCCAGACAGGTTATCAGCCCAATCAAATGGCCAAAAGTCTACGTACGAAAAAGTCGAATAACATCGGCGTACTGGTGGAAGACATTATGGGTTTTTCCACTTCCAGCATTATAGATGGCATATCAAAGCACGTGGAACACAGCGACTATAATATTTTACTCAATGACCTGCGGTTGCTTGACAGCTTATTGAATCAGTACGATCAGATTGTGCAGCAAAAAGACAAAATCAACAAAGCGCTATCCCTTTTGAGATTCGGGGCGCGAGTGGACGCTGTGATTTACGTGGGCATGTTTGACCGTGATATTTCTGGGATTATTACAGATATCGGCAAACCGATTGTAATTGCATATTCTACCGCAAATGATAGCCACACTTGTTCAGTCACATATGAGAATGAAACGATTTCTGCTGAGGCGATGCGCTACTTGATTGATTGCGGACACAAGCGCATTGCGGTGATTACCGGGCTTGCACATACGGCACCGGCTCAAATGCGGATGCAGGGTATCCTTGAGGCGGTCAAAGAGGCGGGGCTGGTACTCGACAGCGCAGTGGTCAAAAACGGCGATTGGGAGCGAGAATCCGGATATTTTTGTATGAAGGATTTGCTGGAGCAAGAGAAAGACAACTTGCCCACCGCTGTCATTGCGATGAACGACCTGATGGCCATTGGTGCCATGGACGCCATTCGAGAAGCGGGATTACAAGTACCGCAGGACATTTCCGTCATGGGGTTTGACAACCGAGAGATTTCTACTTTCGTTTGGCCGAAGCTAACAACAGCGGAAATTGACCTCAAAGGGATTGGATTTACCGCCGCACAAATGGCGATTGCACAAATGGGGGGAAATGAAAAGGCGAGACAGGAACAACATGTCGTGCTCCCCAGCAGACTTATTATACGCGACACAGTCGCAAACATTTAACTCTGGAGAAGGAAGAAGAATTTATTATGCGGAAGATTGTTATTGATGCCACAAAAAAAGGCGGAACGATTAACAAAAATATTTATGGGCACTTTTCAGAGCATCTGGGCCGTTGTATCTACGAAGGCATATTTGTGGGGAAGGATTCAAACATCCCCAATGTCAATGGGATGCGGAAAGATGTGGTAGATGCGTTGCGCCATATCAAAGTTCCGGTGCTCCGCTGGCCGGGCGGCTGTTTTGCCGATGAATACCACTGGATGGACGGAATCGGCCCGCAAGAAGGGCGGAAGACCGTAGTCAACACCCACTGGGGCGGCGTGGTAGAGGATAACTCTTTTGGTACCCACGAGTTCATGGAACTCTGCGCACAAATTGGATGCGCCCCATTTATATCGGGGAATGTAGGAAGCGGTACCGTGCGTGAGATGAGCGAATGGGTAGAGTACATGACCTTTGACGGAGTGTCCCCCATGGCTGACCTCCGCCGTGAACATGGCCGGGAAGAGCCTTGGGATGTCCCGTACTTCGGTATCGGCAACGAAACTTGGGGTTGCGGCGGGAACATGAATGTAGAGTATTACGCCGGGGTTTATCGTCATTACCAGACCTATGTACGGGAATACGGCGACAAGAAGATTGCAAAAATCGCCTGTGGCCCCAACGAGGGTGACTACCACTGGACAGAAGTGATGATGACGGCCTGTCACTGTCCGACGGGGCCGGTTGGGTTCTGTAACGTTCGGATGGATGGGTTGTCCTTGCACTATTACACCTCGCCGGGGAAAGAGGCGGGCCGTGGTTCTGCCCGTACCTTTGGTCGGGATAAGTATTTCCACACCATGGAAGTGGCACTGCATATGGATGAGCTGGTCACCAAGCACAGCGAGATCATGGAGCGGTTTGACCCAGATAAACAAGTGGGACTTATAGTAGACGAATGGGGCACTTGGTTTGACGTGGAAGAGGGGACGAACCCCGGTTTCTTGTACCAACAAAACACCATGCGGGACGCACTGGTTGCGGCGACGACACTGAATATTTTCAACAAACACTGCCAGCGGGTCTCCATGGCGAACATTGCACAGACTGTGAATGTGTTGCAAGCAGTGATTTTGACTCAAGAGGAAGAAATGCTTTTAACGCCCACTTATCATGTGTTTGATATGTATAAGGGCCATCAAGATGCTACGTTACTGGAGAGCACCGTAGAAGCGGAGACCATCGGTACCGCAGAATACGCAGTGCCCGACCTGCACCTCTCTACTTCGCAGAGCGCAGACGGTTCAATTTTAATGACGCTGGCGAACCTGTCATTAGATACAGCGCAGGACATGAACTGTCAGGTAGACGGTCAGGCGGTACACTCTGTTTCTGCCCGGATATTGACCGAGGCCGTGGATGCGTGTAATGAATTCCACGCAAAAGATCGTGTCCGGCCGCAAGCATTTACAGATATTGCAGTGAAAAATGGTGCAATACAATTTTCCATTCCACCCTGTGCGGTAATGGAAGTGAAGATAAACGCATAGAAAATAAGTGAAAATAGAGCTCTTTGAAACAGATGGTCAAAAAAATTCACTACTAGAAAAACGATTAGAAAGGCTGGATAGACGTGAATAATAGTAAAATCAGACCCCTCCACCTGCAAGATGTTGCAATCAACGGTTCATTTTGGAGCCGCTACATAGAACAAATTCGAGAAAAAGTGCTGCCCTATCAGTGGGAAGTCCTCAATGACCGTGTAGAGGACGCAAAGCGTAGCCACTGTATTAAGAACTTTGAGATTGTGGCCGGTCGCTGGGAAGGCACGTTTTACGGCATGTGCTTCCAAGACAGCGACCTTTATAAGTGGCTGGAGTCTGTTGCCTATACCTTAGCGGTACACGCAGATCCAGAATTAGAGCGTTTGGCCGATGAGGCCATTGCCCTCATTGGTGCGGCGCAGGGTGAAGATGGGTATATCAATACCTATTATGACATCAAAGAGCCGGACAGACGTTGGTCCAATCTACAACAGGGCCATGAGCTCTATTGTGCAGGACATCTGATAGAGGCTGCCGTTGCTTATTATAATGCAACAGGAAAACGTGCGGTGTTGGATATTGCAATCCGGTTTGCGGATTATATTGACGAAGTGTTTGGGCTAGAGGATGGCAAGCTAGACGGCTATCCCGGTCATCAGGAGATTGAGCTGGCCCTGTTCCGGCTTTATGAGACCACAGGCGAAAAGCGGTACTTAATTTTGGCCGCATACTTCATCAAACAGCGTGGAAAAGCGCCGAACTTTTTTGATATTGAGGATAAGCAGCCAAGGTATAAGGAAATTTTCCCGGAGATTACCCCGCTGGCCCGAACCTATTCCCAGTCTCACGAGCCGCCGGCAGACCAGCGTGTGGCCACGGGCCACTCTGTGCGGGCCGTGTATATGTATGCCGCCATGGCGGACTTAGCGGCAGAGCTGAATGATACGGCTCTGCGTGTGGCAGTGGATGCGCTATATGAGGACATTACCACAAGACAAATGTACGTGACCGGGGCCATTGGCTCTCTGGCGTGGGGTGAGCGGTTTACCGGGGCATATGATCTGCCCAATGACCTGATTTACGGTGAAACATGCGCTTCTGTCGGGCTGATGATGTTCTGTCAGCGTATGAACGCCATGTACGCAGATGCCCAGTACGCAGACACGATGGAACTTGCACTCTACAACTCTGTCCTATCCGGGACATCCATCTCCGGCACAGAATTTTTCTATGTCAATCCCCTCCATGTAGAGCCAGAGCGGGTTCATATCCGCCCCAACTTCAACCATATCAAAACTGTCCGCCAGAAATGGTTTGACTGTGCCTGTTGTCCTTCTAACCTTGCACGTACCGTGATGGGGCTGGGCATGTACGCATACGGCAAGACAGAAGATGCGCTCTATGTGAATCTATACTGTGCAGGCTCTGCCAAAGACGGTGTGCGCAACTTGGAAGTAAACACCGACTATCCTTACGGCGGCGATGCGACGTTGAAAGTAGACGGCGGGAAGTTTAAGCTCTATCTGCGCAACCCGCAATATGCACCGGTGAAAAGCCTGACAATCAATGGAGAAGCGGTTCAGCTACAGGTTGAAAATGGCTATATTGTATTAGAACAAGACTGGAACGGCCAGGCGATCGAAATTACCTTTGATATGCAGCCAAAGCGGTTGTATTGTACAACGAAAGTGCAAGGCAACATCGGAAGCACCGCCATTATGCGTGGGCCGCTGGTGTACTGCATGGAGCAAGTGGACAACGGTGCCTATCTAGGGGCCATTCGCTTAGACGAAGATGCCCCGCTGACAGAGACAGCGCCCCCGGAAGGACTTCTGCCGGAGGTCGTAGCACTGAGGGCACCGGCATATCGGTATGAGCAGGCAGAAGACGCACTGTATTCAGAGCAAAGGCCAAAGCTTGTACCCAGTGATCTGACGTTAATCCCATATTTCTTATGGGCCAACCGCGGCGAGAACGAAATGCGGGTATATATTCCCACAACGACAGAGAAGTAAGTGTCCGAAGTCTGCTGAGAGCTACATGGCAGGCCACAATAAAAGGGGTGTTCAGCCAAACAGGCTGTCCCAAATAAAAATGATGGAGGAATATCATGAGAAAGTACTTAAAACGCAGCGCACTACTAGCCCTATGTCTAATGTTGTTGTTCGCCTTTGCTGCATGTGACAACGGCGACACAACAGCAAACGACACTGCAGACACACCTGAGGTGACAGAAACACCTGAGGCAACACCAACACCGGAAGCTCCGCCAGAGGGTGACGAGCCGGTAACCATCACCTACATGTTCTGGGGTGATGAAATGGAAATCGAAAATGTAACAAACACACTCAACAGATTCCACGAAGAACATCCCCACATCATCGTGGAACCATGGCCGGTAGACCGTGATGAAATCACAGCGCTTCTCACCACACTGGCAGCGGCTGGCGAGCTTCCAGACACCGGGTTTATGACAGAAGAGATGGCCATCAACTGGGCGAGAGCCGGATTCATCCAAGCGCCGCAAATTATTGGCGAGCAACCTCGGGATGTTATTTCCTTCCGTTGGGAAGGCGAGACTGTAGCTTATTCATCCTGTGTTGTACAGCTTGCGCTCTACTATGACAGAGACAAATTTGATGCTGCAGGTGTTGAGTATGCGCCAAAAACAGCCGCAGATGCATGGAGCTGGGATGAGTTTGTCGATGTAGCGAGAACTCTGACCATTGATGCAAACGGAAACAATGCACATAGCCCCAACTTTGACCGCAATAATATCGAGCAGTACGGCATTTACCTCGAGCCTGCCGTATTCCAGTTGGAAACATGGGCACTTTCAAACGGCGGCGGATTTATGGATCCCGATGATTGGAGCAACGTGATCATCAACGAGCCGGAATCAGCAGAAGCCATCCAAAGAATCGCCGACCTCTACCTTGTCTATGGCGTAATGCCACGTTGGGGTTCCCTTGGCGGTGACAATGTGGATGCATTGTTCCTCGAGTATAATGTAGCGATGGTGATAAACGGCACATGGTCAATCGGCGTTTGGCTTGAAGGCGCAATGAATAATCACGGTCTGAACTACAGCGTTGGCGTTCTGCCAAGCATGGGAAGACCTGTCACGATTGCCACAGCAGGCCTTGCCGTTCAGTACGAAGGCTCAGATCATCCTGAAGCCGCGGCGGAATTCCTTGCGTGGTTTGCAGCAACCGAGAACAACTGGGCACTCATTGAAGGCGGTATCTGGTTGCCGCGCTATGAGAGCTGGTATAGAGACGAAACCCTGCAACGCGAGTGGGCAGACAATGCAAATCACCCACCCTTTGAAGATTTCCAAAGCGCAGTTATCGAATACTCACTCACAAACGCAGTGTCCGCTGCTTGGCACTGGGTACCTGGTTTCGATGCGTTCCTGCCTGAGCTTGCAACCGCACTAGCTCCTGTCTGGTCAGGCGATCAAACCGCACAAGAAGCATTAGATGCAGCAAGACCAACCTTTATAGCAGCAATCGGCGCATAAAGCGCTCACAACCTTCCGGATAAAGCCCAAAGTAACACATCTGCGCCCGTACGATTTTTCGGGCGGGCGCAGGTTTTTATTACTTCGCCACCAAATAGTCGCAACGTTAGGCCGGCCTTTTTGCCGCTGTGCGACGCTGAATTTCCTTGAAATAAAGCAATTATTCCGGCGAAAATTCATCTTTTCCTAGCAACAAAAATCCTCGCCCGAAAATTGCAACTATTTGGTGGCGGAGCAATATCTTCTTGACTGTAATTTGCATAAATAATATATAAAAAACCAAAAAGAAAGGTGTGTGTATCAAAATGCAAGCAAAAACCTTAACAGATACGCGCAAAGCGATTGGGATTTTAAGGCCGGTGGGTGTGCTGTATGTCCTTTTTTCCGCTCTCACTATTTTTATCGCTGTAGTTGGCACAAGCGGTGCCGACCTTATGGAAAGATTTATGCCGAGAGGCTTTGTGTTCTTAAACTCGGTTCGGAATTATGCGATGCCGGAAAGATTTATGCCGTATTTCTTTTACTTCCTGTTTGTGGTTGCCGCATTTCGGCTTGTAGTCGCATGCATGACAATCCTTTTCGGAGGAACGCCAAAAAAAGGAAGCTTTTTAGGGCTTTTGGGAAAAATAGATTTATGGATAGTTATTCCGATAACGATTTTTGTCTTATTCTTTTTCGATGGCTTCAATTTTATGTGGTTTCCGATTATCTCCTTCGCTCCGACAATGCTACTCCTGCACGGATCTGCAAAAATAGATGATAGACCGGGAAGAGCAGCCCGACAAGAAGCAAGGACAGCAAAGTTATTTTTGATACCCGCATTTTTAGGACTTTCCTTTATGACATATATCCCCCTTACGGCGGTATTTGGGATTTCCTTGTTCGACTGGCAAATCCCATTTGCACCGGAATTTACGGGGCTTACAAATATCATCAATCTGTTTTCACCGGGCTCAACCTTTTGGGCTTCCGTCTGGGTGACAATTGTATACGCATTTCTGACCGTTGGCTTGGGCATGGTATATTCTATGATTATAGCCCTTTTGCTCAACCGGAAGATACCGGGCAGAACATTCTTCAGAACAGTGTTTTACTTACCCTTTATTATCCCTGTTGTAAGTACTATGCTGATTTTTAGACTCCTTTATTCCCATGACGGTGTGATAAACAACATCATCAACATGTTTGGCGGCGACCGCATACACTTCCTTTTAGATAACGCAACCATTATTCCCGCACTTGCAATCATCGCTGTTTGGGCAAGCGGAAACATTATCGTTATCAAAATGGCGGGGCTTGCCAACGTCCCACGAACATACCTTGAATCGGCTGAAATAGACGGGGCAAATGCCTGGCAACGTTTTTGGAAGATAACCATACCATGTATGTCTCCGATTATTTTCTATAATATGCTGATGAGCTTAATCACGCACATGCAAGTTGTTGTACCTTCACTCATGTTAGCCGGCGGCGGTCAGTCCGGGGCTACGGTTATACCGCAATCATTTAGATTTGTGGCATTTGAATGGTACATGACCGCATTTAGCGGTGGGTTCTTAGGACGTGCCGGTGCGGTATCATTTGGGCTGTTTGTGCTGATCGGCATATTCACAGCTGTCTTATTTGTGACTTCAAAAAGCTGGTTATTTTATGAAGGAGGTGGTCCGGCATGATTCACTCGCATTCATCAGCCCCGCCGGAGTCGGTACGAACCATTCCTGCTCGAGGGAAACAGGTTTTGAGGATTGTGGGCGTGCTCTTTATGATAGCTGCAATTGTCAGCCTTGTTTTCGGAATTTTGGGCCTGCTCGGTATAGGACTTCCCGACACATTCTACTTAGATAATACAATTATTGAAGCAAGAACAATCAATGCAAACCAAGATGGTGTACCCATGTGGACCGAAGAATCATGGGAGAACCTGCAAGAGAACCTTGTTATTGCTAGGACTGTTCTAAACGATAGAGCTTCCACGCAGGAGCAAATTGATACGGCGCGTACTAATTTGCGCAACGCGATTGATTCTATGGTGCCCTCAGAAGCGTTTGCCGATATGGAAACTGCCGAGTTTTTACCGGACGGACGGACAGTATCTGTGTTTTTCATGTACTTGATACTATTGTTTGTCATTCTTGGTGCCACGGGTATATTAGGGTTTGTTTACAGCGCAACAATCAAGAAAATGCATTTGTTAGGTGTTTTGGGAATCATTAGCTTCATAGGCGTCGCATTATTAATAATCTTAGCTGTAAACACCCTTGGTCATGAAGTTTTCTTGGCCTTTCTACCGTTTATTTGTCTCCCGATAGCGCATCAGGTCGGTGTATTTTTAAACAACAGAAAAACATCCATAATCGTTACATTCAGCATTTTGATGGTGATGTCTTTAATTGCCCTCTTCCCCCTCTACTGGATCATACGCTCATCGCTCATGTATCTGCATGAAGTCCCCACAATGCGCTTTTTACCGACGAATTGGGTTTTTTCCAATTACCCAAGGGCTTTGGAACGCTTCCATTACTTCCTTTATCTGCGTAACACCTTTATTATCGCAGTCCCGGCGGTCGTACTGGGCACCGGCACCGCTATACTGTGTGCCTACTCTTTTGCGCGACTCAAGTTCAGGGGCAAGAGACTCATGTTCGGGCTTTGCATCGCATCTATGCTTCTGCCGCCTGTTGTAACCCTTATCCCACTGTTTATTATGTTTACAAACTTCTTCGGCTTCAACAACACGTTCTGGCCGCTCATAATTCCATGGATATGCGGCGGTGGTGCATTTAACATTTTCCTTTTACGCCAATTCTTCCTGACGCTTCCGAAGGAGCTGGACGAAGCGGCAATGATTGATGGAGCGGGAAGATTACGCATTTTGGTGCAAATCCTTCTCCCATCAATGAAACCTGCCATCATGGTTGTCGGAATATTTATCTTTATGTTGATATGGAATGACCTGCTTACCCAAATGGTCTATCTGCATGATGAAAGTCTGCACACAATGGCAATGGGACTTCGCGTATTCTCAGGTTCCTATGGCACAGAATGGCACTTAACCATGGTAGCAACAGTCCTCTCAATTATCCCCGGACTCGTCATCTATATCGTCGGTCAGAAGTATTTGGTCGAAGGTATTGTCATGACGGGCATGAAGAACTAGACACAGAAACGAAAAGGAGAGACTACAATGGCAGGCATTACATTAAAGAACATTTATAAAGTATACCCGGGGGACGTCACGGCGGTGAACGACTTTAACCTAGAGATTGAGGATAAAGAGTTTATCATTCTTGTCGGCCCTTCCGGATGCGGAAAATCCACGACACTGCGGATGGTCGCAGGGTTAGAAGAGATTACAAAAGGCGAACTATATATCGGGGACAGACTAGTAAACGATGTAGAACCCAAGAACAGAGACATCGCAATGGTGTTCCAGAACTATGCGCTATATCCTCACATGTCCGTGTATAAAAACATGGCGTTTGGGCTCAAGCTTCGCAAAATGCCTAAAGATGAGATTGATAAAAAGGTCAGAGAGGCAGCGAAGATTTTGGACATTGAGCATTTGCTGAACCGGAAGCCGAAAGCATTGTCCGGCGGCCAGCGGCAGCGTGTGGCACTGGGGCGCGCCATGGTGCGTAACCCGGCGGTGTTTTTGTTAGATGAGCCGCTGTCAAACCTAGACGCAAAGCTTCGTACCTCTATGCGGACAGAGCTGACGAAGCTTCACAAGAAACTGCAAACCACCTTTATCTATGTGACCCATGACCAAGTAGAGGCCATGACTATGGGGGATCGCATTGTGGTGATGCATGACGGATTTATTCAGCAGGTAGATACACCCCAGAACCTGTACGACAACCCCTGCAACCTATTTGTTGCAGGCTTCATCGGCACACCGCCGATGAACTTCATGGACGGCACGGTGATGAAAGTGGGCGACCGCTTCATCGCCCGTGTGGGTGACTCAGATTTGCCGCTGCTGCCGAGCCGATTCTCGGATGAGAAGATTGTTCCTTACGATGGCAAGCCTGTGGTTGTGGGTATCCGTCCGGAGAATTTGCACTTAGAGCCCGTATACATGGATCAACCCACAACAGGCGTGATTACGGCCAGAGTAGAGCTTGCAGAACTCATGGGCTCTGAGATTTACGTATACGCCAAGTACGGCGAGAAGAATATCATTGCAAAGGTTCCGCCACAGGCCACAGCAGAAACAGGAGCAGAGATACAAATTGCGATCAATTGCAATAAGCTCCACCTGTTTGATAAAGAGACTGGGAAGGTAATTTAATGCTTGGTTTTGATGGCTTGGGATGAATTATTTCGTCAACCAAAAATCACAGCAGTGAGAAACGATGTTTTCTTGGTGTGTTCGACATGCTTCACTTATAAAGTACAGAGCAGTTGTTCTATCATAGAAGCGGGTAAGGCTAGTTCAATTACCGAAAACGTGGAAGATGTCAATGCTTTTTGCAAAAATTTAAACGATTAAATATATATAAAAAACATTTGCATTCATGAGAAAAGAGGTGAGTACACGCTGTAGGATTGGATAAGTCCGTGTATAGTATATTGGGATATCAACATGACACTATGTAGTGAACAAAAGCAAACGTTGACAAAAAAAGGAGTTATACTATGAAACACAGAAGTATCTTAGTTCGTGCCCTTGCAATTTTACTTGTTATCCTGATGCTCCCACTTCAGGCTCTTGCAACGGCGGCACCAGCACCACAGCTAGAGATAGAAGCAGTTACTATGGAACTGCTCAACGAACTGTCTGTAGCGGAAGCAGCAATCGAAGAAGCAGAGGTGCCGGAGGCACCCCTCACAGAGGGCATCGCACCGCAGAGCGGCAGCGTGCCGGCCCATGTTGGCGTGCAAGCCGGGGATGTCAGAATTGAGAATGACAGTCTGCGGATTGATATCGGCCGTTTGGGCCAAATCACGCGATTGAACATTGTCGATATGGATTTGAACAGACTGACGCCAGCGACAAACCCTTGGCGTGAGATGAACTTTGTGGCAAGTGACCACACGTTTGCCTCAAATTTCCGTAATTCTGCGTTGCATCAGTGGATGGGTGAGATGATCTTCTCCGTCCGCAGTGCCGATACACCGGCCGGGCTTGCGGGGCAACCATTTGTGGAAATGGACACCAATCGCACGATGCAAGCGGGCGGACGGGCGACCCACTCTAATCCCGGCGGGGATCCAAATGTGAATCCGTTCTTCCAAAGAACGCTTCACGAGACTGACGGACGCATCCATGTGCAATTCAACCCGGATGCAAACAACCTTCCCCTCGGGACGGAGACAAATCCGTCCGGCGGGGACTTGAATGGCACATGGATGCCCGGTGCACCGAACCGCACTCGGATTATCAGAGACTTCCAAATTGACTCGATCTTTGATTCTGATACGGAAGACGGCTCGATTTTGTGGACTATTACCATCACCAACCCGGATGACAGCGGTCAATATCTGGAGTTTGGTGATATCGGTCTGCCCATGCTTTGGAATTCACGTTTTTCACGGGCAACTACAGGGGGCACGATGCCCACAACCAATACTCAGCATGTATATGATAACGCAGTTGTCGCCCATACATTCCAAGGTGCAGACAGCGGATTTATCAAAGCCATACCGGTACGGGGCGATAACTTTATCGTATTTGCGCCGGTTCCGGAAACAGGCGCACGGATTGAGTACATTGACCACTGGACCGGGGGGAATCTGACCTGGGGTGTTGCCAACACGCACCGCCCGCAGAGTATATGGTCTAATGACTCCGGCTCAGGTGTCGCAGGAGATGCAAACAACTATAACCTGCATGGGATGCAAGTTGCTTATATTCATTCCATGAACATCCGCAACTTTACCGGTACAAGCTATTTCCATGACACAACAAGCGGATATGACACGTATTTTGCAGATTCAGCTCGCTTCCCCGGCGGCTTCAATCCGTTGGCGAACGGCCATGGCAGCCCGTCTGACCCGGCAGCAGAGCCGCTCTTTACCAGCCTGGTTTTGGCACCGGGTGAAGAGCAAACATATCAGTTTACGTTCCACGCTGTGCGCGGCGGTGACAACACACCGGAAGATGCGCGGGGCGGCCGCAACAGCCGTATGACACAGACAGAGCTGTTCGATGAAAACGATGACCCAATCAACCAAATGATGGAGCGCGAAATGAACATGCGCACCATTTTGTACAACCAAGGCTTGATTGATGCCGTTGCGTTCCCCGGATTCCAACCGGCCATCAACATGCCGACGATGATTGCACTGCGGCATGATCCGGCACAAACAGAAATCAACGACGTCGTGGTGTATTGTATTCACGAGAACGATCCGTTTGACGAGAACCACATTCCCGCATGGGGTACACAAGCCGGGCGCAATCGCTCTCGCGTGGTGAACACAACAGCCGGCCGGGGCGCGCATGGCGCAGGTGCGCCGGGTGTGACAGCAGGGGCCACTCTCCGGGAAGACCTGTCCGGGTATGATGCCCGGGGCGAATGGGTTTCTGTCTATGAGCTTGATTTTAGCTGTATCGGACATAACACGGTTCGTGTATACTACGATCTGCTCGATGGCGGGGATGTTGTTCGCGGTGCGTTTACACAGTTCCATTTCAATGTACTGGCAGAGCTCGATGAGCTGACGAGCGCACATGCCGACTTCTTGCGGGAAACGACACAATTCAGCACAGAAAACTACTTTGAGTTTAAGCGTAACATTGTGTTTGCCCATCTAACCACGACACAGAGACTTGCGCTGACGGATGCAGAAGTACAAGCAGGGATTGATGCATGGATTGAAGAACGCGGCGAAGAGGACTTGATTAACCGCATTCAATCTGATCCGCTGTACGGCATCTATTTTGACTGGAATCTGAGTGCGGAGAGTCCGTTCCGGATCACAAACCACTTGACAGGTGTCAATAACCGTATCTTTGACGCGCAGCCCGCTGCCAATGGAACAATTCCGGCCGTTTGGCGTTGGGGCGATGACTGGAGCCATGGCCATGGTATGTTTATGGCAATGGCCAACTATATGGATCCGTCTTATGACAACATTCGCTCGTTAGAAACGTTCCTGATTGACTTTATGTGGGATCGCTACATGGCGCATCGCCATGATTCCCTCTATGTAAACAACTGGCTGCACAACACGCCGATTCATGGTCAGTGGACAGGTGCCGGTGACACCAGCCGCTTCTTTGCAACACAAATGGTTGCATGGTCCTTCTTTAACATGTACCGCCTGCAAAGAGCGTTCCCGGAACTGATGGAGTTCCGGCATGATGCACTTTGGTATCTGGACCGTGCAGCAGGCATTTGGGAGACTTTCCGTACCGCCGGTTGGGCAAATACCTCTACCGGATACTATGGTGAGCAGTTGATTGAGCCTTTGATGCAGGCGTTGCATGAAGAAGGCCGCACAGAGCGACTTGCAACATTTAGACAGCTTTACGGCAACCTTGCAGGGTCAGGCACCGGCTCGCCGCTCAATGCTGCGTGGGCCTTTGGTTCAGAGTTTGAGTATGATAACACGACCGAAGAAGGGTTGTATGCCAGAATCATTGCAATGCGCCGCCATTTTCCGAATCATACGGCATTGCATCAAGCATCGCAAACCGGCGGCACCGGCGTTGGCGGATTGCGTGCCATGCGTACCTTTGAATGGTCAACCCGTGCAAAGCGCGGTTGGAATCCGGCATGGTATCAACATGGTGTTCCCGTATTCCGCGGCGGCGAGTCTTGGTGGAACTTCCAGTACACCACCTCCCTTGCCGGTCACATTATGGATGACTGGCTGAGAATGCGCTATGACATCCACCAGTGGGATGATGACAGCATTGCATGGGCAAACCGCGTCAACTATGCGGCAAGCCTTGGTAACTTCAACCACGTCAATATGGGGCAGATCAGCGACCGCAGTATTGGCGGCGCAAGTAACACGTACTCCTTGCGTAAGGGTACATTTGGCTCACAAGCTGTACAGGTTTCTGTAACACCTGTTATGCTAAACGGCTGGGATGACTTTAGTTTGGAAGCACCGCTGTCACTTTCCGGCTCCTTGTTCTCTGTTAGTACAGATGTTGTTGATGATCCGCTGTTTGGTATGGTTGCATACGGCGGTGACCTTGTAAGCTATGATGCGGACAACATCGCAGTTCGTCCGCTGGACGGATTTGGACGTCGTGTCCATTTCTTAAACGATCGTGTGTATATCACACTGGACAACAATGCGATCACAGAAGCGCGTTTGACAAGAGACGGCTCTCGCGTAGAGCTTGACGTTCGCAACGAATCAGGCGCAGAGCATATGGCGCGTATTGATACATATGGACTGACACCGGGCTTCTACAGCATCACGGTAGATGGTGTACCCAGCGGCCAATTCTACGTCAATGCGACACATCGCAACGAAAACGGCACCACCGGCCTTGGATTGCAAGCACGGGAAGGCAGAGCGTTGGCAGTTATCCCCGATGGAGAGGACTTCACTGTCGTATTCACACGCTTAGCGGACGGTGACGCAATCGAGCCATCTGTCCGATTCGTGCAGCAGTTTGCAAATCCCCGTGCGCTGGAGCAACTGCCGCTGCTTGCACAAGTGATACACGATGGCTTCCACACCTATGATGTGCAGTGGTCTGTTGTGTCTGCGCCGCAAGGGGCAGAAGTGGAATTCTATTCCGAAACACCGATTTTGGCAACAGGCAGAACCTTGACACGCTTTAACATGGTGGACTGGGTAGACCGTGACACCAGCCAACTTCGCCGTGCGCTGGTCACGCCGTCCCTGCCGGGCGTGTATGTGCTGCGCGCAACAATTACTTATGGCCCATACACTGTGTATGAAGAAATTACCATCACGGTAGGCGAAGCGATGGAAGTTGAGCCGCCTGTTATCCTTGAGCTGGAGTATACACAAGAAGCGAACATGGTCATGCTGGAAGCGTTCGCACAAACCTATGACCGTGCAAACCGCGACATGGAATTCGAGTGGGAACTGATTTCTTGGCCGTCTGGCGGGCAAGATGCGGCAATCATTGTGCCGGAAAACCCGACAGAGATGATCAACCTCGGCGTGGGCGCAGGATTTAACGCACGTACGGTTGCAACCCTTGCCGTTCCACGCAGCGGGACTTTCACAATCCGCTTGTCAGTGACAGATATGGGGCAAACCACGGTTCGCTACTTTGAGGTTGCGGCACATGGTGACTTTAGCATCCGTGCCTACAATGTTGTAACCGGCGCGGGCGACTTGCCCACACTACCGGCGACGGTTCGCGTACCGGTAGGCGGCGAAATGGAAGACGTAGCCATTAATTGGGGTACGCTGAACCCGGCTCAATTCACCGTGCCGGGTGCCCAAGTGGAACTTACCGGTTCAGCTATGCTGGACGACGGTTCTGTGATTAGCATTACAACCACAGTTTTCGTTGTCAGAGACGTGACTGCTCGGGAAAATCACGCCTTTGCCGGCACGTTGGCCGCAAGCTTTACCAACTCAGACCAAGGTGGTATCACCACGGTGCAGCGTCCAACGCCACCGGACGGCACATCCGCTAACTATGGTCCGTCAAGCAACCCGGCCCGTGGTGCGTGGCATACATGGGGACAGGAAGGATCGTCCCAAACGCTGCAGTACACATGGACAACAGCGCATTTGATTGACCGGTTCGACATGTTTATTATGCGTCCGGCAAATAACAACTTCCATCCGATTATTGATGATATTTTGGTTCAACGGACGCCGGGCGGCCCATGGATTTCTGTAGAAAACATCCAAGGCGAGCAACGGTCAAGCGATGGCGCTTTCGTACCCCTTGCACATGTGTGGAACACCTACACCTTCGAGCCGCAGTTCATCTATGGTCTTCGTTTGGCACTGAGCCCGGGCGGAAACGGCGGCATCGGTATTGGCATCATGCGCTGGTGGCCACAGGGTTATGCTGCGGAGATTATTGCACCTCCGGTCCCGCTTTATACGCATGACCTGCAAATTCTCAGGGATGCCGCATTTGAAATGAACGGTGGCAACAGAGAAAGTGGCGGCTCACCAGGTACAACGGCCCGCTTTGCAAACTGGGGAGAATATGGCGCCGCTTTGAACACAGTGAGAGCCGCAGCAGAAACGGTATTGGCAGCCGCCGCACTGGCACAGCCGACTGTAACACAAGCAGAAATTGACGCGGCGGCAACAGCCCTTGCCAATGCGATTCTCATGCTTGATCCGGTTGCCGCACAGGCCAACAATCTTGCGTTCCATGCAGCACGTTCCGGGTCAGCGCCTTCACCGGGCCAAGATCCTAGGGTCAACGCAATCAACAACAATAACATCACCGGAACGGCGGCTTCAAACAGATGGTCAACCTGGGCAAGTCCCGGCCTTCCGAGTTTGCAAGGGAACCTTGCAGTTCCCGGCGGGAACTTCGGCGTACATTGGCTTCAGTATGACTGGCCGATGGGTGTGCGGATTGATGAGTCTACGATTCACCATTGGCGTGATGCTACGACAGGCACCGGCGGCGTGAATACGCCTTCGGTTGTACGGTTCTGGTATCTGCCCATAGGGGTTGCACTACCTGCCGATAACGATCAGTGGGTTCTGGCTGAAACATGGACGCGTGCGCAATTGGAAGCACAAATAAACCCATTGGGTGCCAATGGCGTAAACGTAAGTGTAATGACATTTGGCAACCCGCTTTATGCACGCGCAGTGCGTGTTGAGTTTGGACGTCTAACAGCAGTCGGCACAAGTCAGGGCGTAGGTGTCAGGGAGTGGCAAATAACCGGATCACTGCTTGCACAGCAGTCCGCACCGGGTCCGTTTGGTGTGACGCATAACGCTGTAGCAGGCGGCGCAGAGGGCCGTATCGATGGCGTAACTGACAAAATGGAATGGCGCTTCGGCCCGGACGGCGAGTGGACACCGGTTGACATCGGTGTAACAGCACTTGAAGATTTGGTAAACGGTAATTTCTACATTCGCTACATGGGCTTTGGCTCTACAGCACCCAGCCCGGCGACCAGAGTAGAAATTCGTCTGGAAAGAACAGAGGGGCCGACCGGCCTTGGTTCAGAGCCAGCCACAGAAGGGCTGGCAGACGGTGTAATCACCGGCACAGACGTGACCATGGAGTTCATCCGTGCAGAGGACTATTCGAATGGTTTGTGGCAGCGGGCACCGGGCATCACCATTCCCGGCTTAGAAGCAGGCACATGGCGTGTCCGCTATGCGGCAAATGATGAAGCTTCAGAAAGTCCATCTGTACTGATTGAAGTCGGTACTTGGGCCGGGATTCCGGAAGATGTTGACCCGCCCACAGGATTGGGTGCCAACGCACCGGGCAGACCCGGCGACAGCGATGGTAGCATCCTAGGCGTGACAACTGCCATGGAGTGGAGACCGGAAGGTGAAACCGACTGGCGTCCTGTCACCGGAACACAAATCTCCGGGCTGGAAGCAGGTACATTTGAGGTTCGCTATGCTACGACACCGCGCACCAATGCCAGCTTGCCGACATCTGTCACTGTACCGGAAGGCACAAAGGGCGGTCAGGCGGCACCGACTGGCTTGGTGGGACACCCAGCAAGTACTACAGGTGTGGATGATGGCCGCATCACAGGTGTAAATGAAACAATGGAATGGGCACCCGACCCAGAGGGCCCATGGACTGGGGTTGTCGGAAACACAGTAGAAGATCTTGCAGCGGGCACGTACTATGTGCGCCGCGCAGAGACTCCTACGCACTATGCAAGCCCGGCAACAGCAGTGGTAGTTGATGGCCCGCCCCCGGCGACGACCCTCGTACTTGAGACAGTGACTGCGGCGCCTGGGGAGAGCGTGGAGGTATCGCTCTCGGTAGAGAACAATGTCGGCCTGAGCACGGCGGACATACACATAGAGTTTGCAGACGACGATATCGAGCTAGTCGGCAGACGCAGAGGA
>Ga0131853_10000853_pt1 | contig 54746 bp, 47 predicted proteins | sample TergutLab28metaG_FD_92764 | JGI IMG/M metagenome (GOLD analysis project Ga0131853, IMG submission 92764) | Labiotermes labralis P1 segment gut microbial communities from Petit-Saut dam, French Guiana - Lab288 P1 (version 2) (version 2) | ecosystem: Host-associated > Arthropoda: Insects >...
CCGTCGGATCGATGATCGACGGGTCAGCTACAGCGATCGTTGCGCTGAAGCTTACTAGCATGGCCAATGCCATCACTAGTGCCAAGAGGCTTCTCTTCGTTCTTAGCATTTTCTTTCTCCTTTGAAAAAATCATAAAATAATAAGGATTAAATGCGCTAACTATTATCAACGCACTCGAACATAATAGCACAAGTCGAATGTTATGTCAATACCTTTTCATGCCTTTTTATAAAATTTTATCTTGACTTTTCAATGTTTTTATGATATTCTTAAAACAATATCTACAATGAGAGGTGGTGAGAGACATGAAACAATCTAAACCAATGTTTGCGAGCGAAGTCTTCCTCGGAAGTAACATCGTGCGTAAATTTACCTTCAAAACAATAAATACAGGGGATAGTTGTGCCCTTTTGGCGGTTTTAAACCACCAACTTGCAATGACTCTTGTCACTTCAAGGGGTCAATCTGCCTATTTTGAGAAATTAGATTGTTTTGAATGCCTATCACCACATGAAATAGCGGCATAGTTCCGCGCCTTTATGCTTGGGTTCCCTGTGCAGTCAAAACAATCTGCATAGGGTATTTTTATGCCTAAACATAAAGGAGTTTTTATTATGATTGATATATCAATGCATGAACTGCACAAATACTACGGTGCAAACCATGTGATTAAGGGTGTTACCTTTGAAATTTACAGCGGTGAGAAAATCGGACTGTTGGGAAAAAATGGCTCCGGCAAAACAACCTTATTCAAGGTAATTGCCGAAGATGAGCCTTATGATAGCGGAGGTCTTGCCAAAGCAACAATTAAAAGAGTGGAGATTCTCGCACAAATCCCGGTTTTTGCCGACAATGATACTGTTGAGGATATTTTGCGGTCGTCATTCAAAGAGATAACTGACATTCATGCGGCCATGAAAAAAATCGAAGGTGACGAAAATCCGGCGGTTTTGACGCGATACGGAAAATTGATGGAGGAATACGAGCGGCACGGTGGGTATGAGGTGGATTTCAAAATTGAGAAAATCTGCAATGGCATGAACATTGGAGAGAAACTAAGGAATAGCCCGTTTCAATTGCTGAGTGGCGGTGAAAAAACACGGGTAAATTTAGCGCGTATTCTGCTTCGAGGCTGCGATATACTCCTGCTCGACGAGCCAACAAATCATCTTGACTTAGCCTCTCTCGAGTGGCTTGAACGTTTTTTACGAGAATTTCAAGGTACGATTGTGGTTATTTCTCATGACCGGGTTTTTCTTGATCGTGTGATTGAGCGCGTGATAGAAATCGATGACGGCAAGTTGCATTTTTATCAAGGCAACTACAGCTTCTATGTCGAAGAAAAAGAGAGGCGTTTTTTTACTCACGCAGAACAATATAAGCAGCAACAGCGAAAAATCGACCAGCTGGAATTTGCGATAAAGCGACAGCGCGTATGGGCTGCGATAAATCCGTTAAATACAGGACTAGCCAAGCGTGCTTTGGCTATGGAAAAGCGCATTGAACAAATGGACAAGGTAGAGAAACCTATCACATCAGGAAAAATGACTGAGGACTTCAATCGCGGCGGGTATGCGGCAAAAGAAGTTGTCACGTTCGATTCGGTATGTAAAGGCTATGGGGCCAATGCGTTGCTGGATAACGTGACACTTAGCATTAACAGGAATGACCGTATTGCTTTAGTCGGCGAAAATGGCTGTGGAAAGACCACACTCTTGAAACTGGTAATGAGGGAGGACGTTTGTGACAAAGGCGTAGTCAAAATAAGCAGCAGTATCAAAATTGCATATATGCCCCAAATCATCCTGTTCGACGATGAAAATGCGACAGTGCTTGAGACCTTACGAGATATAGTTGCTCTCCCCGAAGAAAAGCTGCGAAGTATTTTGGCGCGTTTTCGATTTAGAGCCCCAGACGTGTTGAAGCGGGTCGGCAATCTTTCCGGCGGCGAGAAAAGCCGCTTAAAGCTATGTCTGCTCATGCAAAATCAGGCAAACGTCTTGATTCTTGATGAGCCGACAAACCACCTTGATATTGCGTCAAGAGAATGGATTGAGGATGCTGTGTCCGATTGGGACGGCACGATGCTATTTATCTCCCACGACCGATATTTTCTAAATAAGTTTGCGTCAAAAATATGGCACATGGAAAGGGGTGGCATCACTGCGTTTAACGGTGGTTTTGACGACTATCTAAAATCAACGGTAACCGATAAGGCATTGGCAAGCATATCTTCTGTCAGCAAGAAAAAGAAAAAGTTTCCTGCCAAAACAAAAGATTCGCCTAAAATCCCGTTCTCGCCGGAAGCGCTCATTTGTGAAGCCGAGTCTGAGTTGGATGCAATCACTGGCGAGATAGAAATGCTGTTGTCCAACTCCGCGTATCAAACAATGGATATGCTCTATCAGAAAAAACATCAGATTGAAGAGCATATCGCATTCCTGTATAACAAATGGATTCAAGAAAGTGAGGTTTAATTGACTTTGCCGAGCCGTTATGATATATTCTATAAATATGTTATGTTTATGTTGTAAACGCGAACAAATCAATAAAGGGGAATGATTATGTCAGAAGAAAGAAAAAATCCGCAAGTGACGATCGAAATGAAGAATGGCGGACGTATTGTGATAGAGTTGTACTATGATGTTGCGCCCAATACAGTGCTGAATTTTGTAAATCTTGTCAACAGAGGGTTTTATGATGGCACCGTCTTTCATCGTGTAAGCCCACGTTTTATGATTCAAGGTGGATGCCCTGACGGGACGGGCAGCGGCGGGCCGGGTTATAGCATCAAGGGGGAATTTTCGGCAAATGGCTTTGAGAATGACTTATCTCACAACAGAGGTGTTATCTCAATGGCTCGCGCCCAGCACCCTGATAGTGCCGGTTCACAATTCTTTATCATGACGGCCGATTCGCCGGGGCTGGATACAGCATACGCCTCATTTGGCAGGGTTATCGATGGTATGGATGTGATCGATCGTATCGCAGCACAGGATGGCCCGAACATCGATGGTGCAACGGTCCGACCGAATGAAGAACAAGTTATGCAATGTGTGACGGTTGAAACGTTTGGCGAATATTATGATACACCGACGACAGTTGGATAGCCCTGCATTTACATTGCAAAAAGCAGCCCTTGTGGCTGCTTTTTAGCTTTTCGCACCATTTTTCTCATAGCCATGCCGCCATTTCCAGCCGCAGCAATTCCAATGCTGCGCCGTTGTCATACAACGGCGTCACATTGCTTTGCAACTGTTGTATCCTTATATCTACTTTCATCGGTAAATGAATCGCCACATACGCCCCGCCCTCCGGGCGGTTTCGTTTCTCCCATTGCCCGCCCATCAGCTTAATAATCCTATCTACCAATTCCAATCCCAACTTAGCTTGCGTCGTGGTGCGGTGTCTACTAAAGTCAAAGCCGGGTCCTTTGTCCTCCACTGAAATATGTAGCATTTCATCTGCAATCCATGGCCGCACAACAATTTCCGCATCATACGGCGAGGCTTTCAATGCGTTTGTCAATAAATTGTAAAGCACAATGTCCAGCTTCATCGTATCCAATTCCATTGGCGCGACATCTTCCAACGACAAAATACGAATACGCCCCATCGATAATTCTGTTGTCAGTCGTTCAGAAAAAGTTTCAATATATGCCTGTGCTTCAGATAGGATAGGCATATATTGTTTGTTTTTATTCTCAAATTGCGCCAAATCACCGATATGCCGCGCCAGCCGTGTAAACTGTCGCATATAATTGGCATCCTGTGCACGAATGTTGTAGCTCTGCAGCAATTCAAGCAGTTTGATGCTGATACTCTGCAGCAAATCGGCAAAGGCCTCGCTTGACAATTTACCCGCATCAGGCAAAAATTCCAACACAAAGTACTCGCCTTCCGGCCGCAATCGTAAATCATACGCCTTCTCATTGCGCGAAAACATGCTATACAACTCAACTGCACCGCGCAGTAGCTGTGGCACTAAATCAGCATCAAACAGCGCATACAGTTCATGTCCACACCACGTCGTGCCGAACAGCCGCGCGGCAGCGTCATTGCCATGCAAAATAACCCCATCTTTGAGCAAAAACATTGGGACAGGCATAGCGTCTAATTTTTCGGTAATAAATTCAAAGTTCATATCTTAATATTTCATTCCCCATGTCTCAATGTCACAATCACCACTTGCGGCCGCGCAAACACCCGCGGCAAATATTCTCCCGCCCCGCGACTGACAAGCACCGGCGTACCGTCACGACTCTGTGCCCAGCCTGCACGAAAGCGCTGACCATATTCGGTAATATGTCGTCGCAAAGTAAAGTACGGCGCCCAAACACAAAAAAATGTTATTTGCCCGCCGTGTGTATGACCACTCAATATTAGATCAACATCGCTCGTGTCCTGTTGCATAGCCACATCAGGATTATGTGACAACAACAACACAAAATCATCGGCAGTCGCATCGGCAATCGCCGTTTCAATGCACGGATTGCCACCCCAAAGATCTTCCACGCCCGCCAGATAGAAATTCTCGCGAACATGCAACCCGCTATTTGCTAATGGCATGATACCGTTGACAATATAAGCCTCAAACAGCCTCGGATACCAATCATGGTTGCCGGAAATGCCGAACATACCGTCCGTCGTTGCAATTTCCGTAAAGGTTTCAAACTTCCCCTCCGGCACATGACCGCCGACTGACATATCGCCGCCGAGGAGCAACAAGTCAATGTCTCTGCTGTTCAATTCGTCGACAATCCCGCGCAATCGGCTGTCGGACAAGATGTGCGTGTCGGCAATGAATGCCACTCTGTATCCATCCATTTCGGGCGGCAGATTTTGTGAGTAGAGTGATACTTCTTTGTATTGTAGAATTCTGTCGAGTGTGAGTGCGTGGATGATGTGGATGGCGGCGATGATGAGAAATACGATGAGGGTTGCTCTGATTATCTTCCGCCATGTCCAGTTTTTTAGTAGTTTCATCACCTTACTCGCTCTTGCACCCAACGCTGTCCTTCAAGCCTATAATACCAGTTCCATCCATGACGCACACGCAAAACATCGTCCTCAACCCATTCTGCTTCAGCATAAAATGCGCTTGCCCGCTCGCCGGATAGAAACCGTTGCTGACGATATGTAATCCGTCCCACACCCAAATGTATACCGCCATTATCTATCAACGTCACCTGCAAGCCGTCACTCGTCCGCCCCAATGCCGCAGTAAATCTGCCATCGGGCGATTCCACTTGCATTGCGTTATTCATGTCGTAATTGTATATCCACGACAACACCGTGCCAGCGAATATCACCACACCAACAACCATTGTTGCAATCACATACACCGCACCGACCATTGCATTATGCCACCACGATTGCAGCCGCTTGGTACAAGCGAAAAACACAATCATGCTACACAGTGCCATTGTGAGGAATAGAAAAATACGTATAACAAATGCCATCGGAACCGTCAGTAAAAACAGCGTCATCACGCCGCCCGACATCGGTGGCAACAATAGCGGCAAGTAGCTTATTTTATGCTCGCGTTGCCGCACAGCGTTGGCTGTAATACCAACCGTTGCGCTCGCCAGCAACAGCGCGAAAACCCAATCGTTGAACGGCACAAAAGCAACATCCGCCGCCCACAGCACAAACGATAGCACCATCATCACACCGAACAACAGCAACAATTGCCAATATCCGTTTTTAAGGATTTTCTTCACAGTACTCTCCTCATGCTCCTAACTAATCACCACTAACTGCTCGCTATCAACCGAAACCGTCACGCCCGACGGCACATCGGCATACCGCTCGACCAGCAAGCTCGCAATTTTATCCTCAATTTCTTTTTGAATGTACCGCCGCAAATGCCGCGCACCATATTCTTCTGAAAACGCCTGCTTAGCAAGCCATTCCGGCACCAATGCGTCATAGGTCAATGTCAACCCGCGACTGCTTGCTGCTTCAGCCAAATCATCCATCATAATAACCGCAATCGCCTTAAAATGCTCCTGCGGCAACGGATTGAAAACAACGATTTCATCCACACGATTGAGGAATTCAGGGCGCAGAAAATCTTTCAGGGCTTTCATGGTACGGTCACGATTAAGAGCCTCATCAGTGCGGCCGAAGCCAATGCTTCCTGTCTTTTTATCGCTGCCGGCATTCGTAGTCATAACCAAAATCGTGTTTTCAAAGTTGACTTTTCGGCCGTGTGCATCGGTGATATATCCGTCATCCAGCACTTGCAGCAGCACATTCAGCACATCAGGGTGCGCTTTCTCAATTTCATCAAACAGCACAACAGAATATGGCTTGCGACGAATCTTCTCAGTCAATTGCCCTGCCTCGTCATAGCCCACATATCCGGGCGGCGAGCCGATAATACGGCTGACCGCATGCTTTTCCATAAACTCTGACATATCAAGCCGTATCAAGCTCTCCGGCGTGTCAAACATATCAGCGGCAATTAACTTGACCAATTCGGTCTTGCCCACGCCTGTCGGTCCCGCAAAAATCAACGACACAGGCTTTCGCTTGGGCGACAGCCCCACCCGATTGCGCGCAATCGCCGCTGTAATGGCGATTATTGCGTCATCCTGCCCGACGATGCGCTTTTTTAAGCGCTCGGGCAAGCCGTTTAATTTTTCAAATTCCGCGGCCGCAATCGAACTGGCAGGCACTTTTGTCCACTGCTCAATCACACGCGCCAAGTCGGCCACCGTCAACTTAGGCGCACCGTCTTTCATGACTTCCTGTAAATCCTCTTTCAACTGTAACGACTTGCTCTTACAAGCCGCCAACGCCTCATAATCAACATCTTCTTCCTCTTGCAATAATGCAATTTCCTCGTCCAACCCGCGCAACTTCCGATGAAGTTTCGCCGCTTGCGCGATTTGCTCACTTGATAAATTTAGTGAGCTCGCCGCCTCATCGAGCAAATCAATCGCCTTGTCGGGCAAGAAGCGGTCGGTGATATAGCGTTCGCTCAATGTCACAGCAGCACGACAAATGGTGTTGTCAACTGAAATGCCGTGATGTTGTTCATAATAGTGTGCAATGCCCTCTAAAATCTTGACCGATTCATCAACTGATGGCTCATTAATAATCACCGGCTGAAAGCGGCGCTCCAGCGCGGCATCTTTTTCGATATGTTTTCGATACTCAGCAAATGTCGTGGCACCGATGACTTGAATCTCACCGCGTGACAATGCCGGTTTCAGAATATTCGCAGCATTCATCGACCCCTCAGCATCACCGGCACCGACCAGTGTATGTACTTCGTCAATGACCAAAATAATGTTGCCCGTGCGTTTAATCTCCTCAATCAAGCCCTTCATGCGACTTTCAAACTGCCCACGAAACTGTGTACCGGCAACAAGCGACGTCAAATCGAGCAAATACACCTCTTTGTCTTTGAGCTTATCCGGCACACTCCCCTCGGCAATACGCAATGCCAAGCCTTCGGCAATCGCTGTTTTGCCTACGCCGGGTTCACCAATCAAGCAGGGGTTGTTCTTTTGCCGCCGGTTGATAATCTGAATGACGCGCTCAGTCTCATCGCCGCGCCCGACGATGCGATCAAGTTTTCCGTCACGCGCCCGACCTGTCAAATTGAGGCAATAACTGTCCAAAAACTTCAGCTTTTTAGGCTGCTTGGCTTTGTTATCACGCCCGTTTTCACGTTTTTTATCCCGTCCGGGACGCCCGCCATCTGCCGACTGTCCGTCACCAGCTTGCTTTGGTTGCTCTTCATTGGCGGACGCCGATTGGTCAGGCTGTGGCAACGGCATTTGGTTTTGAAAGATGCGGTCAAGAAATGGAAATGTTGCTGTCTTGCCCTCATCGTCGATAGCCGAATCGTCGTCGTTATCCTCGTTGCCTTCATTCATTACACCCAGCCCACTCATCAGCGCCGATGGGTCGCTCAGCATCTCACTCATACCGCTGCTGATGGCATCCATATCGTCATCCGTCATGCCCATCTGCTTAAACATGCTACCAAACGGGCCGATATTCATATTTAATTCACGTGCACATTTTAGGCAGAATCCTTGATGTTCCGGCTCTTTATCCTTTTCCATCCGTGTAACAAACACAACGGCAATATTTTTTTTGCAATGAACACACAGTGTTCCCAATGTTCCCATAAGCTTCTCTCCAATTTCCGTAGTTATGGGGACGCTTGGTGCGTCCCCAACGTCAAAAATTATATTTTTTCTTCCTGCTTGTTAAAGTACAGGTATAAATAATATATCAATGCGGCGATATTCAGCCCAACAGCAATCGCCAGCAAGACATTGCTCCATAACAGCGGAATGGCAGGAAAGACTGTCATCACCAAACAGACAACAAAGAATACTGCCGTCGCCGCTTTTCCAACTTCGACAGCAGCAAATACATCATTGCGCTTACGCATAAGCACCATCGCGCCCCACGCCATCACCACCTCCTTGACAAACAGCACAAGCACTGCCCACCAGTGTACCACACCAGCAATCGTAATGGTCAATAACACAGTAAACGCCATGGCTTTATCAGCCATCGGGTCAAGAATTCGTCCCAATTTTGTGATTTGGTCATTGCGCCGTGCCAACCAACCATCAATGACATCGGTGCAAGCGGCCAGCAAATACACGCCCGCTGCATACCAGTGTGCATAAAGCACACCTGAATTATACACGATGGGAAACATCGGCACCATCAGCAGCCGTAATAAAGATAGCATGTTAGGTATATTCATGGTAAAGCCTCAAAAATTATCGTATCTATCGCCATTCAAAGCATATTTAGGTAGTGTCCTACTTAGAAAATGCGGAATGGCGTGATGTTCTGTATCCATCCCATAATAAAGCTGTCGTTGGCACCTAGTGTACCCGCACCTACCCCTGTATAGCGAATAAGCCATGCCAACACAAAAATCAGTAGCAATCCCGACAAGATCCCGACACCCAGCCCTCCAAATTGATTGAGTTGCTTTATAATCGGAATTTCAAAGAAAGTATTGATAAATCGCACAAGCAAATGCAGCACGATTGCCAATATAATGAAAAAGAATATAAACAACACAATCCGCATAATTGCACGCGCCATCACTGTAGTTGCCGCCGCCCGAACCGTTTCGCCATGTTCGGTGACCTGCTCCATAATTTCACTTTGCAGGCGTCCAATATCACGGCTGTGAATATTCAATTGCCGGAGCGTCCGCTCGGCTAAGGCACGTTGTGTTTCGGGGTCGTGGTCATTTATGCGCTCATCGTCGTCGCGTTCATAAATATATTCCTCGCGCGCGTCGTCAAATGCGTCAGCTGCGCGACCGCCAATCAGGGTAGAGAAGCTATCGGCCGCCGGGTTAGCAAACTGCCCCGCCAATACGCCGGCCAACCATATTGACAATACGAAGACGGCAATGCCGGCTATGCTGAGAATCAACCCTCTGCGCCATCCACGCCACGCGGCAAATGCCAGCACAGCAACGATAATGATATCCCATAAAATCCAAGGCATATTAAGTAGTCCTCCCTCGTTTGTCACACCTCTACTCTCTCATGGACGGTCAAAGTTAAGTCGCGAACGACCACAAGTCCACGTAGTGGTACGGTGTTACCGCATTTCCGTTTTTTCTTGCCTTATTCCACTGCTCGAAAGACAGGCAACTCTACTCTTCTATTGAAATAACCCGCGCGGCGCGTTGCCCCAACAGTACCAAACTGCCATCATCACGTACAATAACGCCTCGCTCGTCCGGCTCAATCATTACAACGCCCAATTCTTCCAATCTTGTCGAATAGACAACACCGGCATCGCGGGTCAGCAATGCAATTTTACCGCCGCCGGCATCAAGGTCTATAATGTCTTCACCAAAGGCCTTTTCGGCAATCACATTACCATCATTGTCAAGTACTACAATAGTACTGCCACCTTCGGACTGATAGCGCGAAACCTGCAGGACAATATAATCACCCCCGAAGCTGAAGCTTCGCAGCACCTGTCCCGACCATCCCCATCGCGCGATTTCCCGAGCCTGATTATCGAGCAAAATCAATTCATCTTCCCACAATGTCGCAATTACATTGCCACGCCGATACGTTACCGCCAACGGTACGCCGTCGGGCTGTGAAAATACATAAGCCGGCTCGCCCGAATCATCACGTGCATTAAAGAGACGCACCTCGCCCAAAGCGGCGATACCGTCCTGCCGCACTGTTGCCACGGCAATAGCATTGGCATGCGGTGAAAGCGCCGCGTCAACAACAAATTGTGCCGCCGAGAACCACTGATACATGCGGCGGTCGTCGGCATTATACACTGTAATCACTGCCGCATAACCGGGTTGCCGCGTAATGAGCAAATAGCGTCCGTCGACATTCATGTGAGCGTTGATGATGCCGTGTTCAAATACCTCACTGCGGCGCAGTTCATATCGGCGATGAATGAGCAACGCTTGCCCGCCACGGTCGAAACTGAGCAGTGCATTGTCACCCACGCGCAACACGGGGTTGGGCATATTGACTGCTATACTGACCTGCTCGCGTCCACTCACGTCATGAACAGCCAACCGCGCCGGCGACAGAATCACCAACCCGTTGCGGTAAACTTGCACACTGTTGCGTAAATTACGGTCGTAGATAAATTGATCTGCCGGTTCGCCCTCTCTCTGAAACGGTATGTTCAGTCGCTCAAAAAATGCCAACATGGGATTGCCTTGCAATTGGTCACGGTTGATAACCGCATACAGCACTAGTCCGACAACAACAAAGATGAAAATTGCACTCAAAAGAGAACGCAAAGGTCTAAACGGCTTTCGCGCCCGCTTCTTGCGCTCCTTATTTAAGTCAACGACATTTTCATCCATACATTGGTTATTATGCCGTAAAAGTTCGGGATTGTCAAGGGGGTGTTGGTATGTTATACTAGCATTTAAATATAGGTGCGTGTTTCTAATAACCCGCACGCTACGAAACCACAGGGGGTTATGTTTATGCTACGCAAAATGTCTGCTTTACTTATCCTAATCCTGTTTGCAGCACTGTTTCTGTTCGGGTGCAGCGAGCAAACACCGCGAGATGTTGCACAACGGTTTTGGCACGATGGCTTCGCCGACGGCGTAAACTTTACGTCTGCCAATGACCTCGTTGGTCTGACGACATACTGGAATCGCACGACGTCAGTCAACGCCGTGCCGAACCGCATTGGCAGCGACGATGATGTGAGTTTTATGCTCGACAACGGCAACGTGACGCGCTTTGTCAACATGAGTGACGGCTATGCCTTGACCTTGCCGTTCAGCGCGGCCGAGTATACCGCCGACTTAGCGTTGAGCGGCGTGCGCACCAAGCTGGTCACCGCCGACCGCATTATTACCATCACGCGCGAAGACCAAAACCCTTACGACAATGACTTGCACGGTTGGCTCATTTACTACGATGAATGGCTAACCCGCTACATCGCCAATGCCGGCTTTTTGCGCACCAACCGACTGATAGAAACACGTCCGGCTGTTCAACATGATATCAATATACTTGATGGTTACGTCGTCAGCTTATACAGCATCCTCATTCGCAACCACGAAAACATCGATATGCCGTACTATAACATCGCCATCATTCGACAAGAAGGCGAATATGAACGCTTTTTGCTGATTGTACAAAAAGCAACGCACGATGTTAATGATGAGTTTGATGCTATGCTGCAAACGCTGCGCGAATTCGAGCCGCAGGGTGAAAGTCAAAACGCCACAACACCTTTTGAACTAACCCGTGCCGACTACTGGGATGATGCGACAGCGGCATATTTTGACCTATTGATGCAAGAGGACTATCTTGAGTGGGGCTTTTTCACCAATGTCTTGCAATTTTCCGGCCATTACAACTACAATACAGTGCGCCAAAATATACAGCGAAATCAAAGCGAGCTGCAAGAGATGATGGACACTACGTTCGGTATTTTCCCCACTTACACGCCGCTCGGGTGGCATGGTACGGCACAGCCTTTTCCCCTCAGCATGGCGCGGGAGTTTGCTGGCGGCGACGGTTTTAACGGCCGTCCTGTCTTGCAGATGACTTATCAATTTACTGATACCAACAACGGCAACTTATATGGCTACACACCCATGTTTAACATTCTCAACGGTCGTTACGACGACCGTTTCCGTGAGTTCGCGCAGGGCATGAAAGAATACGGTTATCCCATTTTGTTCCGCCTCAACAATGAAATGGACGGCGATTGGACGAGCTATTCCGGCATCCTGACATTGCTTGACCCCGATATTTTTATCAAGACGTGGGAGCATCTTTATAATCTGTTCCGTGAAGAAGGCGTGACCAACCTCATATGGATTTTCAACCCCAACAGCACCTCGGTACCGTACAGCAATTGGGGCAAATGGTACAACTATATGCCGGCGCTTCATACCTTCCATATGATTGGCATTTCGCCATACGAATTCGGAAATAACATGCACATTGAGCCCTTTGCGTCTTTGGTTGATAAAGTTTACGAGCGTTACGAACGGTTCAGCCATTGGCCGTGGGCCATTTCGGAATTTGCGGCCGGCAGCGGCGGCGAAGCGCGGCGAGTAGGTGACAGCATTACAGTGACTTCGTCGGGGCGGCATGAGTATGAACAAGCCGAGTGGGTGCGTGATATGTTTCATGTGCTAGACAACCGCCATCTTGACGAATACACTTTCGCGCGGCCCATTCGCATTGCTGTATGGTTCAACGTCAACGATTATCTTGACTATGACGGCGAGATGTATATTTTAAACCACTTGCGTATCGGCGCACATACACCGTTGACGATTGAGGCGTTCCGGCAAGGATTTGCCGCCGAATAAAAACTACGCAGGGTGCGATGTCTTCATCGCACCCTGCACTAAAATTAGGAGGAACCAATATGTTACGCAAAATGTCTGCTTTATTTATCTTTACTCTGTTCGCCACGCTGCCCTTTTTCGGCTGCAGTTCCGATACGTCGGCTGATATTGCCGATCGATTTTGGCAAGAAGAGTTTGCTGACGGCAAGAGCTTTTCCTCTGCTGCTGATGTCGTCGGCTTGACAGCGTACTGGAACCGTGAGGCGCGAACAGAGCGCGTGCCCCGTAATATCGGCGATAATGATGTGAGCTTTATGCTTGACAACGGCGACGTGACGCGCTTTGTCAACATGAGTGACGGCTATGCCTTGACCTTGCCGTTCGGCGCGGATGATTACGAAGCCGACTTACAGTTTAGCGGCGTACGTACTAAATTGCGCACCGATGACAGAGTCATTACCATCACACACGAAGAGCGAAGCCCCTTTGGCAACGACATTGAGGGCTGGACAAGGCAGTACAACGAATGGCTTGTACGCTTTATCGGCCATGACGGATTCTTGCGCAGCAATCGACTGCAACGCCTACGCCCGATTACTCATCAAAGCTCTGATATAATAGACGGCTTTATCGTCAGCTTGTACGATATTTACATCCCTCGCAATGAAAATATCGAGATGCCTTATTACAACATAGCCATCATTCGCGCAGCCGGCGAATATGTGCGCTTTCTGCTGATTGTGCAAAAGGCAACGCATAATGCGACTGACGAGTTTGATGCCATGATTGCCTCAGTGCGTCGCTTTGAACAGCGGGGCATCAGCCACAACGAGCAAGTAGCTTTTGAGCCCACCCGTGCGGACTATTGGGACGATGCCACAGCAGCATATTTTGATTTACTGGCCGAGCAAGAACATGTCGACTGGGGCTTTTTCATGCACTCCATGCGTTCGCCCGGCGAGGCTGACTATCGTTATTTTCGCGACGCGCTGGCACGCGACCATATCGCTTTGGAGGAGATGCTTGACACACATTTTCCCATTATGCCGACATATACGTCACTTAGCTTTCAGGGGCAATTATCAGCGTTCCCAATGGCATTAGCGCGCGAGTATGCCGGCGGCAACGGTTTTAACGGCCGCCCCATCTTACAGTTGACCTACCATTTCTCGCCCGGCATGTTCGCCAACTTTTATGGCTATACGCCTATGTTCAATATTCTGAACGGTCATTACGACGACCACTTTCGCGAGTTCGCGCAATGCCTCATAGAATACGGCTATCCTATTTTATTTCGCCTTAACAACGAAATGGATTCCGACTGGATTCCGTGGGCAGGCATCTTTACACTGCTCGACCCCGACATTTTCACGATGACCTGGGAAAGGCTTTACAACATCTTCCGCGAAGAAGGCGTAACCAACCTGATTTGGATATTCAACCCCAACGGGCTGTCTTTCCCGCTCAGCAACTGGGGCGAATGGCACAATTATTTGCCGTGCACAAGCATGGTACACGTTTTAGGGCTAACGAAATATGAGTTTGGCAACAATCTTATATTCAGGTCGTTTGAGGATCTGTACCGTGCCATTTATGACCGCTACACGCCGTATTTCCAAGACTGGATATGGTCGATTTCCGAGTTTGCTGCCGGCAGCGGCGGCGAGCGACAAACAGTGTCCACTTCAGACGGCTATCGAATGATACAAACAACGTTAGGTCGGCACGATTTTGAACAAGCCGAATGGATTCGCGATATGTTTTATATTTTCAACAACCGTAGCGCCGAAGAGAATTATTTTGTCCGCAACATTAAAGTTGCCGTTTGGTTCAACGCCAATGATAATATATATATCGACGGCGAGTGGTTCATTGAAAACCATTTGCGGATCGGTGAGCATGCACCGCTGGCGATTGAGGCGTTTAGAGAGGGCTTGAACAGTTAAACAAAGCGGGTTGACCCACCCTTATGTTTTATGATATACTGAAGAAAACAATACACGCAGGAGGAATCTACCATGTCACGTTCGCTATCCAAAATCCTTATCTTAACTTTGCTGCTAACCCTGGCCATACCGCTCTTTTCTGCTTGTGCCGACACCAGCCCATCCGACCTTGCCGAGCGGTTCTGGCAAGACGCATTTGCTGACGGGGACGGCTTTACATCGCACGACTCGGTCACTGATTTCACCGCTTACTGGAACCGCGAGGCAACCGACAATCCGCCGCGCAACATCGGCGATGAGGACGATGTCAGCTTTATGCTCGACAACGGCGACCAGAGCCGCTTTGTCAACATGAGCGACGGTTATGCTTTAACCTTGCCGAACAGCAACTTTGAGGCCGATTTAACATTTAGCGGCATCCGTGTACAGCTGGCAGACGAACATCGCGTAATTACCGTCACACGTGAAACTGATAACCCTTACGACAGAAGCATGGTAGAGACCGAAGACGACAGAGAAGTACCCGTCGGCTCGGAGCACGGCTGGATGACATATTACAATGAGTGGCTGACCCGCTTTATTGCCCACGACGGTTTCATTCGTTCCAACCGCTTGGAGCGCCTACGCCCCGTAGTACAGCACAGCACCGATATTCTTGATGGTTTCCATGTCAGCAAATACGACATCGCCATTCGCGTCCGCAGCGGCGAAGTTCTTGCTGAAATGCCCTACTACAATATCGCTGTCATACGCGAAGAAGGCGAATACATACGCTTTCTGCTGGTTGTACAAAAATCCACACATGATATGACCGACGAGTTTGATGCTATGATTCAATCGGTGCGTGAGTTTGAGCCGCAAGGCACCAGTCAAAGCGACGAAACGCCCATTCCTCTCACTCGCGCCGAATACTGGGACGACGCAACGGCACGATATTTTGAAAAGCTGGTAAATCAAGATCACATCGACTGGGGCTTCTTTACCGACTCTATGCCAGGCGACGGCACACCCCATTGGAATAGTGTGCAGACATCCATGCGCCGCAATCAGGCTGATTTGGAAAACTTACTCGACACTACTTTTACTATTATGCCGACATATACACACATCGGTTTCCACGGCACGCCGGCGCATTTCCCTCTCGAAATGGCGCGTGAATTTGCTGGCGGCGACGGTTTCAATGACCGCCCTGTTCTGCATTTGAGCTATCAGTTTACCACCAGCAATAACCAGCCATCACAGCTATATGGTTACACCCCCATGTTCTCAATACTCAATGGTCAATACGATGAGCAATTCCGCCGTCTGGCGCAAGATATTATCGCTTATGAGTACCCCGTTCTGTTCCGCTTAAATAACGAAATGGACACCGACTGGGTCAGCTACTGCGGCATGGTTACCCTGCTTGACCCCGATATTTTTGTCATGACGTGGGAACGGCTGTATAACATTTTCCGTGAAGAAGGCGCAACAAATGTCATTTGGATTTTCAATCCCAATACACCATCCATTCCTTACAGTCGTTGGGGCTCTTGGATTAGCTACCTGCCAAGTTTTCACACCATGCACATACTGGGCATCACAGCCTACGAAATGGGCAATAATGCCGGCCACTTCCGCTCTTTCGAAACGCTGTATCGCAACGTCTACAACTTAAAAGCACCATGGTTCGGCGACTGGCCATGGTCAATTTCGGAATTCGCAGCGGGCTCCGGCGGTGAAATGCAAATGAACTTTGAACTCGGCCATCACGTCGCGACAACACCGGGACGCAACGAGGGCTTGCAAGCCGACTATGTGGAAGATATGTTCCGCATTTTAAACAACCGCGAAGCCGAAGGCAATGAGTTTGTCCGTCCCATCCGTATCGCCATTTGGTTCAACCGCAACGATTACGAATATGTCGACGGCACGCTCTCTATCATCAATTACCTGCAAATCGGCTCAGATACGCCTATGACGATTGAAGAATTTAGACGCGGCATGAATCCGTAGGGACAGATGCTATAGCCGCCTCTACATTGATGGGAGGATTCCATGATTTTAGACCTGGCCAAACGTGTTAAAGCCTGTGCGCCAACCCTTGGCACATCGCCACAGCAGCAACGCGATGCGGCGTTAACCGCCATTGCCGAATTGCTCATCAGCCAAACCAGTGAATTGCTTATCGCCAATCAAATTGATTTAGACAACGGCACGGCAAATGGACTTTCCCCTGCCCTTCTAGACCGCTTGCGCTTAACGCCGCAACGTGTTGAGAGTATGGCAGACGGCGTGCGCCAACTCATCGCGGCGCACGACCCCATCGGCGGCAGTGACAGCGTAGTGCGCCGGCCCAATGGCTTGCGGGTCGAGACGGTGCGCGTGCCGCTTGGTACAATCGGCATGATTTATGAGTCACGCCCTAACGTCACGATTGACGCAGCTGCGTTGTGCCTCAAGAGTGGCAACTGCGTACTTCTCCGCGGCGGCAAAGAGGCGATTGAGAGCAATAAAGCCTTGTCCGACTTATGCCGCAAGGCGTTGGGATTTGTTGGACTGCCCGCCGACTGCGTGGCTTTAATCACCGATACAACGCGACAATCGGTGACCGATATGGTCGCATTGGAGAATGTGCTGGATGTTGTGATTCCACGCGGTGGTGCCGCGTTGAAAACTCACGTCACACAACACGCGCGCGTGCCGGTCATCGCAGCAGCAGGCGGTGTCGTGCATATCTACGTTGACGCGTCTGCCAAACTCGACAATGCCATTGATATCATCGACAACGCCAAGCGGCAACGCCCGTCAGTCTGCAATGCCGTGGAGACAGTGCTTATACACAAATCGATTGCTACATCGTTTCTGCCTAAACTTGCCAAGAAGTTGCACGATGTAGAGTTACGCGGCGGCCAATGTTGCCAAGATATTCTCGGCAACCGCTGCAAACCTGCAACAGACGAGGATTTTGCCGCCGAACACGGCGATTTGACGCTGACGCTCCGCATTATTGATGACATAGATGTCGCAATCGAGCACATCGCGCAGTATGGCTCAGGGCATACCGAGTGCATTTTAACAAGCGACTTACGCAATGCCGAACAGTTCGCCGAGCAGGTTGACGCCGCCGCCGTCATTGTGAACGCCAGCACGCGGTTTACCGACGGCGAATGCTTTGGGTTGGGTGCCGAAATCGGCATTTCAACGCAAAAGCTGCACGCCCGCGGCCCAATGGGATTGCGGGCCTTGACCACGATAAAGTATGTTATACACGGCGGAGGACAAATTCGCAAGTAAAAATTACATAATTCATGTTAGGAGAGATAACCATGACAAAAAAACTCTTTACCACGCATAATATTGTGCTATGCGGCATCGTCGCTGCCGCTTACTTCGCGCTTGTGGCAATTTTTCAACTGGTGTCATTCGGCCCGTTTCAAGTGCGCGTCGCCGAAATGTTAACGGTTATGCCATTTTTCTTTCCTGTCACGGCATTCGGACTGTTTGTTGGGTGTTTCTTTGCCAATCTGATATTTAGCCCGTTTGGCATTATCGATGCCTTAATCGGCGGCACTGCCAGCTTGGTTGCCGGCTTGATTGTTGCCAACATTCGCATCAAATGGCTTGTTCCGGTTGCACCGATTGTATTAAACGCCTTTGCTGTGCCGATTGTATTCTTAGCTGCCGGTGAAGCGTGGGCGCCATATTTCATCATGGCGGCTTTAGTCGGTGGCGGGCAGGTCCTCGCCTGCGCCGGGTTTGGGTTTCCACTCTTGCTGACACTGGAACGCATCCCCATTGTGAAGCAGTTGAGACATAATCCCGATAAAAAAACCGCCTGACGGCGGTTTTTCAGATTGATTGTTCGCAGGCAGCAGCTCGGCAGCTCTAAATTTTTTCATCAATGTATTTCGCTACATCTGCAACAGTCTTGAATTTACGAATCTGCTCTTCGTCAATGGTGATATTATACTCTTCCTCAATAGAAAACATCAACTCCACCACATCCAACGAGTCGGCGCCTAAATCCTCAGCAATGTCGGTCGTATCTTCAATTTTATCAACATCAATATCAAGCTGCGTCGCCAAAACTTCTTTAACTTTATCCAATGTCGAACTCACGATTTCACCTCCTCAACGATTAAATGATGATACCAGTATATACATTTCCCTTCCATTTGACAAGTCTTTTTTATAATTTTTTTCATCGGAGAGCAATACTATGCAACAGGTCATTCTATGTAAACTAGGCGAAATCGTGCTTAAAGGGCTTAACCGCCGTCAATTTGAACAACAGCTTATCGCCAATACCAAGCGACGCCTCAAACATTTAGGCGAGTTTTCCTATGATTGCCGTCAGTCTTGTTTATACATCACACCACTCGTCGATTGCGACCTTGACGCCGTTATGTTGGTTGTCGGACGTATTTTCGGCATCGTTACCTATGGCCCGGCCATAGGCATAGACAAAGATATGACTGCTTTGCAGCATCGCGCCCCCGATTATTTACGCCAAGCACTTGTCGGCAGAAAAACTTTTAAAGTCGAAGCCAAGCGCGCCGACAAGCGTTTTCCGCTTACTTCGCCGCAAATCGCCGCCGAATTAGGCGGTAGCCTGTTGGAAGCCTTCCCTCACTTAACTGTTGATGTGCATGCACCTGAGGTAACTGTCATGGTCGAAGTGCGCGAGCAATATATATACCTGCACGGCGGCACACATACCGGTGCGGGCGGCTTGCCTGTGGGCAGCAGCGGCAAAGGCACGTTACTCATCAGTGGCGGCATTGACAGTCCCGTTGCCGGCTATCTCATGGCACGGCGCGGACTGGAATTGCACGCCGTGCATTTCGAAAGCTATCCCTATACCTCACAGCAGGCGCTGCAAAAAGTGCATGACTTATGCAGCTTGGTGGCAGGCTATGCGGGTCGCATTATGCTGGATGTGGTGTCGTTTACTGCATTACAAGAGCGGCTGCGCGAAAGGTGCGATGAAGCATACTTCACACTGCTCATGCGGCGATCGATGATGCGCATTGCCGAGCGCTTGGCGCGGCAGAATAAATCGTCTTGCTTAATCACCGGCGAAGCACTCGGGCAGGTTGCCAGTCAAACCATCGGCGCATTGGGTGTGACAAATGACGCGATTACGAGCAACTTCCCCGTCCTGCGCCCTTGCATCGGCATGGACAAAGAGGAAATCATCGCCATTGCGCGCAAAATCAATACTTTTGAAACCTCGATTTTGCCATATGACGACTGCTGCACTATTTTCACGCCCAAGCACCCGCGCACGCGGCCAAATTATGAAGAAGTGCTGACAAATGAGATGAAATCCAATTTGGCAGTGTTAGAAAGTGACATTCAAGTAGAAAGAAGCGTGATAACGTGGCAAATCTAGTCGCCGAAATCATCGCCGTCGGTACGGAATTATTGCTCGGCAATATCGCTAATACCAACGCGCAAGTCATTAGCCAGGGCTTGAGTGAGTTAGGCATCCATGTCTATTTCCATACTGTAGCGGGCGACAACGACAGTCGTTTGCGGCAAGCCCTTGACATTGCTTGCACGCGCAGTGATATCATCATCACGACGGGCGGTTTAGGTCCGACGTATGACGACATAACCAAGCAAACCATCGCCTGTTTCTTCGGCGTTGCGCTCACACCGCACGAAGCAACGCTGCAAAAAATCAAGGATTATTTCACTTATATCAAGTCCGATATGCCGGACTGTAACGCACGGCAGGCCGAATTGCCTGTGGGGTGCACGATTATGGAGAACCATTGGGGCACCGCGCCCGGCTGCATTTTCCAAACCAAAGGCAAACATGCTTTGATGTTGCCAGGCCCACCGCATGAATGTTCCGCTATGTTTCGCACTTGCGCTATGCCATACTTGGAGTCGCTGACGCAAAACTGCATTGTGTCTAAGACCATTAACATCTTTGGCATGGGTGAGTCGGCGCTGGAAGAGCGCTTGCGCGAACGTATGCAAGCGGCCAAAAACCCCACTATTGCACCGTATGCCAAGGAGGGTGAAGTGCAGCTGCGCGTCACGGCTGCTGCGCGTGAGCGCGATGAAGCAGAGCGACTTGTCACGCCTGTGGTTGACGAGCTGTGCGCCGGGCTAAAAGACGTTGTCTACGGCATTGACGCTGACAGTTTAGAAGCAGCGGTATCAGCTCTGTTGCGCAAAAAAGGCTTGACGCTTGCGGCCGCGGAGTCATGTACCGGTGGGCTGCTGGGTGGACGCATAACAGCCTTGCCCGGCGCAAGCCAAGTCTTTAAGGGCGGCATATGTGCTTATACCAATCAAGCCAAAATTGACTTGCTGGGTATTGCCCCACAGTTGTTGGAGGAGTTTGATGCGGTAAGCCAACAAGTCGCTGTTGCCATGGCGGACGGCGCGCGGACGAAATTTAACAGCGATTTTGCCATCGGCATCACCGGTTACGCCCAAGATAACGGCACCGTCTACATTGCGTTGTCCAGTAAGAAGGCCACACACTGCAAACAATTTCAACTCGGCCCAAACCGCAGCCGCGTTCGTACCATGGCCGTCAATCACGCGCTAAATATGTTACGGCTTGACATTGACTAATTCTTCCACTATAATCTTGACAGTCATACATTATATGCGAGGTAACAAATATGCAAAAAGAATTCAAACTCACACAGGAACGGCTAAACGAATTACAACAGGAACTAACTCATTTGCGCACCGTGCGCGAAAAGGAAGTTGCCGACCAAATTAAAGAGGCGTTGGCGTTCGGCGACTTGTCGGAAAACAGCGAATACGATGAGGCAAAAAATGAGCAAGGCAAGCTTTTTTCGCGCATTGCCGAGATTGAAAACATTATCAATCATGCCGTGGTAATTGAAATTGGCGCCGTAGGCGGCGACAGCGTCGCCTTAGGCAGTACGGTCACCGTCGTTGCCCAAGATGATAAATCAATCACACATACGTTTACCATTATGGGCAGCCAAGAAGCCAACCCGATGGAGGGGCGTATCTCTGACGAATCGCCATTCGGCAAAGCCTTACTGGACGCCAAAAAGGGCGATAAAGTTCGCGTTGACGCGCCGGGTGGCAAGCGGATATACGTTGTAAAATCAGTAGAGTAATTGATAACTTAGAGACGAGGATATGGCATGAACACGCCCCCCGAAAACCAAATTTCAGAGCGCGAATTTTTGCAAATTCGTCGCGCCAAGTTGGCGGCGCTGCAGCAGACAGGACAAGACCCGTTTGCCGTAACGGCGTTTGATCGTACGCTCACGACACAGGACATTCGTGAAAATTTTGACATGCTTGAAGGTACGCAAGGCACAATAGCAGGGCGCATTATGTCCATGCGTGACATGGGCAAAGCCTCATTTTGCGATTTGCAAGACGGCAGCGGCCGCCTGCAATTCTATGTCCGTGCCGATGCCTTACCGGATGGACAATATGAAGACATTTACAAAAGGTTTGATATTGGCGACATGATTGGCGTCAGCGGCACAATATTTCGCACCAAACGCGGCGAGATGTCTCTAAAAGCCAACAATGTGGCATTGCTGGCAAAATCGCTCAAACCATTGCCGGAGAAATTTCACGGTTTGACCGACACAGAACTGCGTTATCGCCAACGTTATTTGGACTTGATTATGAATGCCGATGTCAAGCGTACTTTTGAGCTGCGTTCAAAAATTATCAGTGCCATGCGGCGTTGGCTGGACGAACGCGGCTTTTTGGAAGTTGAGACACCGATTCTCAACACTCTTGTCACGGGTGCTACAGCACGCCCATTTTGCACACACCACAATACGTTGGGGTTGGATATGACATTGCGCATCGCGCCGGAACTGCCGCTCAAACGCCTGATTGTTGGCGGGTTTGAGAAGGTATATGAGCTCAATCGCAATTTTCGCAACGAGGGTATGAGTATCAAGCATAATCCCGAGTTTACTATGTTGGAGTTCTATGAGGCATACACCAACTGCGACGGCATGATGGAACGTTGTGAGCAACTAATTACCCATGTGGCACAGGAAGTGCTCGGTACAACTGAAATCGAATATCAAGGCACGCCCATCAGCCTCAAAGCCCCATGGCCGCGGCTGTCGATGATTGATGTTGTCAAGCAATATACAGGCATAGATTTCCTGTCATTTACCGACGACGAAGACGCTCGCACGGCAATGAAATCGCTTGGACTTGCTGTCAAAGGCAACGAGTCGTGGGGTGACGCGCTGTTTGAATGCTTTGACCAACGCGCCGAAGATAAAATTATTCAACCAACCTTTATCACGCGCCACCCTGTTGAAGTATCACCACTTGCCAAACGATGCAACGATGACGCGCGCTTGACTGACCGTTTTGAAATTTTCAGCCTTCTGGGCGAGTTGGGCAACGCTTTCTCTGAATTAAATGACCCCATTGACCAGCGGCAACGTTTTGAGCGGCAAGCGGCGTTAAAAGCCGCAGGTGATGACGAAGCAAATGATTTGGATGAGGACTTCCTCAATGCGTTAGAGTATGGCATGCCACCGACAGGCGGGATTGGGCTGGGCATTGACCGTTGGATTATGCTGCTGACCAACAGCGCCAGCATCCGTGACGTGATTTTATTCCCCACGATGAAACCGATTGCCAAATGAATGTTAAAATCGTAGGGCAAGGCGGACATTTGCCCATAGGCGACGATCGCTCGCCCACACCGCAAAAGCCGCAAGGCAACGGATTGCGATACTGGTTTATCAATGTCTTCTGGTATCATTATAAGATACATTTTATCATCGCTTGTGTGCTGCTGATTGGTGCAACGAGTTTTGTGATAACACTGATACGCAATCGTCCGCCTGACTTTCAGATGGTGATTTTAACCCAAGGCAGCGTTATTTTTCCCGACGCGCCTGAGCTTTCACGACTCCTTTCCAACGAATTAGGTGACCAAAACGGCGATGGCCGAGCCGTTTCTCACGTCCACGTTCTCGGCCTGTCCCGTGCCAACCCTAATTTCTACCAACACACGCAGCAGGCGATGATTTATTTCAATGACCCAAGCATTGTATTATACGTTGTTGACGCCGCGATGCGCGAACAGTTTTCCCGTTTCTTTGAACCTGACAATAACCCGCTTGATGTTAGCCAAACACCGATGTTCCAACGCATTGGACGCAGCGATCAACCGTATTATGTGTTTATGCGTCTGCGAACAGCAGAGAGTGTGGAGAGTAATTATCGGCTGGCGGAACAGGCATTGACGGCAATTCTAAACTATGAGTAACCAATTGATTAGCAGCCGTCACAATCCCATGTACAAGCAACTGCGCAAGCTGTGCGACGACCGCCGTGAACGGCAACGCACCGGCCTGTTCCCTGTGGCGGGAGCAATGCACTTGTTGCAAGAAGCTGTAGCGTGTGGCATAGCAGTGGATAGAGTCGCGGCAACGCCTGAGGTGATGGCGAAATTACAGTCAGGCGACGTATTCGCGACCGCTCGAGGGCAGTTACCTTTACAAATGGCATTTAGCGCTGAATTGATGGCATCCCTTGTGCCTGTCGAATCCACCGCACCGATCTTCTTCACATGTCCCCTACCCTCCCAGCAACTTTCCTCGGATATTTTGCAATCGGGCAAACATTTAGTCCTTGACGGTGTGCAAGACCCCGGCAATGTCGGCACGTTGTTGCGTACAGCGGCGGCATTTGGCTTTTCTTCTGTGGTTACGCTGAGCGGTACGGCCGACATATATAGCCCCAAGGTCGTCCGTGCAACAGCAGGCGCATTGTTCCAGTTGAATGCCTTCACGGTGGCACGTGCTGACTTGCTTGTCATGCTTAACGACATTGATTGCTATGTCGCGGCACATGCCGACAATGCCCTTACACCCTCCCATTTGCAAGGGCGTGATGGTTTGCTCGTCATTGGCAACGAAGGCGCAGGCGTATCGGAAGCACTCCGCAACGCCGCAACTGCTGTTGTGTCAATTCCAATAGGCAGTGACAGCTTAAATGCTGCGGTGGCGGGCGGAATTTTGATGTGGGAAATGCGGAGGTAAGTCATGCATAATGAATTATTATATTGGCTATGGTTTGGCTTGTGTACACCTATGACACACTTTCAAAAGGCTTCGTTATGGAACACGGTTGGCGACATTGAGCGTATTTATCGCGGCGATAGTGACTGGTATGTGCAATATGGTGTGCCGCCAAAGGCACTCAATGCATTAAGTCGTAAGGACACCACTATCGCCACCTCTATTTTAGAGCGCTGTCAACGGCTGCAAATCGACCTCCTGCCCTTCAATGATGCACGTTATCCCGAAAAGCTAAACAACATTCACGACCCGCCCATGCTATTGTACTGTCTTGGCAATTTGCCCAAACCACAGCCGTCGCTTGCCATTGTCGGCGCACGTGAACCCAGCGAAATGGGTAAACTTTATGCCGAAACATTTGCAAGCCAATTGGCAAAAGGCGGCTTGCTCATTGTATCGGGCATGGCAGAGGGCATTGATGCTGCTGCTCATCGCGGCGCGTTGCGGGCAGGCGAACCCACTGTTGCCGTTTTGGGTTGCGGTGTAGATATTCCGTATCCCAAAGGCAACGACACATTATACCGCCAAATTCTTGAAAACGGCGCAATTTTAAGTGAATACCCACCGGGCACAGCTCCCAAGTCCGAACATTTTCCGGCACGTAATCGCATCATCAGTGGCCTGTGCGACGGCGCGCTCATCATTCAGGGGAAATCTAAAAGCGGCGCAGGCATTACGGCCAATCTCGCCTTCAACCAAGGACGAGCCGTATTCGCACTACCCGGACGACACGATGACCCGCTGAGTAAGAAGCCCAATACTCTTATCAAACAGCAAGTTGCCAAATTGGTCGACTGTGCGGACGATATTTTAGAGGATATTCCCGGTGTGGAAAAATTGCCAAAGTCCGCAGGGCATGACAGTTTCGGCACGCTCCATGTCATTAAACGTGATGACCGTACCGACACATTGAAGTCACCGCACCCTACACCCCCAACTTTCGACTTGTCCCAATTCAGTCCACCCGAACGTGAGGTGTTGACATTTATCGCCACCCGTGAGCGCACTATGGAGCAGCTTGCCGCGCATTTTGATATGCCTATCAATGAACTACTGGCACACTTGACCATGCTAGAAACTTACGGCGCGATTGTTGACCGCGGCGGAAAGACGTATCATATAAGTTACAATTAAATTGGAGGAACTATGTCCAAACTAGTCATTGTAGAATCACCTGCTAAGGCAAAAACTATCGGCAAGTATCTCGGCAAAGGTTACATTGTCAAAGCCACGATGGGTCACGTGCGTGACCTACCCAAAAGCAAAATGGGCGTCGACATCGACAACGGCTACGCCATGGAATATAAACCGCTTGAGGGTAAGCAGGAAACTGTCCGTGCATTGGAAAAAGACGCCAAAAAGGCCGACGCTGTCTACCTCGCAACTGACCCGGATCGCGAGGGTGAAGCCATTAGCTGGCATCTCAAAGAGATGCTCAATTTAGACGACGACAAGGCGTTGCGCGTGGTGTTTAATGAAATCACGCCCAAAGTTGTCAAGGCGTCCATAGACAATCCGCGCGCCATCGATATGGATTTGGTTGACGCGCAGCAGGCACGGCGTGTGCTTGACCGCATTGTGGGCTATCAGCTCAGCCCGTTGCTGTGGAAAAAGATTAAATCACGGCTGTCGGCAGGGCGTGTGCAGTCGGTGGCAACGCGGCTTGTCGTTGACCGCGAAGAAGAAATCCGCGCATTTAATCCCGAGGAATACTGGGAAATTTCCGTCGATTTGGAGCGCATCAACGCACAAGGCGCGTTCAAGGCGAAGTTTTACGGCAATGCCGACGGGCGTGTTGATTTGTCCGATGAGGCGTCAACGCAAAACATCGTCAACGACGTGCAAAACGCGCCGTTTAGCGTACACAACTGCAAAAACACTGAGAAAAAGCGTAACCCCGCACCGCCCTTTATTACCTCAACGCTACAACAAGACGCCAGCCGCAAGTTTAACATGACAGCCAAGCGCGTCATGGCAATTGCGCAACAGCTTTACGAAGGCATTGAGCTGACAAACGGCGGACTGACAGGCTTGATTACCTATATGCGTACCGACTCGTTGCGCCTGTCCGATGATGCCGTCGCCGAGGCGCGGGATTATATCAAACAGCGATTCGGCGATGCTTATTTGCCCGCCGCGCCGCGTGTATTTAAGTCGAAAAAGAACGCGCAAGACGCCCACGAAGCCATCCGTCCGTCACAGGCCGACTTGTCACCCGACATGATTCGCGATGACCTTTCTGCCGACCAGTACAAGGTTTACAAACTCATTTGGGCGCGGTTTATGGCGTGTCAGATGTCGCATGCGGTTTACGATACACTGACCATTGATACCATCAGTGCCGGCTGGATTTTCCGTGCCAATCATACGCAAATTAAGTTTGCCGGTTTTACCGCCATTTATGAAGAATCCAATGACGACGACGAAAAAGCCGAAAGCCCCCTGCCCAATTTAACAAAGGGCGAACCACTTTCGTTGCAGACGATTGACCCATCGCAGCACTTTACACAACCGCCCGCACGATACAATGAGGCGACCCTTATTCGCGCCATGGAAGAACGCGGTATTGGGCGACCGTCGACGTATGCACCGACGATTAGCACCATCCAAGACCGCGAGTACGTCTTAAAAGAAGGCAAAGCCTTGCGTCCCACCCCGTTGGGCGAAGTCGTGACAGGCTTTATGAAAGATAAGTTCACCGATGTCATTGACGTGGAATTCTCTGCGCGCATGGAGTCGTTGCTCGATGAAGTCGAGAGCGGCAAGAAGCCGTGGAAACAATTGCTTGATGAGTTTTATGCCACATTCTCCAAGAGCATGGCCGAAGGTGAAGCGTCATTGGCAGAGGGACGGCTGAAAATCCCCGACGAGGAAAGCGACATCGTTTGCGACTTGTGTCAAGGGCCGATGGTTATTAAATCGGGGCGGTTCGGACGGTTTTTGGCGTGTAAAAACTATCCCGAATGCAAGAACACTAAACCGCTTGCCGTCGAAGCACCCGGCACATGCCCAACTTGCGGCGCAAAAATTCTTAAAAAGAAATCAAAAAAAGGCTACGCCTATTATGGTTGCGAAAAAAATCCCGACTGTCCGTTTATGAGCTGGGACGCGCCAACGTCCGAAATTTGCGCCGATTGCGGCAAGTCGCTGTTCAAAAAATCGGGCAAAGGCAACAATAAATCGTTCTGTATCAATGCGGAATGTGTGTCGTTTTTGCCGGAAGACCAGCGCGGCTATTATAAGAAGAAGGCGAAAACCGACGACGGTGAAAAAGACAACGAAGCACCTGACGGCGCGCCGCCCGAGAAAAAGCCTGCGGCAAAAAAGAAAGCCCCTGCTAAGAAGAAACCCGCCGCCAAAAAGCCCGCGGCGAAGGAGAAAGCATGACGACAGTCACCATTATAGGCGCGGGTCTTGCAGGCTGCGAGGCCGCATGGCAACTTGCCGAGCGCAACGTGCAGATCAAACTGCACGAAATGAAACCGCATGCCATGTCGCCCGCGCATCAAAGCCCATATTACGCCGAGCTTGTTTGCTCCAATTCCCTGCGCGGCGACAGTTTAGAGAATGCTGTCGGGCTACTCAAAGAAGAGCTGCGGCGAATGAATTCGCTCATTATTTCATGTGCCGATGTCACGCGTGTACCTGCCGGCGGCGCACTTGCCGTAGATCGCGAAGCATTTGCACGGCTTGTTACCGAGAAGATTCAAACACACGAAAACATTACCATTATCGAGGGCGAAGTTGATACTATCCCCAATGATGGGCGCGTAATCATAGCATCAGGGCCACTCACACAAGGAAAGTTGGCAGACGATATTGCCGCAAAACTCGGCACGCCGCTCTTTTTCTTCGATGCCGCTGCACCGATTGTCACGCTGGAAAGCATTGACATGACACATGCGTTTTGGGGTAGCCGCTACGACAAAGGCACGCCCGATTACGTCAATTGTCCACTCGATAAGTCACAATATCAAGCCTTTGTGCAAGCCTTAGCGACAGCGGAACAAGCGCAACTGCGGGATTTTGAAGATTCGCGGGTGTTCGAGGGCTGTTTGCCTGTCGAGGTACTGGCACGACGGGGTGAAGACGCCTTACGATACGGAGCGTTTAAACCTGTTGGATTAAGTGGTCCGGACGGCGAGAAACATTATGCTGTGTTGCAACTCCGCAAAGATAATGCGGCCGGCGATTTACTCAATTTGGTCGGTTGCCAAACACATTTGACATTCGGTGAACAGAGGCGCGTTTTCGGCATGATTCCCGCGTTGCGCAACGCCGAATATATGCGCTACGGCGTTATGCATCGCAACACATATATTGATTCGCCACGACATTTAGACGCTTGTTTTCGATTGAAAAGCGAGCCGCGTATTGCCTTTGCAGGGCAAATGACAGGCGTAGAGGGCTATGTGGAATCATGCGCAAGTGGGTTGGTAGCGGCATTGGGCATTGAATTCCCAGAGACCACGGCAATCGGCGCATTGGCACATTATATTTCCAATCCCGCTATAGTGAATTTTCAACCAATGAATATCAATTTCGGATTGTTGCCGCCTTTAGAGCAACGAATTAGAGACAAGCGGGAGCGTTATCGCACCATTTCTGAGCGAGCATTGCGTGAATTATATTATGAGGAGTGAGGAATCATGCCGTTTATCGTAGGTATTGCCGGTGGCAGCGCAAGCGGGAAAACTACTTTTTGCCATGCGCTTGCCGAAACTCTTGATGGGTATAATATAAATGTCTTTCATATGGATCACTATTTCAAGGCCGATGAACAGTTGCCACGCGCCAAAGCACCTATTGCGGACAAAGAATATCCCGACCATAATCATCCTGACACCATTGATTTCCCGCGGTTGTTGGATGCAATTTCGCAAACCAAACAAAGTACGGAAATTATTTTAATCGAAGGTGCTCTGGCATTTGCATTTAAGGAGATTTATTCGCAATGTGATTTGAAAATTTATATCGATTGTCAAGTCGATGAGCGGATTGTGCGGCGATTGAAGCGTTATTATTCAGGCGCTTGGGGGAATGTTACAGTTGATGAGATTTTTGGCTATATGTCGGATATTTATCTTGATTTGGTGCGATACAGACATGACGAGTATGTTGAGCCGTCGAAGTGGCGGGCAGATATGATTCTCAATGGTTCGATGCCATCGGAGAAAGCTTTGGAGATGGTGAGAGACTATATTTTGAGCAAAATTGGAGGAGCCGTATGAAACTGATTATTGATGCGATGAGTGGCGACCACGCGCCGTTAGAGATTGTCAAAGGAGCGTTGGAGGCAGACTTTGATGGTCAAATTTTGCTTGTCGGGCGCGAGGTTTCTATTATAGGGGCCTGTGAACAGCTTGACATACAGCAATTCCCGGCCAATATCGAGATTTTCAATGCCGAGCAGGTAGTTGAAATGGAAGATGACGCCGGAGCGGTTATGCGCGAAAAGCCGGATAGTTCAATGGCGGTCGCATTACGTCTGCTTGCCGAAGGGCAGGGCGATGCTGTCATCAGCGCGGGCAATACAGGCGCACTGCTCGCCATGTCAACACTGACAGTCAAGCGTATTCGCGGTATTCGGCGCGCGGCATTGGCACCGATCTTGCCATCTTCAAATGGCGGCGTGCTGTTGCTGGACTGTGGGGCAAATGTCGAGTGTACAGCCGAATACCTCTACCAATTCGCACTCATGGGCTACGCATACGCAAAGAAAACGTTATTGCTCGACAACCCGCGTGTTGGACTGCTCAACATCGGCAGCGAAGAGGGCAAAGGCACGGCCGTGCATCGCGAGGCGTATCAACTGCTCAAACAGGCGCATGAAGCCAATAAAATCAACTTTATTGGCAACGCCGAGGCGCGCGACATGCCGTTCGGCGTGTGTGATGTGCTGATTTCTGACGGGTTCAGCGGTAATATTTTGCTCAAAACGATGGAGGGCGTGGGGCTGTTTTTTGCCAAATCGCTCAAAGACATCATTTATAAAAATGGCAAAACCAAAATTGCCGGCGCATTGCTAAAAAAAGACATGGCAGCATTCAAAAAAATGATGGACTATACTGAAACAGGCGGCGCACCCTTGCTCGGCATTGCCAAGCCCGTTATCAAGGCACACGGCAGCAGCAATGCCAAGGCAATCTGTGGCGCAATCCGGCAGGCGAAAAACTATGCAGCGGGCAATGCCTGTGGCTATATTCAGGAGCAGCTCTCATGACCGGCACAATCAACATCAATTTTGGAGCGCGCATTGGCTACACGTTCCAATCCCCCGCCCTGCTCGAAATGGCGTTAACACACAGCTCACACGCCAACGAACATCGGCGTAGCTCTCAGGGTTCATATGAGCGTTTAGAATTTCTGGGAGACGCTGTGCTGGGAATGTTGACTGCCGAATACTTATATCAAGCCCACCCCACCATGCCGGAGGGCGAGCTGACCAAGCTGCGCTCACAGCTAATTTGCGAACCGAGCCTATGCGCAGTGGCAAAATCACTGGAACTGGGCAAGGTCATCCGCTTAGGCAAAGGTGAGTTGTCAGCGGGCGGGCAAACGCGCCCGTCTGTGCTGGCCGACGTTGTCGAGGCATTGCTAGCGGCCATTTATCTGGACGGCGGTGTGGTGGCGGCACGGGATTTTTATCAGCAGCATATTTGCGATATCGTGGTCAAAGCCAGTGCTTTCAACGATTACAAAACGCAATTACAAGAAATCGTGCAACGACAACAAGGGCGAAAAATCGCTTACTCGCTTGACAGTGAGACGGGACCCGAACACGCTAAAACATTCACCGCATCGGTCGCCATTGACGACATCAAACGCGGCACAGGCAACGGACATAGTCGCAAAGAAGCCGAACAAAAAGCCGCCGAAATGGCGATGGGTGATAAGACATGGTATTAAAACGATTAGAACTGCACGGCTTCAAATCCTTTCCGGACAAGACACTGCTCGATTTCGGCGAGGGCGTGACGGCGGTCGTTGGCCCCAATGGCAGCGGCAAAAGCAATGTTGGCGACGCCGTGCGCTGGGTATTGGGTGAGCAGAATTGCCGCACCTTGCGCTGCGAAAAGAAAATGGATGAACTCATCTTCCACGGCACAGCCAAGCGCAATGCTGTGGGTTTTTGCGAGGCATCTATTGTACTGGACAACACTGCCCGCGGCATTGCTTACGACGGCGACGAAGTCGTCATTACGCGACGGCTGTACCGTTCGGGCGAGAGCGAATATTATATCAACAAAGCCTCGGTACGGCTCAAAGACGTATCCGATTTGTTCCTCGATACCGGATTGGGGCGCGACGGCTACTCCATTATCGGGCAAGGCCGCATCAGCGAAGTCATCAGCGAGCGTTCGGGCGACCGCCGGCGTATATTTGAAGAGGCGGCGGGCATTGCCCGCTATCGCGTGCGCAAAGAGGAGAGCCAGCGCAAATTAAAGCATGCCGACGACAATCTCGTGCGTATTCAAGATAAAATCGACGAACTGCAATGGCAGCTCGACCCGCTTGTCGAACAAGCTGAAGTCGCCAAACGATATTTGCTGGCACGGGATGAGTTGCGGCAGCTTGAAATCAATGTGTGGCTCGAAAATTTGGACAACTTGCGCCGCGACGGTGACAAGGCACGCGCCGAATGCCGCATTGCCGACGAACAATTCATGGCACGCAAGGCCGGCATAGAGGCATTGTATGCCGAATCGACTGGAATTGACGAAACACTGGAAGTCAGCAACATTGCCGCGGAGGAATGTCGCCAACAGTACAACCAAGCGCAAGAACAAGCCGCCGAGACTGAAACCCTCCGCGCTGTCAAACAAACCGAGCGCGAACATCAACAGCAAACCGCACAACGCTTGCACGAAGAATTGCAGACGCACTTAACGCGCGATGAGGATTTAGTGCAGCAAATCGAAGGCGAACAAACCGCCATCGAAACATTGGAACAGTCACGAGCTCTTCTTTCTGAACAAGAAACTCTCTTACGCAGAGAACTCAACGCGTTGCAAGAGAACACCAGCGGCATTGCGTTGGCGTTAGACGACGCACGTTTGACCGAGCAGACAGCCCGGGCAGCGGCAGCAGAGTGCAGTACGCAGTTGGCCGCCGAACAGGCCGCAGTGGCGCAATGGCACGCACAAATCGACAGCATTTCACAAGCACAGACTGAAAACGAGGCAGTTTTAACACAAGCCCGCACCGATTTAGACCAATACAACCAAAAATTACGCGACATCGACGAAACCCTGACGGCACATAAAAACATATTACAAGGCTATGAGTTACGGCGCGAAACACGCGGCAAAAAGTTGGAACAACAACGCGCCGAACTGGAATTGTTGCGCTTAAACGAACGCGAACTGCTGGCACGACGCACGACATTGACAGCCATGGAGCGCGAATACGAGGGGTTTTCCAACTCAGTCAAAACCGTGATGAACAACGCAAAGAACCAGGCATTGCAAGGTATTCACGGCGCAATTGGCGATATTATCACGGTCGAGGACAAATACGCCGCCGCCATTGAAACCACGCTGGGCGGCGCATTACAGAACATTGTCGTTGACAACGAAGATGATGCCAAAGCCGCCATCTCACTACTCAAGGCGCGCAACAGCGGGAGGGCGACTTTCTTGCCCATTACCGCCGTGCGTGGGCGGGAACTCAACGAGCCATCTCTGCAAAGTGCCTCCGGCTTTGTCGGTATCGCCAGCCATCTTGTGCAATACGACAGCCAATACAGCGGCATTATTGCGCAATTGCTGGGTCGCACCGTTGTGGCAGAACACATCGACGCGGCGATTGCGCTGTCGCGGGCGTACAAGCATCAATTTAGAATCGTCACACTTGATGGGCAAATTATCCATGCCGGCGGCAGTATGACGGGCGGCAGTTTGGCAAGAACAACCAATATTCTCTCCCGCCGTAACGAACTTGACCGCATTATTGCCAAACACGATGTCTTAAAAAACGATATTGCGGTCAAAAACGAAGCGTTCCTCGAACTGGATCGTGAGGTCACTGCTGTCAACTACGACTATGAAACATCGCTCGAACAGAGCCGTGTCGCGGAGAACGAGCGGCGTATCGTGCTGTCAGAGGGCGAACACGCCAACCGCCGTGTGACTGAGCTGGAAGCCGCTGCCGTCACGCATATGCGGCAACTGGAAGAGCTGCGTAAATCCATCACCGCTTCGTTACAATTGCAAGACCAACATACCCGCACAGCCGCCAACCACCTGCAACGCGCCGAAGAAGCAAAAGCATTGCAAGACAATCACTTAGCCGGCCAAAACACACTAAGCCAAGAGGGTGAAACATTGACCAACACCCTATCGACACTGCGCGACGAACAATTTAAGGCCGATGCGCAACTCTTAGCGCACCGCAAGAGCATTGCCGACATTGAGTCACTGCGGCAGTCGCTGTCGGGCGACCATGAAACACGCACGGCAAATCAGCTGGCATGTGAGGAATCCGTAGTGCGTCTGGATAGCGAAATCAAACAGTTGGTAACGCAGAAACAGGCACAAGACAATGAGGCAGAAAAACTCAACGTCACTTTACACGAAATCTACGAACGGCGCAACGCCTTAGAGGGCAAGCGCGGCACGGTGGAACGGCAAATCCGCGAGCATAACGACGACATTATCAAACTAGAGCAAGAGAAATCGCGCTTAGAATTGAAACGCGAATCAGCCGAGAGCGAAGAAAAAGCCATCATTGATAAACTTTGGGACAATTACGGCCTAACACGCAGCGCGGCAACGGCGGCACGGACAGACATCGACAGTTTGCCCAAGGCAAATCGCCGCATCGGTGCGTTGCGGCAGGACATTAACGATATGGGTGCTGTCAATGTTGGTGCCATTGAAGAATATGATAGGGTGAAGGAGCGTCACAACTACCTCAGTGAGCAGCGTGACGATGCTGCAGCCGCACAACAAGAGCTTTTGGCCATGATTGAAGAAATTACCGCACAGATGGCCAACATTTTCACGCGGCAATTCGCGCAAATTAACGAACTCTTCGGTGCCACATTCAGCGAAATATTCGGCGGCGGTGCGGCATATTTAGAGCTTGAAGACCCCGAAGATATCCTAAATTGCGGCGTAGAGATCAAGGCACAGCCCCCCGGCAAAAAAATGCGTTCGATTACATTGCTGTCCGGCGGAGAGAAGTCTTTGGTTGCCATCGCGTTATATTTTTCGCTCTTCAAAGTGCGCCCCGCGCCCTTTTGTCTGCTCGATGAAATTGACCATGAGCTTGACGACGTCAATGTCACGCGCTTTGCCGCTTATTTGGACAAAATGGCACGAAACACACAGTGTATCGTCATCACCCACCGCCGCGGCACAATGGAGGCCGCTAACAAACTCTACGGCGTGACAACTGTCGAAGAAGGCATTTCTAAAATTATCACGCTGACGCTTGATGATGCCGAAGGTGTTTAACGCTTTACAACAAAAAGACGACTGAAGGGAGCAACTCATGAACCGACGCACCATCATCGTTTCGTTGCTCATCGCTGCGGGCATGGCGGTCTTGATTGCCTTCATGGTCAACGACCTGTTGCCATTGATCCGCGCTTTTCTCGACAACGACACCGATATTGCCGCTCACATCGAAACCTATGGTGCACGCGGCGTGCCGATGCTCATTGCGTTGCAAATACTTCAAATCATCCTGCCCATCATCCCCGCGGCCAGCATCGCAGCATTGAGCGGCTTGCTGTATGGCGTGTGGCAGGGCGCAGTCATCAACATGACAGGGCGCATTTTGGGCAACATGATCATGTTCGTCGCTTGGCGCAAAATGCGGAATCTCATGGCTCGTATCTGGCCGCAAAACGAAGAGAAACAAGGCTTCCTCACCCGCATTATGGCAAAAGTGAACAACCCCGGCATTGCGGCAACACTGATTATCTTCATGCCGGGCATCCCTTACAGCCTTACGCCCTATATGTTCGCCAAGACGAAAATGCCGCTGACACAATACCTCGCGGCCGTTATTATCGGCAACTTGCCGTGGGCGTTTTTGTACGCCTATTTGGGTGACAGCGTGGCGGACGGCAATTATACCACGGCGTTGATCTTGCTGGGCATTGTGGCGGCCGTCGTCATCGCAGCAGTTGCCGTGCGGCGCAAGCTGAGACGCAAACCCAAAGAAACGTTTACATTGTAGGAGGCACATCACCATGGGATTTTTTGACAAATTGAAAACGCACTTTTCCGAAGTTTTCACACGGAGCAAGCTCGACGAAGATTTCTATGACGAACTTGAAGAGGCACTTATTACCGCCGACATCGGCGTGGAGCTTGCCGGCGAACTGGTCGAACAGCTGCATAATAAAATCAAGCTGGACAAGCTCTCTGAGCCCGAGCAAGCCAAAGAGGCACTGCGCGAACTGTTGATTAAGCGCATGTGTAGGGGCGAACATTGTTCGCCCGCAGAAAGCAGCCCGTTAATCGTTCTTGTCATCGGCGTCAACGGCGTGGGCAAGACCACCACACTGGGCAAGTTGGCGCACCACTACCAAGCACAAGGCAAACACGTCCTGCTGGCGGCAGGCGACACATTCCGCGCTGCGGCAGCCGACCAATTGGAAATTTGGAGCAAGCGTGCCAACGTAGATATTGTCAGGCAAAGCGAGGGCGCAGACCCCGCTGCCGTGGTATTTGACGCACTCAATGCCGCCCGTGCGCGCGACGTCGACGTCATTCTCATCGACACAGCGGGACGACTGCACACCAAGAGCAATCTCATGCAAGAACTGGCAAAAATCGGGCGCGTCATCGACCGCGAAATGCCCGATGCATCACGCGAATGCTTGCTTGTCCTCGATGCCACAACAGGGCAAAATGGACTTATGCAAGCCGCTGAATTTACGCAATCCATTGCCTTAACAGGGCTGGTGCTGACCAAAATGGACGGTACAGCAAAAGGCGGCGTAGCCTTCGCCGTCGGCGAAACATTGGACGTACCCGTCAAATGGGTCGGTGTGGGCGAGCAGATGGGCGATTTAATGCCGTTTGACGCTGAGGCGTTTGTGAGGGAGATAATTTGATTGCGCATTCGCACAATGGAAAATCACCCGTCTGGCTTACGCCAGCCACCCTCTTTTGCGAAAGAAGGCAAAGCGAGAACGCGGCCAAGCCCTACCCTCTTTGTAAAGAGGGTGTCCCCGCAGAGACGGGTGATTTTCCCGCGCCCGTGGCGCGATTATTACAGGAGGAAAATATGCAACTAATCATCGCCAGCAACAACGCCAAAAAAGCCGCCGAATTACACGCCTTGCTGGATGGAAAATTCGAGCTGTTGACATTACAGCAGGCCGGCATATATAATGTACCCGAAGAAACAGGCACGACGTTCCGCGAAAATGCGTTGATTAAAGCCAACGCCGCGCATATTCGGACGGGAATGCCTGTAGTGGCAGACGATTCGGGGTTGTGTGTCGACGCGTTGGGCGGTGCGCCGGGCGTTTATTCGGCGGAGTATGGCTCGCCCCAAGCTGTCACCGATACCGACCGCAACGCCCTGCTTCTCAAAAATATGAACAACAAAGATAACCGCACTTGCCACTTTGTCAGTTGCCTCTGTTTGCTGCTGCCAAACAAGCCGCCTATCTACTTCGAGGGCTACTGCCACGGCGAACTGCTGCACAATCCACGCGGCAACGGCGGTTTCGGCTACGACCCGCTCGTGTATTTGCCTGCATACAAAAAAACAATGGCGGAACTGCCGTCGGAAGTTAAAAATGCCATCAGCCATCGCGGGCAGGCAATGGTGAAATTGAAAGAATATCTATTGTAGAGGCGGATTCCATAGCCACTCATTGAAAGCACACAATATTCTTGGGCTGGTATGAAATCCGCCCTACAAGGAGAACAAAATCATGCTAAACAGCAAACAACGCGCCCAATTACGCGCTATGGCAAACAGCTTAGACAGCATCATTCATGTCGGCAAAACAGGCTTAACCGACAATATCACTGTACAGCTTGACGGCGTATTGGCGACGCGTGAGCTCATCAAAGGCACAGTGTTAGAAACATCTCCGCTGACGGCAAAAGAAGCCGCCAATGCCCTGGCAGAAAAGACAAAGGCCGATGTCGTGCAAGTCATCGGGCGACGGTTTGTCCTGTATCGCCGCAATAACGAGAAACCCACCATCGAGCTATGCGAATAGTATTATACGGCGGCGCATTTAATCCACCACACGCAGGTCATCGCGCGGCACTGCAATCCTTTTCGCGAGCCTTACACCCCGACTTACTGCTCGTTATGCCGACAGGCCAGTCAACACATAAGCCCATGCCGGAATGTTCGCCAACACCAACACAGCGTTTAAAACTTTGCAACATCATGTTCGGCAACATTCAAAACATAGAAATCTCCACCGATGAAATGGCACAAAACGGTGCAAACTACACCGTTGACACTGTGCAGCGGTTACAAGCGCGCTACCCAAACGCGCAAATCACTGTGGCGCTGGGCGGCGATATGTTGTTGGCTCTACACCAATGGTATGATGTAAAGTTATTATGTCAACTTGTCGATTTTGCTGTATTGTCTCGTGAAGAGAACATCAACCGCGATGACATCGCGCTTCAACGACAAGCGACGTATATGCAGGCAACGTATCAGGCAAAGATAACACTCGTGCCGCATGACCCTATTGAGGCGGGTTCATATGCATTGCGCCAACAGCTTATGCGTGGTGAAGACAGTCCTTTATTGTCCCCCGTGATGACATATATCGACACCCACAATTTATACCGGCACCCGTCCAAGCGCCTCTCCATTGCCAAAATTGAGCAGCTCGTGCGCGAAATCTTATCGCCGAAACGCTGGCAGCACAGCCTTGGAACTGCCGAAACAGCAGCGGACTTAGCGCGTTGCCACGGCGTGAATGAAGACGACGCCTACCGCGCCGGACTGTGGCACGATTTCACCAAAGAAGAAAATTTGCAAAAACAGTTGCAAATTTGTCATAGCTATGGTATTATGTCAAGTGTTGACGAAAATTTGAACTTGTTGCACAGCTATTCGTCCGCATGCTTGGCATTTGATGTCTACGGTGAAAGCCGTGCCGTAGCAATGGCGATTGCGGCACATGTCTGCGGGCAAATTGGCATGAGCCAATTGGCAAAATGTGCTTATCTCGCCGATAAGACAGAGCCAGGGCGCAACTACCCTGAAGTAACGGCGTTGCGTGACTTGTCACGCCATGACTTAGACGCCGCAATGGTTGCCACGTTAGAGCAAATTATGCAATGGCACTTCAAACGCGGTGGTATTGTGTATCCGCAAAGTATCACAACACGTAACTTTTTGTTGAATCAGTGATTTCGAGGTTGAATTTTCTGCCTGTTTCTGTTATACTGCAACGTGGACTTTGTCTTAAGCATGGAGGAAATGCATGAAAAAAGGGCTTTACCTAAACGATAACGCCAACGAGTCGCCAAGAAATCAATTGCGACGCGCAGAGAAGTCACTCCCTCCCCCCATGTCTCAGCGTGCGCAAGGCAAACGCACGCTCATTCAACTTGGTATAATGGGATTTCTTGTTGCGCTAATGGTTGGCAGTTTGTTCATGCCGGCATTTGTTGGCTCGCTTGCTTTCGACGAAACGCAAATCCAAGCCACGCCGCGTCCGACCCCGTCTTTCACTAACGATGAGGAACATGATGACACATTCCTTGATTTTGACAACGAAGACTTTGGTTTGGGTAACGAAGATTCGCTTGGCATGGGTCAAGTGTCAGCCGACGTCGATGAGAATCCGATAGGCGAGTCAGCGGTTGACGCAGCAGATGTTGATACGTCTGGCGAATATGCCTCCGGCGAAGACCCGGCCGATGAAAATACAGTTCTGACCCCTTTCGAAAACGACCCGTACGGCGAACTTCTTGTTCTTTTTGATACGCAGCAACCACTGTTGTTCTACCTCCACGCCGCCGAGACATTTTCAAGCGATGAAGATGCCGTGTTGCATGAGGCGCGAGGACCGTTGGTTGCCTTGCTGTTACTTTTCGCGCTATTATATATTATTCTGATTTCCGGATTCTTATATCTAGTAATTGGTGGCCGCTACGCCATAATTGGACGCCTTGCCATGGTTATCTCGGCAATTGTGTTGGCGATTGTACACTTTCTGCTGTTTGTCGGCATCGCCAGCCGAGTTGACGGGTTGTTCCCATTGGCTAATTTACTTTCGGTATTGACGGCCATCGGTTTGCTTGTGATGTGCTTTATTGTGCGCGTGCCGCGGCGGAGATTTCCTCGTGCCACAGCTGCTTTTATTGCCATTCTGCTGTTTGTGCCGACATTACCTGCCGTTGGTTCGGTGATGGCGTGGAACGCCACGGTCAACAACGGCATCCGCGCACCGGAAGGGCCAGGGCCGGATATAGGCAACTGGATACCGCCCGAGGACGAAGCACAAAATCTCATTCCCGTTTCGGAAAACCGCGATGGTGTATTTACTTTTGTCATTGTTGGTACAGACTGGGGTGATCCATTGACCGATACCATACTTGTTGCCACATTTGATACCAATGAGAACACGCTGAATGTGTTAAGTGTGCCACGTGATACGCAAATCGCACGCCCCAACGGCAGTTTGCGCAAAATCAATGAAGCCTATTTAATCGGGCTCGGCAACGACCACAATGTCCACAACGGCTTTATGCAATTGCGTATGGACTTGCAGCGCACCATCGGCATCGCACCGCAATATTACTTTGTTGTCAGCCTTAACGCTTTCAAACAGCTGATTGACGCCTTTGGCGGCGTGTATTTCGATGTACCACAAAATATGCGTTGGACAGACAGTTCACAAGACCTCTTTATCAACTTGCAACGCGGCTACCAACATTTGGACGGTTATCACGCCCTGCACTTGGTGCGCTTCCGTTCCTATCAAACCGGCGATAAGCGGCGTATGGAGGTTACGCAAGAATTCCTTGCGGCACTTTTCGAGCAAGCTACTGAAGACATTAACTTAAACACAATCACCAGTTCCATTGTCATTGCCGAACAGAATACGTACACCAATCTACGGCAAAATGAGCTGTTTTGGTTTGCCGAGCGGATTGCGCGCTTAGATGGCAATGACATTAATTTCCATATGATGCCGGGTGACTATTTCGCTTGGTATCGCCATGTTTCATATGTCATTGTCGATGCCGCAAACCGCCAAGAACTCATTGACATCGTCAACACCTATATGAATCCGACTGATGTGGAGGTTACGGCCGCCGATTTGGATTTATCGACGAGAAAAGACGACACCAATCCTTGGTACAGTAGAAATAGATAGTAGGAGAACAACGACATTGATGACACCATATGAAATTGCGCAAAAGCTCTTTGCCATTGCCGAGGACCGCAAAGCAAAGGATGTGCGTTTGCTGGAAATCACCGATTTGACGGTACTTGCCGATTATTTTTTGATTTGCACTGCCAACTCGACAACACATATCAAGACAATGGCCGACGAAATGGCATTGCGCCTTAAAGAACTTGGCGAACCTGCACGCAACATTGAAGGACACGGCAAAAATGTCTGGTTACTGCTTGATTTCGGCTGTGTTGTGGTGCATCTGTTTCTGCCTGAAGCACGGGAGTTTTATAGCTTGGATCGCGTGTGGGCAGATGCGAAGTTAGTGAGTCATTAATAATTAGGGAGAATTTCTCATGTCAGCATACACACCAAATGCCATTGAGTCTAAGTGGTTCAAGGCATGGCAAAATCACAGAATATTTGAAGCGCAGACAGGCTCGAGCAAAGAGAAACTCTACTTGCTCGTTGAGTTTCCCTACCCTTCGGCGCAAGGCTTGCACGTCGGTCATCCTCGCCCATATACAGCGTTGGATATTGTGGCGCGCATGCGACGTATGCAGGGCTATAACGTCCTGTTCCCAATGGGGTGGGATGCTTTTGGTTTGCCAACTGAGAATTTTGCTATAAAAAACAAGGTGCCTCCCGCCGACATCACGGCGCAAAATATTATCAACTTCCGTCGCCAATGTGATATGATGGGCTTTTCGTTCGATTGGTCGCGGGAAGTTTCAACGACAGACCCGTCTTATTATAAATGGACGCAGTGGATTTTTCTGCAAATGTTCAAACACGGACTGGCGTATAAAACAGAAATGCCGGTTAACTGGTGCATGTCGTGCAAATGTGTATTGGCAAATGAAGAAGTTATTGATGGTGCTTGTGAGCGCTGCGGCGCAGAGGTCGAGCGCCGACAAAAGAGCCAATGGATGTTGAAAATTACTGCCTATGCTCAGCGGCTGATTGATGATTTGAACAACGTCGATTATCCCGAGCGCGTCAAAGCACAGCAATGCAATTGGATTGGTCGCAGCGAAGGGACACAAGTGTCGTTTTTGGCCTCTGCGGAGGCAGGACGAGAGTTGGAATATTTGCAAATTTTCACCACCCGCCCCGATACACTGTTCGGTGCGACCTATATGGTCATTGCGCCGGAGCATCCGTTTGTTGAAAATAACAAAGCTGCTATCGAAAACTACGCTGAAGCTGAAGCATATCGCATCCAAGCGGCGAAAAAGTCCGATTTTGAACGCACCGAACTACAAAAAGAGAAATCGGGTGTGCGCCTGCAAGGTGTACATGCCGTCAATCCCGTCAACGGAGCTGAAATTCCGATTTTTATCAGTGATTACGTACTGGCCAGCTACGGCACAGGTGCCATTATGGCTGTTCCGGGGCATGATGAACGCGACTGGGAATTTGCTAAAACGTTCAATTTGTCGATTGTTGAGGTTATTTCCGGCGGCAATGTCCAGGAAGGAGCATATACTGGCGACGGCGTATTGGTCAACTCTGATTTCCTCAACGGCTTATCTGTCGCCGAAGCCAAGCAAAAAGCCACACAATGGTTGCAAGACAAAGATTTAGGCGAATCGAAAGTCAATTTTAAGTTGCGCGACTGGGTCTTTGCACGTCAACGCTATTGGGGCGAACCCATACCGATTGTTCATTGTCCAACGTGCGGTATAGTACCGTTGCCGGAAGATCAATTACCGTTGGTTTTGCCCGAAGTGCAATCCTACGAGCCAACCGATACGGGCGAATCCCCGCTGTCAGCGTTGCGTGAATGGGTGGAAATTTCCTGCCCTGCTTGCGGCGAACCCGCTGAACGCGAAACCGACACAATGCCGCAATGGGCGGGTTCATCGTGGTATTTTCTGCGCTACTGCGACCCGCATAATGATAAGGCTTTGGCCTCCCAAAAATCGTTGAGCTACTGGACACCGGTGGACTGGTACAACGGTGGCATGGAACATACCACCTTGCACTTGCTGTATTCGCGGTTTTGGCATAAGTTTTTGTACGATATTGGCATTGCACCAACTGTCGAGCCTTACGCCAAACGTACCAGCCACGGCATGATTTTAGCCGAGGACGGCGAAAAAATGAGCAAGTCACGTGGGAATGTTGTCAGCCCCGATGACGTTGTGGCCCAGCATGGCGCGGACACGTTGCGGCTATACATCATGTTCATCGGCGATTTTGAGAAAGCTGCATGCTGGTCGAGCCAAGCCATTAAGGGTTGCCGGCGATTCTTAGATCGCGTATGGGCGTTACAAGAGCGTGTTGTTACCGGCGATAATTATACGGCAACATTAGAAAGCGTCATTCACAAGGCAATCAAGAAAATCACACATGACGTATTGGAATTGAAGTACAACACGGCAATTGCGACCTTAATGGCATTATGCAATGATATGTACAAGCAAAAGTCAGTCACCCAGGCGGAGTTTGATGCCTTGCTGACTTTACTACACCCTTTTGCGCCGCATATTACCGAGGAACTATGGACATTGAGCGGCAACGATACTTTGCTGGCACAGCAATCTTGGCCAACGTATGATGAAGCAAAAACTGCAGATGCCACAGTAACTATCGCCGTGCAAGTCAACGGCAAAATGCGCGGTACGGTGACTTTACCGGCAAATGTACCACAAGAAGATGCCGTCGCTGCAGCAATGGCTTTAGATAAAGCTATTGCACACTTTAGTGGACGTAATCCCCCAAAAATCATTTATGTGCCGAATAAGATTGTTAATTTGATTGGATGATTTTGCTTTGTGGGCGGCCCCCCGCCCCTGCTCACTAGTTTCTCCCGCCAACTAAATACATGTGCGTCCGTAGCTCAGCTGGATAGAGTGTCAGACTCCGACTCTGAAAGTCGCAGGTTCAAATCCTGTCGGGCGCACCAATATGAGTGGCGGTATGGGATTTGAGATGTAAATTGCATCTCAAATCCCATACCGCCACTTATTTTTGATACTAAGGCATAAATTGCTTATTTTCTGCTGCGTTTTTCTTCCAGCGGATACCATATTTCCATTAAGGAATCCGGGTTATCTGCACCAAAAAACTTTTCTTTGTAATATTCGAGTTGACATTTCGAGCCATCATATTTACGCCATTTGTATTTTTCGTTGTTGGCTACCCAGTCTTGCACGTCTTTATCGCCAGACACCCACCACTTTGCAGGGCTGACTTCAAATATTGCCCATTCACATGAGGGAAATTCGATTGTAACAAAGTCACTGTCGTCAATTACACTATCTGTTTCAAATCCATAGAAAAATTGCCTTTCCTTTGGCATATTCCATAAATAGACACGACAATCGTATTTATCGGCTTTTTCAAAGGGGTTCTTTTCGTAATGTTCCTCAAAATGCTTACAGCACTCATGTTGATTCTTTACAGTTCCAAACATTCCGGTAATGTGCCGTTTATCCATTTTAACAATTTTCGGTTGCATAATATCTCCCCCTCGTTGTGTTTGCAAAAAATAAAATTTCATTATTGCTTGATACACCATCGGCGTAGTCGGTTGTGCTTACTCGCTACACAACACGGCACGATATTTATCTGCGTATAAAAGTTACAATGTGTCCTTGGGGTTGTATTGTCAAGGACTGTTTTTCGGGCATGGAAATACCCCATAGGGTAAAAGCGTGAAAAGCCTTGCCCTATGGGGTTTTGCGAAGATAATTTCAATTTTTACGGTATGGGTCTGCGGTTAGCCGTTAGCGGTGGAAATGCTTATTCGGTGCATTATTTACACGGCGGTAACGACATGAAAAACTCATGTTGTTCGGCGACAATTTTTTTGAAATCATCGAAATCAATCACATCAATATTTGAGAAACATATCAGATTTGAAGTGCATTTGTAAATCTCTCTGCCATCTTTTGATATGTAGTTGTATTTTACCGAACCACAAGTGGTGCAATCGTTATCGCATTTTTTCATCGACAAATCGTACCATTTGCCGGCATCTTCAAAAGGCATATCGCATTCAGCCAAAAGTGAGTTAATGCACCATGCCGGAACGCTTTTGCAAGCATAGAACTTGAAGGCAAATTCGATATTGCTGTCGTAAATCCTAATTCTTGCAATCTTTTTTCCACTGTGAACGAAATAAAGAGAAAAGCCTTTATTATTCAGCTTTTGCGGCAAATAGCCCAACGAAAACAAATATTCTACCATTTGTTTATAGATAGGTTTTTCATTTTCAATCATTGGATATAGCTTTTCCGTTAAAGATTGTTGTAATTTTGTCACTGTATATCTTACTCTATTTCCAAGCAATACTTCGATGATATATTACTGAGCATTATATCATCGAAGTATTGTTTTGATACGCCATCGGCGTGGTTGATTGTGCTTATTTTGGACGTTACTTACATTTCTTAATCGGAATAAAAATCGTAATAGAGAGAGGGCTGTCCACTAATCCAAATACGTCGCCTTCATGTAATTCAAGTCCCGGAAAGTCGTGCCTGTCGTGGTCAATCTGCCAATCTGAATTAATATCTCCAAATTCATTCCGTATTTGCCCGTATACATCGGGAATATCCAAACCAACAGCCGAAAGCGATGCGTATAAACCACCGGGAAGTTTCAATTCGTACAAATAATCGGGAATAGTTACATTTTCAGGTATTGAAACGCAGAAATCATAGGCTTCTCCCGGTCCCTTGTCCGTAGGCAGTGCCTGTGAATTAAATCCAAAGAACCTTGCCGTACCCAACAGGTTATTCTCTTTTATCCAAGGTAAGGTCGGACCGGGGTCTTCCGGCTCAATGCCAAAGTTGTGGTACGCAGCTGTCCTCATCGGCGGAAGTGTAGTGATGATAATATTCCTTGCCGCTGTTGTTGCTAATGTTTCGTTTGCATGATTTAGGTTTTCCATGGTTTTTATCTCCTTAACATTTCTTTGAGTCAAGGAAAGGGATTTTGCCAAGTCCATCATGGTTTTGTCGGTCAGCAGGTTAAAATTTAGTCGCACATCAGCGAATTCCGAGAGTTTGGCAGCAAAAATTTCAAGTAATGATTTGATAGTTTCCAATGCAGTAATTTCACCATCCAATGCCTTGATATTTTCATTAAAAATTTCGGTTACCGTTGCTGCATTTGGGTTATTCAGAATGACGGCAATTTGCTTAATGGGGATTTGCAGTTTGCGTAGAATTACTATTTGATGTAAGCGCATTATATTTTCGTTGTCATAAACTCTATATGAATAATCCTCCTTTCGTAGGCTTTTGACAAGACCGCTTTGCTCGTAATACCGTAGCATCCGCGCCGAGATACCAAGCGTTTTTGTAACCTGACTGACTGTTTGAAGTTCCATAATTTCGGCGTTCCTTTCCTGTTCTCAATACCGAGCATAAACTACGACATCGTGTTCGAGTCAAGCCTTTTCTAAAAAAAATTTTAATAAAAAATCCGCATTCGGATTTTAACCACGAACACGGGATAATATAAACTACCGACCCTGCCGTGGGCAAGGTGGCATGATGTAGATAATGTTTCTACCCACGGCATGAGTATACCACACAACCGCCCCCAAAAGCAAGCCTTTTCGATGGGGTAACTTTTTGTTACCCCATCGCTTGCCATGCCTACCGCTCCATACCAATATCGCGCTGTTTCGCCCTTGGCTCTTTGGGCATTAAATCCTCCACCGCTCGCTTGATTTTGTGAACATAGTTTGTATCGACTTTGAGTTTTTTGTATTGCTGATTGAATGTCGCTTTTTCGGCAAGCAATTTTTCGCTCGACTGTTGTCCCATACATGCCGTTAGTCACAGTTATTCTGGCTGGTAAAGCATTGATTTACTAAGGTTTTGCGCAAGTCCCCTAATAACACTCACTTTCATTTCATTCTGATTTTTCTTTTTTAGAAGAAAGACACTTGCACAATGGTGAAAATGCTGATATAATATTTCTAATTATAAAAAAACTGGGAGGTACACTATGAAAACGAAACGCGTATTGGCACTCACTCTCTGCTTGGTTATGCTGCTGGGAATGCTCGGCATGACAAGCATCGCTGACGACAGCTACGTCTGCGAATGCACCGTTCCCACGGCGGGGGACACTCCTAACTCATGGGCGCGCGATGACATGATACGCGCGCATTGTGCCGGCATTATCGGTGCCGCACTGCCCGACGGCGTGTATTTCCGTCAAGGTGCGCCGCGCTGGTATATCGCTGAATTGTTAGCCGATTACATGGTAGTATATACGGATACGACAGACATTTGGGATGTCGTGGCAATTTGGTTGGATGGCGCTGTTATGGATCCGATAGAACCCTTCCCTGACGTCCCTGAAACACATCCACAGTTCCGCGCAATTATGGCACTGGCGACAATGGGCATTCTGCAAGGCGGCGAGGTTGATGGTGTGCATGGCTTCCATCCTAACCGCACACTAACACGTGCCGAGGCGGCCGTCGGCTTATCGCGTATGATGACGGCTTTAGTCTACACTGTTCCCGGCTTCGTGACATTGGAAAATGTCTTTGCTGACTGGGGCATCCCCTCAGCAGAAGGCGGCATTCAGTCTTGGGCGCTTAATGCTGTGGCGTTCTTGTACTCTCATAATGTAATGGGTAACACAACCAGTGAAGAAAACCTTATTCCAGATGGCGAGGGTTGGTATACAAATTACATGTTCAACCCCAATCTCGGCTTTGACACGCAGCAACTGATTACCGGCATGGTGCGCATGTTGTTGGATGTGGAATGGCGCGAACCGCCAAATTGCACTTGCAATCCCGTCAGCATCTTTAATATATTCCGCTTGACAACCGATGGCTGGGACTCTCGCGAGGGCGGCGGCGGCAATATCGGCATGATTATCAATGAAGATGGCGTTTATACCGTCACAAATGTCGGCGGTGGTTGGCCGAGCGCAGCTTACACGCTCGATGAAATCCTTGCGCTGCCCCGTGACGACTGGGAGAACATTTCGTTGTATTATGACTTTACCGTTGCCGGCGCAACAAATATCCTTCTCGCTGGTGCTGACAACTATTCGCTGAGCTACTTTTTCTCGGGAGGCACCATTGGCACTGCCGATGACGACTTGCCCGCCGGCCATTATCGTGGCGTTGTTACGTTAGCCGAACTCTTCAACTATACCCGTGTCGGCATGGTGCTGACGCCAGTGTCCGGTGATGTCTTTACACTGAGTGATATTCGTATCTTCGCCATCGGCGGCCATGTGTCATTCAACGCATTCCAACTTGTCCAACGGCAAGCTGGCTGCAACTGTGACAGCTGCGACTGCTTGCCTACCCTGCCGCCGCTGAACATGGGGCGTACATACGAACGCATAGAAAATGCGGACGGCAGTGTTACGGTGACGGCAACATTCCACAACTGGGCAAACACTGAGGGCAGCGTCACAACGCGCATAGGCATTTTAGGCGACGGCACGTTAATTGACGGGCAAGATGAGGTCACCTTGATTGTTGCGCCCGAAGGGTACGCGACAGCGGCATGGACAGTGGAAGCCAACAACGGCAGCGCGCGTTTGATTGTGTCATCAAGCTCCAACGGCAGAGCGTGGGTTGATGATCGTGTCGGCCGCGTCAACAATCCCAATGGCACAGGCTGGGTTGCCGGTGACATTCATGTACATTCACGCTTCTCCGACGGTTCGGGCTGGATGGATGAGAACTTTACTGCTGCTGCACGAAATGGCATGGACTTCATCAACATTGCCGATCACAATAATTCTGCAGGCTGGTCAACAGCACAAACCGCAGCAGCTGAGCATAACATGATACCCATTCAAGGCAATGAAATGGGAAGTTTCCGCGGTCATGCGATATTTATGGGCGTGGATCGCAATCTAAATTATGAAACGGCCGCGGGCGGAAGCACCCGTGATGCGATTGCTTTGATGAAAGAGCATACCAACGGTCAAGGGCTGGCATTCGCGGCACATCCATATGACGGCACAGGGCATCCAAACCCGTGGGGCGTTTACGGCTATTGGGATTCCGATATCGACGGCATTGAAGTGTGGAACGGCTGGTACGCAGGCAATCATTGGGCAAACGTTCGTGCCCGCCAAACATGGGATAACCTAAATAATCAAGGCCGTCGCTTGACCGGCGTTGCCACGACAGACGCACATTTCGCCGAACATTGGGGCTTGGTATACACTGTAGCATACGTGCAAGAGCAAACGGCAGAAGGTATTTTAGATGCATTCCGTCAAGGCAATATGTTCGGCACGAACGGGCCTGTCATCAGCCTCTATGCCAACGAATATATGATGGGCGATGACACCAGGGAAATCATGCCTGAGGGCGAATATTTTACTGTCAATCTAAGCGGTTACTACATCAACGACTTGGCGCGTGTGCTGTTGATTAAAAACGGCGAAATTATTGAAGAATTTGATTTAGGCGGCGCACGTGAATTTGATGAAGAGGTAGAAATTTTCGTATATCCCGGCGACTTCATTCGCATGGAAGTTGAAGGTGTTGAAACCCTCTTACGTACACACACCGCAGGCAGTCACGCGCAATTCGCATATGCCATCTCAGCACCGTTTGCCTTCTCAAACCCGATTTTCTTTGGCGGCGAACGAAAAGGCAACGGCAATGGTAACGGCGGTGATGATATCCCATATGCCGACAGACTATTGTTGAATGTAGACTTTGCCGACGGCGAGGCAGCCGACAATTCCCCTATAGGCCGGGCGCTTGTTAACAACACGCATAACAGCAACGTCATTTGGGATGCAACGTTGGAGCAATACATCGGCGTTATCGGCGGCAATGCAGGAAATGCGTGGGCTGCACAACTAACTGAAGCTGAATGGACTAGCATTTCAAGCGGTGTGACGTTAGAAGTATCATTTAGAATGGACAGCCCTGTTGGTGCTGATTGGAGGGGCGTGTTCGGCAGTCAGCACGGCGCGGGTCTGGGGCTGTGGATATGGGACACGCATAATCCGGCATATATAACGGCTACCGTATCCGCCCCCGGTTGGCAAAATATTTATACCGGCGGCGTAGCAGTCGGGAATTGGGTTCATGCCGTAATGACATTTAATGGCAGCAGCCTGCAGTTGTACGTGAATGGCGTGTTTATCACGGCCGCCAATACCGGCGCGCTCTATATACCGGACGCCTCTACAAATTACCTTGTCATTGGCGGTGACACCGACGGTGAAGGCGGGATTCGATTCCCGTTTGACGGCGCTATCGGCGTGGCTCGCATGTGGGACACGGTGTTGACATCTTCACAAATCGCGACGTTGGCAAACCTCTCCGGCGTAGGATAAGCGCATAATAAGCACAATCAGGCGGCGAGCGTTTAAGCTTGTCGTCTGATTGTGCTTATAGTCTCACAAAGTGTAATGCCGATTTGACATTTTTACCAGCACATGCTATCATTTTATCAATTATTGCTATTGTATTCTCTTACAGCGCAAAACCATGCTGTTGGTGCGCGCCTAGGGCAGTTAGACACCCCAATTAGATAAAATTATTTTCTCCTCAAAAAAAGCACTTGAAAAAGCACAAACAATATGTTACAATTTAATGAACGAACAGACAATCGGAGGTGACGACTCTTGGCAAACGATACAATGGTAATAGAAACACCCCATGATTTGAATGGCCGCGCCGTTAAAGCCAATCAATGTCCCGATGAAATGGAGCAACTGATTTCTGATTTCAAGCCCTTTTTACACAGTCGTGCCGCGAAATATGCGTCAAACGGCAGCGGGGTTGAGCAAGATGAGTTGTTCAGCATCGCCATGGTCGCTTTTTACGAGGCTATTCAAGGTTATAACATTGACAAAGGGCATTTCTTCCCCTTTGCCAGCAATGTCGTGCGGTGCAATATTCTCGATCATATGCGCAAAGTTTACAGGCGCGAAAGAAGAGAAGAATTGCAATTGGACGAAGAGTGGGAAGAAGGCCACTCTTCAGTCATGAACGAAATGTCAGTGCGGGCCTATGAAAAAACACGACGGCGCGAATCCATTGTGGATGAAATTGAGCAGTTCAAAGCTGAATTGGCGCATTGGGGCATTACCATGGAAAGCCTCGCGGCACAGTCGCCCAAGCACAAAAAGCTTGCCGAAACTTACGCAGTATTGATTGCGCAAATGCTAGAATCGCCTGAGATTTTACAGACCATCCAAATCAAGCGTTATTTTCCTGTCAAAGAGATTTCAAAAATTTCAGGATTACCCCAAAAAAAGTTGGAACGCGCGCGAACATTTATAATAGCATCAATTATCATTAAGATGGGAGATTATGATATTTTGTCAGATTATGTAAGCGTCGGAGGAGCAAGCGCATGAAGGCCATTGTTATGAGCCATGAAGACGGCGGCACCTATGTATTGGATAAGGCAGGCGCCTTTAAGTTTGTAAAAGGATATGAGTCACAGCCAATAGGCCAAGAGATTGAACTGGAACCCGTGCTGCGAAAAAAAAACGAGGCAAGTAGGGAGAGGTCTTTTTTCCATACTTTCAAACCTGTTCTTTTGGCTGCTTGTCTAACATTCATAGTAGCATTGGGCGGTTTTATTTGGGCATGGAATTCGCAAAGTCTATCTATATACGTTGATAGCAATTTCAGCGTTGAATTGCAATTCAACCGATTTAATCGTCTCATCTCAACAAGAGCGCTCAATGACGACGGCGTGGAAATTGCTGATAATCTAGGGACGGGGTTAACACCTGCCGAGGCTGTTGTCAGCGTTGTTCGTGCGGCAAAGCAAAACACCAATGGCGAACCGCCAGCGGTGTTGATCAGTTTTCCCAATTGCACCTCTTATGACGCGGAAACACCGGCCATTGCCACCGCCATTTCGCAGAATGAGCTGGCTCACTTAGATATCACAAAATTGTATGCCGGCCGTTATCGGGCGTTGGCACGCGAACTGAGCGTCTCCCCCGGCCGATTGCGGTTGGTGAAGTATATGTATGACAATAGTCCCCAAACGCTTGACGAGTTACTGGATAAGCCGTTGGTTGACCTAAAAGATGCCGTTACCTTTATCGAAAGACCCTGCCCTGCGTAACTTAAATCGGCTGTTAAGCGGCGTAACAATTAACGACAAAACACCCTTTAATCCATTGGAGTTGTTTTGTCAAGGGCTGTTTTTTTAACCGTAGAAAAACCCCATAGGGTAAAGGCGTGAAAATCCTTTCCCTATGGGGTTTTACGTAGATAGTATTCATTTTGCAACAATATATATCCGTTTTATTTATGCTCCCAATCACTCCAACTCGCATTTTCTGTTAGTGGTCGCCAACAATTAAAGCCCTTGTTTATTTATTTATCCCCTTCACTTCCACGCACCATCTGCCCAGTAAAAGCGGTTTCCTTCGCTACTAAGAGCGATTAGTTTTGCCTTGCCGCATTCCTCACCTATACTTTTAAGTGTTGCGTCTAAAAGTGTATTGAAAAACGATGCCACTTCTTGTCCTAGAATATTCAGATCGTCCATAAGCAACCCATCTTTCCCGAACATTTTACGAAAAAAACAATTCCTCTAAAACACCCCCAAAATTTCGCCTCGCACGGCGAATATTTAAGTACAAGGCAACAACAGCGCTTTTCATAACATTGCTGACCGCATTGCGTTTCCAAGATTTGAATATGGGGTTTCTCCTCCTTTTTCACCTTGTTGAGCCAACGAAAAGGATTGCAAAGCGGCTCAACGTGGACAGCATGTTATGTTAATATATACCTTTGCCGGTTTGGATCCGGCCGCGAACCACGCAATCAACGCCAGTTTTATTCTAAATATTCCCGCATTGGTTGAAGACGCTTCTGGTTTAGTCCCTGACACCAAATAATTGCAACGTTACGATGGGGAATCATTTAGGTCACACCACTGGCGACGGTTCAAGCGGCAACTACTCCACGGAAAATGATGTTCTGGAGATTTTTCATTCCAAGGCTGAAATCCATGACATAGATACTGACGGGAGTCACTACATGGCATGGGATACAGTGAGCAACGGCGGCAATGCGACGCAAGGGATACATACATTGTCAGAATTGGGCTATGTCGTCCATAGTTACACATCATTTTCACTGACGATTCCGGCGAAAGGTTGACGAAGGGCACGGGGAGTTAACACGGCTACGCAAATTTGCTGCCGTCATCCCCGTGCCCATTTGGTTATTCTACTAAGTATATTCCAGCCAACATCACTACGCCGGAGCGTTTTTCATTAAAGCGTATTGTTGTCTCAGATGTGTTTTCCTGGTCAATTTCGTCAAAATGCGTCAGCGGCGTAACTCGTTCAACGTCATATGTCTCAGCCATTCGTCCACAAGCTCGTCAGCTTCAACTGTATGACCGATATGGTGTGCCTGCACATCCTTCCCTTGTTGCAATATCAGCCTGGCAAATCATAAAATTGATGTTTTCTCATACTCTATTCTCCTAATAAAAAAAATCACCTTGCAGGATACAATCCTGCAAGGTGATTTTCATTGCTTACATCATATCATCAGCGCCATACGTGTCAATATGCAAGTGCCCACCCTCAGAAAAAGCGGAGCCTGCGCCAAACACATCGCGAAAGAAACGCCCCTGCACAAAGAGCTCACCATCAATCACCACAGAAAGCGGTGTTTCCGTCTCCCAAGTAATGGCTTCGCCATCTAAATAGAATACATCATCACCCACTACAAATTCAATCTCCTCACGAGTCATGCTCTGCAATGAAACTTCACCGGTATCAACATCCCAATCCACCCATATACCAAACATAGCCATAACCGTAGTCAATTCCGCGTGGTTGGGGAAAATGTCGTCGCCAACACGCTCAAGGCGTGAGTTTGGGACGCCTACGCCGTCAAGCATAACGGGGGCTAAATTGCTGTCGTCACCGTTACCGTTTACTATGCCACCGTTTTCATAGCCATTGTCAGGAACAGTCGGAGCCGTCTGCTCGCCGCCATTTCCGCTGTCATTACCACTGTTTCCATCGCAGGCAAAGAGCATGACCACCATCAGCATAGCCATCAGAGCCAAAGATACTTTTTTGAGTTTTAACATTACTGTCGTCCATCCTTTTTTATGTTTTGCAAGCATGCCCATTGATTATAAATCAAAGTACATGCCTCTGTCAAGAATAAACGCTAACAGAAAAAAACATTTTTTTGAAAACTTTTACGGGTTTTTGGCATTTCGTGTCAATAGAAAAGCACTACCGAATTATTTCGGCAGTGCCTTTGTCTTATGGCCTTGCGTTACATTTTGTGCTCTCCCTTCTTGCGGTTTGCTATCGGGACAAAAACCAAACCGACTATTATTATTGAGGACGCCGCGAACAGTAATGCCCACACACTTATGATTCTGTCATCCCCTGTTCCAGGGTTAGCCCTCAACTCATTTGTGAGTGGCTCCGTTGATGAAAGTGCAGTTGTCGGCGTGTTTGTTGGAGATGGTTCACTTGGTGGAGGCTCACTCGGCGGAGGCTCACTCGGCGGAGGCTCACTCGGCGGAGGCTCACTCGGCGGAGGCTCACTCGGCGGAGGCTCACTCGGCGGAGGCTCACTCGGCGGAGGC
>Ga0131853_10000855_pt1 | contig 54729 bp, 52 predicted proteins | sample TergutLab28metaG_FD_92764 | JGI IMG/M metagenome (GOLD analysis project Ga0131853, IMG submission 92764) | Labiotermes labralis P1 segment gut microbial communities from Petit-Saut dam, French Guiana - Lab288 P1 (version 2) (version 2) | ecosystem: Host-associated > Arthropoda: Insects >...
ATCAATTACTTATCAATACAACACTACAAATATATATAAAACAAATTTCTTTGAAGATTTCTTCAGCAATATTAGATTAATGGATGTTAATGCCAAAGGTGCTTTATTATTCAAAATTGCTGTTTATATAGTAGTTATTCATAGTATTGTGTATATAGGTTTTAGAATGTTTGGTTATAATTATGCCTCTTTTATTGTTAGAGAAACTTCTATGGCTGGAAATATGTTATGGGGCTGGATAGTATTTGCATGGCCTATGAGTTTTGTCTTACCTTTGCTTATTAAGCATTGGTCAATTTATGCCATTCTGCTGGTAACTTTTCATAGCATGGTTTCATTAGCAGCCACTGCTCTTAATATTGGAGTTGATAATATTGGTGCTAATCAAATTGACTCTCAGATAGCATGGCTTATGAAAGGTGCGGTTGCTTTAGTATTAACATTAGGCTATGCGTGGATAGTAAAAACATATTTAAGAAACCCTCCAAAAACTATAACCAAAATTGCTTAGTTTTTAAAGGCGCCTATAGATGCCGTTTTGCAACGGCATCTATAGGATTGTTTCACAAAATGAAAAGATGTAATAACAATCCCTTTGAAAATTAGTTAGTTTTGCTAACTATAACAACTTTATTAATAAGACACTTTATAAAAATACAGTCCATAAGCAGGAGCTTTAGGTCCTGCTTTAGTTCTATCGCAGGCTTCAAGGATTTTCTTTACATCATTTGGTGTAATTTTTTCTCTGCCTGCTAAAGCTAATGTTCCCATAATGTTCCGCACTTGATGGTATAAAAAAGAGGGGGCTTTGATATGCATGCTTATTACATTGTTTTCTTTATAAAAATTAATTTCATCGATAGTTTTTAATGGAGAATTTGCTTGGCATCCTGCCGCACGAAAGCTAGAAAAATCGTGAGTTCCCAGCAAGAATTCTGCAGCTTTTTCCATAGCGCCTAGATTAAGCTCTTGAGGAATCCACCAATACAAAAATTCCTCTACTGCCGGAGGATAGCCTCTATTTAAAATTTTATAAATGTATTCTCTTTGTTTGGCAGAAAACCGTGCATGAAAATCTGAGTTTTCACCTAAATTTTCTGTATTAAATACAGAAATGCCACTTCCGTGAAGATGAAAATTTAAAGCCTGCTGCAGCTGCCATGAAGAAAGATTTTTTTCCATATCAAAGTGTGCAACCTGCCCGTAAGCATGAACACCGCTATCGGTTCTGCCGGCACAGAATAACTCAACTGGAGATTTATTAATTTTGGCAATAACAGCTTCTATAGTTTGCTGCACGGTTGGCAAATTATCTTGTTTTTGCCAACCATGAAACTTAGTCCCATTGTATTCAATTGAGATTTTATAGCGCAAAATCTATCGTCTGTCGCCGATTAGTCTTAACAGCATTAGGAATAGATTTAGGAAATTTAAGTATAAAGATAAAGCACCAAGAATTGCAGATTTTTTAAGAGTATTGCTATCTAGTCTTTCATCAAAATTAGTTTTAAGTTTTTGAGTATCCCAAGCGGTTAAACCTGTAAATACAATTACGCCAATGATAGAAATTGCAAAATCTAGTTGTGAGCTTTTCATAAAGATATTTACAATCATAGCAATAATTATCCCGATTAAAGCCATTAAAAGAATTGCACCCATTTTGCTAAGATCAGCTTTAGTAGTGTATCCGTAAATACTCATAGTTAAAAAAGTAGCGGCAGTAATTAAAAATACTCTGGTAATAGACATTCCTGTATATAAAAGGAAAATATATGATATTGATACGCCCATTACTGCGCAGAATATCCAAAATAGCAACTGTGCAGTGCTTGCTTGAATTTTATTAACCCCAAAAGAAAGAACCAATATAAAAACCAGCGGAGCGAACATAGCCACCATACCTAAAGGAGTTCCGTAAATAGCGTTGATAAGTGCAGGAGTTGATGCTACTAAATAAGCGATTAATCCAGTAAGAATTAAACCAAATCCCATATAGTTGTAAACTCTTAGCATATAGTTTCGCAGTGCGAGGTCGGTATCGGTGCCTGATAATCCTTGCGAGTTAATATCATTAAATTTATTCATATTGTTCTCCCTTAAATTTCATTTATATAAAATATATAGTTGGATATTGCAAAAAATGCAATTAAATTCTTAAAATATCCCGTATTATCGGCTAAAAAGTTTTTCAATATCTGTTAGGCTTATTTGAATATAGGTAGGGCGCCCATGCGAACACTGAGCATAATTAGGAGTTTTTTCCATAGTTCGTAAAAGATCGTCCATTTCAGGAATACTCATGCTTCTGCCAGCTCTAATAGAGCTATGGCAGGCTATAGTAGAAATAATATCATTAAGTTTTACGTTAAAACTCTGCGGCGTTTCTAACTGGCTGAAATCAGCGATAATATCCAGCATTAAAGCGCTGGGATTGGTGTTTTTTAAAATTGAAGGAATAGCTTTAATTAAAATGCTATCTTTGCCAAAAATATCAAAAGAAATGCCAAGTGTAGAAATTTGTTCTTGATAAATATTAACAACCTCCATCTGCAGAGGATCTAACTTAAGCAGTTCGCCATGCAGTAATAGCTGCTGCGGAATTTTTTTAGTAAAATACTGTTTTTTAATAGCCTCTTGGGTAATTCTTTCGTGAGCGGCATGCTGATCTACTAAAATCAACCCATCTTTATTCTGTGCAATAATCCAATTTTTATGAAATTGAGCTTTAGCAAAGCCTAAGGGGAATTCTTGAGTATCTGCCTTTGCTTCTTGATTTTGCTCTATGGGAAGATCATTCTTTGTCCCTTCCCAAGCTGTGCCGGTTTCTTTAACCTGCAATGATGCAGAATTAAATGCAGCAAGATTAAAAGCTTCGCTTGAGTTATCCCAAGACTGCGGTGAGAAGATATTCAAATCTACAGGGTTGCTGCGCTCTTCTTTACGCAGCAATTGTCCGCTGAAAGTAGAATTAGTTTTTTGAGTATTAGCAGATCCAAGTTTAGATTTAATGCTGCTAAGCAGCAGATGGCGGATGAAGCCGATATCTTTAAATCTAACCTCAGATTTTGTAGGGCTGACATTAACATCAATTTCCATAGGGTTAATATCCATAAATAAAGCATAAGCTGGATATTTGCCGCTGAAAAGCACATCGCTGTATGCGAATTTAATAATGCCGCTTAAAGTTTTATCGCGCAGAGGACGACCGTTGACAATTAAATACTGTTCTTCCTGATTATTTTTAGAATAGGTAGGAATCCCAATAAATCCATATAGTTTCAGCATAGGATTTTGTTCGCTTAAAAATAGTGAGTTTGCAATAAAAACATTGCCTAAAATTTGTTCTATTCTATTTTTTAGCTGTTCTTCTGCTGTGCTTCCCTGTGCTGTATAATTAAAAACAGTCCGTCCGTTATTTTCAAATTTAAAGGATACACTAGGGTTAGCTAAAACAAGTTGTTTAAATATTTTATAGCAGTAAGTTGTTTCTATATTATCGCCGCGTAAAAAGTTCAGCCTTGCAGGAATGGAATAAAATAAGTCTCTTACTTGAATTGCTGTGCCTTGTGGAATGCTGCTTGGAATTATATTAGTAGTAGTTCCAGCATTTGCAGAAATTTCGTAGCCGATATTGGCTGCTGCTTCCTTAGAGGTAATATTAACTTTGCTAACTGAAGCAATAGAAGCTAAGGCTTCGCCCCTAAATCCTAATGTAAGTATATTATTAAGATTTTCCTCATTCAGTTTAGAAGTAGCATGGGGCTTTAAGCATAACAACAGATCATCTTTAAAGATGCCGCTGCCATTATCTGTGATTGCAATAAAAGTTTTACCGCCGTTTTGAATTTTTATATCTATGCTTGATGCCTCTGCATCAATAGAATTTTCCACAAGTTCCTTAATAATAGAAGCAGGGCGTTCAACAACTTCGCCTGCGGCAATTTGGTTTACCAAATGGACGGGTAAAACTTTTATTTTACTGCTCATTAACTGATTTCTTTTTAATTTTATACATCTATTTACCTCGCATTTTTAGTATGCGAGGTAAATACATTAAAATAACTACTTTCTTTTATTAGTTTTGTAAAGTTTTATTAAATTTGCGGTTGATGAGCTTCTTCCCACAACAGGAGTACTGCTTTTTTCTTTAAGCGGCGATGAAGGCATTTTCATTTCAAACTTTTTAGGAGCTGCAGCCGCAGGCTCTTTAGGTTTTGCTTTTTCTGCTTGCTCTAGCTGTTTTTCAGCATCTGCTGCAGCTTTTGCAGCTTCAAGCTCTGCTTGTTCCTGCTCGGCAGTTTTTTGCAGGTCTGTTAGAATATCTAAACTTAATTTTTTACCTAATTCTACACCGTATTGATCGAAAGAGTTAATATTCCATAAAAGTCCTTGAATGAAAATTTTATGTTCATATAAAGCACAAAGCATTCCTAGGGTTTTAGGAGTTAGCGATTTAAACAGAAGAATATTGCTTGGTCGGTTGCCTTCAAACACTTTATGGGCGATAGTATTAGCATAATCGGTGTAATGGGCACCTTGCGCCTTGAATTCATCTATAACCTGTTCGCGAGTTTTGCCAATCATTAAGGCTTCTGCTTGTGCCAGCATATTGGCAAATAAAATATCTTGATGCTGCTGCAGAGGATTTTCAGCAGCCTGATTGATAAATCCTATAAAATCACAAGGAATCACTTGAGTTCCTTGATGAAGCATTTGAAAAAAAGAATGCTGCGAATCTGTGCCAACTTCACCGAAAATTACTGGAGAAGTGTTATAAAAAATTCTATTGCCCTTAGCATTAACCGATTTGCCATTGCTTTCCATTTCAAGTTGCTGCAGGTATCTGGCAAAATCTCTTAAACGATAGTCATATCCAATTAAAGCATAAGATTTATAGTTGAAAAAATTGTTATTCCATATGCCAATTGCGGCTAAAATAAAAGGAAGATTTTTATTAAGAGGAGCAGTTTTTAAATGTTCATCAATAATGTTTGCACCATCTAAAAATTGCTGGAATTTTTCTTCGCCAACTTTTAAAAGCAACGGTAAGCCAATTGCCGACCAAATAGAATATCTGCCGCCTACAAAGTTCCAAAAATTAAAAGTATTTGCTGGACTTATGCCAAATTTTTCTACCTCAGCAGTATTAGAAGAAAGAGCAACGAAATGCTTGGCAACTGCCTGCTTAGTATCGTTAGTTTTAATATTATTAACAAAAATTTCACGAACTGTTGTGGCATTCTGCAAAGTTTCTTGCGTGGTAAAAGTTTTAGAAGCTACTACGAAAAGGGTTTTTTCTAAATCTACATGCGAGAGAATATCAATTAAATTAGCAGCATCTACATTAGAAATAAAGTAGGTTTTAATTTTTTTATCATCAAACCCTGCAAGCGCATTGCAGGCCATAAGACTTCCTAAATAAGAGCCGCCGATGCCAATATTAACCACAGTATCCAGAGATTTGCCAGAAAAGCCGTTTATTTTGCCATTGCGGAAGTTTCTTGCAAATTCATACAATCTATTTTTAGTTGTTTTAATTTCAGCGGCGTAGTCTTTGCCATCAACCACAAATGAACGAAGATTTTTATCTCTAAGGGCTGCATGACCTACGGCTCTGTTTTCAGTAAAATTGATTTTGCCGCCGCTAAACATGCCAGCAATGCTTTTTTGAATTCCCATTTCGTTTGCTAATTTTACAAAAAGATCTAAAGTTTCGCGGGTAAATAAATTTTTAGAAACATCAAGGGTTAACTCATCTAATGTGTAGGTCCATTCTGATGCTCTTTTATCGCCGCCATTCTGCGGTTCAAAAAAATTAACTATTTTTTTAGAGCGCAGTTCAGAAAAATGTTTTTGGATTTCAGTAAAAGTGCTAGTAGATAACATCTTAAGCTCCGTTTATTTATTGTTTATATAAGTATTCTTGCTATAATCACCATTATATTACAAAATCGCTGAAAAAACATTAAATAAAAAAAATGATAAGATTATTCAAAGTTTCCGAGCTGTTAGAAAATATCAAGATTACTCTTAGTGAGAATTTTCCGGTAGTGGATGTTTATGGTGAGATTGGCGAGGTTAATGCTAATTCTAAATCGGGGCATATTTATTTTAATCTTAAAGAAGATAAAAATGTTATTTCCTGTGCTGTGTGGAAAAATAATGCCGATAAGCTGAAAGATGCCATTGCTGAGGGCAGGCAGGTTAAAATTAGAGGCAGAGTTTTAAGTTATCCTACTAATTCTAAGTTTTATATTAATGTGGCGGCGATTACAGCAGATGGATTAGGGGAGTCTTTAAAAAATCTCTCGGCTTTAAAAGAAAAATTAACAGCAGAAGGCTTGTTTTTAGATTCTTATAAAAAGCCTATAGCAAAGTATCCTAAAAGTATTGGATTAATAACTTCAATAGACGGCGATGTTATTAATGATATTAAAACTACTTTAGGTTCAAGTTTTCCATGCAAAATATATTTATACGATGTGCCGGTTCAGGGCACGGATAGTGTTAATAAAATTATTGCCGCCTTAGAATATTTTGATTCTTTAAATAAAAACATTCCAGATTTTTTAATTATTGCCAGAGGGGGAGGATCGGCGGAAGATTTATTCCATTATAACGATGAAACATTGGTGCGGACAATTTTTAAAGTTAAAATCCCCATAATTATGGCAGTAGGACACGATCCCGACAGTAGTTTAGCTGATTTAGCTGCTGATAAAAGTGTGGCAACCCCTACGGCTTCAGTGGCATTTTTAGGAAATAATTTAGAATTGCAGGAAGATCTTAAGGTTATAAAAGAGCATTTAGGTTATTTAACCCAAAGGAAATTAAGCGATTTAAGCAGAAATCTTACTAATAGTGCTAAATTATTAAAAACCCCGATAGATGTTATTAAAAATCAGGAAGCTAAAATTTTCTATTTATTAGCTAAACAGCGGCAGGTGGTTAATCATACTTTTGAGCGCTATAAGTCTTCTCTTAATATTTATGAGTATAAAATAGACGGCATGCTGCAGCAAGTGCTGAATAATATTAGCAGATACCGTCAGAAGGTAGATTTTTTTCTATCGCAAACGCAGCAGAAGATGATTCATACTTTAGCTAATTATGAGGCAAAAACTGCAGTTTTTGCCTCTAAGGTTAATAATTTTGCGATGAATATTAAAGCTAGTGAACAAAAATTATTCTACTTAAGTAGAATGTTAGAGTCGCTGTCCTTTAAAGAAACGCTAAAAAGAGGGTTTAGTGTAGTTTCACAGCAAGGTAAAATTGTAAAATCTGTGCAGAGTTTTGAAGCAGATAAAGAATTTGAGATTGAATTTTTTGATGGCAAGAAAAGTATAAATAAATAAAAAATTAGGAAAAATAAAAGACCGAACTTAATATTCGGTCTTTTATTTTTAACAGCTAATTTTCCGGGAAACCGGTTTCAATTTCTCTTTGAGTAATTGAGACGAACAATCTATTTTTGTCTCTATCTTCAACCAGAATTAAAAGTCCGCCTTCACGATTTTTATCAATAGCAGTTTTAAGCTGATCGAGAGTTTTTATTTCTTCCTGATTAACCGAAACAATTATTAATCCTGCTGAAAGGTTTTTTTGTTTGGCAATTGAAGAAGTTTTTACTCCTAAAATAACTACGCCATTAACGGAATCATCCATTTTAAAATAAGCTCTAACTGCTGGATTAATTTCAACTACTTTCAAACCAATATCATCAAAAGTCATTTCCTTTATTTTATTGTTCTTAGTTGAAAGCTCTTCGGGACTGCTTGACTGTGCCTGCTGCATATTTTCAGGAATTTCTTCAATAGTAATTTTAACATCTTTTTTAACCTTATTGCTGATAATTCCTAAAGTAATTTCAGTTCCCGGTTTAATATTGCTGATGATTCTTGGCAGAGTTCTTGAATTTTTAAGCGTTTCGCCATTAACAGACAGAATAACATCTCCGCTTTTTAGTCCGGCTCTTTCCGCAGGACCGCCTTTAACGATATTAGAAATTAAAGCACCGTTGGCTTCTTTTAAGCCTAGCGTTTTTGACATATTTTCATCAATAGCCTGCACTTGCACGCCTAACCATCCTCTTGTTACTCTTTTATCTACAAGAAGCTGAGAAACTATGTTTTGAATAACATTAGAAGGCACGGCAAACCCTATGCCGATACTGCCGCCGCCCTGTGTGCTGAAAATAGCAGTATTAATACCAATAACTTCACCTTTGGTATTAATCATAGGACCTCCAGAGTTTCCTTTGTTAATAGCCGCATCGGTTTGAATAAAATCATTATATGGTCCGATTTGAATATCTCTTCCAATGGCTGAAACTATTCCAGAAGATACTGTTCCTCCTAAGCCGAAAGGATTGCCGACAGCAATTACCAAGTCGCCCACGCGAACTTTATCAGAATCGCCGAAACCTAAGGTTTTTAAATCGGTAGCATCTACTTTCAGTAAAGCAATATCGGTAATTTTATCAATGGCATAAATCTGCGCATCTAATTTTCTGCCGTCAGAAAAATTAACCTGCACTTTTTCAGCGCCATCAACCACATGGTTGTTGGTAACTACAAAGCCGTCAGAACGAACCACAAAGCCAGAGCCTAAACTCATAAATCTTTGTTCCTTAGGCTCATCGGGCAGAATATTTTTAAAGAATTCTTTAAAAGCAGGATCCATAGCATCAACAGGAATATCCATATTCTGCGTTTTAACTACCTTAATTGCCGAGATATTCACAATTGCCGGATTAACAAACTCCACTAAATCGGCAAAGCCTTCTTTGCCTATAGGTTTGTCGTAAGCCTTGTAGTTGTCTCCTAAATTGGCAGATTTTGCCTCTGCATTTACTGGAGTATCTAAAGTGCTGACAGGAGTGCTTTTAGACTGCGGCTTAAACATTCCTGATATATTATCAAAGTAGGCAAGTATTAAGCCTGCAATTACTATAACTAAAATAACTGCGATGATTATTTTAAATTTTTTCTTTAAAAATTTCATAATTTTTCCTAACAAAATTGCATTTGGCTAGATTATTAACTAAACTAACCTCATAAAAATAATATTATATTATATATTTTTTTAAGTTAAAACTCAAAATTAAAAATAACATATAAATCTTAACAAAATATGAAGATAGAACATTTAAACCTTTACAATACTGAATATTTACAAAAATTAGATGCAGAATTTCTGCTTTATTTACAGAACATTGATGAAAGTTTATATAAATATTTAATTTCACAAAGACAAAAATATCCAAACTTTGCGGAATCTTATGGTAATGAAGATGCTGAGTTAATAGAATGTGCGAAAATATTAGAAGTTTTTATTGCAGATATATTTGAAATAACCGACTGTTTAGAAAAACTGCATCAAAGTTTTTGCAATAACTTAAAAGCCTTTGATTTTAAACGAACTTTTGTTAATAAAAAAGTTAAGGCTGTAGATATATCGCAATATAGTCTTGAGGATTTCCATAATATTAAAATTGAATTAAACCTAGAAGAATTTAATGAAGATATTTTTATAGAGAAAATTAATGGCTGGTTGCAGCAGGAAGCTAAATATAGCAGAGAAATAGAATTAGCCAGTATTTTTGGGGCTTTTCTGTTTTTTGATAGAAATCTTTACGAAGCACACGGCTGCCCTGTAATTTTTTTTAAATCGCAAAAACGCGATTTTAACAGTCTTGTGCCAGTTAAAAGAGCAGTAGCTGCTGCTGGCTATACCGAAGTTTTTAAAGCGGATTCTTCAAAGCAGATTATTCGCAACGATTTTAATCTTTACTTACAAACAGACTATAAAACCTCGCTGCATAATAGCAATTATTGCGTTAAATGCCATAAAAGAGGCAAAGACTACTGCCGCACAGGAGAAGCCGATGAGGTATTTTATAGCAAAAACCCTTTAAATAAAGAACTGACTGGCTGTCCTTTATCTATGAATATTTCACAAATGCATTCTCTCAATGAAGCAGGAAATATCATTGCAGCATTAGCAGTTGCTGCCATTAATAATCCGCTATTAGCAGCTACTGGAGCTAATATCTGTAATGATTGCACTGTTGCTTGTATTTTTCAAAAACAAGAGGCGGTGAATACTCCTTGTGCAGAAACTGAAACTCTTAAACAGGTGCTGTTGCTTGATTATGGTTTTGAAATTTATTCCCTGTTAAGCCGCTGGAATCCCCTAAGGTTTTATCGTCCATATCCGCTAAGCCTTAAGCATCAAAATATTTTGGTTGTTGGCTTGGGTCCTGCAGGATTTTCTCTAGCCTATAATATGGCGCAAAATGGCTATGGTGTTGTAGCAGTAGATGCTTTAAAGCTAGAGCCCTTAGCAGATGATTTTAAACCAATTATTAAGTATAAAGAAATTGTTGAAAATTTAGATGATAGAATAATTCAGGGTTTTGGCGGGGTTGCTGAATATGGCATAACCAGCCGTTGGGATAAGAACTACCTTAAAGTTCTGAGAATAATTTTGCAAAGGAATTCTCTCATTAAAATGTATGGGGGAATTCGTTTTGGTGCAAATTTAGATTTTAAATCTGCTAAGAAGTTAGGGTTTTCCCACATTGCACTTTGCACAGGCGCCGGCAAGCCTAATATTCCAGAATTGGAAAATGCTATGGTGCAGGGAGTTAAAACTTCCTCAGAATTTTTAATGAACCTTAATTTAGGATCATATAAAAAAGACAGCCTTTTTAATATGCAGATAAGGCTGCCTTTAATAGTGCTTGGAGGAGGATTAACCGCCCTTGATTGTGCTACGGAAGCAGTTGTGTATTATAAAAGAATGGTTGAAAAAATTGCTGGTATGTATAAATCTCTTGATAAAAACCTCGCAGATATTTTTTTGCCTAATGAAGATAAAGAACTGCTGCAAGAATATTTAGCGCATTACGAACTATTTAAAACCCATGATGCCATTGATGCGATAAATAAATTAGGTTGCGTGAAAATTATTTATCATAAAAAGTTTGAAGAAAGCAAAGCCTATAAAGGCAATGCTGAGGAAACTTATAAAGCGCTAAAGCAGGGTGTATCTTTTATTGAGGAAGCAAAATTAGTAAAAATCCACAAGAATAGTCAAGGGTTATCTTCATTGGATTTCATAATTAACGGCAAAATAGTTAATATTCCTGCAAAGACTTTAATTTTAGCTATGGGAACCAATCCTAATAATATTTTGATGGAAGAATATCCAAATATTTTCGGGGCAGCAGGCAGTGCTTTACAAACTTTAAACATTGGGAAAGCTGAATTTAAAAAGCAAAAATTTTCTGTCATTTTGCAAAAAATTGCGGCTGCCAATGGTGATATTGCCATTAGCATTTTAGGAGATACTCACAAAACTTTTAATGGCAGCGTGGTTAAGGCAATGGCTTCTAGTTTTTATGGGCAGTATGAAATTATGGATTCCATGAACGGACATAATACTAAAACAGAATTTAAAAAAATTGCAGAAAATTTTGAAAGTGCAATGCTATCGCAAATTACAAATATTACAGCAGTAGCTGAAAATATTTATGAAATTAGTATTAAATCGCCATTGCTGGCGGAAAAATTTCAAGCTGGGCAGTTTTTTAAAATCCAAAATTTTGAAAGCAGTGCCGCTATTATTAACGGAATTAAATTGTCTGCCGAACCAGTTATGCTAACGGGAGTATCAAGCGATAAAATAAACTCTATTATAAAATGTATTGTCTTGAAATGTGGTGTAAGCACAGATATTCTTGCCAATCTTAAAGTTGGGGGAAATATCTTATGTATGGGACCTTTAGGTGAGCCAAGTAAAATTCCATATGGCAAAAAGATTATGGTTGTTGGCGGAGGGGTGGCAAATGCTACGGCTTTAGCCATAGCACAGCAGGCTAAGCAGCAAAACTGTGAGGTAATTTATGTGGGAGGCTATAAAAAGAATGAAGATATTTTTTATTTAGATTCAATTAAAAAAAATTCATTGCAAGCATTTTTAAGCGTGGAGAATTTAAAAGAAAATTTTTTAGATGATAATATCAGCTATATTAAAGGGAATATTTTATCTGCCCTAGATAATGCCTATAATAAAGATATTACAAATATTTTTATTGCAGGTTCTGGCAGCATGATGGGGGCGGTTAAAAACTATTTACAAAATGTATTTTCAAACCGCGAAAAAACATTAAATATGTTGAAAGATGTTTCATGCGAAACATTTTATGAATATTTTTTGCAGACATCAGACTCAATAAATTATCCTATCAATCAGATACAATCTGTATCTTCTATAAATTCTCCAATGAACTGCGGTCTTGGCGGAGTATGTGCCAGCTGCTTAAGTAAAAAAGAAGATGGGAGCTTTTTTTATGCTTGCAGTAAACAAGAACTATCTACAGAAGAAATTGATTTTTTACATTTGCAGCAAAGGCTGTCGCAGAATTCTCTTATGGAGAAAATATCTTATTTATTTTATAAAAATCTTGCTGATTATTAAGTTTTAATGGATTTTACCTAGTTTTTAGATTATAATTGCATGAATATTTAATATAAAGGAACTGCATGTTTAAAAAATTATTGTCAAGAATTTTAAAAACTCAAAATGAAAAGGATGTTGACGGCGTTAGCCTTGCCTTAGGGCGATTTCTTAAAGATATTATTTATCCTAATCTTCCGACCATTCTTGTAGCAATAGGTTTTATGGCAATTTTTGCAGGAACTAACGCTGCTTTAGCTTGGATTATTAAACCAATTATTAATAATGTTTTTGTTGATAAACAGTCGCAGTCTATTATGTTGATAGGCATGGGGGTAATTGGAATTACTGTAGCTAAAAGTATTTCACAGTATGTTTATACGATTTTATTATTCCAAGTTTCTGTAAAAGTTATGGCAAAGGCTCGTAAAAGCCTTTACCATGCGTTTATGCAGCAGGATATTTATTTCCATCATAAAAATTCTCCTGGTAAATTAGTTTCAGTTACCATGAATGAGCTTAATGCTATGAGCACTCTTGCCACCGATATTCCTATTAATGTGGGCAGAGATTTATTTACTTTTTTAGGATTGCTGGGTTTGATGTTTTATCAAAACTCTTTATACGCCTCATTTATTGTTGGCTCTATTTTCTTTATTGTTATTCCTGTGCGAATGATTGGCAAAAAAGTTAAATCAGCTTTTGCTAAAACTAATAAAGGCATGGGTGAACTAACTGCCCAGCTAGAACAAACTTTAAATGGCATTAGAGAAGTTAAATCTTATAACAAAGAAATAAAGGAAGAGGAAAGAACTGACGAAATCATTAACTCGCTTGCTAAAGTGCAAACAAAAATTAATAAGATTAGCAGTATTTTGTCGCCGCTGATGGAAGTTTTTGGCGGCATATCCGTAGGAGCTATTTTAATATATGCAGGCTATCAGGTGGTGCATCATAACGCTGATCCCGGCGTGTTTTTTTCTTTCGTTGCTGCGCTTTTAATTGCTTATCAACCTCTTAAGAGACTATCTGAGTTTGCTGTAAAAATTCAAATGGGTGCTTTAGCTGTGCAAAGATACTATTCTTTTTTAGATTCTCAGCCCCTTATTAAAGAAGTTGAAAGTCCTGCGGAATTGCTGGTAAATAAAGGAGAGATAGAATTTAAAAATGTGGAGTTTTCTTATAATGCTGCGCTTGGAGAAGTTGGCAGCGGTGCAAAAAAAGCGGATCCTAAAAAAGTAAAAGATAAGGAAAATAAACCTAAGGAAGCTGCTCAAGAGAAAACTGAACCAGTAAAAACAGTTAAATTTATCATTAACTCTAAAGGGTTTATTCAAGATAAATTAAAAGATTCTGATAAGCTAGTAAAAGCTATTAATAATATGAGTTTTAAAATAGAATCAGCTCAAAAAGTTGCCCTTGTAGGACGCTCAGGCGGCGGCAAATCAACAATTATCAATTTAATTGAAAGATTCTATGATGTTGATAAGGGTGAGGTTTTAATTGATGATCAAAATATAAAAGAAGTCAGTATTAAATCTTTGCGGGAGAATATTTCTTTGGTATCGCAGGAGGTAATTCTTTTTGATGATACAATTTACCAGAATATTGCCTATTCTAAGGAAAACGCTACGAAAGAAGAAATAATGGATGTTGCGGCTAAAGCATCATGCCTAGATTTTATTAACAAGCTCCCGCAAGGGTTTGATACGATGATTGGACCTCGCGGTGCAAGACTTTCCGGCGGACAAAGACAAAGAATTTCCATTGCACGGGCACTGCTTAAAGATTCTCCTATTTTGCTGCTAGATGAAGCAACCTCAGCGCTTGATACGGAATCTGAAAAAGCTATACAAAAAGCCTTAGATGTGTTGATGCAGAATAAAACCACAATTATTATAGCGCATAGACTTTCAACCATTATTAATTGTGATAGAATTTTTGTTATTGATGGCGGAAAAATAATTGAGCAGGGAAGTCATGGAGATCTTGTTAAAAACCCTAATAGTTTTTATAAATATCTTTATGATTTACAATTTAAGCAACAAGAAGAAAAATCTGATTAAGTATGAAAAAAAAATCTAAATTTAGAAGAAAATATAAAAAATTTCTGCTTGATAATAATATTATTTTTTATTCTTACACTTATTTGCTATCTATCCTAGGGGCAGTCTATTTTAAATTTGTGCTGCTTTCTAGCAAAATTACTTATGATATAGAAGCTCCCAAAGCCTTATTTAAAGAAGAAAATTTTATTGCCGGTTTTTGGCATGGGCGACTTTTGGCTCCTTTGATTGTTAGAAAGTATTTTGGTAAAAATGCTAGAGTTTTAATGTCTAGCAGCAAAAGCGCCTATTTAATGAAACTAATCTGCAAGTATTTTGGAGTGGATAGAGTAGAAGGCTCAAGTGGAAAAGGCGGGTTTAACGGAGTTCGTGAAATACTGCGGCTGTTTAAAAACAAGCCGGTAGTTTTAGCTATTGCTCCAGATGGGTCTATTGGTCCTAGAATGCAGTGTTCCGAGGGTATTGTTTCTTTAGCACAGATAACTAAAACCCCAATTATTCTGTTATCTTTTTCTTGTTCAAAGGCAATTATTATAAATTCTTGGGATAAGTTTTTTTTACCGCTTCCTTTTAGCAGAATTGAAGTGCATGTTAGTAAAATTATTGATTATAAAAACGAAGATGGCGAAAATAAAGATAGTGAAACTCTTAGACTGTTTATAGAGAATTATCTTAATAATAAAACTTGGGAATTAGACAAAAAATATAAGCAGCCCAAAGTTGAGGTAGCCGAGTATGGCAGAAAGGGCGTAAGTGTTAAAACTAGAAATAAGCATCAAAAGAAATAGCCAATACCTACGGATTGTGAACCAACCTAATATAATTGAAAAATAAAGCAAGTGATTTATAATTTATTATTAAAGATATATAATTTAATTTTTTATATAATAGCGGTTTTTTCCCTATTATGGCTTTTTGGCAAGTTTAAAGAAAAAATTAAACAGCGGCTCTTGTTAAGTAAAACACCTTTAAGCAGCTATAAATATATTTGGCTGCATGGGGCTTCAGTAGGGGAGGTGTTGTCGGCACAATCACTTATAAACTCTTTATTAAAGCAATATGCTGATTATAAAATTATAATTACTTCGCATACGCAGACCTCTAAATCTCTTATTGTTAATAATTTTAATAAAAGAGTGCAGCATCATTATTTGCCTTATGACTGTGGCTATTTAGTGAAAAAGTTCCTTAAAAGATATAATCCGGCAATAGTTTTATGGATGGAGCAGGATTTTTTCCCAATTTTTTTAGCAAGTATCCATAAAAATAAAATTCCTCTTTTGCTACTAAACGCTAGAATATCTAATACATCTTTCCGAAGATGGCGGAAATTAAAATTTATTATCAGCAGAATTTTAGGCTATTTTAATGAAATCTATCCCATGTCTTTAAACCATAAAAAGAAGCTAGATAAATTAAGCAGCAGAGATAATAAATTTATCGGTAATTTAAAATATACGAATATTTCTGCAAAAGAAGAAATTATTAATAAATTTGCTCAAGAAAAAATTTTGCTAGATAATTACCTGCAAGATTCCTTAGCTCTTGTTGCCCTAAGCACTCATAAGCTGGAAGAAGATATGATGGCAGGAATTCATTGTAAATTAAAGAATAATGGCTTAAATTTAAAAACAATTATTATTCCAAGACATATCCATAGAATTCCAGATATTCTTAAAAGCTTTGCTAAAAATAATATTCAAGCTGTGCTTTTTAGTGAAATAACTACTAACCCTAAGGACATTGTTATTGTTGATTCTATGGGCATTGCCAGCCTTTTTTGCACTGCCGCCGATATTACCTTTATTGGCAAATCTCTGTATTTAAAAGGCGGGCATAATTTATTAGAGCCTTTAAGCATGGGAAGCCCAGTTATTTTTGGCAAGCATATGGGGAACTTTAAAGACATAGTGTTTGATACTTTGCAGCATAAGGCAGGTATTAAAGTTATTGACGAAAAAGATTTATACAATAAATTGCTGGAGGTTTTAAATAATAAAGATGCTTTGCAGCAGATGAAAGCTAATACCAGCTTTGTGCAGAAAGATAAAACCGATATTTTAAAAAATTTTATGGGGGAAATTTCTTGCTGTTTAAAAATCTAAATTTTGTAGAGTTCTGGCAGAAAAAATCTCTGCTTAATTATTTGTTATTGCCGCTGTGCTTGATATGGTGGATTTTATCGCAATTGCGGAAATTTAAGCCTGCTTATGAAAGTAAACTTTTTGTAATTTGTTTAGGGAATCTTAATTTAGGAGGATCTGGCAAAACTCCTACTGCTATTTTTTTAGGAAAAGCACTGCCGGAAATTTTAAATGATCCTGCTGTTAAAATAGCTTTTTTATCTAAAGGATATGGCGGCGCTTTAAAAAATATTTGGGTCGATGCTAACAAGCATGGTGCTCTTGAAGCAGGGGATGAACCTTTGCTTTTAGCACAGCATTTGCCTACATTTGTTTGTGATAATATGATAAATGGTTTAAAAATTTTAGAATCCAGCGGTTTTCATATAGTAATTACCGATGATGGTTTTCAAAATCCAACATTTAAAAAAGATTTTAATATTTTAGTGGTAAATGGTTATTACGGCTTTGGCAACGGTTTAATTTTTCCAGCCGGATCTTTACGAGAAAGCATCAAAGGAGGTTTAAAAAAAGCTGATATTATGGTGCTTTTAGAAAGGTCTAACAAAAAAATTAAAAAATTAGCAGAAGAATATCGGCTGCCGATTATTAACGGCGAGTATGTTCCTACAAATATGGAAATAAATAAGGAAGATAAATATCTAGCTTTCTGTGGCATTGGCATTCCTAAAAAATTTAAAAAAACTTTGCGGAAGTATCATATCAAAACAGAAGAATTTCTAGTTTTCCCCGACCATTATAATTATACTCCCGCAGATATTAATAATTTAATTAAAAATGCAGATGATAGAAACTTAGCTTTACTAACTACCCAAAAAGACTATGTAAAAATCCCATTGCAAAGCCGTGCAAAAATACTATCATTTAATATTGAATTGCGTATAAATAATTCACAATTATTGCTGGATAAAATAATAAAAAATTATGAAGAAAAGAAAGAAAAAACTATTAAAGAAAATAGCTAATTTAATTGAGGCAGGATTAGCTTATACTTTTTATTATATAATTAGACTGCTGCCTATTAAATTAAGTTCAGCCTGCGGCTATTTTCTTGGTAAAAGATTAATCCCGCTTTTTGTTCCAAATAGAGCCGACATTGCTGTTAAAAATATTATGCTGGCTTTCCCTAAAAAAACCAAGAAAGAGGCTAAGGAAATTTTTGCAAAATCATGCGGCTATTTTGCTGCCGGAGTTTTTGAAATTCCTAGAATAACCGATTTAGAAAGCAGAATTACCTTTATTGATGAATATAACACTTTTGATTCTATGAAAAACAGCACTTCATTGGTTTTTTCAGCACATTATGGCTGTTGGGAAATATTCAGCTCACGGTTTGTGAATATTGCTGCTGAAAGTTATAATATTTATAAAAGCCCAAAAAATTCTTATTTAGAAAAATTCTTTGCCAAAATCCGTGATAATGATAAGGGTATGAAAATGATAACCCTTAATAAGCAAAGATTGGTATCCCTTAGCCATGAAATTAAGCAGAAGAATATTAACATTAATATGCTGGTAGATCAAAAAGTTAAAGAAGGCATAGCTGTAAACTTTTTTGGACGAGATGCGCTTACTTCAACCTTTCTGCCGCTGTTTGCCTTAAGGTATAATCTGCCATTAATTCCTGTGCGTGTGGTTAGAAAAAGAAATTTCAAGTTTGATATTATTTTAGAAAAACCTATAGTTTTAGAAAAAACTGGTGATAAAGACAAAGATATAGAGAACTTAACTTTAGCTATGAATCAAAAAATTGAAGAGTGGATAGTGGAAGATCCAAGCCAATGGTTTTGGCTTCATAAGCGTTGGTAATGTGGCATGATAGACTATAAATAAATATGAGGGGTTTTTAAGTTTAGTTGCCTTTCTTTAAAAAAAGGCAACTTTATTCAAACTTTTCCACCCTTAACGAAATAGATTTAGTTTTATAGCTTTAATAAAACTTAGCGTATTATATTTATTATTTATAAAACCGAACTAATGAGTAGCTTTCATGCCGATAATATTATACCCGGCATCCACATGAAGAACTTCTCCAGTAGTTCCAGAACCCAAATCGCTTAGCAGATACAAAGCTGAACCCGCTACTTCAGTTTGTGAAACTGTTCTTCTTAATGGAGAGTTTTCGGCATTCCAATTTAAAATTGCATTAAAATCGCCGATGCCGCTAGCTGCTAAAGTTTTAATCGGTCCTGCAGATATGGCATTAACTCTAATTTTCTCACTGCCTAAGTCTTCAGCTAAATATTTAACTGAAGATTCAAGAGCTGCCTTAGCAACTCCCATAACATTATAATTCGGTAAAACTTTTTCAGCACCGTAATAGCTTAAAGTTATTGCACTGCCGCCATCAACCATAAGAGGGGCAGCATGCTGCATAACCTCTACCAAAGAATAGCAGGAAATGTGCATGGTGTTCAAAAAGTTATTAAGGGTTGTATTTAAATATTTACCGTTCAACTCACTTTTATCAGAAAAAGCAATAGCATGAACTAAAAAATCTAGTTTTCCCCAACTGTCTTTAATTTTACTGAAAGTATTTTTAATGGTTTCGCCATTTGTAACATCACATTCAAAAACCATAGTTTCCCCAATAGACTGCACTAAAGGAACTAATCTTTTTTTTGCGGTTTCATTAGCATAAGTGAAAGCGATTTCTGCACCTTGTTCCTTAAGTTTGTTGGCAATTGCCCAAGCAATTGAGTGATCATTCAGAACCCCCATTACTAGTCCTTTTTTGCCTTCCATAAGTTTTGACATATTATAAACACTCCAACAAAATAAAATATTCTAAATTAGCAATTTTATACTTAATTTATTTTCTAATTATTTACATTTATTAATATTTGATTAATATTTTAATTAAATATCTATCTAAAATATAGATTAATAAAGGATAATCATTAATGCAAGCAAAAAAAACAAACATGCAAAATCTTGAGGGACAGCTGAGAGTTTCAATTCGTGACGGCTATATGGAAGGTGATGCTTTAAATTTAAACCTGCATGATATTAATTATACTTGGAATGCCGAAAAAGGTGAGCTTCTTATTTCTACAAGCATCGATGATTCCGATATTTACAACATTTTAGATAACATATCCCTTTCTAGCAGCACAAACGATGCTTCCGTAGAAAAGTTCATTGCCGTGGAATATGTATTTAAAGATGGCGAAACATTATCGCTAGAGGAATATGCCTTAAATACTAACGATGCAGATATAGAAGAAACTGCCGAAGAAATTACTCAAGAAAAACCGCAGAATGCTGAAGAGTATCCTGATATATTTCTAAGTTTTGATTATGAAGAAAAAGTCGGCGCCGACTTTTTAGAATCCTCAGTGGAAGAAAATTTCCTTTATGAAGTTAATTTAAAAGAAAACGGCGATATTTATAAAATCCTTAAGGATAGTTTTGAGTCTACCGATACCTTAGAGATTCATGGGTTAGATATATCCCATGATAAAGTATCCCTAGAAGAATTTACCCGCGAGTTCGGCGATTCTTTTAACTATAGTATTTCTACAAGAAATGACGATCTTAATGTCAATATTCATGTGGAAAACCATGAGTATAATGTAGTTTTAAAAGATGTTCTGCCGGATTCTGATAGCTCGCTGGAAGATATTATCCAAAATATTATAATAAATAATAGTGATTACAAAATATAATGAATAAGACTGTTGAGAGTGAATTTATTTTTAATAAATTTTCCCTGTGGTTAAATGAAAGCCGCCGTTTTTACGAAAAACTTAATCTGCAGAATCATAATGCTTTTTGTTTATCTAGTTGTGTGAATAATCTGCCGTCTAGCCGAATGCTGCTTTTGAAATCTTTTTCTAAAGAGGGTTTTACTTTTTACACTAATTCCCAATCGCAGAAAGGCAGTGAAATTGCTGAAAATCCTAATGTTGCAATGCTTTTTTACTGGGGTCCATTACATCGGCAAATTCGTGTGGAGGGAGCTTGTGAAAAGGTAGATTCTCATATAGCTGATGAATACTTTGAATCCCGCCCTTATTTATCAAAAATAGGAGCTCACGCTTCACAGCAGTCAAAGGAAATGAAAGGATTAAGCGAATTAGTTAAAAATGTGGCAATATATTCTGCGAAGTATCCGCTTAATGTGCCGCGCCCTTCTTATTGGGACGGCTATAATATTTTGCCTAAGAAAATTGAATTTTGGGTAGAAAAACCTGCCAGACTGCATATTAGAAAGGTTTATCATAAAACTTCTAACCTATGGATTGAAAAAATATTATTTCCTTAATAATCTGTTATCTTTATGTTATAATTTCATTAATAGACTAGGATTAATTAAATGCTAAAAAAAGTAGTTTTTTTTATAGTGCTGTTGTTGCTTTGCGGCAGTATTGTTAATGTTGAGCCGGCAAAAGCATTCAGCTTTGACTTTTTTGGATTGCTGCCTCGCAGCGATAAATTTTCTGATAGTTTTTTAGATGAATTTAAAAAGGCTTTGCCAAATGCTAATAGTAGGGATATCCGCTCGCAGATTGCTATCTATAGGGAAGCCTACTTTTTATTGCTGGATAACTATATTTATGAAATTAACGATGCTGAGAAAACTAAAATTGCTGAAAAATCTATAGAAGCGCTTAGGACAACCATCGATAAGCTGACAATGGATAAAAAACCCATAACTCCAAGTGCGGTTATGGAGGGAGTTATGAGCATTGTTTTTAATGATATAGATGCCCACACGGTTTTTATGTCAACTAAAAAAGCTGAGGAGTTCCGAGCAAATTTAACAGGAAATCATAAGGGTATTGGGATTTTATTTAATTTTGATAAAGCCAAAAATATGATTTATGTTGTGAAAGTTTTTAATCAATCACCCTCACAAAAAGCAGGCATACAAGACGGTGATTATATAAAAGCTGTAGATGGTAAAAATATTAATCCTAAAGATTCCTTAGAGAAAGTGTTGGATGCTATTCGCGGTCCTAATTGCACTAAGGTTAATTTAACTATTATACGCGGCGATAAAACTTTTAAGGTAGATGTTATCCGCGGCGATTATTATGTGCCCTCCCTTGAGGCAAGAATAATTGATGGCAAATTCGCGTATATTAACATTAACAGCTTTAATCAAGATACAGCAGCGCTTTTCCGCTCCTCTATTAACTCTTTACAGGTTAATAAACTACAGGGATTAATTATTGATGTTAGAAACAATCCAGGAGGGCTGTTAACGGCCGTGGTAATTATTGCTGATAGTATATTATCAGGTGAAACTATTGTTTCTATTAAAGGAAGAGATACAGCAGCTAATCAAAGTTTTTTATCTTTTAATCAAACGCAAGTGCGTGAAGATTTACCTGTGGTTATACTTATAAATTCAAGCTCTGCATCCGCTAGTGAGCTATTAGCTGGGGCTATGGCATTGAATAATAGGGCAACACTTATGGGAGATTCTACTTTTGGAAAATGGAGCGTGCAAAGCAGCTTTACCCTAGCTGATAAAAGTATTTTTAATATTACCACGCAGTTGTTTTATTCTCCTAAAGATGCTACTTTTCAAGGAGAAGGAATTGCGCCGGATATTAAAATAATCGGTGAGAATCAAAAGACTTTTCATGAAAAAGATTATAAAAATTATCTAAAAGTTCCAGATATTTATAAGCGGAGTCCTAAATTGCAGCTGCAGGAAAAACAATGTCCGCCAATGGATAAAAAAGATTATGTTTTAGGTTGTGCGATTTTATTCTTAAAATCAAATATGGATATTATTTTGTTTAAAGATAAGGTGGGAGTAAGAGGATAATATTTTGCAAAAGTCGCTGAAAATAGAGTATTCGCTGCTTTCGGTTTTTTTTACTGTTTATATAGCGGGATCGTATATTACTCCTGTTATGCCATCAATAGCCAGCAACTTTGAAGGCGGGGAAACTTTTGCTAGGCAAATGCTGACTACCCCTTCATTAATTGTAGTGCCCTTTATTTTATTTTCAGCGATTCTATTAAAATTTTTCAGCAAAAAAACACTAATTTTAGCAGGGCTTTCACTATATTGTATTTCAGGGGTTGGCACATTTTTAAGTTTTAATGCTGATATACTTTTATTTTTTAGAAGTCTTTCTGGTGTGGCCGCTGGTTTAGTTACGCCTTATACTACCGCTCTTATTACTGATTATTATAAGGGCGATAAAAAAGATGAGGTAATTTCTAAATCAGGAATCTCTAGCAATGTCGGCGGGATTTTCTTATTAGTTCTAACTGGGTATGTAACCTCTATTTATTGGCGGTTTGGTTTTCTTACTCCGCTCCTTTGTTTAATACCGCTGTATTTAATTTATACCCAAATAGAAGCAAAAAGAAAGGCAGCAAATCATAAATATCCTTTTGTGTTTGGACTTATTTTTAAAAAAGAAATTTTATATATATGTTTAGTTTATTTTTTAATTATGGTTTTTGTTTTTAATTATTTTGCGAGTATCTCTTTTGTTATCCGTAATCATAATTTAGGGAATTCCGTGCAGTCAGGCATTGCTCAAAGTTTCTATATGATTGCAGCTATTATTGCGAACCTTTTATTAACTGTTATTAAAAAACACTCCTCTTATTTATTATTTGCTTTTCAGCTTCTCTTTATAGCACAGGGATTTTTTACTCTTTACGATCATAGTCTGGATATTACAGGAGCATATTTTGCCTCATTTCTTATTGGCATGGGTTATGGCGCATTCTTTAACTCTATGCTTAGCCTTGCCACTGCCTATACTACTAAGGTTAATTCTGCCAACGCTATTTCTTTAATGGTAGCTTCCATGTATTTAGCTCAATTTGTTTCACCTCTGTTCTTATCTGCCGTATCCACATGGTTAGGTATTTCACAATACGCTGAAATGTTTTTACTGGAAGGCATTCTTTTTGTTGGCATTGCTATAGTTCTTTTTATTAAATTTCTTCGCGGCAGTAAAATTAAACCGCAGCCAGAAATTATATAATTTCTTTATAGACTTAGTATAATTATAGTGATTAAAAAGCAAAAAGGCTTCTATCTTTTAATTAGAAGCCTTTTTTATTAATACCAGTAATACTATTCTCCAAAAGAAATATCTAGTCCTCTAGCAGTTTTTACCATATCACCGTTTAGGTCAACAGCACCGCTAGTGCTAGTAATATCGTGCAATGGCACATCAATAACTTTTTTATTAGCCCAGCCAACTACGCGTTTGTCTGCTCCGCTATGCAATAGTTCAACGGCACGAACACCAAAAGCTGAGGCAATAATTCTATCTAATGGAATTGGAGAACCGCCGCGTTGGGTATGACCTAGTGTAGTTACGCGGGTTTCAAAACCGGTAAGTTTTTCAAGCGCTTCACCAATAATATGACCTACGCCGCCGTATCTTTTGTTTTCGGCTCCTACGGCAAAAGATTGCGTTCCTTCTTTAGTAGTAGCGGCTTCAGAACATACTACAATAGCATAATTTCTGCCGCTGTTATATACTTCTTTAATTTTTTTAGCAACTGCATTAATATCATAAGGAATTTCAGGTATTAAAATTACATCGGCACCGCCGGCAATTCCTGAATGTAAAGCTAAATGCCCTACATCACGTCCCATAACTTCAGCAACCATAACTCTTTTGTGGCTAAGGGCGGTATCATGCAGTCTTTCAATGCTTTCTACTGCTACGCTAACTGCCGTCATAAAACCGATAGGAAACTCTGTAAAAGGCACATCATTATCAATAGTTTTAGGAATCCCGATAAATTTAATATTGCCAAGAGCAGTAATTTTTTCAATGATTCTCATGCTGCCATCGCCGCCAATGGCAATTAAAGCATCTAAGCCAAGTTCTTTATAGCCGGCAACAATTTCATGCGACCTATCTTTAAAAGTGCCGTCTGGCATTGGATAATTAAAGGGATCGCCTTTATTAATGGTCCTTAAAATTGTGCCGCCCATTCTTAAGAAATTAGCATTGACATTAGTATCATCTAGTTTAATAATTCCTAAAGGTCTTTGCATTAAGCCAACGGTTCCTTCTTGAATTCCATATACTTCCCATCCCAGCTGGGTAGCTTTTTTTACCACTGCTCTAATAGCAGCATTTAATCCTGAACAATCACCGCCGCTTGTTAAAACACCAATCTTTTTTATTTCACTCATGATACTGTTTTCTCCATCTATTTAGAAATTCTAACATCACAATTTTAACACTATTAAATAATTATTGCAATATAACTAAAAAATATTATAATAAATCTACTTAATCAATAGGTATTTTGATTAAGCGAGGAGGTGATTTATTTGTGTATTGTAACGGTTAGAGATAATAATATCGAGCAGTCTCTTAGGATTCTAAAGAAAAAACTGCAAAGAGAAGGAGTTTTTAGAGAACTGAAACTAAGAACCGGCTTTGAAAAACCTTCTAAAAAGAAAGCTAGAGAACAATCTGAAGCTATTCGTAGAGCGAGAAAACTTGCTAGAAAAAGAATAGAAAAGCAGGGATTCTAGTTTTAATTATTATAAATCAAAAAGGGAGATAAGTTTATTATCTCTCTTTTTGATTTAAATATGCTTAGTTTAATCAGCAGAACCTTCAACTCTCTTAGAACTTTCAATTAACTTAGATAAAACTTCTTCTTCAATTAAGCCTAAGCTAACAGGATTTTTTGCTACAAGGTTTTTATAATTCCAATAGGTGCGTGCACGGATAGTTTTTACGGTATTAGTTGTGGTGCTAAGCAGCTTAGATATTTGATAATCGTTAATATCCGGGTAGTTAGCCACAACCCATAAAATAGCTTCAGGTTTAGCTTTTCTTTTAAACTTAGATTGAGTTGTATTTTTATTAAAAACTTTAGAGTAATTATTATATTCTTGTGATTCAATGTAGATAAGAGATTTCGCAGAATCTTTTTCACACTCCAATATGTTAGACGGTGATAGTTCTCCAGAGGCAACAGGGTTTACTGGTTTAAGAGATTTATCAGTTTCTTCGTTGGCAAGGGATTCTACTTCTAAAATATGCAAGCCACAATAATCAGCAATTTGTTGAAAACTAACAGCAGTATTTTCAATTAACCAAATAGCTACAGCTTTCGGCATTAATGGTTTCATATTTTTTCTCCTTATTTTTAATAATTATACTTCTTTTTTTACAACTTTCATAATTAATAAAGCCAAAAGAATGGCAGCAATTGATGTGCTTGCCCAAGCCACAGTATGGCTTATAAAGAACAATATGCCAAATAGATTAGGACCAACAACGCGACCTAAACTGCCCATAGCCTGCGATACCCCTAAAATCAAACCCTGTTGATTCTTCTTACCCTCAAGAGATAGCCGTGCATTAATGCTTGGCATAAGCATTGCTGCTCCAACGGTCATACAAGCAAAGGCTGCTACTACTAAAATTACATTATGAATATAATCTGCCACTAAAAACATAGATACAGCTATACCATAAATGAAAAATCCCCATATCATAGCCTTGCGGGCAGTAAATAGCTTAGAGATGTTTAATTGCACTAAAGTCATTATTAGTCCAGAAACACCCCAGAATAATCCAATATGCTGAGCGGTAAAATTGAAAGATTCGTTCAGCCATACTCCTAAAAATACCTGCACCCCAGAAATTATTGAGGTAAATAAAATCATTATCATTGTGAAAAACTGCACATTTTTACTTCTAAAAGTTTTCTGCATTTGAAAAATTATATTTAAGCGGCGGCGTGATTTTCTATCTTCAGAGGTCAAGGTTTCCTTAAAGAAAAATAGAGCAATAAGTGCAGCAAGGACATTTAATGCTCCAGCAACATCAAACGGCAGAGTAAAGTTGACATTTTCTAAATTTAAAGCATTTCCAGCCAGCCAGCCGCCGACTGTAGGACCTAATACAAAACCTAACCCAAAGCTGGCACTAATGGTTCCCATATTTTTAAATCTGTTTGCAGGGGTTGACATGTCTGCAGTTGCAGCAAAAGCTACAGAGAAGTTTGAGGCAAAAAATCCAGCAAGGCACCGCAAGATAACAAACACTACGACACTATCAGTTCTGCCGGTTAAATGATAAACCGCTGCCACAACAAGAAGAGGCAAAGCTAAAGGCAGTCTTCTGCCAAATTTATCACTTAAATATCCCCAAAATATACTGCCGAAAATGCCAAATACTGCAAATAAAGAAGCAATATAGCCAATTTCTAGGTTATTAAGGTCAAATTTCATTTTAAACATTGGGAAAAGTGGAAATATCATTCCAAAACCCACAAGGTCAATTACAGTTATTAAAAATAATATCGGCATAAAAATTCTCTTGAATTAAACAACAAAACAAGAACCTATCATATTAGGATAGGTTCTTTAAAATCTATAAGATTTTTATCCCATTTTGATTTTATCTATAGTCGCAAATTTACTTATGTATTATAAAATAAATTGCGCTCTTTTTTCTATATTAAAATCAAAATAGAACAAAGATTTACTTGGAATCTATTCCAAAACCAGCATATTTAGAATTAAATTTAGAAATTTTTCCAGCGTTATCTACCATTTTTTGAACGCCAGTCCAAGCTGGGTGAGTTTTTGGATCAATATCTAAAATCATTACATCGCCTTCCTTACCCCAAGTAGATTTAGTTTCAATCTTAGTCCCATCGGTAAATTGAATGTATATTTTATGATAAGCCGGATGTATATCTTTTTTCATTTTTTACTCTCTAATAAATTCTTATAATTAATACATGGTAAGACCATATTGTTTTTTTGTCAAGGCTTGCTTGTAAAATTTTTATTTTCATGAAGCATGTATGCTAAGGTTATAAAAGATGCCAAAATAAAGCCACCGCCTATAAGAATCCATGCTGCCGAAGGATTAAAGGCAGAATATGAAAACCCAACAATCAATGGTCCTATGGTTTGCCCTAGTGTTCCTGCAGACTGTGATAATCCTAGAATAAAGCCCCTTTGCGAAGAAGAGCCATACATAGATATGGTAGAGTTTAAGTTAGGATATAATATGCCAATACCTGTAGCAATAAACACTAAAATTATCCCCAAAATTGGCAGCGATGGGTGGAATAATACAGAAAGAATTGCAAAAGCGGAAATTTGAAAGCCAATTAAAATTGCTTTGCCGCCTTGAATATACATGGGTGATACTATTTGCACCACTGCTGCAGTTAAAGCGAAAAGCGTGCCGATTATTCCTAAATGAAACGGCGATAAATCAAACTTTTCCACCGACCATATGGTTAAAAAAACATTGATTGAGGAGAAAGAGAACCACATTAAAACTGAAAGATATATTAAAAACATCATATTGCGGTTATTGTAAATTAAAAACAATGTGCGTTTTATTTTAGTTTGCAAGTTAAAAGTGCCGCGATTATGTTTTGGCAAAGTTTCCTTAAAAAAAACGGCCAATAAAATTCCGGCTGATGTAGTAGCGATAGCGGCAATATTAAATACCAGATGTAAATTAGCATTTTCTACATTGTCGCCGGCAAAAAAACCACCGATAGCAGGACCCATAACAAAACCAAGTCCTGTAGCTGCCCCTATAATTCCCATATATTTTGCACGATTTTTTGTGGAAGACAAATCACTTGTTGCAGCAAGAGCAACCGAGATATTGCCGGTAAAAATTCCGGCTAAGGCACGGCTTAGTAGGGCTTCAAGGAAAGTAGTGGCATTCGCCAGCAGATGATAAGAAAATCCGATTGCCAGCAGGCATACTAGCATAATATATTTTCTGCCAAATCTATCGCTAAGAGCACCTAAAAACGGCGAGGTTATCAGCTGAAAGAATGAAAAAATTGCTGTGAGAATTCCCAAATGAAAAGCAGTAATTTGAAATTTTAAGGCAAAAATAGGAAGCAGAGGAAGAATTATCCCAAAGCCAATGGAATCAATAAAAACAATTAAAAATAACCAAAACATCCGTTTCCCACTTTATTAAAATGCGCTTATAAGATATTGCAACCCCTAAATTATTAAACTATTCTATTCTCTCATACTTTGGTCTTTTTCTCAACGGTTCTTTGTTTGTATTCAAGTAAGTTTCAATTCTATCCTTAGCTGCCTCAACATTTAACTGTGATTTCGGCATATAAGAATCTTCTGGAGCATATTTGCTGTCCTTATCGTAATAGGGAGATAAGACGATAAAACTAAACAATCCCGCAATTATTACTGGAAGAATCTTCATTTAATTTCTTTGCTGGTTAATTTTAAAATATTTTTAGCCTTTTTATTTTCTGGGTCATCAAATTCCATATCAAAACGAAAGCCTGCTTCATTAGCAATTAATAAAGACGGCAGCAAATCATAAGCTGGTGATTTATCATAAAAATAGCAGCTGTTAATTTTAGAAGCTGCCAAATAGCAAATATCCATTGCCTTAGCATTGCTTATAAAAGGATTTCCCTTAATTTTATTATTTTTAAGAAACTCTGAATCAGTGGCAATGATATTATAGTCATTAACAGGCTTGTTTTCACTAACACGGATTCTCCGTGAATTATAATAGGCGCCTTGACCTTTTTCTGCATAAAATAATTCATTAGTAATGGGATTAGAAATTACCGCCGCAAAAATTTGCGAATCCCTTTCCAATGCAATACTAATGCCAAAATTAGGAATGCCTTTAGAGAAATTCTTCATGCCTACAATGCCGTTAATGATAAAAAAATTTGATTGATCTTTGTTATCAACAACCTCTAAATTTTTATACACTACACTATAGGTTTCTTTAAACTTTGCAAGATCTTCCGCCATAATTTTCTGTGCCCTAATATTTGAGGTTAGGGCAAAATTTAATGCTGCTTGAGGATTATTCAATAAAAAATTAATCTCGTTAAAATCTCTAATAATGCTATGAGAGACTTTATTAATGGCAATTACCATTAAATTAATTAAAGGAGTCTTCATTGTTAGTCTTTAGCTCTTTCCACATATTCTATGGATTCGGTATTAACTACAATTCTTGTGCCTGCTTCAATATGAGGCGGCACCATGATTCTAACGCCGTTATCTAAAATAGCTGGTTTGTAAGATGAAGATGCTGTTTGTCCTTTAATTACGGCTTCAGTTTCAACTACCTCAGCAATAACATGAGGCGGCAACAGAATTCCAATCGCTTTTTCCTCATAAAATTCTATGGTAATTACAATGCCTTCTTTAATAAACGGCAGTTGATCTTCAGATATTTCTGCAATTGCCAATGGAATTTGTTCAAAAGTTTCATTATCCATAAACATGTATAAATCGCCGTCAATGTAGGAAAATGTGCATTCTTTTTGTTCTAAAACCACTCTTTCTACGGATTCATCTGATCTAAATCTTTCATTCAGCTTATTGCCGGAGATAACATCTTTAAGCTCAACCTGTGCGTAAGCGCCGCCTTTGCCAGGTTTTACATGCTGAGTTTTAACGGCTTTGTATAGTTTGTCATTATGCAGGATAATCATGCCAGGTCTAATTGCATTACCATTTATTTTCATAATTTTGCTCTTTTAATTTACTTTATTTTAAAATATTATACACATCGCAATTTGCTTTTAATATTAAAGCAGGTTGTTTGTATCTATAGTTTGATGATTTTTATATCTTTAATTAGTTATTAAACACTCAAATATATTTTCTGTAAAGCTAAATATTTTAGTGCCTCTGTTTTCAGCCAGCTCAATAATATTACTAATGTCCTTTTTTTTAAGGACGGTAGATATAAAATTAAATTTATTTTCTATGGCGAAAAGCAGAAAAGGAAGAGAATCTTCCACATTTAACAGAATAAAATTTTTATGAGTATTATAATAATCAATGGTCTCACGTAACAAAACCATGCCAAGATTGTTAATTAAGACAGCATCAACAATTATAAGATTTTTTTCACTTTTATAGCAGTTTTTAATATTTTTTTTGCAGTTTTCTTGATTAATTTCTTTTTGATTAATAATTTTATCATTTCCCACTCCGTGGTTATTACAGATAGCCTTAATTAAATCTTCTTGATTATTGACATAGATAATCTTTTTCATTCTAAAATATAGAAGGCTTAAGCGTCTATTAAACGCTTAAGCCATTCCAAAAAACTATTTAGCAGCTTTCATTAAAGCAACTGCAGTATCAGACATTCTGTTAGAGAATCCCCATTCGTTATCATACCAAGAAATAACGCGAACGAAATCACCTTCAGTAACATTAGTTTCTGCTAAGTCAACAATGGAACTTCTAGGATCGTGATTAAAATCATGAGATACTAAAGGTGCAGCCTCAACTCCTAAAATTCCTTTTAATTCTCCATTAGCATAGTCGGTAAGGATTTTGTTAACTTCCTCAGCAGTAGTAGCTTTGCTGGAAATAAATTTAAAATCAACGATGGAAACATTTGGAGTCGGAACTCTTAAAGAAGAACCGTTTAGTTTTCCTTTAAGTTCCGGCAATACTAAACCAACGGCTTTTGCTGCTCCGGTTGTAGTTGGAATAATAGACATTGCAGCTGCTCTAGCTCTTCTTAAATCTTTGTGGTAGGTATCAAGAGTAGGTTGATCGCCGGTATAAGAATGCACAGTGGTGCAGAAACCTTTAACCACGCCTAAACTTTTATGCAAAGCATGAACCACAGGTGCTAAGCAGTTAGTGGTGCAAGATGCATTAGAAATGATTGTATGGTCTTTTGTTAATTTATTATGGTTCACACCATAAACAACCGTTAAATCAGAATCATTAGCAGGTGCTGAAATAATAACTTTTTTAGCTCCTGCAGCTAAATGGGCAGCAGCTTTTTCTTTTGCTGTGAAAATACCGGTGCATTCATAAACAACATCAATATTTAATTTGCCCCAAGGTAAATTTTTAGGATCTCTTTCAGCGCAAACAGCAATTTCTTTGCCATTTACTACCATGTTTTCACCTTTAGTAGATACATCAGCATTTAAGATGCCGTGAACGCTGTCATACTTTAATAAATGAGCGTTAGTCGCTGCACTTCCTAAATCGTTGATTGCTACAACTTCTACATCAGTTCTTTTGTTTTCTATAAGAGCTCTTAGGGTTAATCTTCCGATTCTGCCAAAACCGTTAATTGCTACACGAATAGTCATGTTTCTCTCCTTGTATTTTAATCATATGTTTACTATAATAATATTAACATTGTAGAACTATAACATAAATAACAAAAAAATAAAAACTATTTAAAATAGGCAATTTGTGAAAAAGGAATTAGAAGAGGATTTAAAAACTCTCGATATATTAAATTATGAGTTAGAGAACCTTAAAAACTATCTACTACAAAATAAGCCCTCCATCGGCAAAACAGAGGATATAGATTTCCTTAAGCAGGAAAATATTGTTCTTAAGCAGCAGCTGTTAAATTATCGTGAATTTCTTAATTCTATTTTAGAAAACCTTGACGATGTTTCTAAAACCATAGCAGAGTTAAAGAATGCGGAGTTAAAAAATCATGAATAGTATCGATGTTTTAATAAACGGCAAATTATATAAAATTGGATGCGGTGAGGAAGAAACAGCAGAGGTTAAGCAGTATGCCGCATTGCTAGATCGTAGAATCGTTTCCTTAAAAAAAGAGAATCCAACTTCATTTATGAGCCTATCACAAGAAACATTGTTTTTAGTTGAGGCAATATCTTTAATTGCAGAGTTGAAAGAAAGCAAGGAGCAGCAAGCCTCTATCGCTGATGCTGAAATAGAAGAGCTTAATCAAAAAATAAAAAAATTAACCAAAACGGTTGAATCTTTACAAAAAGTTGTAAAAAATATTTAATTTGTAGTATAATAAATGCAATGTATGGGACTGGGGAATTTGTTTAAATATTTTTTTCTTAAGACCACAAATTGCATTTTAATAGGGCTGTCTCTGTTATTTCTTTGGAAATATTATATGGCTTAACCTTTTTAGTGAAGGTCTATTAGAATGATATTAATACGGTTCTCTGGTCTCTTTCAATATGAATAAACAAACATTGCGTAATGCTATTCTTGCTGAAAGAAAATCTCTTGATAGCAATTTTATACAACATAATTCCCAAAAAATATTTCAGCAGTATCAAAAATTTAATTTTTCAAAAAATTCCATAATTGCCTGCTATTCTCCTATTCATGGCGAGGTAGATACTAAACTTATTATAGAAGATGCTTGCATAATTCTGCTGCCTAAGGTTATACAGGGCAGCAGGATATTGGAGTTCTATGAAATATTCAGCAATAAAATTTATCTGCCGGAAATTATTTTAGCCCCGCTGGTGGCTTTTGATAAACATGGCAGCCGCTTAGGCTATGGCGGTGGTTATTACGACGCCACATTAAACTACTATAAAACTATTAATCACAATCCATTATATATTGGGTTAGCCTATGATTTTCAAGAGGTTACTAAAATTGATACCGATAATTATGATGTTCCATTGCAGGGAGTTATTACAAATTCTAAAAAACTAATGTTTTAATTTTGATATATCTATAAATTATACATGTAATGTTTTACATGAAACATTTTTACTTTGACAGAATCTCATATGAAAGGTTAAAATATTCTGTTTGCAAAGGATTAAATATAATACAATGAAAATACTATTCTGCGGAGATGTGGTTGGCAAATCGGGACGGACAGTTTTAAGCAAATACTTACCGGATTTAAAAACTTCATTAAATTTAGATATAATAATTGTAAATGGTGAAAATGCTGCTCATGGTTTTGGAATAACTCAAGGAATTGCTGAGGATATTTTTAATCTTGGTGTAGATGTTATAACTTTAGGCAACCATTCTTTTGATAATCAAAATATTATTGAATATATTGCTAATCAGCCTAGGTTAATTCGTCCGATTAATTATATTGATTCGGCAGGCAATGGTTTTTATATCTTAAATTATAAAAGCTATAAGGTATTGGTAATTAATTTGTTAGGCAAGCTCTTTATGTATTCTAAAATAGAAGCATCTGATCCGTTTGTTTATATCAATAATTTTTTAGAAAAATATAAACTCAAAGAAAACATTGATGCTGTAATTGTAGATTTTCACGCAGAAACTACCTCAGAAAAAAATGCCATGGGCGTTTTTCTTGACGGCAAAGTAAGTGCTATAATTGGAACGCATACCCATATGCCTACAGGAGATGCTAGAATACTGCCGAACGGCACGGGCTATTTAACTGATAGCGGAATGTGCGGTGATTATAATTCTGTAATCGGTATGGAATCAGAATCTGCTTTGCAGAACTTTTTCTTAACAAATTCAGCCTATAAGGCAAGATTAACTCCTGCAGAGGCAGAAGGTATGCTGTCGGGGGTTGTTTTAGAAATTGATGATAATAGCGGTAAATGTATTTTTATTGAATCCGTAAAATATGGTAATATATTTAAAAAAGGAAATAAAAATGAGTAAACTATTCAGCCTAGATAACGATAGTAGCTATTCTTCCATCTCAAAGTTTTTTCATTGGGGAAGATTCGCGCTTTTAGCAGCTATTATTACGGCAACATCATTTGATATAGAAATCCATAAATTTCTTGGCACAATTATGCTATTTTTTATTGTTTTAAATATTGTATGGCGTTTGTTTAATAAATATCCTAAAACCTACGCTTCATCAACCTTAGAAACAAATGTTGAAGCCATAGTGCATATTGCCATGTATGCACTTTTATTTTTTATTCCAATATTTGGAATGCTAGCTAATACAGACGCCAATGATGCAGAGTTTGCCAGAATCTTAGAGCTTTATTTACAATTAAATATTATTGGATTCAAGCATTTAATGCAATTTTTTCATGTAATATTAGTTAATTTATTAATATTTTTAGTTATAGTTCATGTGGTAATGATAGTATTCAACAGAGTGTTTAGAAAAACGGGCGAACTTAAAAGGATGCTTTAATTCTTTTGCTTGGATATAGTGGTTGCAAGGCGCACTACTTTATGCTTTTACCTGCAAGCAAAAAAATTAAAGCATAAGGTTAAATAGGTAAAAATAAAGGAGAATCATGGCAGGACATTCGCAGTTTAAAAATATTATGTTCCGTAAGGGAGCACAGGATAAAAAAAGATCAAAATTATTTACCAAGCTGCAGAAAGAAATTACAGTAGCAGTTAAAATGGGTTCAGCCGATGTTGCTAGCAATCCAAGATTACGGGGAGCAATTGCTGAGGCTCGGGCTAACAATATGCCTAAAGATAATATTGAGCGCGCCATCAAAAAAGCTCAAAGTGTAGGTATTGGCGAAAATTACGAAGAAATCCGCTATGAAGGCTACGCACAGGGTGGAGTTGCGGTAATTGTAGAAGCATTAACCGATAATCGTAACCGCACAGCTAGTGAGGTGCGTTCTTGGTTTACCAAATTAGGCGGAAATTTAGGCGAAAATGGCAGCGTTAATTTTATGTTTGATAGGTTAGGCTTTATTACCTTTGATAAAGATAATCTATCCTTTGATAAAATTTTTGAAATAGGGCTCGAGGCAGCAGCAGAGGATATAATAGAAGAAGAGGAATCTTTTGTTGTATTAACCGCAGTAGAAAATTTGCATACCGTAGCTAATGCTTTAGCTGATAAGCTAGGCAAGGAATATACTAGCGCCTATCTTGGTTGGAAGCCTAAAATGGATATTAAAGTAGTTGATGTAAAACAAGCAACCGCAGTTTTAAGATTAGTTGAAGAATTAGAAGATTTAGACGATGTGCAAAAAGTTTTTTCTAACTTTGATATTGATCAGGATATTCTGCAGAGTTTAGGTTAATGAATTTATCCATATTTTTTAATACAATTTTTGGCAGCCTTAATAATTTAGAATTAATAGTTATAGTTTTAATAACGGCATTATTTACTTATGTTTTTGTTAAAATCCGCATTATAAAGAATTTAAAAAGCCTTTCCGGAATAGGAATTATTCTTGTGATTGCTTGTTTTGTCTCTCTAGGAGTTAAAGCAGTTTATATGATTTATAAACCGCAAATTGATAAAACTATGTCAGGGAAAAATCATTTTATTGCTGATTTATTTGACGAATATACAAACGGCACTCCAGACAACTCTACGGAATCTACAGAGCCAGACCCAGCTATAACTCCTGATCCTTTGCCCAACATTTTTTCTCCGGATGATTCTCCGGTTGCAGAAAATAATAAACAAGATGACGGAGTGTCAGTTGACAGCCGTAATAATAAAAAAGATGACGGTGTGCTGGTGGGCAATTTGCCGCCGAATCGTGAAGCTAGCAGAATGCAGTATTCAGAAGTAGAAATTAAAAACTCTTTAGATAAAATAGTTGATGATTTCGGATTTGAGGCGATTTTCTATTTGCAAAGGGTTGTGCTAAATGCCAGAGAGCTAGCAGGCTCACCGAATGTTGTTTATATGAAGCTAGAAGATTATGCTTTTATTTGCTCTATGAATATTTGCAATAAATATTTGTATGATTTTAGCTCCATGAAAGACAGCAATCAAAGGGAAGGATACTTTTTAGTTTTAGTGATTCCAGAATTTGTTGTTGCTCTAAATAATTATACAAACCTTAAAGAAATTCCATGAAAATACTGGGTATTGATACGGGATTAAACTTTACTGGCTGGGGGGTAATTGAGGTTAGCGGGCAAAGCATCCAATTTATTAACTGCGGCATTATTCATCCTCATGCTAAGAATAGTGATTCAATTAGGCTTCATAAAATATACGAGGGGCTTTCTGCAGTTATTGCCGAATTTAATCCACAGGTAGTGGCGATTGAAGAAACTTTTGTAAACAATAATCCTCGCAGTGCATTAAAGCTAGGCTATGCCAGAGGAGTAGCTCTTATGATTCCTTCAATTTATGGACTGGAAGTTTTTGAATATACTCCCACGGCTATTAAAAAAACCGTAGCCGGCAACGGACATGCTACTAAAGAACAGGTTAAAGCCATGCTGAAGTTTGTTATGCCGAGTTTGCCGAATATGAAAGATGATGCAATTGATGCTGTATCAATTGCACTTTGCCATGGCTATCATAAGTATTTGTAATTAAATTTCAAAAATCGATGTCTATTGTAGCTATAGCTTTTTATTTAATATCATTGCTATTTTTTATTGCAAGTTCAATTATATTCAACACATCTTGTTCTGCTCCGTAATAGCTGTTAAGAATTTTTTCTACTTTGTAAATTTTATCAAAGTGTTTAAAGGTTTCTCGTATGCCATTAATTCGTCTGTGTCTATCAGCTATTTTATTGTAGTGAGCTGCTATTAGTTCATGAACTTGCGGTGAATTTTCAATTAAATCTTTAATTTCCAGCAGTAAATCATCATAATTTTTAATAATCATAGCAGAATTATATAAAAGATTATTAAACTGTGTTTTAATATCGTAATGAGCTAATGCGGGTTTTTTGGTAGAATCGGTCATTTGCAGCCTCTCTTTTAATATAAATTTATAAAGGGCGGGAGGTTCGTAACTCTACTGTATCAAAGAGCAAGATTATTTCCCCGGAGGGTATTGTATTCTCTACCCTCCCGCCCAAGCATAATATATATAAAAAAAGAGCCATATATTACGGATAGGCGAGACCGGATACAATGCACCTATGGGTTACGAAGCCCACATTAATATTATTTAATAATTGCCAATGGTTGTCAATTTATTATTTATTAATATTTAATTTATATTATATAATCAAATAAACGAGAAAAATTTATGATAGCAAAATTAATAGGAATTATCGATAGCGTAGAAGATGACGGCATTACACTAAATGTAAACGGCGTGGGCTATTTGGTTTATACTCCTAACGGCTATGCGTTAAGCATGAATGCCGGTGAAAATTTAAGTTTATATATCCAAACCATTGTCCGAGAAGATGCTATTAATCTTTATGGTTTTAAAAATTCTGCTGAAAAACAGCTTTTTAATTTATTAATCAGCGTGCAGGGAGTTGGTGCAAAAGTAGCTTTGCAAATGATGTCGCAGCTTTCTAGCAACGATATAGCGCAAGCTATTTTATTTGAGGATATAAAAACGCTAAAATCTATCAACGGCGTAGGGGCTAAAGTTGCTCAGAGGCTAGTGGTTGAGCTGAAAGATAAAATTACGAAAATTGAGAATATTCCTAATGCTATTGATAGTAAAAATATTTTTTCAATACATCAAAATGCTAATACCAACGATGCCATAACCGCCCTGTTAGGATTAGGATATACTAAGGCTGAAATTATGAAAGTTATAGATAAAATTCAAGAAAATTCTTCAGCTTCTTTAAGCAGCGAAGAGCTAATTAAAGAATTTTTAGTATATATGGCACAAGGTTTAGTGAAATAAAAAATATGGAATTAAATGGATACAAATAGGCTAGTGTCAAGTGATTTAGAGGCAGATGATATTGAAACATCAATTCGTCCGCCAAAACTTGAAGATTTTGTTGGTCAGCGAGGCTTAAAAGATAACCTTGCCGTTTTTATCGATGCGGCACGGACTAGAGGAGAGGTATTAGACCATATCCTTTTTTATGGTCCGCCCGGCTTAGGCAAAACCACTTTATCAAATATAATTGCTAGTGAAATGGGTGTGGGAATTAAATATATTTCTGGTCCGGCTATTTCTAAACAGGGAGATTTAGCAGCAATTATTACTAATTTAGAACAAGGCGGCGTGTTATTTATTGATGAAATCCACCGTTTGCCTATTGCTGTGGAAGAAATTTTATATTCAGCTATGGAAGATTATAAAATAGATTTTATTGTAGGCGAAGGTCCAACTGCAAGGTCGCTGCGCATTGACTTGCCGAAATTTACCCTTGTGGGTGCAACTACAAGATACGGCTTGCTTTCTGCTCCCCTGCGCGATAGGTTTGGTATAACTTTGCAGCTGCAGTTTTATGATGATATTGAGTTGCAAGAAATTATTAAACGCTCGGCATCAATACTAAAATTACAAATTAATGAAGAGGGGCTAAGCGAAATTGCGCATCGGTCGCGTGGAACTCCCAGAATCGCTAATAGATTATTGCGGCGGATTAGAGATTTTTTGACAGTTTCAAAAAAAGATGTTATAGATGGTAAACTTGCTCAAAGTGCCTTGCAGAAGCTAGGGGTTGATGGTAATGGACTGGACGAAATGGATAGAAAATATATTAGAGCAATTATTGATTTTTATGATGGCGGTCCCGTAGGCATAGATACCATCGCTACGGTGCTTTCTGAAAGCAAAGACACCATTGAAGATACTGTAGAACCGTTTTTAATTCAAAAGGGGTTTCTTAACAGAACAACAAGGGGCAGGGTTATTACCCCAAAAGCATGGGCGTATTTTAATTTAAAACCAAAAAAAGTAGATCTATTTTTATAAAGGAGCAAAATTTATGAATATTAATGAAGCATGCACATTTAGTGTGGATATTACCTATCAAGATACAGATATTGCAGGAGTAGTTTATTTTGCCAATTATTTAAACTATGCAGAAAGAGGGCGGTCTAAACTTTTAAAAAACCTATTTGGAAAAATAAAGTTTTCAGGGCAGAATTGGGCGGTTCGCAGCACTTCTATTAATTATTACAGCCCTGCAAAAATTGATGATACTTTAGTGGTTAAAACCTCAATCAAGGAACTTAAAAAAGCCAGCCTTGTATTTTTACACGAAATGTATGTGGGTGAAACTTTAGCAGCCGCTAATGAAATTCATCTTCTAAGCATTGGAGAAGATTTAAAGCCTGAGCGAATCAGTCCCGAAATCTTTGAAAAACTATCAGAAATTTATACTAACAGCAACTCTACAGAAGAGAGAAACTAATGGAAAACTTTGGCTTTATTTATGCGTTTATTCATGCAGGAGTTGTAGGAAAAGCAGTATTCAGCTTGCTGTTTATATTGTCTTTATACTCTTGGGCGTTAATTTTTAAGAAATATGTTACCTATAAAAACTTACTTAGGGAATATGAAGAAATTAGCCGTATTTTTGCTAAAAGGAATCTTTTTGATGTTAAAAAATATGCTGAAAATAATTACGGCATTTACTCAAAATTTATTGATTTTACTCTTGGTGCTTATAAAAAGGGCAGTAAAGCTAATTTATCTGAGGTGCGGCTGCAAAGCGAAATTATTTTAACCCAAGCTACAGGTCAGCTAAATAAAAATTTAAGCAATCTAGCAACCATATCTAACGCAGCGCCATTTATCGGCTTGTTTGGCACGGTGCTGGGGGTTATTAATAGCTTTCAAAAAATTGGAGTTAGCAGTTCTGCCAGCTTGTCGGTTATTGCCCCGGGAATTTCTGAGGCATTGTTTGCGACAGCTTTTGGACTTTTTGTGGCAATTCCGGCAGCAGCAGCTTATAACTATTTTTCTAACAAAATTAATGAATATGACGAACTTCACAATATTTTAATTCAACAGCTGATTTATTTAGCGCAAAAGGATTAATAAAAAACGATATGAGAAAAAAGAATCGCTTGATAGCTGAAATAAATGTTACACCGTTTGTAGATGTTCTTTTAGTTATTTTAATTATTTTTATGGTAACTGCTCCCATGATGAATATGGGTTTTGATGTTAGCCTGCCGAAATCTTCACCGAATTTAACCGCCGATTTAGGCAGTAAAAAAGTTGTGGTGTCGGTTGATAAGAAAAATAATATTTATATAGATAGCAAAAGAGTTTCTTTAAAAGATATTAATAATGCTATGAAGGCTTATGATAAAGATTCACAAATATTTATTAAGGCTGACCGTGATGTTTTGTATCAGCAAGTTATTGCAATTATGAGCCAGCTTAATCAAATTGGTTTTTCTAATATATCTCTTGTAACTGAAGTAGATGAGTAATGCTGCGATTTATACTAATATCTTTAGGTTTACATATATTGCTTGCGGCAATAGTTTTAGGATTTTCTTTTTATACGCCGAAACCTAAAACTATTCAAATTAAACTTGCATCGCTGCCCACTCCTAATAATACTAAAAAAAATATGCCGCCGCTTATTGATGAGAAAAAAGCTGAGCAGGAAAAAACAGTTGAGGTGCAGAAATTATTAGATTCAGTCCTAAAAGAAGATATTCAAGAAAAAGTTATTGAAAAAGCAGTGGAAGAAGCTCCAGCTTTGCCAAAACCAAAAACTTCACAGAAACAAGAACAGTTGCTTAAAGAGGCATTGCCAAGCGTAGTGCCGACGCAAATGCCTCCTCCTGCGCCAAAACCAGTTGTGCCGTCTCCTATAGCCCCAATACCTAAACAAAACAATGCTCCTATTGTATCTCCGCAGAATAATCAAGTTTATCCAAAAGAAGATTCTTCTAATCCTTATTTAAATTCAGTTATGCCGCAGGAATCAAAAGCAGAAGTTAAACCAATTTTGCCGGATAATAATCCATATTTAAACCCAGTAGCTCCGACTGAGGAAAATAAAAAACCGTCTCTGCCTCCTAGAAAAACTATCGATGTTTCTGCTGCTAAAGATGACAATATGAGTGCGGTTGTAAGCAGCATTGCCGAAATGCCTGCTGATATTTTAAGCAAAGATAATTATTCTTTAAGCGATGCCGATAAAAAAGCGCTGTCTAACCAAATTTCGCAATGTTTATCTTCGCTTGGTCTTGTAAGAGAAAATACCGAGACTATAAATCTAGTGTTTAGCATGGCTGAAAATGCTAAAATAAAAGAGATTAATGTTCTGCGGGGTGATAAAATTGTGCCCCCTAAAGAGCTAAGCAATTTAGAGAATCGTGTGATATATTTATTTAATAACCCAAAATGTGCAACTTTAATCTTACCGCAAGGAAAATTTACTTATTGGCAGAAATTTACCATAAAAATAAATTTAAAAGGATTATTTGAATAATGAAGAAATTATTTTTGGGGATTATTTTAGTTGTTTGCACTCAAGGCTTGCAAGCCTTTGATTTAGAGGTAGATGTTTTAAGCGAAGATTATCAGCCGATTTCTCTTTTAGTATCTGATTTTTATGTAGATGACAATTCCGAAAGAATATACGAATCTCTAAAAGCAGTATTCAGCAGAGATATAAAAAATAGCGGTGTTTTTGATTTAAGATTTTCTTATGAACAAATTCTATCTAGCAATGCTGATTTAAAAAATGCCTTAGATGAAATTGACCTTTATCCTTATAATCATTATCAATATATTGTAGTTGGAAAAATTAATTATGCGGCTGAAAATAAAACCTACAATATTGAACTGTCAATATTAAATTCACAAGGAAATATTCTTAGAAATGTTGGCTATAATGTAAAAGCCGCAGCCAATAGAAAAGAAATTACCCGCATCGGGCACGATATTGCTAATGAAATTTATGAATCCAGCTTAGGAATTAAAGGCTATTTTACTTCATCTCTCATATTTGTTGACGGCAATAAAATGATTATGAGCAATTACGATGGCGAAGATATGGAAACCTTAGTAAAAACCCGCGGAACAATTTTTGCGCCTTCGTTTTCTTATGACGGTAAAATGATTGTTTATGCAGATTTTTTCGAGGGGCACAGCGAAGTTTATTTTTACGATATTTATTTTAAAAAAGTTATGAAACTAGCTAATTTTAAAGGATTAAGCCTAGCGCCATCGTTCTCTCGCGATAATAAAAAAATAATTTTGGCAGTAGCTAACGAAGGCTCTACTCATATTTACGAGATAAATCTGCAGAATGGAACAATATCCAAACTTACAGGGGGGTATTCTATAAATATTCCCGGCAATTATTCACTAGGTGATAAATATATTGTTTTTAATTCCGATAGGGCTGGAAGTCCTAAAATTTACACTCTTGATACAGGAGATAAAATTGTTAATAGAATCTCTAAGGGTGTAGGTAATTATTATACTCCTTCTTTTTCTCCGAATTCTAATTTAATTTTATTTACGAAAATTGCTAGCGGTGATTTTCAAATAGGACTTCTAAGTTTAAGCGGGTCTGAAAAAATAGTTGCAAAAGATACCTTGGCAGAAAGTCCTGTATGGCTGGTAGATGGTCGCCATATTATTTATCAGTATGCTTATAAAAAAATCAGCAACCGCCATTTATATTCTTTTTATATTATGGATTTATTATCTGGACACAAGCTGTTAATTAATCCTACAGGAGATGCCCAAGACCCTAGTTTATCCTTTGGTGTAATTCCTACGAAAAAAATTAGTGCAAAATATTATTTTTAATATATACTATTGCTATGTATAGAGATATATAGTGATTTATTAATAAAAAGGAAAAAACTATGAAATTCAAATCTTTATTTTTATTACTAGGCATGCTGATTTTAACAGCTTGTGCTACAGCTCCTGTAAGTGATGACGGCACTGCCAAAAAACCTGAACCAGCTCCAGCTCCTGCTAGCGCTGCAAAAGCTCCTGTAGTAAGCGGCTTTGATCCGGTTGTGCTTTTTGATTTTGATAAATCTGTAATTAGAGCCGATCAAGCTAGTATTGTATTAGGTCAAGCTGAAAAAATTAAAAAAGATAAATCTAAAGCAGTTACCGTAGAAGGTCATACCGATCCTATCGGCACTAAAGAATACAACTTGGCTTTAGGTGAAAGAAGAGCTACCGCAACTAAGAATGCTTTAGTTAAAAACGGTGTTGATAGAAATATCATTGATACCGTATCTTATGGTAAAGAAAGATTAGTTGATACTTCTAATACTCCAGAAGGTAATGCTAAAAATAGAAGAACTGTTACTATTTTAAAATAGTATTATTAATTGTATAAAAAGAAGATAATTGCTTAATAGTTAATTATCTTCTTTTTAATATTTATGAATTTAAGATAAAGCATGAAGAAACTTTATTTAGTATTTTTGTTAGTTTTACTGTTGTTTAATGTTTTAAAGGCAGAGACTGCTACCTTAGTTCCGGAAGATAAAGTAAAACAATCTCAAAGCGCAGACGATAACTTCTCTTGGCAGGAAGAAATTTCTAAGCTGAATTTAGAAGTTGAAGATCTTAAAGATAAAGTTATGCAGCAAGATCAAGAATCTAAAAATCTTAAAGATGAACTAGCAGAATATAAGAAAAAGGAAGAGCTTGATAATACTAGATCTTTAAGAATTGAAAGGCTTAAAAGTATTTTAGGAAAACCTGTATTTTCAGTAAAAGATATTGAAGATTCGGATGTTGATTATGCTTTTTCAGCGATTCTATTAGGAAATTTAGATCAAGCTAAGCAATCTTTAACCAGCTTCCTCGCTAAAGATGTTAAAGATAACCCTAATTATTATAAAGAAATTGAAACTCAGCCGCAGCCATCACGAGAGCTAATTAAAGATCCTCTTAATGTAGAGGGCAGAAGCACCATGAGTGAAGGGTCGGTAGAAAGAAATAACGCTGTAGAAAATTCTGCTCCTGCGGTTAAACAAAAAGTAGTAGATGAAGATTTTATTGCCAGCTATCAACGGACGGTAGATAAAGTTAATTTTTTGTTAGGTGAAATTTATCTTATTAATATACAGCCTAAAGAATCAGTTCCTTTTTTAGTGGCAGCTTATAATAAATCTAAAGACCCCGATATTATTATGCTGTCTTTAATTGGAATTACAGAATCTTTTGCTATCCTTAAAAAATATCCAGAGGCTTGTGTTTCAATTCAAAGAATTGAACGAACTATGACTAAAATTAAAGAAATTGATCCCGAATATGAGCTAAGACCATCAGATCTTTCTTTTATTGAACGCATCAGAGAAATGTCAAACTGCAATACTCAAGAATAGCGAATCCTTTATAATAATATCTTTATCCCTGTAATGCCGTGTTTTACACGGCATTCGTATTTTATATAAAAAACTAAATGTAATATACATATATGAATAACTTTACAACTATTTAGTGCAATGTTATAATAGAGAGGGTATTTGTAAGAAAGGAGTAAAGAAATGGGAAAAAAACTAAGAATAACACAAAGCAATCTAGCGGGATTGTTAAAAGAAAAGGGAAAAACCTTTAAAGAGCTAGGAGAATATTTAGGAGTAACCACACAGCAGGCACAAAAATACGGACATGGCTATAACGAAATGTCTTTAATGTTGCTAATGAAAATCTGTAAATTATTAGATGTAAATCCGCAGGATATATATCCAGAAATAGAAATGTATGATAAAGGATTCTCTGTTCCTAAAACCAAGGTTAAAGAATCTGCTGAAAATTTAGAAGATTTAGATAGTGAAAAGAATGTTGTTATTAATAACTATTATAATAAATCTAACATTTTTGCAGATTTCTTTAGTAATGTAAGGTTGTTAGATGTTAATGCTAAAGGTGCATTGCTTTTTAAAATCGCTGTGTTTATTATTGTTTTAGATTGTTTTTTGTATGCAGGGTTTCGGTTATTAGGACAACAGTATGCTCCTTTTATTGGTGTCAACGGTCATTTAGGACAACTACTATGGTCTTGGATTATTTTTACATGGCCTATGAGCTTTGTTCTTCCTTTGCTTATTAAGCATTGGGCAGTTTATATTATTACTCTTTTTACTTTTCATGGCATGTTAGGTTTTGCTTTTGATATTTGGGGAATGGGTATTTTGCATCAACAGGGACAAATAGATGCTCAATCGTTATGGGTTATTAAATTTCTTATAGCTTTAGTATTAACGCTAGGCTATGCATGGATAGTAAAAACCTATTTAAGAAGTCCTCCAAAAACTATAACCAAAACTGCTTAGTTTATTAATACAAATATCGGTATTTTTTGTATATAATTATTATTACTATAAATAAAAATATTAGCGAGCCCTCTTAATTGAGAGCTTATCTAAAATACAGGCAGCCGTGTGAAACTAGAAATTAATCAAGATGATTTTGAAAATAATATCAAAAAATTAATAATTCTGCCTCCTCGCCCGAAATTTTTAGTAGCAGTTTCTGGCGGTGCTGATAGCTTTTGCTTAAGTATGATGCTAAAAATATTCTCACAAAAAATTAATGCAGAATTAATTGCCGCTATTATTGACCACAAACTGCGGAGAGAATCCACAGAAGAGGCAGCCTTTGTTGCCAAACTGCTGGCGAAAGAGGGCATTAAAAGTGTAATTTTAACAAGAGAGAATATTCCTATTGTTAGCGCTGTCCAGCATAAAGCAAGAGAAGACCGCTACAGCTTATTAAAAAACTACGCAAAACAATATGGGTTTCCTTATCTTTTTATCGCACACCATTTAGATGATCAGCTTGAAACAATTATGCAAAGGGAAGAATCTGGCGTAAATCTTGTTGGCAATGCTGGAATATCTTCAAAAGTTGTTTCACAGGAAGCCATAATTCTTCGTCCTTTTCTTAATTATTCTAAAGCACAGATTCTTTACACCATAAAAAAATTCACAGATACTTGGATAGAAGATCCTTCTAACCAAAACGATAAATATACAAGAGTTGTTAATCGTAAAAAAATCAAAGCTATGTCTGCTGCCGATAAACAGCTTTTAATTGATAAATATCAAATGAATTTTAAAAATCGTGTAGAATTAGAAAAGAAAGCTATTGAATTTTTAGTGCAGGGAATATTAATTAACAAATTTGGCTTGCTTAAATTAAATTTAAGACTATTTGATAAGTATGAAGATAATATAAAAATTTTTATCCTAAGAAAACTGCTAAAATTTGCTAATGGCAAAAATTATGAAGTAAAAATAGAAAAAGTAAAATTTTTCTTGCAGAAGTTGAATTCAAATGATTCTTTTAAATATTCTTTAGGAAATTGTCTGCTGAAAGTAAAAAAAGAGACAATAGCTATTTATAAGAATCAAAATATTAGCGGCAGAATTAAAGCAAATAGCTCAATAACCTTTTGGGATAACCGTTTTGTGTTATCAGCTTTTTGGCAAAACAAAGAAATTTTTATAGATAAAATGAGTAAGGAAACTTATTTTAGTAAAATTAAAGATAAAACTTTTAAAAAATATTTTGAAAATTATGGCTTTGACGGCGATTTTATTTGGGGATTGCCTTGTCTTTTTCAAAAAAATATGCCGCTGAAAAATTATGCTCAGTGGCAGCATTTTAATTATAAGTCTGCCGCTGCCATTTTTATGGGTTTTTTTTCAAAATAAATTTGTTAGAATAATTCTATTAATAGGAGAAATAATATTGAAGAATAGGAATAATTTTATTGTAATTATTTTGGTGGTTATGGGATTAGCTTTAGGCTATAACTACTTCTTTTTAAACCAACGCGCCCCAGCCGAACAGCACCTTACTTATACCGAATTTTTAAGTAAGCTAGATACTAATACTATCCAAAAAGTTTCTATTAACGGCAATTTACTAAAAGCGGTTGATGAAAAAGGCGTAGTGTATTTAACTGCTTTTCCGCCGAATGATAATGATATTATTAGAGAGCTTAGAGATAAAGGAGTTAATATTTCTATTGCTATGCCCGATAGTGCTAGCAGCGGCGTAGGAACTTTTATTGTAATTGCCTTAGCTGTGTTTTTAATTTTTATGATTATTCGTTCTCTCCGTGGCGGCGGCGATAACTCTAGCGGTGGTTCTCCGGGAGGCGGCAACAATCCTTTTTCGTTTGGAAAGTCTAAAGCTAGACTCTCAACCCCTAAAGATTCTAATATAACTTTTGCTGATGTAGCAGGAGTAGATGAAGCTAAGGATGATTTAGAAGAAATGGTCGATTTCCTAAAAAATCCTAAAAAGTTTGAAAAATTAGGCGCAAAGATCCCTAAGGGAGCACTTCTTGTTGGTTCGCCGGGAACTGGAAAAACTTTGTTGGCTAAAGCTGTAGCAGGTGAGGCACAGGTGCCTTTTTTCTCTATTTCAGGATCAGATTTTGTAGAAATGTTTGTGGGTGTTGGTGCCAGCAGGGTTCGTGATTTATTCAATCAAGCAAAAAAACATGCGCCTTGTATTGTTTTTATTGATGAAATTGACGCAGTTGGCAGAAAAAGAGGTATCGGTATTGGCGGAGGCAATGATGAAAGGGAGCAAACCCTTAACCAATTGCTTGTAGAAATGGACGGCTTTAGCTTTAATCAAGGAATTATTATTCTAGCAGCTACGAATCGCTCTGATGTGCTAGATCCAGCCCTGCTTAGACCTGGTCGGTTTGATAGACAAATAACTGTGCCATTGCCGGATATTGTTGGGCGCGAGAAGATTTTGCAAATTTATCTTAATAAGCTGCCATTGGATTCTCAAGTTAATATCAATGTTATTGCTAGAGGAACTACAGGGTTTTCAGGAGCCGAGTTAGCAAATCTTGTAAATGAAGCAGCTTTAGGTGCGGCTCGTAAAAATAGAGAATTTGTTGATATGGAAGATTTTGAAGAAGCCCGCGATAAAATTATCATGGGGTCGGCTCGTAAATCTGCAAAAATGGGTGAGGAAGAAAGAACTCTTACCGCCTACCACGAAGCCGGACATGCCTTGGTAGCGTTTAAAAGCGATGGTGCGTATCCAGTGCATAAAGTAACTATTATTCCGCGCGGCAGATCGCTTGGGGTAACTTCATTTATTCCTGAGAAAGATGAATATTCTAGGTCTTACAAACAATTAACTGCACAATTAGCAGTATTATTTGGCGGAAGATTGGCAGAAGAAATAAAATTTGGCAAAGAAAATATTACCACTGGTGCAGCAATGGATATTCAAATGGCAACAAATATTGCCAATAAAATGATTACCGAGTGGGGTTTTAGTGATGTAATTGGTAGGGTGCGCCATGTTGATAATGAAAATGGCTATGGGTCGCGTGGGTCTTCCGAGCATACTGCTAAAGAAATTGAAGAAGAAGTTAGAAAACTTATAAATGAGGCTGAAAACAAAGCAAGAACTATACTAACTGAAAACGCAACGGCTCATATTGCGCTATCAGAGGCTTTGCTTGACTATGAAACCTTAAGCGGGCTTGAGGCAAAACTTGTATGTGAAGGTAAAACAGTGGAAGAAATCCGTGCTGTAAAAAACACTAGTGAAGTTAAGGCTGAGGAAATTAAAATTGAAGATGAGTTAAGCTCCTCTGTGCCCACAGTAAGTTGAATTTTGAATATCTTGGCTTTATGCTTTGTCGTTTTGTATTATACACTGCAAGCCAAAGCTCCTAGTATAAAACCAAGATATTCAAAATCTTTAAGAATTTAATATAAATTAGGGAAAAGCTATGGCAAGAATTTTTGGAACTGATGGGATTCGTGGCTATGCCAATGTTTATCCAATGACGGCGGAATTGGCATTAAAAGTAGGTATGGCAGCAGCAATCCATTTATCAAAAAATTCCAAAGGCACAAAAAGAGTGCTTATCGGCAAAGATACTCGGCTTTCCGGTTATATGTTTGAAACCGCACTAACAGCAGGACTTACCAGCATGGGAAAAGATGTTCTTCTGTTAGGACCAATGCCTACACCTGCTGTAGCAATGCTTACACGGTCTATGCGTGCTGATTTAGGGATTATGATTTCTGCTTCGCATAATCCTTATTTTGATAATGGGATTAAGTTATTTGATAAAAACGGCTATAAATTATCAGATGAAGATGAAAACGCCATTGAAGAACTTCTTACAAAAGACTTAAACGAATATCTAGTTAAATCTGATTCCATTGGTAAAGTAGAAAGATTAAAAGAATCCAGTGGGCGCTATATTGAGTATGTTAAATCTTCTTTTCCTAGCAGCTGTAATTTAAATAAAATGAAAATTGTTGTAGATTGTGCCAATGGCAGTAATTATAAAATTGCACCAACAGTTTTATACGAGCTAGGTGCAGAGGTAGTTCCTATGGGAATTTCACCGAACGGTTTAAATATTAATGAAAATTGCGGATCAACCCATATTGAAAATATTCGCAGCAAAGTTTTGGAAACAGGGGCTGATATTGGGATTTCTTTTGATGGCGATGCCGATAGAGTTTTAATGGTTGATGAAAAAGCTAATATTATTGACGGCGATAATATTCTAGCTATTATTGCTACTAAATTAAAAAAAGATGGCAAACTTCATAAAAATACAGTGGCAGGCACGGTAATGGCAAATATGGGTTTTGAAAAATATTTGCAAAGCCAAGGTATAAATTTAAAGAGGACTGCAGTAGGAGATAGATATGTTAGCGAAGCTATGGAAAATGAGGGCTATAATCTTGGCGGCGAACAGTCGGGACATGTAATTTTAAAAGATTACAATACCACCGGCGATGGCTTATTGGCAAGTTTATTTATACTTTCATACATTTTAGAGTTAAATGAACCAGCCAGCAAATGCTGCAAATTGTATAATCCTATGCCGCAGGTGTTGAAAAATTTAAGATATAATTCTGCTACGGCTGAGAATCCTTTGGATAACGATAATATCAAAACCTATATTGCTAATAAACAGAAAGAATATCAAGATTCAACTAGAATATTAGTAAGAAAATCTGGCACAGAAAAGTTGATTCGGGTAATGGTTGAAGGCGAAGATAGCGCGCTAATTAATTCCATCGCTGAAGATTTAGTTGCGTATATTAATTCTTGTATATAAATTTTTCAAATTTGTATTATATATATAATACTTTATTTTTATAAAATTTGATTATATATATGAAAACAATATTTTTATTATTATTCTCTTTACCTATTGCCATATTAGCTAATACTCTTAATGTTACTTCGCCTCCAAGCGGGGATATTACAGGAGGCACCTCAACAGGTAATGTTATCAATTTGAAGACAGATAACATAAACTTTAATGGCTTTTCCGTTTTTGGTAATACTATAAATGGTTCTAATAACGCTACCAGAAATACTATAAATATTACTGCACGGGGGCTAACTAATGTAGGAGATATTTATGGCGGAAGAGCTGATGCAGACTCACAATTCCATGTCATAAACATATCTGGAGAAATTAGCAGTGCTTCTGGTGATAATGTAATATATGGAGGTTGGGGACAGTCTCCCACGTCTAACGGAACTAGTTATGTAAATGCCAATACTATAAATATATCAGGGAATGCTGTAATTAAAGGTTTTAATATTTATACTGCATTTATGGCAAACGACCATGGCGGGGGAGGCGGGGCAAATAATAATACCATGAACATATCCGGTAATCCAGATTTATCGACATCATCTATATTTGGCGGATACAATTCTAAGACTAAAGTAAGCAGCGGCAACAATCTAAACCTATCAAGTCATATCAGTGTATTAACCGCAGGTTATTTTCAGAACTATAATTTTTATACAGATGGTAAAAATATAAGTCAGTCAATGTTAAAAGCTACGCAAACCACCATAGATATGAATTCAGCAGTTATAGGGCTTTATTTGCAAGCAAATTCAAATCCCCTATATGACGGAGATAAAATATTTCTTGTAGAAAATATGAGCGGCAGCGGACTAACCCAAGCTAGCAGGCATATTCGGGTAGGAGCAACTATAATTTACGATTGGGAGATATTGGCAGATGGCGGCAATTTGTATGCAGTGATAAAGAATGATATAATTCCGCCCGATAGTTGTTTTGCCAATCAAGATTTATGTCAAAACCCTGATAATAGCTTGCCAAATGTAGACTGTAATAATTATCAACCATTGTGTGAAGGCGGCGGCAACGGTGGTGGAGCTGGTAGATTAAACCCAGAAACAAAGTCTTTATCAGCAGGCAGAATAGCCTCCATTGCCATGTTGAGCTCAGGATTAGATTTACTGGTAGAGAATGGTATAAGCTCATTAAACTCAGCTCTGCAAAATGATGATTACGGCTGGTTTTCTAGTATAAATGCTGGACAGATAAAATATAATAGTGATTCGCAAACTAATACAAATAACTCCTCAATAGATACGCAAAATGCGTCATTTGTGCTAGGGTTAGGCAGCAAACTTGATAATATTTTGATGGGAGTATTTTTAGAAGGCGGTGGCGGTAATCATAACACTTACAATGAATTTGAAGATTCTATAGTTAATGGTAATGGCAGAAATGCTTATGCCGGCGGAGGGCTTTTATTTAGGCTATCTTATATAAATAAGGCAACTTATACCGCACCAAGAAACACAAGCGGCAAGCTTTCAGCCCGCCAAGCCGCTAAAAAATCGGCTGAATGGAGCATATATTTTGATGTATCTGCCAGAGGCGGTTATGCTATTACCAATTATGAAGCAGATTATTCTCCAGACGCCAAATATAATACTGGCAGCATGTATTACGGTGGACATGCAGGAGCTGGATTAGTGCATGGTTTGGGTGTAGATGGGTTGAGTTTGAACGAATATGTTAAATATTTAGCAATAGTAGCACAGGGCGGCAATGTAGTTTTAGATTCTCAAGAAGAAATCCAGTTTGCTAATATCATGTCTTCTCGTGGCGTAGCAGGGATTCGTGCTAAATATGAAATTGTATATATTGGCTATGCTTATGAGCAAGAACTAGCAGGGTATGCCAATGCCAAAACAAGAAATATGGCAATAGATGCCCCCTCAATACAAGGGGGGACTGGTGTAATAGAGGCTGGCTACGACCAAACTTTCTCACAAAAACCATCTCGTTTTGGTGCAGGTTATGGTTTTAATATTGGTCTTGGCGGTAAATATTATATGGGTGTCAGAAACGGCTATTCTGCTAATGTTAAAATTGCTTATTTATTTTAAGAAGTTATCTATTTACATATACCAATTTATTACTATATAAATAGTATCTAGTTTAGTAATAGCAGGTATATTATGGAAAATAAAATCTTAGATATTCGCGGTATGCGATGTGCTTCTTGTGTAGCGAAAATTGAAAACAAAGTGCGGTTATTGCAGGGCGTGCAAAAGGCGAATGTTAATTTAGCAACAGAGAAACTATCTTTAGAATACGATTCGCAGTTAATTACTGAAGATTCTATTAAAACTGCCATTAATAAACTAGGATTTGTAGTTCTATCAGAAAATTCTAATAATACTAATACCACAGACATGATTGAGGAAGATAAAAAATATCGCCACAAGCAGAATAAAATCTTAAAAATAAAACTTGCCATTGCTGCAATTTTTGCGATTCTACTATTATATATTGCAATGATTCCCATGCTGAATATTGCGTGGCTGCCATTGCCAAAAATTTTAGAGCCAATGCAAAACCCTCTCTTGTTTGCCATTATAAATTTGCTGCTGGTGTTGCCAATTATGGCAGCAGGGTATCAATTTTATACGGTTGGGTTTAAGTCTTTATGGCAGCTTAATCCTAATATGGATTCGTTGGTGGCAATTGGCACCTCAAGTGCTTTTATTTATAGTATTTATAATACATGGCAAATTTCTCAAGGTAATATTGCGGCAGTGCATTATTTATACTATGAATCTGCCGGAGTGATTATCGCCTTGATTCTGTTAGGAAAACTTCTAGAATCCATCAGCCGTAATCGTGCAGGCGAGGCAATTAAAAAACTTATGGGCTTAACTCCTAAAACTGCTGTTATTATTAAAGAAGACGGCGAATATGAAATACCTGTAGCAATGGTTCAAATTGGTGATGTGCTGGCAGTGAAACCTGGCAGTAAAATTCCGGTAGATGGTGTAGTTAAAAAAGGACAAAGCAGTGTTGATGAATCTATGCTAAGCGGTGAAAGCATTCCTGTAGATAAAATTGTTGGCGATAGAGTTTATGCAGCGTCGCTTAATACCACAGGGAATATAAATATTGTTGCCGAAAAAATTGGCGGCGATACCGCAATAGCGCAAATTATTAAATTAGTAGAAGAAGCGCAAGGTAATAAAGCCCCTATTTCGCGTTTAGCAGATGCTATTTCCGCATATTTTGTGCCTGCGGTAATAGCTTTAGCAATTATTGCAGGGCTTACCTGGTTTTTTGCCACAGGGAATATGAGTTTAGCCATGACCATATTTGTTTCTATGTTAATTATTGCCTGCCCTTGTGCGCTTGGTTTAGCAACTCCGGTAGCAATTATGGTTGGCACAGGCAAGGGTGCAGAAAATGGAATTCTTATTAAAAGCGGCGAATCGCTAGAAATGGTGCATAAAATTAATTATATTCTTATAGATAAAACTGGCACAATAACGCATGGTAAGCCTAAGGTGGTGGATATTATTAGCCATATCAAACAAGATGATCTGCTGCAGCTGGCTGCCTCAGCTGAAGTTAATTCCGAGCATCCGTTGGGTGCTGCAATTGTATCAGAAGCACGAAATAACAGACTGCCATTTTTAGAAACAAGTAATTTTCAATCGCTTACGGGATTAGGAATTACAGCAAAAATTAATGAGAAATCTATATTAGTTGGCAATGCTAAACTAATGGCTGCACAAAATATTGCTATAGATGACTTTTTTGAGGATTCGCATAAATTAGCGCAAAATGGCAAAACTCCTATGTATATTAGCATAAACGGGAAATTAGCAGGGATTATTGCAGTGGCTGATACCATAAAAGAATCTTCAAAACTAGCAATAGAAGCTCTCAAAAAAATGGGTTTGCAGGTAGCAATGCTTACGGGAGATAATCAAAAAACAGCTCTCTATATTGCTAAACAGGCAGGGATTGATAATGTAATTGCCGGGGTATTGCCTGCTGATAAATCAAGTGAGGTCCGAAAATTACAGAATTCTGGGTTTAAAGTTGCCATGGTTGGCGATGGCATTAACGATGCTCCAGCCTTAGCGCAAGCTGATATAGGCATTGCCATAGGCGGCGGAGTAGATGTAGCAGTTGAATCTGCTGATATTGTGCTTATGCGCGATAATTTACAAGATGCAGTTGCAGCGATTACACTTAGCAAAAAAACTATAATAAATATTAAGCAGAATCTTTTTTGGGCTTTTGCTTATAATATTATAGGAATTCCCATAGCTGCAGGTGTGTTGTATTTGTTTGGCGGACCATTGCTTAACCCAATGTTCGCAGCCATGGCGATGAGCCTTTCTAGTATTTCGGTTTTATTAAATGCCTTGCGATTAAAGTGGTTGCCATTAAAAAGTTAAAACAATTTGACAAGGTAAGAAAAGTAGAATATAGTATGAGGGTTGCAAAGATGGGGCGTTAGAAAATAATGCGAAGTTAAGCAGCAAATAGTGAGTGAGAGAGAAGGAAGATAGTAGGCGGCGAGAGAGGGTTGCCTGTTATATGGGAGAGGAAGCTAGCGAAGGTATGTAGGATGGCTAGAGAAGGAATCGTAGAGGAAT